>JAAUXT010090427.1_pt1 | contig 78668 bp, 79 predicted proteins | sample 7278171 | NCBI WGS metagenome assembly JAAUXT01 (sample SAMN14350112, study PRJNA611818) | marine sediment metagenome | isolation source: surface marine sediment (1.8m) | place: French Polynesia: Moorea | collected 2018-08
ACAAGTTGTTCAAGAAACTGCAAGATTGTGGTATATGATAGATATAGAACTCCACTTGATGTTTCACAGTGTTATGGAACTCTCTCAGTTATTGAATAAGTGCTGTGCACTTGTTCAACAACTGAGAGAGTTCCATAACTGCCTGTGAAACATCTCGTGTTCGTTCTATATCTATTACGACTTGTCGTGCTGTCTGTGGCGCTGCCTTCACGTGCACAAAGACATTGTTCTTTCTCTCTCTGTCTCTCTCACTCTGTCTCTCTGTTTCTCTCTCCATTTCAATCTCTCTGTCTCTCTCGTATCTCACTCACTAACTCTGTGTTCCTCTCTCTGTCTCTATCTCTCTGTGTCTCTCAAAAAAGTTATCGTGCACTCGTTTTGTTTCACTTTTTCACTTTTCACTTCTCGCTTTCACAATGCTAAGGCAGCGGCTGCGACCCCGTGGAGTCGTGTGGGACGTGGACCACAGGTCGCTCTCTCCTATGAGGCGATTACACTCGAACATTACGATCCAATACTCACCATTTCCTCAACAATAAATCATCGTTTTGCTACTTTGCAAGAATAAGAGAATTTGATGGCCACGGAAAAGCGCCATTACCTCTTGCATAATTATTGTACGAATGTGGCCGTTCCACTTGTGCTTTGATTTAATGTGAGGATTATCTGCTGGGACGAGCTGCCTCTGCACCGCACCGCACCGACTGACACGACCAAAGAGGAGAAAACGTGCGCACCTTAATGGCGCATGACCTTGGGTGTGGTATTTATGGATGCAGCTTGTGGCATTTACTGTGAGGCTCGGTTGCAGATGAAAGAATTTTTACAGCTTGGTGTCTGTGGTGGCGATGCATGACACAACTGCACTGTTGGAATCCCCTGATAGAAGACAGAAGGATCAATGTATGTAAAAGACCCCAGTGATTCCGGGTTCAGTCTGCTGACCCCAGTGGAGACGGTCTGTGAAGCTTCTTGGACACAACACAGGCAGTAAAAGAGAATTGATACACCAAACACGCAGAAGAAGGAGACATGCGTGACGCCACGACAGGAACAGGCACGACGGTGCCGTGTTCAGTCGAGCTGTGCATTCTTCTCCAACGTGAGTGTTTCGGCTTCAGACAATGGTGCTGTGTTGTTCATGCACCTGTTTCTGTACATTCCCCAGTTCTTCTCACATGAGAGGTAGATCTGTTGAACAAAGGATTATTCGACTGGTCAAGGCCCAAAGCCAACGTCAGGGAGAATCCTCTGCACCTGAGGCCCAGCTCTTCAACACGCATTTGCGCCAACCTTGCATTTCCTTCTTGCACGTTTGGTATTGCTTGTGCATGACAGCCCTTCACACCTCATTTACACGTGGGGAACTGAAGCTGAGCGCAGGTAAAGTCCAGTTGAAGTGCGCTCGCAGGTTTCCACTGATGCTGCCCAAATAGGCACAATTTGAGCAAAAGGTGAGCTTGGCTCGTAATCCCTGGATCTCCTCGGGCAAAGAGCTGTAGCCCGGCCAATTGAGCGTCTTGATGCTGGAGACGCATCTTCAGGAGGAAATCCACTGTGAAGGTCGACCTGTGGCTTCCTGAATCCCCCCGTTGTTCCTGGGTGTCCAGTTTCGCAGCATGTGAGGATTCTCGAAGCGTTTCACTCACTCAGGTCCTCCTCCTCCTCCTCCTCTCCGACACATCTTGTTCTTGTTTGCGCGGTTCGTGAGCAGAGATTGAGATCTGAAGCTCAGTGTGCGGCAGACCGACCTGCAGCGCTTTGGCAGGAGCTGCAGAAACATGGCGAGACGTCACCCTTTGTTCTCGACTCACACACAGAGGCGTTAGCGAATGAATTGACTCTTTCACAGCAGGTCGTCTCAGATTCCTTCTTGCAGTACAAGGTGTGGAAATTGCAGGAGAGAAGGCAGATTCCACACCACCTGGAGAAGGACTATTTTCACGGGAGCACGTCCTTTTGCATGAAGACCTCCGGTGGGATGGAGGAATGGACCCGAGGATGCCGCCTGTGGCCCTGTGATCCCCGAGCATCAATTCAATCCCCAAAAGTTGCTCTGCCTTGTTGATCTAACTCAAAATTTGAGTTTCCCCCTCAAACGTTCGGACCAGTCACACTGCAAGGGTCTCGTTTTCCTGTCCTGGATCCGCTGGAACTCAAACAAGGAAACCATCACACCCACGAGTTCAAATTGAGTTACTAGTGTCTTGTTTGCCTGTTCGATGATTGGCGACTATTTTGCTGAAGTCTTCAAAGTCTTAAAGAAATCGAGGTCTCGTCTGTCGCTGAAGTGAAGGGAAAATTGCGAACAACGGAGTTGTGTAAGCCGGTGCCGTCAGGGCCTTTGTATCGGGAATGAATGAGGCGCTTTACGCCCGGCCATTCACACTACTTACAGTGATTTCCACCACGTGTGTTTCCCAATGGAAAGAAAGTGTGTGACTTCAGTCTTGTTTCGTAGCGTTGAGGTGATCACTGCACGGGAGCAATCGGTATAATCTCCGCGACGTTTGCGAAACGTCGAACGTCAGAACAAAGCAGGAAAATTGGATGTAGTTCCCCACCCTGTGCTAGGCAACTGTTTATTTGTCTGAAACTTCTCACCTGCGAATGACTCACACACCTTGAACCTTGAGACCACACAAGGCTACTGCAGAACCAAACCCAAACGAAACTCGAACAGTGTGCGCGTTCAATTTGTGTGTCGATCGCGGCCTCCGGGTCATTCGTACTGCCGGCACACAGGTGCTGCGCTGCGTTTGGCTCGTAAATCGAACGCGCCCAGTGTCTCCAACTGTACCAGCTGAGAAAGCCTTGCTCAAAGCCGTGCAATATCTTGGCCCGACAGGCCCCCGAAGTGATTTCAGGCTGAAGGGTTTTAACAAGCGAGATTACGCGAGGGTCATCCGTGGGATCAGCCGTAATCCTCCGTGATGAGCTCTGCATTTGCTGCTCGTGTCTTCATCGCCGGGCAGTTTGCAAAGTGCTCATTCAGAACTAAATCATACTCCATGTCCAACAATGGCATCGCCGTTTATCCTCAATTGCAAAAATGGAACCGTAATTGTGGCAGGATCCAAAACCAGAAAAAGACTGAAAACTTTGATCGGATTCAAATTCTGTGTCCCCCTCTTTCGCACGAGCATGCCGTCATTTTGCAATGATAAAATTTGTTCTCACTGGAAAAAAACTAGATCTACCCGAAATCATTTTCACCGAAAGTGCTTTTCTTCCAGTGGAGGAAACCTGGCATGTCTTGCAATGAGAAAAACTGAGATTTGCAGATGAAATTATCTGCAGGGCTGTCTAATGCGTGTAAAATAAGAGCTCTCCACAGATTTCTCTCATCGGATTTGCTCTTCACTCACTCCGCTATGCAAATCTTGTACATGGAAGAAAATGGACTTATTTCAGGAAAGGCTTTATGGTGCATGAAATAGGGAATCGATAAGTAATTTTGGCTCATCTCACTGTTCCTCACTTTAATGTATTACTCCGCAGCCAATCAAAGCAATACACTTGCCCGGGGGCTGGGATTACCTGTTTATGGTACATTTTTCAGATCAATGTTTTGCTCCAACCAAATTTGAACGGATGTCCTGTCATCAGGGGTGTTTTGTCCAGGTTTCGGAGGTGAACTTTGATTGTTTTCCCTGCAAACTCAACTTTGCTGTTTTGACTCAGTGGCAGTTCAACTGATTGGCAGCATTTCAGAAAAGTTTCGGAAAATGACATTGCTACCCTTGGGACGAAAAATACGCAAGTTCGCACAAAGTTGAACCTCGTGTGTTTCAGTTTTCCGCTCAACGCTTTGCCAAGGTTCTTCTCCTGACCCTCAATGGATCCAAAAGCCTTTGGTCTATTTTATACGACGAGACTGTCTAAAGACACGCAATGTCCAGACGTTCCGAGACCTGAAATGCAAATCTCAGTTGCGATTCTGAGCCGTGCATGTTTATGGACGGACACACGACGTTTTCCAGTGTCACGGTCACAGGAGGCCTCGGCACTCGGAGGCCCCACGCAGTCCTCCTCTCGCCACCGGACCTGTCAGATGATTGATGATTGATGACTATTTACAAATGCTTCTTCAAACATACCTTTTCCTCAAACTGAGGCCTCTCCTTCATGCTGGTGTGCGTGACAGAGAGTCATTCGGGTGATGTCTCTGGTTCCTGGTTCCTGGAGGACTGGGGCTTCTGGTTCACGCTGGTGGACTCGGTGGAAGGAGACCTCAGTCCTCTGTATCACGGAGTCCTGCGGTCACCTTTACACCGGAAGATGATCTGCGGGGGGTTGCTGCCCTGCTTCCCTGTAACAAGGAAGGCGCCGCTTTATCGCTTGATTGTGGATGATGAATCCGGAACGGATCGAATTCCTATGCATCCTCCCTGTGTGGATAGACACTGTGAGGAGCTATGTACCGATGGCTCCTTGAACCTGAAGCTCCATCACCAGTACGTCTGCGCGCCAACAGCCAAGTGGCTTGAGTGATGGAAACATGGAAAGATATGCCACCAGTCACCCCTTTTCAACCTCGTCTCGTCTTCTTTCGTTTGACTTTGAATTTGAAGTCTTCCTTCGGGAGCTGATTGCAACACATACCGCTGGTGTGATTCCTGGATTGGTTCCTTTGCCTTTCAGGCCCGCCATCCCTGGAAAAATGAATCAAATAGCCTTTGGACTGTCAAAACTGAGAATCTGCCCCCCAAGGGAGTGACACCCTGACCAACTGCTGGGTCTGCCTCTGGAATCACCAACCACTTGGGCCACGCTTCAGCTTACGGAGCTGGAAAATTTCGGCTCATCGTAATCGTCGTCGTTCTGCCCGTCACCACCTCTTTCAAACGACGACTTTTCGTCACGTGAACTGTTTCGTGCTGAGCTTATTTGTGTGCGAAATTCTTTTCAGACATGGTCTGAGGAAGTACAAAGTTTCAAACGTTTCTTGGCACGCATGAGCAACAATGCCTCAGCCGTTTTGCTGAAAGAAAATTGAAAAGTGCATTATTGCTTGACAGGCATCAGCAGTTCAGCGAAGTTTTCGCTGACATCCACACAACTCCCTCTGTTAATTTAATTGAAGACTCTGTCTCAGTTTCTCGCATGCGTTGCTTTCCCATGATTCAAATGGACCCTATTCACCACCGTAAATTGCCAGCCATTGTTTTGCTGTTCTCATTTCCATTGGGTCCCATTGTGCGATCTTTGCTCTGAAAGCCCCGCGACACCATTCCGTTCTTCGCTTGCGCTCTTTGGTTGAGAATGGAGAAAATGTACTGAGATGAGTGCAAACGAACTTGTCTTTGTAACACAAGCCCCGAAAACAACGGAGATGTTCGGTACACGATTCTGTACTCAACACCTCTGGACTTTGTGTCTTTGCAGGCGCTCTTCTCAGGATGGTTGAATGATTGTCCAATGGACATTGTGTGTGTGTGTGTGTGAGAGAGAGAGGGAGAGAGAAAGAAAGAGAGAGAGAGAGAGAGAGAGAGAGAGAGAGAGAGCGCCTGAGGTCAGGCAGGGAGTTAAATCGACAGGTTGCCCTTCCAGCTGGGTTGAGTGGAAATCAGTCTTGGAAAATACCAGCTTCTTCTACCAAGTTTGAACAAGAAGAAAAGTTTTCGGGGGATTTTTGGCTGAAAAAACGACTTCCACAAACGCTCATTAACAGATAGATTGCCTTGTCTCTCGCGCAGGTTCTACTGGGACCTGTTCATGCTGATCCTGCTGATCGCGAACCTCATCATCCTGCCCGTCGCCATCTCCTTCTTCAATGACGACCTGTCGACGCGCTGGATCGTCTTCAACTCCATCTCAGACACCGTGTTCCTCCTCGACCTCATCATCAACTTCAGAACAGGTACGTGCAGAGGGGCGTCCAAGTGCTATTGGAAGATGTCGGAGGTCCTTGAAGAGAGAAGCAAGCTTCAGCCTCAACGGATTCTGGATTTTCTTGTGTCTTGCGTGCGGGGGGATTGCATCTCAAGAGAAGGGTGGGTCGTAAACTGAACTTTGACACGTCACTGCGTTTTGCGTGTCTGAAAGTGTCCGCAACCAAATTAATTTTTGTCAAGGTTCAGGCCAGTCAGGTTTGAGGGTCTCTTGGTCTGACAGACGTGTGTGGGGCCTTCGTGGGAGGTGAACAGCATCGGCAACCCAGGATCCTGGCTGAACCCTGTTGAGACCAGGTTGGGGCTCACTGATTCCTGCTGCCAAAGAGAAAAATGAAAAAGGCAGCGCCTTCACGTCCAGACAAACAAGCACGTGAAAATGAGTCCGCCCCACTCCGTCCTACCCACGGATCGGGGAATTACCCCTCGCTGTTTCAACGTCTTGGATCTGCTTGAGTGCTCTGCCGGCTCGATCAATGAGGCTTGTGCCTCCTGAGGGAGCCCCGGAGTACAGGCTGAAGGGCGGTGGGGTCAGTACTCCGCTAATGATCTGATGAGCTGTTTTGTCTGGCGAAGTGGGAGCGCATTGATTGAACGTGAGCGGAGTGCACAGAAGAGCTTCTATTGGCAGAATCTCAAACCTGCGGTTTCACTGCAGGGAAAGAGCGGTCCCAACAATTTAGGTTTGGCTTCAAAGCCAAGACGACAACAAACAGTGAAGTGGTGTTCTCATATGTATACGGGGCCTGGCAATGCGGCACAAACGAGTATTTTGTGCTCACTGATTGTTCTTTTCACTCAATTTGTGAGATTCGCGGCACCAAACTTGGGCCAGAAAATCTGTTCTCATATTTCTCTGAATATTCGCTGTTGTGTTTTCTTCATGGTGTAACTGCTTAATGAAGCGTTATGTCGGACGCATGAAATCCGTCAGATTCTGATAGACGGGGTTTGATTCCTGTCAGGCGGCGGACTCGGAGCCACCTCCCTCTATCCATCACTCCCTCCCCCGCGCGCTGTGGTCGCTGTCTCCCGCAGGCTCCCAGCGCCCAGCCCCCGCCGCCAGACCCAGTCGTCGCAAACAAGGAGCCAATCCCTTGTCTTTACCTCACCGGCATTGCGCGGCACATCAACAACACAGGGAGACAACGGATGGATGGGCTTGTTGGGATTGGTCAATCTTCAGGGACCAAAGAGAGTGCTATTCTTGGATATTGCCAAAGTCAATCTCCTGGCTTCCGGCTGTGTGTCTCTGCAAATGGGTGCAAACTCCCGAATGTCGGTGTCCTTCCTCGCAAGTTGATGCACAACCATGAGAAGAAGATGTTTCAAACAATTTACTGCCCAAAAAATGTTGTAAAAGGGAATCTTCAGTCAGTGATTTGGTCATTGCGTTGGCGCACGTGCTGAGTGCCATCCGGATGTTGAGGAAGACACCGCCAAACACAAAGACACAAAACCTCCCTGTACCCGTGCACAAACGAGCTTCTTCAAAGTGTTGTCTTGTACCAAACTTAAAAGGCAGAGGAGAGTTGGTTTGAAAGGCACGTTAAAAGCACGAAGATCCCTGCAGTCTGTGCGAAGTTTCCTCCGAGGCACTGAGAGTCTTAACGATTGTGTGTTAAATCAAGCGCGCCCTCAACTGGTGTGTCTCTCAGAAGGGGATTCTGCACACAAGGCCAGAACTGCCGCGCCCCGTGTGGTGAACAGGTCTCACTACGGCTCTGGAATACCAATGATTTTGACAGGAGTGCACTTCTGGTTCCCTCCAGCAGTGTACGAAGATGTGCACGTGACTGAATCAATCGCTTTTCACGACATGCACTTTAGGGAGCTAACTGTGAGAAAGATTCAGAGACAGTCTGCGATGCAACTGAGAGAAAAGAGAAGAAGCTGAACTGAGACAAGCACAATCTTCGCTCCTGGAAGATTAGGCGTCATCTGTGGCAGAGTAATTGGTGGTTTGTACCTTCAGTCTGGTTTCACTGCCCTGAGCTCTGAACTGCCGCCAACGCCTGAAATCGGCCATTTTACCTCTTCCGCGTTTACAAGTAAATAGTAGGGCTCGAGTTTGAAGGGAATAGACAGTGAAGGTGATCAATATGCTATTCTAGGACTGTTTGTCAAGTCTCGGCCGGGTCAAGATGTCAAGCTTTTAAAGCAGCTGTAGTCGTATGGATTCTCGGACCTTTCGGTGGCCTCCGCGACGCGGTGTTCAGAGGAGGCAGCTGGTCCGTCTGCCTCCCCCGGATTTGTCTTGCTTCGCAATCTTGTTTTGAAGCTCGGGTCGCGTCTGTGAAGCTTGGAGAGCCTCCGTTGTGAGAGTGTTCCGTTCCAATGCTGTCGCCAAACACAACCAGAACACAGGTTCGTACAAAGAGCGAGGCAGTGAGAAGCCAACACTGAAGTACTCGGGAGTACTCAGTGGTGGTGGTGTGACACAACCTCGGGTTTGGTGCGACAGAGGAGCGGAACCACGCAACCATTGAAGATTCAGGACTTTCCATGTTCCTGAAAGTCGTTGGCAGTGAACCCAAACAGGCAAGAGTGTCTCTGGAATCTCAAGACGCTGATGACTCATCGCAGAAAACACCCAAGGGTCAGAGTGTTGAGATTGACATTGTGTTTTCATCAGTTGTCCGTCTCACGTCTCAGGATGCAGGAGCCAATGTCAACACTGCGTCGTTTGAATCTCGTCAAGGCTTCTTCGCACCTCTGGCTCGACACAACAAAAAAGATCAAAACACAGTAAAAGAATGAGTTTGAAATCCGTTAGGGACTACCTGCTTGTTGCTAGTAGGTTTTCCCAAGCTGGACAGACACAACAAGGCGAAACGTTTGTGACCTGGAACTCAATCCTTGATTCTTTTAGTGGGCTCCTGAGCTTCCACGTGGAGCATTCAGAACAAAGCCACGGACACTCAGAAAGACTTCTGATCAGACAAAACACAACCTGACCGCCAAAACCAGACTGAGCCACAATTTGTCTCGTACAAAAAAGTTTGTTTCGTGTCTTGTCCAATTATCGAGCTGCCGTGTCAATCGCCACAAAAGAGCGTCATTTCCCCGGCGGATTCGACGCGGGATGAAGGAGAAAATCCATGACGGCGGCGGCACCAGCGTCAATCTGCGTGTTGAACACGAAGCCCAGACAGACACGAACTAACTCAATTGGGGGAAAACGACTGCTCAGTCGCTCGCACAATCAGGGCCGGGACGTCTGTCGCATGCGTAGCGGTGTGCACAGCAGGGTGAGGCAGCGTCTTCCCAACAAGGCTCCACTGATGGCTGCATGAGCCACAAGCCAAGGTCCGGGTGGATCGTGCGGGGACACTCGGGGGGCATTCTCCGCCCCTTCAAGAAACCTCATAGCACAGCCACAAACTTATTCCCTCTTTACAGTCAAGTTCTCAAACGAAGCTTCATTGGCATCACGTGGGTTGGTAATGGCCTTTGAACTTCTGAAATCTGCAAACCAGGATCCTCAGTTTTGCAGTGCAACATGTGGGTTGGGACCAGGTTCACGCGGCACCAAGCGACGAGATCGAAACGCGTGTGTTCAGCGATGACGGTCACGTGAAGCGGTCCTGACCTGCAGCAGATTGGGTTCTCTGCTGTAAAAGGCGACATCTTTATGAGATCAGACCCCGGGGTCGGAAAACGTTCGTGCGTACATGTAATATCATACAGAATGGTCTTGGAAGGAGGGGAGCCAGTCCATGTGAAGCCAATTTGCCTTTGAAGTGGTCACAAATTGCAACCCTTGTCGCTATTGACAAATATCTTGACGTTTCCAAGAATGCATTAGGATGTGATTTGGACACTGCCTTGAGCTGGCAGTTTTTGCAGAAAAGCTGTTGTTTTTCTCAAAGAAACTTGATCGACACTTGTCTCCCTTTGGTCAAGATGTTCCCATTGACCACTGTTTTTGTTACAAATGGGAACATTTCAGATGGAAGTGGGAACTTCTGGAAAAAAAAGCAACAGCATGTTTGAGAAACACATTCATCTTGGAAATGGATACCACTCTCAATTGACATGTGAGTACTTGTGCATGCACTGCAGAAAAAGAAAAGTTATGTGCTGCGTTTACTGCGCCGATACGAATCAAGCTGTCCCCGAGAACACCCGTGCACTCCGTAACGATTGGCCCTTTCAAGCGCCTTACGAGCCCCGTAGCAATTGACAACACATTATCCGCTTTCAGTGCTTCTGAATAAAATGCTTCTCCCGAGAGGAATAACCGTCTGCAATAACTATGCAAATAGAAGCGGTGTGTGGAGAAAAGACCGTCAGATAATTAAACGTGATCTGTGTACCAACTCTGCAGCCCCTGTCTTGTTCTGCGAAGAAATGATGCTCGCCGAGTCTTTCAAAATGTTGCAGGGTCCATGGAGCTGCCACTGTGGATGCCTGTCGTCAAGGGAAAGTTTGTTTGTCTGTTTGCAATGGGCTTGTAAATGGGTGCATAGCCAGGTGTACTGCAGTCCAAAGAGTGTCCTTGTTCCCCTTGTCCCGTATCTCATCAAAAGTCCGTCGCATTTTTTGACAGTTCCACCTCGCTGCCTCCACAGAGTCTCAGACTCATGTTCTTATTCGATAATCACGCAAACATGCCGCATCCGGAGGGCGAACTGGATCTTCGGGAGTCAGACAGGAGGGATTGTCGGGATTGGAGCGAGGGTTCGCACTCTCTTTTTCAGGATAATTCTACGAGCCTGCAGAGCTCTCACTTTAATCCACAAAACGTGAAACCGGGCTCGCATGCAATTCCCACAGCAGATCTGAAAAAGCTTACGAACGTGGATTTGCTTTTGTCAAGAACTGAAACACACACGTTTCCAGGACTGGAAGCAAAGCGTTTGTACTTGTGCTTTTTGGACCTTTTGCCAAACCTACACCTGAAGACGGATACCTGGAGCTTGTTCCACATCTCCAAAGTTGCAGCACAAACCAATACGACAAGTTCCTGCAAAATGTCATTGTCGCGTGGATTAGCAATCCAGGCTCTTGAAAAATCGCCCAAGGGGCTTATTCTTGCGTCCAACAATTAACGTGAAGGAGATCAGAGTCTGTTTTTCAAAGACGTACCCCATCCAGCAGACATATTGCGGGACCCGCGGGAGGGGATTAGCTCCGTGGCGCCCATTGTGTAATCTGCAGTAATGACCAGTTGCCTCTTTTCTTGCACACAATACCTTCCAATTTGCTTCATTCAGCTCAGTCTTTCGCAGCCGGGGAGTCTGAGAGCCTCGGATTGATGCTCGCTGTGATGGGCTGAAAGAAGATCCGACGTATCCGAGAAATCGTAGAAATGTGCGCAGGCAGACCCGCGGTCTGTGTCGAAAAGATCTGCTCAACGTCTTGATGTCTCGTACTCGGGGACACAGGCCCCGACCCGACTCTCAGACAGCTTCAACGGTCAGATGGTTGTGGTTCTTGACCAGATGTTTCTGAACCAGATTTGAAAAAATTCTGGCTGATCTTTGTGGAACCTGCTCTTGGCTCTTTTTGTGTCCAACTTTCGTGTGAGTAGTGGTCATTTGTATCGGGGTCACTGAACCCCAGGTGGGTCACCCGGAGTTTCGTCGCTGGACGTGGGCGTTTGAATCCACAGACTGCGGAACCACGCATCAGGGAAACCAAGTCATTGTTTCTGAAGCACGCTTGAAGAGATGAAACAAAGGTTTGGAAGTATAGATTCTCTTGTTCCTTCCGCCTGGTGCTTTCCTTGTGATCGTGGCTTCTTCGTAGCAGCTGGGACCACACAAACGAGACACTATCGTGTGATTCTGGACCAGCTTTGCCTTCACCAGAAGCGACTGAGATTTACTGGAGTCTGTAGACATAAAGTTTCGCCGTTCAGGGACCTGTCCTCTAGGTTCGCGATATGCACAAAAGAAGCAGGCTGTGGTCCTGTGTTTTTGGAGGGTAGCTGTCTGCTGTAACGCCTGTGCACTCATATTGATAATGCATCATATCTGATTGTGCCTACACGAAAACAAACTTATCTGAAACATAAACGCAGAGAATGAATGTCCTTGCGACTGTCCTTGCTGCAAGTGTAATCTTCTTTCAGCTCGAGTAAGAGACGCTCAGAGACTCCAAATGAGTACATTGAGCAAAGAAGGCGCGAAGTACATGCTGTCATTGGAGACACGAAAAAGGGTTTCGTGCAGTCAATCTGAATGTGGAGTGGGCAGAATCTTTATCTCGATGATTACAATCTCTGCGTTGTGTGTGTGTGTGTGTGTGTGTGTGTGTGTGTGTGTGCATGTGTGTGTGTGCATGTGTGTGTGTGTGTGTGTGTGCATGTGTGTGTGTGTGTGTGTGTGTGTGTGTGCATGTGTGTGTGGTACGTTACGTGCGTGTGGGCGTTCAGGGTGCGTGTGTGTGAGCGGGAGTACGGGTGTGGTTGTGGGCGTGGGTGTGAGTATGTGTTGCGTTATGTCTGTGTTTGCTCGGGGGGTTTGTGCGTTCGCAGAGCGGTTGTTTTTTCAGGGGGGGGGGCAGGTCCGTGTGTGAGTGTGGGCGTGTGTGTGAGTGTGAGCGTGTGTGTGTGTGTGTGCGTGTGGATGGACGCGTTGAACCTGTGGGTGTCGTGTCCTGAACTTAAAGCACGTTGCAGAATTGTAGCTGTCTACTCAGGGAGTAACAACCCCATCCATATCTGAAAATCATCCGTTTATTTGACAATGAAAATCTGCGAGGAGTTTGAGTTCAGATGTGATTTATGAATAAAAACATGAAGGCGTAATTATCTTTGCACCTAATTCAGAGGCCCCTTGGGACAACAGTCTTATTACAGGCTCCTCGGCTGCAGTAATTATCACCGTTTTTCACTTGACACACAATGCAGAGGAGGGACATTCATATTCTTCTTCTGTCACGTTACACCTCATTTAGCAAGTGCTTATTCCGTGTATTCTAAAGATGTTGAACTGGTAAAGGTAAAGTTCCTGCAAAACAACCAGAAGTCAGATTTTGGGCGCAAGATGAACTCTGCAGTGCGAACGTGACGATTGGAACGAGTGCGCTGCACCTGAACCGAACCGACCGGAAGTGAGAGTCTGTGGGAAGGTCCAACCTCGGGGCACAAGGTAATTGATCAAGGTGTTCTCGTGAAAAAATAAGTCCTTTCAACTTGACCCCCCACAGAGGATTCATCCAATTCTCCGACTGCAAACTTCGCGTCAACTTCACACCTAAATCAAGATTTACGAGTTTTCGCCGTGCGAGCAAAACAAAGTCATCGGAACTTGGACAAACGATTGAGTGCCACTAAAAGTGGTGTGTGTAGATTGGTTGAGGCCATTGGCCATGTGAAGAGATCATTGCTGAAGTCTCACGCAATCCCCACTGGTCACTCAGCCTCAATGATGTTTGTGGAAGTTGGTTATTTTGGCTCAGGAAACGCACCAATCACGGGTGTTGGCAGAAAGGAACTGGACAAATTACCCTCATTATTACGCAGGACAGAAATAGAGCCGAAGTGCGTCGGTCCAGGATCTGCTCAATCAGTTGAACCTGACTGACTGACCGGTCTTCACGCGCACGCAAACCTTTCACTGACCGCGAATGAAATGAAGTGTGTGGTCCACGGCTTCAGGGCCTTGATTCGAGATGTTGGCAGTTTCGGGAGAGTCGTGTGTCTAGCAGAGTGAGCCAGAACATGTTTTCACCGAAGTGTGCCGAAGAAACGGAGCTGAACATTTTTTTTACACAGGAGCATTCTTCGGAACTGGCAATTGAGGAAGGCATCGGGTGGGGGTCGGACCTTCTGGTGGTTTGGGTTTGGTGGGACCAACCTTACTTTTTGTTGTCAACACTCGCGGGATGTGGCAGTGGCGTTTAGATCAAGCGGAAACGTACGAAGCTTGTTATCGCTGGCTGCTCATTTCCTACACAGATTCTCTCGATTCAAATCATGCCACACAGTGTCCACACAGCATCTGTGAACGTTGTGTGGGAACTGCCTTGACTCCACATTGAACATCTGCGCCTCCAACGTCTCCCACGTTTGGTTTCTTTCCCACCTCAGTCGCCTGTCAAAATCCTGCTTGAGACAAGTCTGTGGTGCAGACTGACGCCTTTGTCATTGCTTCGACAGACCAACGAAGCTATTGCGAAAGAAAAATTGATGGCTAATGCTCGCATGGAGAGAACTGTCATTCGGATGGGGGCCCGGAGGAAATTATCCGGAAGACAAGGCCGCAGAACAAAGGCTCGGGAGTGGATGCGCTGCGGCGCGGTGACGGTGAAGGTTCCCGAGACCCAGGCACAGACGGGAGCTGGGGCTTACGTACAGGCCTCAAGTGTGGTCAAAAATCTGCCCGGAAAACAGAAATTTTGAGCAAGATGGAATGAAGATCCCAGTGTTGAGTGACTTCAGAACCACTTCAGGTGTTGGTCAAACAGCCTGATAATGACAAACAGAAATGTGTCTGCTGCATTTCCTTTTTGTCAGCTTGTTTCAATTTGATTGTTTCGACTTCTGTTGTCAGCACACAGAGCTGTGGCTTTGTGGTTGTCAGTGGCGTTGAAACAACTTTCATCTGTTTGTTATCGAGCGGGCAGCACTGAGTCCATGTTCATGTCACTGGGGACGTTTTTATCAAGGGGAGAGTGGTGCCGCGGTGCAACGGACTTTTTGCGCCCGTCTCCACGAAGCACCCGAGGCGCGTTTGAAATGTCATTTGCGGCTTCTGCCCGATGTGGGGTCTGGCGGATCCAGGGGTGGGGCACTCTCTCTGGCTGATCCCGATGATCCATTTTGCCCTCCTGCGTGATTGCCATCAAACTTTTACGCGATGCATTGAAGAAGTGGAAACTGAGCCAACTGACCCAACATCACCCAATGCACCACAATAATTTGAATCCCCGAGGGTCAGACCATGGTCCCCCCTCCAGCCCGATCCTGAATCCTCTGGAGCAGCAGACTCCATTCCGATCACACTCGGCGGCCGGCTGGGCGGCCGGGCGGGTCAGAGCGGCGCGGCAATCAGACGGATTTGTCTTGCTTATTCAGCAGGACAGCCCAAGATGTACGGTGTCACGCGGAACAGGGTTCGGGGGCCCACGTCCAATACACCACACTCCCACAAGACACAGGGCTCCGCTCAAAGACACACTGAGATTGCTTTGCTCAAATTACTTTTTTCAGTGTGGTCACTTGCAGCCAGAGGGTATTTTCTCACCATTGCTTGTAAGTTCTACCGTGCCTGTCTTGATGAGTGAGGCAAATCAGCTGGATGATAATCCTCATTGGCAAAGTGCAAAAACCTTCAGGCTGCTAATCGTGATAAAGATAAGTTTTTCACCCCCTTGTGTTTCCTGTCAGCGAAGTAAAGCGTTGGTTTGCGGTGAATCGGAGAGTGTTTGGGCTGAGATCAATAGTGTGTGTCCCCGGGGAGCTGCTCCTCTTGTACCTGGACATGTAGCGGCGCACCTCTCTGTCTCTCGCGCAGACAGATTGTCAGAGAAGCACTTAAATCTTCATTCAACCCAGACGTGGATTTCCGCAGAAGCCAAGAAGTGGCGACAAACACTGCCGCCTTTTGTGTTGCCTTTTTGCAAACTCAGACACGTCGTCCCTAAAAGGAAGGAAACAGTCATTTTGAAGGAATGTCCCTCTCTTTCCTGTGAAACTGCTGAGTGCAAGTTTGTCCTGCAGTAGAAAATTTGACCCAGGGTTTCTAAAGTCAGAGAATTTCTCTTCTCTACTCTCGTCGCTTTTTGATTCCACCAATATGTCAGCGAGCTCTACCGAGCACTGACGTCTGACTTTCATTGGAAAGGCAGCTTTTCTCGTGTGGTTTTTGCAGCTGGACTTTTCTGCAATAAACCTGTCAATTAAGATCCCTGCGCACAGGACTCGACCCGTGGTTCTCAGAGTCTGAAAAATCTCAGCTTGTCAATTTTCCCTCTTCCCAGCAACCTTGCGATGTTGGGCAGAGGCGACCTTGACTCCTGGTGTCATGAATGATTTCCTGGAATGACCACTCGCTTTCCAGGTGCTGAGAGTTTGTGTTTTGCACTCAGCGAGAACTGCTTGAACTTGAATGAGTCACCAAATCTGTTGCGTTTGTTGTGTGACACGTCGGTCGCTGAACTCCGATTTGCGACAGAACGAAGCCGCCCGATGTTTACCAAGCACTTACCGCTCCAGCCCTCCCTCCCGCGGGCAGAGTTGGCGCAAAACTAGCTTTGGCAGAAAATTGGATTTTGATTTCTTTGGTAATGCCCAATTCACATCTGAGGCAGTCACGAAACATCCATTTGATTACACCGCCCAGACGTGACTTCTGCGTGGTCTGTGGAACACGACTCAGAGACAAATAAACAGGAATCTGCGAGTGGACGCCGTGCACGACACACAAGAAGAGGTCAGTGTCTGTGTGGTCATTGCTGAACCCTTTGCACTCCTCGTCCAACTGCAAAAAAGAAGATGTCCCTGGAGGACAGGCTCAACTGAGAAGAAACTCAACTTGGAGACACTCGGTGCTGTTGTTATTTGAGCCTGGCATGTAAAACAGCCACTGTGATTCACACGGAGTGAGACTCGTCCACATTCCATTTACAGCGGAGGTCTTCCGCGGCGAACAGACAGCGGGAACCCGCGAAAGACTTCTTTGTGCTGAGGACAAGTCTCAGCTGCCTCTGCAGCAATAATACCCCCCTTCATAACGTGAAACTCAATTCAAGTGTCATTCAGACCCAGTAGAAACCGTCGACACTGTGAACACACGCGTGGTAGATTCTTCACTCAGTCAGGTTCTTTTGTCCACAGCTCCTGTGAAAAAAACTGGTTTTTGTGCAGGTCCACAGAGGACTTCGCCACAAATGAACGCACCTTTGTTCTGGTTCTTTTTCTCGAAGCCTTGACTCGGTTTGAGACGGACACAAAGTCACAAATGCACTGTCTGGATGGACGAGACATGACGATGACCAACCTTCACTCGGTCAAGCTGTGGCTCTGGTACATCCGTGAGAAAACAGGCAGGTCCTTCCGGCTTTGCAATCCGGTTCCCCGTACCAAGCAGACAAAAGTCAAGCTGTAAAATCAGACGGATATGGATCTGGAGCCAAACAGGACATCTGTTGGAAATTGGAATCATCGTATTCATCCGTGTATGAGACGCGTCTTTTCGCCCCAACCGTCAAAAGCTGGCGTGCATCTTTTTCTTCGGCAGGAGTTCACCATTATTGATGGGACCTGTACACCAGAAAATGGACGCAAACTTTGTGGTGTGTTTTCTCACACGAGTGGGACCAGCACACGGATGAATACGGCATAATTGTGTTGTTTGCCTTGAAACTGGCGGCTCTTAGAGCTGTAGGCGCCGTGGGTAATTTTGCACAGGGCGCTGTTTTTCTCGCCTATTAATCAGAGCGACGGTTCCGTTCAGCTGCGGAGGCATTGATTCACATTCTAATGTAAAATCTCATTTGAAATAAAGACATTCTTCCAGTGAATACGCAGACCTCACAGCGATTTCTGGGGAGGGGTGTTTCTGTGGGAAATTAATTGGCCTGCGTTTCAGCTGCATGAGGAAGAATTCTGCGCTTTGCATGTACTCGTGCGGGCTGAATGTCAATGCGAATGTCACCTTCAGGTATGGAAGGGCAGCATGGGCCTATCTAATGATCGCTGCGGAAGCCTTGCTGTGTCCCGGAGCTCACACACACAGGAGTCCTGCAGCCAGGTGGGGAGCAGCGGCGTTGCGTTCACAGAGCGTTGAACCCATGGGTTCGGTGTGCTCGAAAAGACGTTGACATTTCCTCGGCTTGTCGCAGGCGGAGTCTCACTTTTACACCACATCATTTCCTCATATCACAACGAGCTGCCATCACCTTGTTCCAAATTACCACACGGGGGATTCTTTCTCTGAGATTTTCCTCCACGACGGAATTTGCAGTGTTTTTTCTGCACTCCATCGGGGCAACAACCTCCAATGCAGTCAACCCTCGCAGCCACACGCACACACACGCTCACACGCACACACACACACACACACACACACACACACACACACACACACACACACACAGAGCACAGCACAGCACAGCACAGCACAGCACAGCACAGCACAGCACAACAGCGGACTCCAAAAATTCTACGGAATCCTTCCTGGATAGGGGGTCAAGGAGGACGGACTCTTCTCTTCCCTTTGTCATGTTGCCCCCTCCCTCCCGCCCACACTCCAATTGTGTACTGTCACGCATACCAACCCTTTCTTGTTTTGTCAATCCTTAAATGCAGGAAATAGCCCTTCTTCGGGGTCAGACGTACCAAATCGTGGACCCACCGAAGGACCTGGCCTGTCACCACTTCAGCGTGGCAACAGGTCTCTTCTGGACTTCGGAATCTGCTCAAGGGACATGCACCGAAATTCATTTGAAACTGCTGAAATGATGGTGATTGTTTCACCGTCTTCATCAAAGCCCGCTCCATGGATGGCCATGATCGTCATGGGTGACGATGGACATTTTGTTATTGCAGGAATCATCGCGGACAACTTCGCGGACGAGATCATCCTGGAGCCGAAGGAGATCGCGCTGCACTACCTGAAGACGTGGTTCTTCCTCGACCTGATCAGCTCCATCCCGCTCGACTACATCATCCTCCTCTTCTCGCCCGAGGCCAACGTCACTCAGCTCATTCACGCAGGTCAGGTGACGGGACGCAGACATGTATGACGTCTACGCGTGACGTCATGACGTCAACGCATGCGACGTGCACGCGCATGATGCCGACGTGCTCAGTACAGAGGGGTGGGCTGACTTCGTTCTTCATACTTGCATGTGCAGATATTCTTGTAGAGCTATTTGAACAATGCACAAAGACCAGTCACAAGGTCGTCAGGGCAGGTTTCTGGTCAAGACACGCCTGCATCATTGTGTTTCACTTCCCAGAACTCAGAGGAACAACAAGTGTTCAGAAATGAGGGCCCTACCGCTGCAGAGAGGGAAACAGACTTTCGGACTGTGTTTCAAAACGTGTTGTCACAGCGATGGATTCCTCTTCCCTGTCTGAAAAAGAAACTTGCTGCAATCAACGCACTTTCCTGTTGTCAGCTCAAATGTGTGAAATCATTTCGGTAGGCAGCACTTTCTTCCGGCCTGTGATCCATTTTTGTGCAGATTGGGCTGTTTCTCCTTGAAACAAGAGACCTTGACCCATCAGAGAATTGCACACGTGAGATGCGTATAACAATGCATCTGTTCGACGCCTTCAGACAATCTTGGCTCTGACGGAGCCCAGACAATAGATGGGGCGCCTCAAGGCAGAGCCATGTCATGTCCACCCGGTGACTGTGCGGAGCCAGGGGTGTCTCTCCCACCGGCGCAATCAATGCAAAATGAATCTGGCGTCAGGTCCGGCAAGAATACAATTCCTTTGGAGAATCTCAATTGGGTTCCTTCACAAGCACTGTATGAAGCAGCTGAACTCAGCAGTTCACTGAGTGAACTGCAATAACTTCACCATCTTTCTTGAGCTCAACAAGCCAGATTTTTGTGCGTGACGCGTTGTGTCACTCGTCGCGTCAACGACTGATGCATCCGGTTTGAAACAGCTCCACTTCTTGTTGCAGAGCCAGACTAGTGATTGGTTCTGCGATCATCCATACACGTCTGCACGAGAAGTGGGTCCTGGAACATCACAATTGGCTTTCAGGGCATTTCAGAACCTGCTCTTGACTGTGTCTCGAGCGCCGTTTCTCGAGCGCGCTCTGCGATCTCCTGCTCGTAAATCTCGTCGCGTTCCGGAACCCTCACCTTTCCCGTTGCAGGACGCGCACTGCGGATCTTCCGACTTGTCAAATTGCTCAGTTTGCTTCGTCTACTTCGTCTTTCCCGTCTCGTCCGCTACATCAGTCAGTGGGAAGAGGTACGTTCCGAGCTTCCTTCGCTGTAGCCGCTTGTTACACGGGCAATGCAGCCATGATGGTTCTTTTTCTTTCAAAACGGATTTCTTGCCCGAAAGTCCCCAATTGAGCGCACTGACCAAAAACATCCATTTGTGATGCCAACCCTCACGATTTTGGGCACCAAGCAAGAAAATTCTCATTTTCGTTTGAGGTTTCGGAGTTGATAAGGCGTGTTGAATCCAACTTCGGCTCGCCCACACAACAACAGCCATTTTGTCCAAAAGTGCACCTGCCGCTTGAACGTAAATCAACGGTTTCGGAAAAAAACGTTCCGTGTTTGGAACCAAACGGAAATTAACGCAGTGGCAACGAATCTCCGGTGGATCCATGGGGCCTGAGTCCGAGCGCACAAACTCCCGCAAAGTTGTTCCCCCAATCCACTCCTTCCTGGCTCAAAAAGGACCGAAATGACCAGACAACCCAGGTGTGTCAAAAAGGTTCAACCTGAAGTGGTCAAGCTCTTATCAAGGCTCCATGAAGTAATTTCGGGTTTTCTTTGCAAATTCATGTCAAATTTCTCAGGATGAAGCTGCCTGAACCTTTCTGGTTCAAACCTGAAATCGTTTGGCAGTCATCAGAAAGCCGAGTGACCTGCGTCTCGTCATTTCATTGCACCTGGCCGCCCCTGTCCAATTCCCATGCAAAAAGCGCACACGAACGTCTTGGTGTGGGGCAAATATGTTTGACGTGTAACAACCATGTCCACCCAGGTAAAACTGCCGTTTCCGCATAATTTCAAACATACGTGTGTGTTCTGTTCACTGACAAGAAACGTTGTAACTGTTGTGCCACAAATTTACGTGTTATTCTGAACATGCTCTGTTGTAGCCACAAGTTAAACTTCGAAAGAGGCTTGTGTGTCCAGAGTCGGCTTTGCAGAAGTTAGATTTGAACAGAAGGACCCCAGATTCAGTGATTTTTGGGTGAACTACCCACGGACCGGCAGTTCAAACTGAGCCGCCGAAAAAGGAAGTCCAAAAACCACTGAATTCAAGAAATGTTTTTGTGGCTCTGTGAACATCTGCCCAACTAATGCTGTCACGAAGTTCTTGGTGTAGTTTTCTGTACGATAAGGAAGAGCGACTGACTCGCAGGTCGTGTGCGAAAAAAAACTGCTGCAAGTTTTCACAGAACGTCTGTTTTGTGAAAAGCGGGAAGGGAAGGGTGAGCTTCAAAACATGCGCAAGTCCAACATTGTTTCTTGACTACCTGCACTTCTGCTCTGGCGGACACGAATTCAACCCAAAGTTTGACCCTTTTTCGTTCACACAACTTCCGTCTCCCTGTACACACTTCCAGAACATATCGTAAAAATTTAACCAGAAGATTTCAGACCACCAACTTCAACCAATGGCCGATGTAGAGCTCCAAACACACCACAAAAATATTTATTTTGCCTCAATCTTTTTGAGCCTCAAGGAGAAGTCTTGAATTTATCAAATGGCATTTTTCAGTTTCAATGCACGGCCAGTCAAAACTCTTGTCCAGATGGAAATTCTACGCTCAAACTTCTCCAAACTTTATTCGGACGCTTCCGCCAGAGTGTTCGCAACGCGTGCAGCGGGTTTTGTTCCTGTCCACTGGCACCACCATCTGACTCCGACGGGTAACTGTTCTCCTGTCGAGCCCTGGATTCAGTTTCTTCATTTTTTGAATCCTTTTTTAACCTCGCAATTTTTTCTCCACCTGTGTGCTCTCAACATCAGGACATTGGAAAGGTAGCGTCATTCTCAAATCACTGGTTCACTTCTACTGCACTTGTAACTCTCCTGTCACATAACCTGCAGCAACTCACAATCTTACAGTCGGGGACTTTTAGTGTGTTCCTCTGTGGATCCAATCCCACCCAACTCAAACCCAATGCAGACAAAGAAAAAATACCCAGAAGGATCACTCGGGCGCACACAGAATCTGGAGACTGGCCACCAGCACCCGACGGGTCCTGAACCCCAACCCCCTGATCAATACGAGGATGTATCAACATAAAGTGGCACTGTGCATGTTCAGCAGCCTTGGTCACTTGGCCAGTCTGCACTGAGGTGGACAAAAGAATTGGCTGCTCTGACATTGTCTCGAATCAACCACCCATGTCTGTTGCCAAACACGCTGAACATGCAGAGTGCCACTAAATGTTGATAGATCCTCGTATCAGGAACCTTCCCATCTCAAGACACATTTTGGTGCACTCTGGGTCCAGGCAAGGATCAACTAAAAGTTCCGAATCCTGCAGCTGACTCATTCTATCATCTGTTGTAGGCTCGAATGAACTGACAGCTTTTACAAGTTTCACTGTGCATAACATTGATTATTTTTAGATGTAGCTTATACACGTAATGCAGAACTTTAGCGAATTGTTCTAGTTCGATGACAACTGTAGTCTTTTCACTGGAGACGAATGCTGCATACGCTCGTACGTGCATGGCTTTCGGCCTTGACGCTTTTATCATTTGAATAAAGAGTTTCATTCGGGTGAGGACAAATCATTGTGTGAGAAGAAGAGGACATTTTGTTATCTGACAACATTAGTTGGGTAGATACTGCAGAATATTGTTCACCTCAATGTCAAAACACGTTCCCCTTTCCCAGTGAATGCATTGATGGGAGAACAAGAAAATTTTGCAACGAAGAGTTTGTTGTGCAGCTGCAGCCCGGACAATGTGTAAATTTTACCATCAAGTGGAGGCTGTAAAATGTACAGAATTTTGAAGACACCAAATCCTGAAGGAAAAAAGTGTAAATTTTGTTTGTCGCCAACAGCCAAGAGAACGTCTTTGTTGAGAATGTTTTTGTCATGATTTTCAATGGTTTCTTGCAGGTTCAGTTTTAGTTCCTGGAAAACAGCGGAATGATGCGAATGTTTTGCGAATAGTCAAAATGCCTGAAGATTAATTTCAAGATTTTGGTTTCAGTTTCCCAGAAATTAATGGATAAGATTTTTGATTTTGAAAATGCATCTCAAATTGTTTCGAGTCTCTTGCATGTGAGGTTCGTTTTTTCTGCAGCCAATAACAAAATAACAATCTTGTCAAGATGCTGCCGGATCTGACATTGCAACATTGCAACACTCGCAATGCATGATGCGCCGAACAGCACGAGATATGTTTTTCACACACATAAAAAGACAACACACAGAATGCAGTCAACAACTCTTAAGTTCAGCACAAACTGTCAAAAACGCTGGCGTTGGACACCTGTGTCCGACAGCGGTGTTGACCTCTTGCCCAACGAAACTGGACAAGTCTGAACGCCTTGGGCGAAAGAGGTTTTGGTGGCTGAGAAACAGTTGTCATAGAAACTTCAGAATGTCATTCACAACTTGGACACCATCTTTGGTCGACGTGTCAAGCCAAATTCTTCCCCTTGTCTCTCTGTAACATCTGAAGTTTGTTTGGATTGACGCGAGATATCTCGGTATTGTAAAGTCTGTTACTTTTAATGCTCTTTTTTTCTTCCAGTTCCTCACTGTTGCCAGTAAGTTTATGCGGATTTTCAACCTCGTATGCCTTATGCTGTTATTGGGTCACTGGAATGGGTGCTTACAATGGCTAGTGCCAATGATGCAAAACTTTCCTGCAGATAGCTGGATAGCCATAAACGAGCTTCAGGTAATAATGGCTCCGCGCATCATCGCTACAACCCCTATACCCCCTCGCTCATTGCAATGCAACGCGCTTTCTTTTGTCTGGTTCACACCAATTCTTCCGTGTGTTTTCCCGGTGGAGCTGAGATGTTGTTGTGATGATACTTCATTCATACAACGTGACAAGAAAATGTTTGACTCACACTCGTCACCACAAGTAAAAAGAGAACAAAGTTTGAGAAGCACAAATGGAGAGGTTCACATGAATTCGTGTCCTCACAACTACATTGCAGATCAGCTGGTGTCTATGATTGCAAATCAAACACGATCTCTGCTGTTCATATGATTAGATATGGTGGTCGGTCGGTCCAAGCTTTTTTGTACAGGTCGCCGCCCTGTTGGTTGGTTTGACCCACGCAACTCAGTTGTCATGTTCTCTTTCACCCACAGTGCCGTGCCCGTTTTACTGGTGCGCATCTCTGCCACACCCCACTCATCCTTCTTTTCCATGTTGGACAGAGTCCCCTCCTCATGTTGCTTTGATTATTCATTGTGTTGCTGAGTTAAGTTCTGAAAGGCTCAGGTGCCAATGTTCTGTGGTTCCCTGAGCCTTCATTTCTTTCTCGACTCTTTTGTTTTCTGTGACACACAAGGATGAAAGACTCTTTTCTGGGGATAAGTGGCTTGGTGCGCTCGTCATGAAGGCAGCGATTACCGCCTGCAGCACACACAAGCAAAATTCATGTCAAATGGAGGTTTTCAATTTGATACAACATCCCAGGTTCCGCCGCTTGAGGCTCTGCTCCTTTTTACGGACTCAGTTTCACGGCGCAGAAAACTGACACAAAATCGAAAATCTGCTTCACAAATTGATGCACACGTGTACTCATTCTTGTGCGGGGATGCTTTGATTTTTATTTCACGGTGTTTGCTTTGTTTTCTCCTGTCTCTGTCCATCATGGGTTTGAAACATAAGACTCAAAAGTTTAGGCACCACACACAGTGTAGTTATTTGTTTGCAGTTTTTGAGTGTAGCCGGAATGTTCATGCGCATTTTCAACCTCATATGTCTGATGCTCCTGCTGGCCCACTGGAATGGGTGTCTGCAGTACCTAGTTCCCATGCTGCAGGACTTCCCCTCCAATTCATGGATATCTATAAACGAGCTACAGGTATGAGAGCCCCAAACAAACAGGAGAGCTAGCCCTTCTCCCACGCAGAGGATATGCGATTTGGTGTGTGCTTTTTGTACAAACCTCTGGTTGGTTTTTAGTTCTGGCACATTCACTGCACATTCTCATAGCGTCCCCGAAGAGATGCAGCTTTCAACTGAGACGTTTCCAATGGGTGACAATTGCAGTTGCCCAATAAAACAGGTTGAAAAAACGTGCAATCTATGCCTTAGAATGAAAAATTCATGAACCTGAAAAAGCGCGCTGTTCAGAACGTTTGTTCCAACGTCTGTTGAAACCACCCCTGTTCGCACCACGGAGATGACTGAGCGTTGGCCTTGCCCTGACCACACTGATCAACGTCTCATGGAAGCCTTTGTGTACCCCAGCCTGGCCAGACGTGTGTAGCTTCAGCCTGATGTAAATCTGTTAGCCTGTAGAAGTCTTAGAAAAATGACAAATATTGTGGTGGCCTTGTACATTTTGTAAAATATCGTACTGGAGATGGTCGTCAAAGTAAATAACTCCCTCCCAGACCACAACGCAGGATCCAACATTTGTGTGCAAGAAAACAACGCATGCTAAACATAAAATAACACAGAACAACGAACAGCAAATGCAGACGTCTCTGTGTTGTTCAAGTGAATTTCAGAGACCGGTTCTGGTCCCAAGTGTTGCAAGACCTTTTCACGATGGCGTCTGTCTTTCCTGTTCTTACCCCCGCCCTCCCACCCAGAACTCGAGACAAAAGGCCCATGTATAGCAGCAAGAAGAGGTCACATTCATGTCCACAAAGAAAATTCCCAGCCGCCTTTGTTTCTTCACTTTGCCGCACCGTCAGTTGTGTTGACATCATCCAGTTTGCACTCTCATCACTTCCCTTTGTCTCACACGCCGTTAGGTGGATCTTTGGTTTCATGTTGTCTTCGCAAATTTCCGCTTTTTTGCAAGCAATTTTGTCACAAACCAATCGAAACCGTCAAAAATGCTCAGATTTTCTTGGAAAACTTTGACATCGTCACCGACGGAGTTCTGTTTGGGTTGGTTTGGATATTTTTTCTTCCAAAGAGCACTGTGCTTCCAAGCCAGTTATGTTTCCGCCATCACTGAATGATTGAAGTAACTCAAGCATCATAGAGACATTCATGTATGGGACAGAAAGCACGACATAAAATTCCACGCCAAGCTCACGGGTATTTGGCTTTCAAGCATTGTGGCTGATGGCAAAAATAATGAATCGGTAGGTGTGTCTGGCGTGATATTTGTCGTGCTGGACGTCCCTGTTTTCTCGCTCGATCTCTTCGCTCGCGGCCTCGCTTCTCGGCGGTGAGTACGACTCGTGCGCCTTGTGTTGCAGCACGCGGAGTGGCACATCCAGTACACGTGGGCCGTCTTCAAGGCGCTCTCACACATGCTATGCATCGGGTACGGCAAGTACCCGCCCCAGAGCGTCACCGACGTCTGGCTCACGATGATCAGCATGTTGACGGGAGCCACGTGCTACGCGCTCTTCGTGGGTCACGCCACGACGCTCATTCAATCCTTCGACACGTCCAAACGTCTCTATAGAGAGAAGGTACGTGCACGCGCACCCACAAGGTCTGGGTTTAACAGGTCCTTGAATCACGAGCTCATTCCGAGAACCTGTCTCTGGCTTTTTGATTTTTCGGGAACACCCAAAGACATTTTTGAATCAAACTTAGCGACGTGTCCAAAACAAATTGGCACAATTTTATCACCTCAAAACTTGCTTCAGCCCTGCAATTTTGATGTTAAGTTTTGAGCACCACTTGATTCCTGTCTTCCTTACATGACATCAGTCGTTCCAACAAGCTGTGGACATTTCGGAGTTAGCAAAACCAAACCATACATTCAACCAACATCACTGTCCTCCAACCTGCATGCAACAAAACACAATGTCATCACCAACCCAAGAGGCTCAAGTAGAACGAACACAGGATTCTCGTTGACCTGACTGGCTGACCATCAGACATGAAACCAAAACCCTTGGACACCAGACCTACCGCACCCAATTTCCAGTCATGCCCCGTGTATGGTTGCCAACCTGATCACCCACAACTCGGCGCTGGAGAAATCAATCACTGCTGAAGGCGCGAGGTGGCCAGTTGCGCAGAAAGCAACTGATGTCAGGAAGAAAGTTATTTTTCTTGATTGGCTTTATGGATGTCTCAATTTGCCGCACAAATGTCAGAGGGAGGGCCCGCCTGGCGCAGGCAATGGGGGTCCGGACTGCTGCCTTATTGCTCGGCTCTGTGAAACCTGACTCCCCCCCCCCCTCGACAAAAACGCAACCGGGATTCGCTTTGGTTCTTCAAATCCAGTTCACACCAAAGATTTGCGCCTTCGTTGCAGCTTCCTCCGTTCGCCCCTCGCTGACGAGAACGCATGCACAGCTTGATCGCAATGAGACACAAAGAAACAAAATTTCACCAACAAGAAAAGTTTTTCCTTTGCCAATTACTTTCAAAATTTTTGGTGAAATCTTTGGAATGCACCTAGTCAGTAACTCCGAAGTCATAACGTTCAGGTTCACATCTCTTCAGAACGTAGTCTACCTCAAGTGAAGCCAAAAAGTCCCGGCCCCAAAGATAGAGCTACATTGACAGACTCATAAACGACAAATTACATGTGCATTCTGTGGGGCTGCAAGGAACTTCCTATTCAGAGCAGGGCAATCAGCCGGCATCCACACACAAGCAAATGATCTGGGCTTCTGACAAGATTCCGAGGCCTGACAAACACCGGTAATAAGCTTCCCTTGTGTATCTGGACCCAGAGACCTCCTCTCCACTTTTGTCATTTTTGCTCCAAGAAATGATACTGCAAATTAAGTTTGGTGAGGGTCAATACCAAGCGTCTGGTTTCTTTCACCGCGTCTACCTCGGTTCAAATCTTGTGTTTCAATGAGAAGACGGCCATAAACAGGGAGTGTAATTGAAATGGGGGGAGGGAACCAAATGTGTAGCGCGATGAAGACCTCAACCCTCAACTCGACGGCCCCCCAGCTCCCAACATGACGTGATTTGCGGACTTATTTAGTCATTTGGAAGATTTATCCACGTGCTCTAGCAGAAACAGCACATTCGCACTCAGTAATGACAGCACTTCATTCATGTTTTATTGTTCCATTTCAGTAAAAACTTCGCATAATCATTATTAAGCCTTCAGAGAGGTGTGATTTAGTTTGACGTGTTTCAGTTCTCCCACACGCAGCTCGCATGACAGGTGCAAGCTGCAAATTCAGAGTTTGCACTTGAGAGATACATTTCAAGATTTAATTCTGCTCAATTGAGTTGTGAAGTTTTAATTTATCCGAAATATTGCCTTCCTGAGATTCAAAAGAATTTCAAAGCAGATGTTCACAGAAATTTATCTGACAGAGCAAAGAAACTTATTTCCGAAGCTTTGAAAGTAGGCGCTTGTAGTTTAGTGACAACAGAAGCTTTTGTTGTTATATTTTTCCAGTTCAAGCAAGTTGAGGAGTACATGGTTTACCGAAAGCTCCCTCCCACACTACGTGGCCGCATATCAGATTATTACGAACACCGATATCAGGGCAAAATGTTCGATGAAGAGAATATTTTAGGTGAACTGAATGAGTGCCTCCGAGAGGTGAGTCTGTCTATGACTTCTTCCTTTTTTTCTTCTTGCTAAACTGAACCCACCAATTCGCATTCTAGTTCAAACAAGTGGAGGAATACATGTCGTACCGGAAACTACCGCGGAATCTGAGGCAGGGGATTTCCGACTACTATGAGCACCGCTATCAAGGCAAAATGTTTGACGAGGAGACCATCCTCAATGAGTTAAACGAGTGTCTACGTGAGGTAAAGAAAAACGCTGAGACATGCACACAACTCGGGGGACTGCACGGTCGTGACGAGGCAACGCTGACATCCATCCAACAGACACAATCAACGCCTGGGCTCCAAAAGTGGGGTTGGGGTGGGTGGGGTACAGCAAAAAACACGAGTTGCCTTGTCACAGCCGCTCAGTCGCCGCGTGCCGTGGTGGTGACGGTGCCAGTGGTGGTCGTGGTTTAGCCGTCTTTGACCATTTTGTCCGTGCATGCTGTTCATATTTGCCAAACCTCTCTATCAGTCAAACTGCAATCAATTTCAACAGTTGATGTTTCTGTGAGATCTGACCATGATCCATCCGAGATTGTGCTCGCACTGAACTATCATCTTTGCTTCACTTTCAACTGGCAAGATATTTCTTCGTGGATCCAGTATTCTGGCAACTCGTTCAACTTTTCCACAAAAGAGACTCCAAATATTGTGAACTGTTCAGGTGTTTCAAAACGGCCGTTCCCTGGAGGCTGGATCCGCTGAAGAGCAGAGTTCAAAAAAAGAATCCCGATTGATTTAGATTCGAGGTCCTTTCCACTTTGATGATCAGTGTGATTTTCCGAAACCTGCAAACATCAAAGATTTCCGATTGCGTCTGTGATTGAATATTGTGCTTACATATTTGGGTGGGAATTGATATGTCGTCGTCACGAGAAGACTACATCTGCATGATTTTACATTGTAAAAATTGTTGAGTAGTTTAGCTAGAGTTGCTATCAATTTTCGACGACATCGTCAAAGCAACTGAAACCGAACACACAAACCCGCTTCCCAGCTGATTCGCTTAAAATGGCCATACAAATTTCTCGAAGTTTTGAAGAATTCTATTGCTGTAAATTTTTGTTGGAAAAGCTTCAAAAAGATTTTGAATTGCAAGGAAACTGCAAATGAAGCTGGAAAAGAACAATGACAGAAACAAAGCTTCAGAAACTTTTCAAGGTCATCGCTGAAAGAAAGATTCCTCCACATTCAAAGAAAAAGATAGCTCTTTTTCTTCCAAACCGGAGCTGAGGCAGCGGTGAATTCACAGATTGGCGTCAAACGAGGCCAGATCGCTGAATCCAAATTCCCACTTGCTGGCCAATTGCTGTCGCTTGGCTCCGGGCGTCACGTCGCGCGGGACGTCAATCCACCGTCGGGCCCTATTCACCCGCGCCGCTCCCGAGGCGTCCCAAATTACCACGTTTCACAAAAGGCGCATCTCCCTCCCCCACAATTCCACATAACAACCACCACCCACCCCACCCCACCCCACCGACCCGACCCCCACGCCTCCCGCAATCACGGACCATTTGAATTGTTGAGCCCGGCTGTGTTTTTTGCAGGAAATTGTGAACTACAACTGCCGGGCTCTGGTGGCCTCGGTGCCGTTCTTCACGCACGCTGACCCGAACTTCGTGTCGGAGGTGGTGACGAAGCTGCACTACGAGGTGTTCCAGCCCGGAGACTACATCATCAAGGAGGGAACCATCGGCACCAAGATGTACTTCATCCAGGAGGGAATCGTGGACGTGGTCACGAAGAATGGAGAGGTCGCCACAAGTCTTTCAGATGGTTCCTACTTTGGAGGTACGTGCAAACGAAACTTCTGACGGTCGTTGTATTTGCAAGGAAGCTCTGGAGGTATCTGGCTGAAAGGACAAAGCTTTCAACCAAGGTTGCGGGATGCTGACCTTCGCTTTGTTCTTGTTAACAGAAATTTGTTTGCTGACCAATGCCAAAAGGGTGGCGAGCGTGCGCGCTGAGACGTACTGCAACTTGTTCTCGCTGTCCGTCGAACACTTCAACGCCGTGCTCGAACACTACCCTGTGATGCGGCGGACCATGGAGTCCGTCGCCGCTGAGAGACTCAACAAGATCGGCAAGAACCCCAGCATCGTGTCGAACCGGGCCGAGCTCGAGGAGGACATCAACACTGTGAATGAACTCATCATGCAGACGACGCCGATCGCGTCCTCCGGAAGTGAGCTCTCATTGGTGGAGCGCGCGGCCGAGGCGGAGCGTCAAGACGCCAAGGAGCGCGAGGCAGCGGGCGTTGCCATGGGAGACGCCGTCGTTGACGTGGCCGTCGACGCCGAAGCGCCACCGACAATGAAGAAATCCAAGTCGGACTGCTACGTCGGAGGCAGCAAGGAGGACAGAGTGTCGCTTGTGTAGCAGAGTCAGGAGTGAGAGCGGCTGGTGTGTCTCGCGTCCAGGGTCCAGATGGAATGTTGGGTGATAATGTCTGCTGCTGAAAGTCGGGACGCGAAGTGGGGGCCTCGTGAGACAAGTGGTCGAGAGCGCCACATCCTGCAAGAGTGAACTGAGTTGTATTTGTCATGGAACACGCACACACGTCCAAAGAACCTGGACGTTCTTCATTTTTGACATCTAAGTTTTGTTCTTGGCAAGACAGAATGACTCAGCTTTGCTTCTTCAACAAATTTCTCTTCGTTTAGTGCAATGACGGGCCTCAGTCGCACAGTTTTGTCAGAGAAAATTTCTCAAATTGAACTGTGAATGGGTTTCTTCCAATGGGAAAACCTGGCACAGTGGCTTTTGGTTTTTATCTGGAGGAAGACAACGTCTCGTGTTCTTGATCGACGCGTCTGTACGAGTCTGTGCTTGATGTGAAAATGCTCGGATGTGACTGGACCAGAAGACACACCAGCGGAAAACACCCTGTTGAACACTTGAAATGAAATGAGTACTTTTAGGAGCATGGCCACAGGACTTAAAGCATTCCCAATGAAACAAACATTGATTCCGTTTGCATTTATGGGCACATGCATGCAGGCAACACGAAGTGATCATGCAAAGGCTTTGGAAAGCAATCTTCTGTGTTTTGTATCTAGAGAAAGCAATAACTTTCTGTCTCTTTGACAAAGAAGTGAATGTAATTTGTTGGTCTTTGTGTTACTTGAAGACAAACTGCCAGCAGATGTGCAGACAGACTGGATGTTCGTTTTCAGCCTCGGCACACAAGAAACACTTTTTTCTTAAATTTCGTTCGGAAAGATCTGTTGTCCATGTTGTTTTTGTCTTTGTTGGAAAGGCAGATTGAAAGGACAGACTGTCTGCTTTGTGCTTTCACGCCACAAATGGAAGATTTCTTTCTGCATTGCAGCCTGACACAGACGAGATTTCATTCTATGCACAAATAATTTCTTTGCACAAAAACCGCCATTCTGAAGTTTGTGATTTTCCTGGTCTTCTCACACACTGTTTCTCTTTTCAAACATGATTCTCCTCTGAAACCACAACTGTTTCTTTCAACTTTGTTGCTTCGAGATCGAGACGTTTGTTCTCTGTTTCACCGCCACATCGAATGCTGCGGTACGTTTTTCTTTTGAAGAAGATGAAGTATGCTCTGTTTGTTCCAGACCCCTTGACACTGCTGCAAGTTCTTGAAAGTCAGACTCGTTCAGGTTCTGTTGTCTCCCACAATCTGGCAACACCAAGCACAGATTGTATGGGTACTTGCAACAGAACCGTTGTTCGGGGCATAAAGACGCGTTTCATGTTTTCTCGAAAAGACCCAAACAGAGCTTAACTGTACACACATTGTAAAGACCAGGCAGACCGTAGGACAGCAATTTTTTTTGTACAACATGAAAACTGTGGTGACATTTTGTACTTAGGCAATATCCGTAGGACTGTGACATTTTCTGCATTTTTCTTGCACGCAAAGGTTTTGTACGGTAGGAGGCAAACATGTTCTGGGGGAAGGGCCTTCTCAGGGTGACGCGCGCTGACGACGAGGCGGCACCGAAGTTCCGCGCTCGCATCATCGCAGCTCTGTGATGGCTTGACCCTCGTCACCACGACAGTATTTTGATACTTGAAACGCACGGCGAGTATGTGATCCTGTACATAAAGCGCTTTTGGTGTTCCATTTCTGATCAGTTCTGCGACGAGCACACGTGCGCGCGTGCGCGCAGCCGATTGGGTGAATTGTTTGTCAACCGAAGCTTTAATTTTTCCATTGACCGAGGTCAACATTTGAATGCTGAACTGCAGTCAGTCAATTAATCCGGTGCAACTTGTCCCCGTCTGAGTTCAAAAAATCCTTCGTGCTTCAAGGTGCTCGAAGGTGGGCTTTGACCAATTTGAAACTGACACATGCAAACTCTAGCCAGTGTTTGCAGAGTTTGATCGGCGAATTTGAAACGGCAAAGTGTCGTCGATTGGCCAAGCAGGCCCTGGAATGGCAAAATTCTGTAGGTTCTGCAGGTGCATCAAATTGATTCGATAGTGAGGAACTACGAGTTTGTTTGCAATGTTTCATTCTTGATGAGCACTTGATGAGCACTTTCTTTTGACAGAAAGACAAATCAATACAAAAATCATGTCAACAGATTCTGTTCAGCAACCCCCGAAATCACGACTTGTTTGTGTTGATGAGAACTTAAATCACATGTGCCAAACGTACATCTTGTTGAAAACGCGGAATACAACACACAATACCGGTATATACCACTTGGGTTTTGTTATACTTTATATTAAATTCTTTGTGGTTGCGACTTGTTTGTTTTTCCGCGTACATGGCCTTGAGGAAAACTGACTTCTTCCTTCGGGTGAGCTCCCAGAAAGTCCCACTCGTTGTCCGTTTTGTCGGTGTCAGCCGAAGATTTGATTGCAAAGCACAAAATGAAAACAAACTGTGCGCGTCTTTGCTTCGCACACAGTCTGTCGCATGGACAGTTTGAAGCAACTAGGATTTGGTTTGTGTGAATTTCAGTGAACTTTGAACAAGCTAAGAAGCAGGTTGTTTCTTCTTTCTTGGTGAGGAAGCAAACTACAGAGTTGTTGGTCTGAGAGGAGAGTCAGCAGGATCAACAGGCGTTTTTCATGCGAGGTTCGACTTGGAGAATAAGTTCGATCACTTGCGACCAAACAACACAACGCAACTCAAACGGCACATCGGCAATCTGAGAAGACACGCGTCGTGTCATCCACAAGAGCGTACATGCGTTAACGCATCTTTGTTTTTGATGAGTCCTCGTGTCCAGCGACCCAGCGCCCGTCCGTCCGTCGGGGGATGACATCCTCGTGGCTCACAGCTAACAGGATATAGAGGCAATCAGCGCCACAGTAAATCAGTTCGGCCAAATCAATTTCTTGCTTTTACGAGGTTAGCGGGCAGGCCAGTTATTTCCTGTGCAGTTAATGTCTGCCCGCGGCTTCTTCGGTCGCTTTACGGTGAAGCATGAAAAATGCAAAATGAAATGCCTGGCTGGGTGAGGTCAGGGCGACGACAAGTCTTCAAGCTGCGTGGGATTCTGCTTGAGATTTGGCGAAGTAGGGCGCAAACAAGAGACAGAGAGTTTTCCAGATCCCTCAAAACGTAAACAACGACATCTGAACCAAGACGTCACATCCCAAGCGGAAGTGCGTGAGGAAGACGGGGCTCGGGCCATTGACCCAGTTCGTACAGACAACGGCGAGAGTTGTGTCCGCGTTTGTTACTGCGCTCCCAGAAGAGCCTGATCTCATCATGTTGATCACTGAACGTCTCGTGTTCGATATGTCGCACCGGTGTGCGCTTCGATTTCACTTTTTAATTGCAAACTGATGAGGGCTCAAATGAGCCCAAGAGAACACGGTCGTACGTACACTTGTCCAACTTTTTGAGGTGAATGTGAAAGGATCGAAACCGAAGACGACCACCACAGCCTGCACCTCTGGTCTGCTCTCGGTTCAAGAGACAACCAAGCCTCGTACTCGAGACGGAACTTTGAAATCACGATTTGATTCTGTCAGGCACATTGAACAAATATCCAAACAGCACACGCACGTGATTCGCAGATTTTGAACAGGAATCCAAATCAAGGAGTATGAAAAATGCGCTCAGTTCCACAGTAACCCAACCCAGCTTCCGCTGCGTCTTCAGGAGGCACGTTCGACACGCACAGCGCCTAGGCGCTCGCGTTCACGAACGAGCCTGTGTCCGACACGTCGAATCGGACGAGCTTCTCGGCGGTCGGGTCGGCGGTGAAGCTGCGGTCGATCAGGTCCTGCTTCTCTGTGACGGTCGCGCGCATCGCGTAGCGCGTGTGCACCCAGTTTGCGCTCATCGCCATCAGGTAGTGAACCTGGAGAACAACGGAGTTGTAATTGGAGGGAAGTATCTGTCGTGCTTTGAGTGAGGATCAGGCAAAAGTGTGGCTTATGTTCCTGGTCCAGGATTTGGGTGGGGGCCTGACCTCAGTCAAGGCTCAACACAATGGAAGTAAATTTGCTTTGGGGATAATGGGGCCAATGGAACAAGTAAAAAGTAAAAGCAAATGTGTTTGCAGCACGCGACTGGGGGAAACCTAGGCTTGGGGCCCCAGGTCACAGAGTTTACTAGTTCCGTTGTTGTGACTTCTTCGTGTTGTTCCTGTGGTCACAGGAGACTTTGATCAGGTCGTCTGGGGCTCACATTTTCTTGGAGATCCATGGTGCACCAGACCTGTTGCACTATGTGGCCCATCTGTGTATTTTTGGACCAGTTTCACCATCTGGGGTACTCCACAGCTTGTGTGACTCAAGGAATAACAGACGAGGACACAAGTTTGTGGTGCGCTCACTGATCCTGCATACCGTCAACAACACATTGACACCTTGCCTGAGATATCACTGAAATCGACTCGTGCAGACTTCACAGAAGAGAAGAACATCGACAAGTGGAACTCACCATGCTCAGGTTGATGATGAAGGCTGCGGCGAAGACGATGTAGAACCGGAACGTCGATTTCTTCACCTGCAAAATTGCCAACAGTGATTGGAAAAAAGTTTGAAAAACGAAAAAATTAAAATTCCACCTGGGCTAGATTCATTTTTGAGCGAGTTTGTTTTGGTCACTGACTTCCTTGCATACGAAGACTTTGGCTTCTGAGCAGAACTCGTCGGGTCCCTTCTGCACGATTTGCAGCTCGTCCTTGACTCGCAGAAACGTCTGATAGGCCTTGAGAATCTCCTTCTTGGCCTGCTTGGCAATATTGACCAGATACTTGGCGCCTTTCTTCGCTTGCTTCGCCGCCATCCTGGCGCTTCTGATGGCAACTCGGGAGTACTTTCTGGCGTTTTGCGCCGCTTCTCTGGCGAAGTCTAAGGCGCCAGCGGCCACCGCTTTGGTCACTTCCTCGGCTTGCTTCAGAGTTTCTTGCGCCTTCCTGAAAGCGACCACGGCGGCGGCTTGCGCGATGTCCGCCGCCTCCCGCGCCTTCTTCTCGGCCTCGCGAGCCAGAGCCTTGGCCTTGTCGTCGACGGCCTCCGCCACGGCCCTCGCAGCATCCTCCGCTTTCTTCAGCGCCAGCTCCGCCTCCTTGGCCGCGATTCGTGCCGCGATCTGCGCTTCTCTCGCCGCTTGCTCAGCTGTCTCCACCACCTTCTCTGCGGTGTCTTCAGCAGTCGTCGCGATCTTCTCTTTGGCTACCTCCGCCAATTCTTCTGCATCTTTTTTGATTTCTTTCACGAGTTTCTTAGCATCTTCAGTCGCATTGGCTACTCGATCTTTGGCATCTTCAGCCAGTTGTTTGGCTTTGTCAGTGGCATTGCCGACTGTGTTGCTCAGACTGTCCTTAATTTCGTCGGTCACATTTCCTACCTTTTCAGAAACATCTTCTGCAACATTCTCTGCTTCATTAGCCACGTCTGTTGACAAGTCTTCTGCAGCTTGCTTCGTATCATCCACTGTTTCTTTTACATCCTCCGCCTCTTTTTTCGCGTCCTCTGCGGCTTGTTTTGCGTCTTCTGCAACTTCTTTGGCATCCTCTACAGCTTCTTTTGCATCTTCTTCCGCTTCCTTCGCTTTCTCTGCAGCTTGTTTCGCTTCCTCCTCTGCAGACTGTGCTGCATCCTCTGCAGCTTCTTTCACATCATCCTCTGGATCCTTCGCAGCTTCGCTCGCTGCCTCTTCGTCTCGCTGCTGACGCGGTGGCTCATCTCCCTGCATCTGCTCTTCGTCTGCCTCCTTTGCAACTTTCTCCACTGTTCCTGCTCCTGCGTTCACAGCTTCACCCGCAGCATCTGCAGTTTTGTTCACTTCCGTCTCCACTTTCTCTCCAATATCTTCCGCAGACTCCACTGCTTTGTTCGCAGCTTCACTCGCCTTGTCCGCTGCTTCTTCAATCGCCGCAAGAGTTTTGTTCGCTTCTTTGTCAAGATTTCTCAGCTGTTCATCGGTGATATTTTCCAGATTTGGTCTCTGGTCGAGCACGGTGTCGAGCTCGTCTGATATGTCAGGGATTTGGTCAATGGTTGAGTTGATGGTGTCGCCAGCGAGTTGGAGCCCGGCCTCGGCCTGCTCGAGGATGTGCTCCACCTGCGACATGTCCACCCGCTCCATGACGCCCCCGATGAACGAGTCGGTCTCCTCCTCGCTCGGGATGTAGTCCTCGATCTGAAGCAATGAGGAACGCGTTCATTTGTCGCGCACCGTGTCCCTTGTGCCCAGCTGAAGCGGGGACTTGGACGCAGGGTGGAGTGGTGTGGGTGGGGCTGAGCATGCGGGCGGACTAAAGTGGACGGGCCAAGCAAATCGGCCTCAGATCCACACAAGGTGTGTACATTACCAGGAGAACGCAAACAACGGCAAGGGAAACCTTTGGTTCGACACCCGTCTTAGAACGCCGCAACAAACAGAACGCCGCCCCGACCGACCTTGGTAAGGAGGTTCTCGAGGACGCCGCTGTCCTCGGCGGCGTCCAGCGCCTGCGTGATGTACTTCTCGGCCTGCTCGGCCAGCTTCTCGATCTGCCGCTCGTCGAAGTTCTCGATCGCGGCGAAGATCTCGTAAGGCTTGATCTGCGCCACCACCTCAGGAGGGATGCCTGTGGAGGGGAGCGGGTACTACAGGACTGGTGGTCTGCGTTTGCAAGGTCCCAGAGACTCAGACTTGTTTTTGGTTCAACATTGTCTACTTAGATGGAACAAGGAAAATCGTAAGGTGGATGGATTGCAGGTTACCTTCAACACAGTCGCAGTCCTAGTCACACACACGCACACACACACACATGGAGAGGGACCCAAACAGACAGACACACACACGCACGCACAAACACACACACACACACACACACACACACACACACACGGAGCTGGATCCAAACAGGCTGACAGACAGACAGACAGACAGACAGACAGACAGACAGACAGACAGATGACACACACACACATGTATAGACACGGAGCTGGAAACAGACGGACAGACAGATACACACATGCACGCACACACACGCACACACACGCACACACACACACACACTCATCGCAGTATTGCGCACCGAGCTCGGAGAGTTTGACGCAGTCCGGGAACACGTGGCAGACGACGGCGACGACGGTGAGGAGGACGAGCGGCAGCAGCAGCACGACGGGCAGGATGAGCCACAGCAGGTGCAGCACGTACGCCGTCACCATGCACTACGGGAGAACACACGTGGTGCGACGCATTTCAATGGTGGGACCAGCGGACACCCAGGGCTTGGCCTTTCGGTTTCCACGCATGTTGCGCTGCAAGTGCCAAATATCTTTTTGCGTGCCAAATTTTTCAAAGTCGGGCTCCCCTTTACATCGGTGCCACTGAAATCCAGCACGCGTCCCTGGGACAGCACTTGGTCCTGTTCTTGTTCGATAAGCTTTCCGATGTGCAGCAGGAAGGCCTTCAGTTGTGGTCATTTTGCTCTTTGCATGTCACCTACGGACCTTTGGGTTGGCTCAGACACGATCTCTTCACCACCCGGCGGCTACTGACCCCGATCTGCCAGCAGCGCCCGACCAGGTTGCAGCCGTAGCAGCGGAGGCAGACCTCGTGCCGCGTCTCCCCGGTGACGAGCGCCGCGACGAGCAGGAACCAGGCGCCGAGCACCAGGTGCAGGGCCAGCAGCGCCCACACACCCAGACCCACGCTGAAACACGAGAAACACATCAAGGCCGAGACCCATGCACGCTACAACCGTCACTGAGTCAAGGCAGAAAACACCCAAAGTCCACACACCCAGACCCACGCTGAAACAAGAGAGACTCACTGAGTCAAGGCCTAGACCTACACTGCAACTTGAAAAGACTCATTGACCCCATTCAGAAAACTCCCAAAGTCCACACGTGTACCCAGACCCACCCTTCGACACCCGACGGCCGCATCTTCTTCGCAGTATCACGCGGAAACCATCGCTAAAAACACGTGCCACTGGATTTCAAGAGAAGTTAGAGGGCATCTCACTCACAAGGGGATGTCGTAGCGCACGACGAGGTAGTGGAGCGCGCCGTAGAGGAAAACGCAGAAGAGCGAGATGCCGAGCACGAGCAGCAGGAAGGCGCAGCAGGACGCCGCCGGGACGCGCGAGCAGCAGACCCGCAGGCGCCGCCCACACCCCGCCGCTGCAACGGGAGGACGAGCAGGAGGCGCACACGGTGTCACGGTACTCAAGGACCTCAGAACTCAGGCAGTTCTCAGAGACCTCATGTTTGCGAGATCCATTGATGGAGCGAGTGTTCGGAGACTTCAGGCGTCGGGGTCAGCCTGGTGGGCTCGGAATGTTGAGGTTTCTCAGGTCTGGAGACCTCTGAGAACCTTTCTCCGGGACCCAAGAACACAGCCCCGAGAGGAAATTTGCAGTGAACTGCTTTGCTACGAGTTGTATGCATCTCAAGGTTGGAAGAAGGGAACCATAAAATTGCGGAGGGATGACACGCCACAAACGTTGTTTCGTACGGCTTGCCTTTGGACCAACTTGCAGTCAGGAAGGCAATAAACGGTCGCCTACCATTCACATTCACAAGAAAGCAGCAGCTGCTGTGCAATAGCATGGCGTGTGCGAAGTTAAGTTCGCCCTTCGCGTGAGAATGTTGCACGAACATGCTTCACCTTCAGTGTTCCCACAGCTGTGACAGATTGACTTTGGGCAGAGAACAAACTGTGTTCGCCCTGCCTTTCTCAAGCTTCAAATCACTTTGATGAGACGCCTTTGAAATCAGATATTCAAAACAATTTGCACAGAGACATTTGAAAAACTTATCTGAGCGAAAATCCACTTGTGCTGGGAGCGGAACAGGATAACCAGAGGAAACTGTCCCTGGTTAAATTGTGATTCTGGTGCAAAACGCTCCAGACACTTTTCACTGTCACAAGTTCGGGTCGCCCCCCGAAGTTGGCCTTCGACCAATTGCAGCTTGGAACCACCTTCACATGCGCGACATGTTGCTGAAAATTACGAACTCACACTTTTTGGGATCCTCTGCTTGCACGCCCATGCCAGATCACTTAGGTCCTCACCGCTTTCCGCAAAAATGGCGGGAGTGTCATCGTGCAGGATCCAGTACTGCTCCCATTCTACTTTTTCCGCTCAAAGCGTGCTCAAGGTCCTTTTCAAGTCACTTTGAATTTCACCATTTTGGTCTTCATTGCTGCATATCGCTTCACAACTGCTTTTCCAAACAAGTAGCATTTTCCATTTGACAGAAAAACGTGCGCAGGTGAGATAGAAGATTGCATATTTGAGAGAGAAAATGCGCACATAAGCGGTGCGTTCGTCGCACATCAACCCGTCCTTCTTCAGAAACTTACGACTCTGTTCGAGCTGAAGACAAAGGCCTCACAAGGCAGGTCCGATGAAATTTGAACGGGAACATTCACATGCACAGGAGAGTTTGACCTGCACAAGAAAACTCCCATCTGAATCCTGAAAAACGGACCAGGTTGAGCGGAGCACAGCTGTACCATGTGGGAACCTCGTAACTCAAAGACCGCTGCACACATGTTTGTGTCTGAACTCGTGCGATGCAAAGCAGCTTCGTTTTAACAACAATGCATCAGCGGATCCTAATTTGAGATCAGAGCTCCAACCGGCGCAGGTTTTGTTCTTGGGGCCAATTGACTCTTTTCCGGCCCAGGAGACAGGCCCAACTTTGACATCACAGTAAAAGCACACGTTCTCCTTGTTTGGAAAAATAGTGTCACTGACGGTGCAAAATTTTTCAGAGTTTCAGAATTTTCACTTGCCCCACAAAATGGGACCAGCCCGACTGTAGCATGGGCGTGAGCAACTAAATGTTTGGTTTACACTTCGGCTGACATCAGCGGGATCTGGGCGCCGTTCTGGCGTGTCTATACCACCAGTGACCCGCGGATGCATTTTTGCTTTCCTTCGTGCCGTTCAGCAGATCGAGACCAGTTCTACAAACCTCAACCCACTGTTGAAGATCCAATGATTTGAACACCCGATAAAAGCAACAGCAGGTGATTGATTTTCATCACTTCACACCTGTGAAGATAATCAGTTTGTGTTTCTGACTACGTGTGAGTGAGTTCATCTGAGCTTCTGATCAGCTCAAAGCAACTGAAAGCGAAATGACAATTCTGAGTTGAAGACCTCAGGGGTTTGGGGTTGAACCTCAAGGAAGAATCCCCTTTGTTCCAGAAATAAAGTTCAACGGAAGGGGAATCTCCCGAGGTTAAAAAGCCACGCTCATCCTTTCATTGTTTCTACGACAGGACTTTCCTTTGCTCTGAGGACTGGTGAAACTGGCGCCAGATAAAATGCCTGGGCATCCATCAATTTCTCTGAGTTTCTGTTCGTTCTGAGCAGGTCTGTGAACAGATTACCACACCAGAAGGTGCATGCGCGTCCTTCTCGACTTCCGAAGCCCGAGATTGCGTTGTGCAATCCTCTTTGAAAAACAGGAGGCTTCCAAAATTGACAAGAGGAACGGATGTGTGAAGTTGCATTCAACAAGTCTCGGCCCAGAACAATGAATGTGTGATGTGCGCAGTTGTTGGAATGCGGGAAAGATGAACAAATATGGCAGTTCCCAACCCAGGTGTTTTGATGCATGACATGATGTGAACACTCCCCTTTTGCAGGCAAACTTGAGTCAGGCAAACATGCGTCTTTACAAATGTTTCGTCGACAGGGTGGCACGATCGCAGTCACACAGAGCTGGTCGAACAGTTGCTCAACTTCGAGTCCAAAAAGTTGTAGTTCCAGCCAAAATTGACATCAGTTTGACACAAACACCCTTGGGGTGGAGCAGAAACTGTGTTCTGACTTCAGCACGCGTATCGGTTTTGCCATTTGTTCAGAAACAGGAATTTCTTTGTTCAAGGAGAACCCACACTCATACAGTATTCGGATTGTTTTGACAGGCGCATGTTCCCTCAATTGGCTGAGACCAGGAAAGCCAAGCACATTTCAAAGGGAGGTGGATATTCCGTCCCACAAACCCAACTTGTAAGCCAAACTCGAATTACCCGATTTGGGGTGTACAGGTCTGCGATTGCGTCGAAACCAAGGCTGCACGTTTTGACAACAGTACGAGAAGGGACATGGCGGGCAAGGGAAATAGTTCAGCGTTCTCCATTCCATGAAAACTCATTTAGTGCCAAAACACAAGCAACCAGTGGATGTGCATGCTCTGGAACAGGAGCGGTCTGACTCTTTAGAGTTGAAACTGAGAGCCTCTTTGCGGGGTTTTACTTTCAGTTTCTCCTTTTGGCTCACAGACCCGGCGCACTGCGCCCCAGATTTTTCGTTGAACATCTTCCTCCAGTGAAATCCGATTGAGAAAGCCTGGAATCGAAGAAGTAACAGGAAAACATCAGAACAATGGTCCACACAATCTGTTTCAACAAGGGGGAAGTTTCTTGAAAGTACGAGGCAAGAAATTTAAGTGACCGATCATCCCTGATATCTTTTGATCGGCTGTGAATTTTTCATTACACTTTTTTGGATCATCCACATAAGTACTTGATCTTCACTGGCCCTCACTGTGATATCTCAGAAAAGACTGCAGTTTCCTCAGTAACTCAGAAAAAAAGTACTGTTCCACTCTGGTTAGCTATTTTGAGAGTTGCTCTGTTTGGAATGATTTGATATGTATTTTTGGTTATAAGGCTCAGAACAAGGAGTATTGGAAGGGGATAATATTGCCACAAATCCCCTTCAGGAATGAGAAGGATAATGACAGAATAACCTTTGATTTTGACAACTCATATTCAGGAAATTTTTAGCCACCTTGTTCAATTTACTAATTTTGATGGTCTTTTCCCATTGACTTCTGTATGAGTAAGGATAGTGTTGTCCTGTGTGTTTCTTCCTCTGATGGTATATTTTCACTGTATATAGTTTTGGTTGTGAGAAATGAAACCATCTTTGCAAAACACCCAAGAATCGCTGACATAAATTTCCTGCCTCGTAATTTAAAATCGCCTGTGTTTCGAGGCAACAAACTCGGATTTGGTCGAGTTGAAACCTTGGATCAGCTTGAAGTTGGGCCAACTGTTTTGCGTGCCAAGAAAATACGAGCCATTCCCTTGAAATATTATTGTGGGGGGCGGGACGGTTTTGGAACCAGAACTTGTTTGCACAGCGCGAAAACCCAGCAGAAATCGGTCAGCAATCAAGAGGGACCCCGCAGGTGCACGTGGACCTGCAGGTGCAGAAATTTGGTGATCTTTGCTCAAGACGGCACGTATTGTGTTTTGGTTGTCTGATTCACAGAAAGTTTTGCAGGTGGTGGGAAACCTTCAATGCTGTTCGGCTTCTGATCGTGTGGATCTGGGACTCCTGCAGGGCTAAATCTCCCTGTTGAACTGGCTCCGAGGCCCAACGTGAAAAAAATTTTTTGTTGCTTTCCCAGGGAAACCCCTCGCAAAATCGAGCAACTGCAAGATTTTTGCAGCCAGAAGCAGGGCGTGAGGCAACTACGGGCACAATGTCCCTGTGGTGTTTTCTTTGGGGTCGATCAAGAGAGAGCGAGCGTGTGGGGGAGGAGGGTGGTTGGGTGTGAGTGGGTGGGTGAAGGATTGTGTGTTCCACGTGACAGGATGGTTGGGTGTGGGTGTCATTAGGTGTGCCAGGTGGGAATGCGGCGATGGGTGGGGGTACCTCACTCGCCCATACCACACCACAGGAAACACGTCTCAAAAGAGACATCATACGCTAAACTTCCAAATTTGCCAGTGGAACTGGGACCAGCTCTTTTGAGTCATTTTGATCTGTTTTGTTCAAAGTGAAAGCAGGACACACAATCGCACAGGCACGGAAGCGAGGACACGCAGAATCGTTTTCATCGTCGTGTGACATCATCTGTTCACGGGAGCAAAGACGAAAATACCGTTATGTTTTCAAAACTTTTGTTTTATTTCCTGTGTTGAAATATCTATGGCGAGCATTTCATTTCCAAAAACTCACATTCCACCAGCGACGCCCACAATGCAATTTTGTGTGAAGAAGAAACGCAACCTGTCGAAAAATGGAAACTTGCCCAGATGCGTCTGAAAATAACATCATCTGTGTGACTTCCTGAACCTGCTGACGAGTTTAAAACCACCAGCTGTGTGGATTTACACCCGGTGCATTTGAGTTTCTCTGGGGAAAAAATTGAAGCAAACTTGCCTCAATTACAAAGAAAAACCCCTCGGCAATGAGATATTTCAACAGTGATCAGCACGTGCAGTTCTTGTCTGAAACAAAGACTTTCTGTATGTTTCGTCTGTGGTGCTCAAAACGAAAACGTGTGCACCTCCTCAAAAATTAAATCTTCTTCACGGGGAGCAAAACACGTTTTATTTTATTTGTGCACAGGATGATGAGGATCGATCCTCCACGTCCTCACTGGTCCAGGTTCCGAGGTGGTTCCGGGTCGCTGAGTGGTTGCTGTTGAACTAGGACTCTTGTTTTAGCTTTGGTAACCTAGCTTTATGACGTACACAATATACTCATACAGCTAGATAACCAAAGAAAAAATCGGAGCCGCCCCGAGAGTGGGACAAATCTTGAAGAGTTCGTCCGTCCGTTGATTCGTTGAGATTCAGAAGTGAAGGTTCAGAGATGTCTTCCTGCATTGTTGGTGACCTGATGCTGTGATGTGTTCACATTTTTCTGGATTTGGTCCGGTGATCATCAGGGTAACGTCGATCTCCAGAGGCAATGACATTCAGACGGACGGTGGTGGTGTTTGGTTGCTTGCGTGCAACAACAACCAAGAAATTTCCGACAGTTGACAGCTGAAGTTCAAACGAGACGCGGTTGCTCAGATGAAAGATTTGGAAGAAGCAAACAACAACGTAATTGCGAAAATTGCTCTGGTTTACCGACAACAAAGAAACAATCTTTCAACCCGTTTTCTTGGTTGTGACGTCAGGGCTCTTTCAAGCAAACAGAGCTTGGTTTCTTTTTCGGCCAATGTGAGATCGAAATGTGTGTAACAAGTTTTGCACCTCAATGAGAGTTCATGCGTGTGTCAGATGCTCTATGTGTTGGAAAATTCGGACTCGTGGGTGCCAGTAAAACTGTCCAGTTCCTTTCAGGTGAGTGAGTCATGCGTTGTTTTGAGCAATGCATTCATGAGTAAGCATGGAAACCCGAACAAAAAACTCTGGTGATTTCTTTGTGTTGCAAATTTTGTCGTCGTATTCACAGAAGAAAGTCGTCGTCAGCCTTTCCCTCAACCGCCACAAACCGGATGCGGATGGGATCCAGACGGATGTTCTGAAGACCGCCAGTACTGGGTGCTCCCTGGTTTGGTCACTGTTTCAAACCACGTCAGTGTCAGCTCCAACACAACCTGCAAAAGAGCTCAAGAATTGCAGATGTCATGTAGAAGAGACCTCAGAGTGATTGTTTCTTTGTTTTCCGTCAGAAACCAACTGACCCGTCCTGAAACAAACGTCGCGAACACAAGTGCTGAACAATCCCAAGGACAGAAGGACACTGGCGTGGATTTTTTTTATGGATCGAACAAATCCACGTCAAACACAAGATTCAAATCTTCATTGTTTCAGATCGTTTGTTCGCCAGTGAGCAATCACGTATTCCCTTGGACGGTGAACATCCTGTTCGGATTGAGACGATTGGATTTGACGTCGAAGTACTCACCTGGTTCCCTGAGGTCAAACCTGACGGGGCTGGGGTCTTGTCGTGCGTCTCACCCTCCGTCGCACGTCTTCCCATCCCTGAAATTCTCCCCATGAAGGTCACGTCAATGTCCAGCGTAGTAAAATGCGTAGTTTTCCTGTTGAAAGAAAAACGTGTCTCGTTATTTGGGTCACTGAAGACTTGCGCGCGATTGGTCGATGGCGGGAGGCGAAGAGCCAATGGCACGGCAGCTTCCGTGGGAAATCCATTTGCAGAATGGCTGCAGCTTCGTTCAACACAATGGTTCGAAGCAACTGCAATCGATAAAAGGAACACGACACCTATTCTGCCTTTGTTGAGCAAACTTGTGGCAATTCGTCACGGTTGATGATTGTCCGCCAACAGCCGCCCAGAGTTCTGGAGTCGGTCTGCAAAGGCGATCGAGGTTCATTATTGCAGAGTCCTAAATTGACTTTGCAAAACTGAACTTGAGTTGGTGAAACTCGTTTTCTGTCCTTGGCTTGGTAAAGCCACGTTCTGGACCACCTGTATCCGTTTAAGTAGACTTGTACGTTCTGTTTGAAACCGCGTTCTTGTCAACGGTTTGGTCGTTTCCCATTTGCGCACTCTTCGAGAGAGTACCCCGCACTTGTTCTTGCACAAGAAAGAGACAGAACTTGAAAAGAGCAACGTAAAATTCAAATCAGAACAAGTTTTGTGAACGAATCTGGGAACTAACTGAAACAACATCAGACCCAAATTGATGAATTTTGTTCGTCCTGTCCATTAACTTACCTGTCAGTCCAAGACAAAACAACCGACGACGCTTTTGCTGTCTTGTGACCCAACGAGCACGTTTCGTTTGGTTTGTGTTGAAAGTTTACTTCAAAAGCTTACTTTTGACCTTCCTTGCCGATAGTTTCCAGGGTTTTTTGCTGTGAACCAGCTGCAAGGTCCACAACACACGTGAACATGGGACATCCGTCAACGTCCGCCTGGTGATCCATTTTTTTTCAAACCAAGCTCAAATTTTCAGACAAAGACTGTGAACTCTTGTCCGGTTTGTGCATTGTATCGCGCACAATGGACAATATTTGCATTCTGTGTTCTCATTCAATGGGCAGCTGCATCTGCACCGAGGTTCCCTTGTTTCACCGTTTCACATTCAACCTGCACATTACTGCGCATGAAGTGCAATTGGCAAAGGTAATTGATTCTATGTGTGTGCCGTACAATATCAAAAACATGAGCAGAAAAAAGTGAAAAATGGAATTTCAAAACTTTTTTCTCTGTCTGCGTCAGACGTGTTCAAAGTGAACAGAGCATTTGGTGAAGGTCGAAAAATCGTGACAAGGTGGTCACTTTGCTCGACTGGTGAGAGTTGTTTAGAATCTCGTCCTTCCATTTCACTGCACCAAGAAAAAACGAACAAAAAATCCAAATCGCAACCAACTTTTCACACAAATCAAGGAAGGAAAATGCAAGTCTTTCCCTTCCGACTAAAAATGGCTTCTTTTTTCTGGCGTCGTTCCGAAACTTGCTTCTTCAGTTTTGAAGATCACGCAGGTCGTCACACTCGTGACTTCAAATGTTCGCCCCCTCATCCAAGACGAGCAAGATAAGAACAATTCTCAGCCTTATCTGAGATGGATCTCTGAGGTAAAAAATCGTCCAGGGTCTGCACATTCTGTCGTTGTGCTCATGGTGCGCGTCATTTTCGTTTGAGCGACGTGAAAAGACACGTGTAAAGACACGAAGGTGTTTGACGTGACATTTAACATCGTGCCCGATGTCCCTTTTATTGTTGATGCAAAGTACCCTGGGCCCACCAAACGCAACGTGTGAACTCAAAACCATCTGCTGGCAAATTCATGCGAACAGGTGCGCCCACAAACATGGCATTGTGCCTCTCTTCCCAAGGCATCCACAACGCCGCAAAAAACCTGACTCCATGTGCGTTGTGCTGTCATGCACATGAGTCTCGCAGAACAATGAAATTTGACACAAACGCATGTGTTTCAACTTTCAACGGGTTTGGAGAGCGCTTCTGTCGTTGAAACAACCAGTGGGCGACAAATCACCCGAGATTCAATGCATCAACACTCCGTTGGTCAACTTCGAATCGAGATACAAGCACCTTTGGTTCAGTACCTCTTCAGAAAAAAAGAACTGCAATCACACACCTATTTGGTGATTTCACTTGAAAATTGAACTTGAAAATTACACACGTCGGGAGAGCCCATGAATGGTTTGTTCAAACAAGAAAGGTTTATGGCTGTAAGTATCGCACAGACACTCGTATTCATGTGGGTCCAAGACGTTATCAGCCGAGACGAGCGGCGACGAGATGCGGGGCCCTCGACTTCATCCATCAAGGCAAATTGCTGCGTGGGCCTGGATCGCTCCCACTTCCATGAGTCTTTGCCTGCCGTGTACACGATTTGAGTCTGCATAATCCGACCGAGGCCTAATCCGACAACACGCGTCGTCCGGCAGTTTTTACGTTCAAGTACACGTATGTTCCTGTTCTGTTCCAACTCTGTGTCAAAGTGCCAAATTCCTTAAAGATGCGATCACATCAGTCTGTTTTCAACAAGGATACAAAGGCTTTCATTGTGCTTCTTGCTGTGTCAAAGATCAAAATCTTTGTGTGCAATGACAAATCATCGATACACGAAACATCGACACACTTTTGAACCGGGAAAATCTGCGGTAAATGCGGCAGAGCAGTCCCCGCGATAACGTCAAACAAAACGAGCCTTCGCCGACGAATCGCAAAATCTGAGTCTGTTGCGTGAAATGCTTTGATGTCAGATTGTATCAGAGACTCGAACGACTGTTGCAGGTCTGAGACGTTTTTCCTTCTTGGTCTCAGAAAAAGTGAAAGCGACGACAACCAAGGCCAAAAAGACAACATCGGATTATCTGCCTGATTCCAAGTGGCACCAAAACAAAACAGCGTCATCACGAACAAATCGAAAAGACCCGACAAATTTTTTTTTTCAAAAATCAACTTTGCTGACTTTCAAAATTACCGGAAAACGCCAGACTTACCAACCACACCGTCCACATGGTTCGGGCTCTGAGGTATTTGGTCAGCTTGAGGAGACAGCAGCAGCAGCAGCTGTGGCGGGGATAATCGCGACTAATCGCGCGATTTCACGCGTTGCGTCACGGCACAAACAGCGCAGGCGGGATTTTTTGTGGCTCCCCCGCACGCCCTGAGTCGGTGTCGGGTCGCGGGTCGACCCCGCCCATCCCGCCGCCCCATCCGCGCCGAGCCTCTTGACTCGAAACAAATCCCTCATCAAATTTGACTTGTTGCGCAACGTGCAACAATGCACACTCTGAGTTAAATGAATTAGCTTACTCACGCACACTCCTCCCTGTGTGTCCTCGTGGCCCAGTCACCTTCGTCTCCCGTGGAAACGACCGTTTGCACTTGAGATGTGCAAAGCCCCTATTCAGTAGCTGCTCACACAGTGGAAGTCCCATCATCATTTCGCTTCTGCCTCTTACGTCATAGCAACTGAAGCATCCCACCAAACATTTGAAATTCCATATGCAAATTACTTTTCTCTGAACATCATCGTCAAGTTGAGATTTTCAAACAGCTCCACCATGCACGCACTGCCACTACTTTCCGCCAAAATCCCTGAAATGTTCTCTTTTTTTAACGCCAGGAAATTTGATATTCCATTGCAATTTCGAAAGAAGCTTCGCGCTGTCGGCATGCAGGACTTTTTTTCTCTTCTCACAATTGAAGAACACACACTCTGTTCCGTTCCTTGTGATAAAATGCTGAGCCCGAGTCAAATCATGCCGTCTGTTTCGCGCAGCAGGGCAACGCCGTCACTTGCATCCACGGAGATCCAGGTTTCCCCACAGCGTAGAATGGAGATGGATTCCCAGGCCAAACTCGGGCGGCGGCGACGCGCATGCAGTGGCTTTTCTAGGGGCGCGCTTTTCCCTGCGCTCCCTCTCTCGCTCCTAGATTCTCCACATGCAGCGCAGCCCGCAGGTTCCCTCTCCGTGCAGCCCATGCAGGCCTAGATCCGAGCCGTACAGGCAGGCAGGCAAAGTCTCAAGTCAAATCACTCGTCGCCTCGCGTGTACTTGATCAGCAAAATCACAATGGATGGAGTGGATTAAAAATAGAACCTCAGCTCTTCCCTTTTTTGCAGCCATGGCTGTTGAAGTTGCAGTCAACAAATCTCCAGATTACGCTGCCATTGTGTAGATCTATTGCCGCATCTGCTTCGCCCCAATCTTTTCCCCTCAAATGTGACTTTCTCCTTTGGCAGTTGAATTCAAAGTGATGGTGACGAATTCCTGAAATGTCTCACTCCAAGCGGGTCGGGTTTTGAAAAGAAACCCGTCCCACACAGCCGAGCCATCGCTTTAAAATGCAAGTAATTCTACACGTCTCAACCCCACGCCTTTAATGGATGGTTCGTGGGCACAAAATGCCAGCCCTTTTTCTCTCGCATTATCAGATGCGGTGTCGGATCGTTTCAAAAGCGCTCTGACCCAGAAAGTCACTGACACGCCGTCACCCTCCAAGACGGAACGATAAATTGTCTTGTGTCGCTGTCTTTGTGCCTCTGTTGCGCTGTGGTTTCGCATGCCTGAGCTCAAGTATGGTGACATGTGAAAATCAGTCCTCTGCGAAATGAATTGAATTCACAATGTGCTCACAGTCAAGTGAGCGCTCGCAGTTCTATTCCCGACAAAGTGCCGTTCGTCCGTCTGTCCCTGCTCCAATGGACGCCAGTGCTGCATTGCACAGGTCAAAGAGATCCAGCCAGCTCATTGTTTTCTCCTGAACAGTCCATTCAGTACAACATGCACCTGACTGCAGACAACTTGCGTGATCTATTTCAGCGTTTTTCTGGGTAAAACCAGTTTCGTTCCCTAGTTGTTCCTGCATTGCACTCCTCACATCACCCTCTTCAAAACTTGGCAAATCCCAGCAGTAAAAGCCGCATCACGGACAAATCCGAGTTCGGTTTCATAAGACTCATTCAAGGTGAGTCGGCCGCTTCTCTCGTGCCACAGCAGCTCCTGTTGTGGCCGATTCGTTTAATACCAAATCAAACGCGATTCATAAAACATCAGGTGGGATCAATGCAAAGGCAACACTGGCTTTTTTCAGCAGCAGACCATGACCAATTTAGGCTCTACCTGTGCGTGTGTGCAGGCAGGTAGACGGGCAGGCAGGCAGGTAGGCGGCACGTAAAGGGAGGCTGCTCTATCAGGTGCAAAAACAGAGCAGCCCTGAGCACCGCACCGATTGTCACGTGTCAGCGTGGCGTGACGTAAGCGGAGACACGTACGTCTCGTTGGATTCTGGGGCCGGACCCGCACCCCCCCCCTTCCGCTTTCCCCAAACCCCAATTCTCTTGACTTTGCGCGCCTAGTGACAATTTGTGGCCAGGCATCCAGGCCCTGTAAAATTCTCTGCATTTTGAGCCACTGAGGGTGGGAGACTGACCAAGACTGCGGTCGCTCCGAGTACGCAAATGTCCCGACACTGGATCTGCTGGACGACTCTGCATCCAGGGTGCAGTGCGATCCTTTTAAAGTCCATGTCGGAACAAGGAAAGCAAGCAGAAAAGCACATCTTTGGGAACCAGTCTGTCCTATTTCTTGTTGGTTTTGGAGCTCTGTTTTCAAGTTGGTCAAACTTGACAAGTAAAATGTTCCTTGTCAGACCTTTCTGATGAACAGCAGCACAACGTGAAGATCACTGAACCTGGCGTCATCAAGAGAAATTCCGGGACGAAACATGTGAATCTCTGTGTTAAAGTTTTCTGCGTGGTCCACTTGCGTTAGTTCGGGACGTGTCTGCAACTGCGAGTCGGACATTTCTGCTGTGTCAAATTTGAACATTTGGGGTTTTGATCCCACTCTTATGACGTCGTGTTTGGAAAGACGTAGAAGCAGAATTGGACACCATGAGACGTTGGGGGCAAACATGGGTCCGCCCAACACTGGTGGCAAAGTGAGAAGCAGAGCTGCAGCAGACCATGACCCCTTTTCACTTGCTGTTGGAGGATCATCGCACCTGAAACATTCATCATTTGCAGCACAAAGGGAGCAACGTCTCTGCACCTCGCGCCATCCTCAAGTTTCTTTTCATTTTTGACTGGAGTCAGACTTTGCATCAAACGCTTTAGATAAACATCCAGAGCCACTGGGCTGTAAAGTCCTCAACAGATTCACATTTCGTATGGTAGATTTCACCTTCAGTGCAGTTGCAGAATTTTGATCTCCAAACCACGGGGCAGCACATCTAGTTGTTGCACCAGGAGACGACAGTCCTTTGCCCTTTGCTGCTACTGTCGAGGTCAGAACCTTGCTGCAAAATTCGCAGCAAACAAATACGAGTACGTTCATTTTTTCTGGCGTGTGACAAACTGCTCTGCTTCCCAACTATTTGCGTGTGGAACGATTTTCTCTGTGCTCGAAACATCACCCAAAGAATGGTCTTGTCGCTCGTCCATATCTGTCTGTTGTTGTTTCAAGCAGTTTCTTTTGAGAAACACACAGGCAAATCTTGGTGGTTGAAAGAACGATCCTTCTGCGGACTCGGACGCACGTGTTACACTTGGTGAAATTTTCGTGTGAACCGACTTTGGAATGGCTTGTGCAATGACAATTTATGCAGACCCAGATCATTCAACTTTAATGTATGCACTTCAAAGTATCGATCGATATAGGTCTCATCTGCGTCACAGTGGAAGCATCCACCACCCAGAGAAAGAGCTGATGTCAAACAGGCTTCTCTGAGACACACAAAATCCATTAAATCTTTTGAGACCAGAAAAACAAGCGAAAGTTCAACTCATTTTGAGCTCAACATGGTCTGAAAACCCGACAAAGCGTCTCAAACAACGAGCAAGTTTCACAGAACGGGTCTCACCAAATGACGTCACATTGATCAGTCAGCGGGGTGAGTCAAAGTTCCTTGCTTGTTGGACAACGCCAGGAACAAATGCTGGTCGGATCAAACGACTGAAACTCGAGAGATCGGCAAAACCGGAAGTGCCCACAGCCGGAAGGACCCAGAGGCCGCGGTGATTCCCCTCGGTGATTCCCCTCGGCGTTTTCTGTCTGCTCGCTTGTTCCTTGTGCAGCAATCCTCACACAAGTACTGTCATGGACAGAACAACCACCACACACAGGAACGGATCCAGAATCAGGTTGAGGGGTAACTCGGGTTTCTGAATTGACCCCTGATCAATTCAGAAGAACCGAACTGTCCGTCACTGACACGCACGCATGTGTGTTCACCAATTGCTTCACGAACACCACACCTTCACCAAATGCTCAGGAGTCACACATAGTCCAGTGCATTCAAATTGTTTTTTACCATTCAAAATCTACTCAAAAGTTTTACAGAAAGTGACGGAGTGTTCTTTGTTCTGTGGTCGGGGATGGGTTCTGTGGCTTGCACTGTTCTGGACAGACTGCCAACATCTTCCTCCACCACTGCGTTCCACAACTGGATCTCCAGATGGGACTCACAGAGATGTTCAACGAACAAATTCAAAGTCACTTTGGATGTTACACAGCTTCGATCCCTTGTCTCAGAGTTCTCGCTATCAACGAGACAGCGTCACAATCCTCTCCTGCTTCCAACTGGCGTCCCTTGATTCAACGCACGCAAGCAATCTTGTTGCTGGTGCATTCACAACGAAAGAGTTGTCAGGACGGACGCAACCAAAATCTCGATCGCTTTCGTTGCATAATAACTCGAATCACTTTGCATTGCTGCTCAAAATGCGAGAATGAACTGAAAATCTTACTGTGACGAGACGGGAAGAACCCAAGCAGAAGATCCAACAACAGTGTATTCAGTTGAAGGATCCCACACCTGAAAAACTCCACGTACTTGCAATTTTTGTGCCGTGCAAAAGAATGTCAATTGAAGTGCGAGACTTTCAACACGAAACGTTTTCTCCATGCTTGGTCGAAATGCCGCAGGCATTAAGTTTTATGGTCAAATCATTGTAGCGTGACATTCGTTTCATCGGTATGTACGGGATGAGCAGAGGCCACAAAGCCGTTTTCGCCGATCCCTGCCTCGACTGCGTTCAACGCGCGAAGAAAAAGAAACTTCAGTGAATAATGACTTGAACTTTTTCACTTCAAAACTATGTGGGTCGCATTGAAATGCACATGCTTCAACGGGTCTGTAAAACGACGGTACTGACTGATATAACCAGGGGGTTGTGAACACATGAACACAGCGACAACGTCGTGAGCGTTCGACATGCAGCGTGGGTTCCGAGGCATCGTGCCAAAACTGTTGTCATTCATTGCTTTTTTTCCCAAATAGCTTTTACAGCCTTCTGTGGTGAGAGGATCATAAACATACTTCTGGCAATGTTGCAAGTGAAAAAGGCGGGAAACACCCAGATCTGGCGTGTTCTGAAGTTGATGTTGATCAACGACAACGTTCGAGAGTCTTGGTGTGTGCAACATGGACTTGTTTGAAGACAAGCACTCACGGCTTGCATTTGGTATAGAAATGTCTCGCTTCGTTTGCAAAGGCTCACAAGAGAGCTCCTGCATGCAGCTGCAGAAGGGATTGTTGAGTCAAACGAATGCTACACCGAACAGACGAGAGGAGTCTCCCACAATGACCAATTGGTCACATCTTACTCAACAAATTGGACAAGCGTCCTGTTGTGTTATTGAACCAACACCACAGTATCAACTCACAAGAACAAACAGCCAAGTTTTTTTTGTGTTCATCTGGAAGTTAAAAGAGATTTCGTTCAAACGTGCTGCTTTTTGCAAAGTTGATGAGAATGTGTGGAAAGTCTGAATGAATGAATCAGCCTCTCCTCTGGCTCCTTGTTGACTCACAGCCCAAATCAAGAAGTCAGACAGCTCTCCAGCGATCTTGAACGTCCAGTGAGCCACCCAAGATAAATTTATCCCGCAGGTAAAGAACATTAACTGGAAGTTGAGGGCCCCTGACCAAGCAAAACCACTTGACGTCCCCTCCGCGATTTTATGCCTCCGATGGTCGGACGCCAATCGAGTCAGAGGTCCTTCCTTCTGCTGCGCCGATCCTGGATCGAGCTTGACTTGTTTGGGGTTTATTCTTTCATGCAACCAACAAGACAGGCACCAATAACGTCACCCACCAATCTGACCATGCTTCTTGTGTGCCTGGCACGAGGACCGCCTGTAGATTCAACCACAGCAAGTTCGCGGCTTCAATTCAGTCACTTCAGTTCTGGAGGAGACCTTCTCATGCTGAGATTGCACCCGACTTTGCAGAGTTTGTTAGAACCACGAGAGATGTCCCTGGTGCAAAAAGTGTATCTAGTTTGGATCATGATTGCAACTCGCTGCCTACAGCTGGTTAATTGCAATCACACAGTACGTTCGATTGCATCGCTGAGCAGCTGAAAATGACACCTCTCAGCTCGGCGCATCCAGGCCCGTCGGCTCAGGGCCCGATCAGGCTCCTCTCCGCGCGCATCCTCCCCGCAGCACCAGCCTCCGTCCGCCCAGCCAAGAAAACAACCAGCCACGCAGGAGTGACACGAGACTTTCACCAAGACTCATTTTCGTGGGAAAATACAAAAGGGGTATTCTACAAAATTTTCTTCACACGAGTCTACGTTCAGTGAGGAGGCTGCCGACATTCTCATTCAAGGACCATTGCATTGAGATGGTGATTTTATTAACGTTGTCACAATGCCCAGGATCTACATCCAGTTCAAAAACTGCCTCCCTCGGTCAAAGCTTGCCCCATTCTATCCTCTGCTGTTTGTTCAACAGTTACGTGCCTTGCAAGTCCCCCTCCTTGCTTCGCAAAAGTGATTCACTTTTTCGCAGTGACGTTTTTCCACGAAACAAACCACGCCAGCTGCTCACCAGATGAGACTCTTCTGCACGAAACAAGAGGAAGTCAAATTTCGCAAGGTTGTGGCACCGACACCTGAGAACCACGCAGGTCGGCCAAACGCTGGAGCACGGTTCTCCTTTGATAGATCTACGCCTTGCTTTAGCTGAGGCGAGTCTGTCTGCTCTGACAAACGACACGTTTACTCAAGGCACGGCAACAATAAGGCCCAATCGAACAAAGCGCATCAGATTATGATTATCTCCCAGGTGACACTTGCGCTGCCTCGACATTTCAGACTCGTCGGTTGTGTCTTGTTGGCTTATGTGCACCAAACCCATTGTTTTTTACCACTCACGTTCGTCAAATTGCAGAACGTACACAAAACTTAAACCACCGGTGATGTGAGTCCACGCACCACGGTTTACGAACACAACTCGCAACAGCCTAAAGTGCCTGTTGGGGCCACTTTCTTGTGCCGTCATGGAGCCAAGGTGCTTTGGTCGGTCACCATGAGACCAGCTGCCTGTGTGGACAAGGAAGTCTGATCAACGAACACTGAACTGAGTGGCACACTGTTCAGATCTGACTCCCCTTCGCGGCAAAAAGAAAACAAGTATTTACTTCGATGCGGAAACACATCCTTCTGGGAACTGCGCTCTCCTCAAAAGATTTCCATGGAAGGACACTGGGTGAGAGCAACAATTTGGGAGAAATGCCATTCTTCACCTGCAGATTCACCAAACTGGGGTTTTTTTGGTTCTGGAACCAAAGGCAACGAACACAAGGCTCGATTTGTTGGATCTGATGCGTGGTTCCGGTTTGGCAGCATGATCAGCCAAACTCTCGGATGCGATTTCGTCGTCACAGCTGAGCTGAGCAAAAAAAACTTCAAATCATCTGCTCTTAAATTTGGGCTTAAAAGGGAAAAAACAACACAATAGTCCCTGGGACCTGCGCTGCAATTCCCATTTTAATCAATCTTCCTTTTAAAACTGCTTCACTTAAATCTAATAGTCCCTGCACTTGATTTAATTAAAAAGAATGGTGGTACTGAAAATTATGTTTTTATATCCCTGCTTCAAAAGCATGTAATTTGATGTGCATCTTTAAGCATGCGCCGCGGCATGTTCTTCCTCATTAATTTTCAAAATGACTGTCATTCCTTCTCGTATCTTTGTAAGATTTCTTAAGCATGTGCATTATTGTCACCGATTGTGCTTTAAGTTTGCTTAACAAACTGCTTCGGCGTGCGCGAATCCAGCGTATCCACCCAACCTCATCATGGGGACAGCGACTGAAGCCTGCACTGAGCTGCAGAGCTCCTGTGTTCGACGCAAGAGATTGTCAGTCGCACAGAGCAAGAGATCATCAAGATCACACGAAGATCATCAGTTTCTTGTGCATTGAGACGCAGCTGAAAATGAGCGACTTGGGTTGAACCAGTCCTGAAGCTGAGGATCAACGTTTGGGTCTTTTTCTCATCGCTTGGACGTCCACAAGTCCGTATTCGCTTGCCACTCGCTTGCTGCTCACTTCCCAAAGCAAAGCCAGCCACACCCAAGGTGCATGTCCTCCGTACATTTCTCAACCCGACGTGAAATTCTCAAGCACGGTGTGTCACGACTCAGTTTTCTTGAGAAACTTCAACTTCCGAACTCGTCAACGCAAAGTTCTTACACTCTGATTTGCTGACGACCCTGCACACATCCAGTTGGGATTCGGACGCAACTTTTCACAATCTTCTGGTGAACAGTGAGCCTTTGACGCACAACTTGATGTTCGAGGTCAAAATGATTTAAACAGTACAAAAACCTTCTGGTTTCCAGAAATGCAGTTATTGCTACGAAGGCTTGTTCACTGACCTGATATTGCGTTGCTCCATGCAGTACCACCAATCTCCAGCTGCCCCTCGTCTTCAACTTTAACACTCAGGTTATCTGAAGGTCCTTGTCCCTCACACACCTTTGCACATTTGAAGGATCCAAATTCTTTGGTGGCACAACAGCGAAGCCAGAAGGAATATTAATCAACGGGGAACTGACTGCCACATGGTTGGCTGACAACTGACATGCTTCAGGCACCACAGACTTGTTTTGCTCTCCTTAAATTGCTCTTTGCCATTTCATTTCCATTGGGTCCCCTTTCTTCACGTTGACAACAGAGCATTGTGTGTCAACCTACTAACCTGTGGCCTGTTGCTAAATTTCAATCATTCTCCTTTTTTCAGATCAAGACTGAAGTTCTTGTCTCAAAGCAAAGCCATGCGGGACTCGCCAAACTTTGGCCCTTTGGTCTTTGATCCTTCAGGAACCAGAACATTTACGACTGTAGAAAGAAAGTGTTGTTCAACTGACTTCCTTTTCGTGCCTGTGTTTGTCGTGATCTTGGTTAAATTTCCTGTTTGTGAATCGAAAGGGGACAGCTACCCGTTTGGTCTGTTGCGGACTGTCTGCTGACCCTCCCCAATCACTTTTCACAACTGACCTGAGGTACGAATGAAACGACGTGGAACTTGCAGTGGCATCATCAGACAGACTCGCGAGGCTCCCTCTCGTCTGTGACTCGAGGTCACGATTCTTGTGGCTTCAAAACCACCCAAAATTGAACCCAAGGACAATTCGTGCAACTCAAGGACAATTGCGCTTACAATCAGTGGAATGTCGCAACCGTATCAGTCGGTAAAAAGCGCGTATATACTCAATGCAGCCGCAAGTATGTCTTGGACTGAAGTATTCAGTGAATACGGCGGGCAGATACCTGTGTTCATATGTCTAGAACTGCCGCTGCCACGCACGACTTGACTCGTACAATGAAACCTTTTGCGTTGGGTCGGTTTAGAATGATGGTAGGCATTTATTCTTGAGCACCCGGGCACAGCCCCCTGTGTCATGCAAAGCCTACGTGGTAAATAGCCACGTAGAGTCTGCCGTCTTGATTTATGTTCTGTTCCCTGAATTGGACCCTGCTATGAAAAGGGAGTCTCAAGCCGAGGGTTGTGAGGTATGTAACCCTGCGCAATGGAAACCACTGACACGAGACAGGCCGGGGTAGCATGGCTCACTACCTCATGCACTTTCTCACAAATGTTTTCCTTTTCGTGCGTGGCGATTGTCTCCTTGCTGAGGTAGAGACCTTGTTGGAGATGGAGGTGGAACAGAGATAGCAATTGTTAGGGCACAGGGAAAGTTTGCAATCAACCACCCTGTCCTCAACGATCAACCCTGTCTCGCTCTGTCTCCAACGCTGAGTTGATCATCTCCCATCTGCACGGAGAAATTGAGCTTGGTGCGATCTCCTTGTCGCAAATGAACTCTCTCGTCACAACTCCAACCGGGAACTGACAAAATAACCTTGTTCTCCTTGACTGGGACGAGGGCTGAGACAACAGTCATCCGCGAAACGAACTTTCAATTTTCCTACCTGTGTCCAAACACCCTGTTCTTGTGCCTTCGGAAGCGTTTGTACTCGTATTTCCAACGTACCATGTAATCCACCAGGAAGGGAAACGTATCTTCCACAAGCCGCAGTCCTCCACGTGGTCCTTCTGGTTCTCTGCGTGAAGACGTACTGAGGGAAGTACTGCACTGTTTGAGCCTGGACTCCCTCGAGACTTGATCACAATGAGCATACTCGGCGGTGTATTTGCCCTTGAATTTACCTTCACTACAAACGGGTAAGCAGTGGCTTAGTAAGTTTACCTAATTCAGTGTAAACAAAAAACTAGACCTGCGCCGCGGAGTCAGGGTTCTCACTGAGCGATCACTCGCTTCTGAGCGTTTCTCAAATGTGTTTTCTTCGTTCACGACAGACACTCAGACTTTTTTGACGACAGGTGTTGAAGCAGCCTTTCTTTTGGTCAAATCTACGTCACTGATCTTCCACGAAATCATAGCGTCGGGTGCGGTTTTCTCTTGTGAATACGGGGGTTCTATTTTTGGGCATTGACTCGACACCAAGAAACACCTGGAACCTCCTGACACTGCACGAATTTCCAAACAAATTTCCATTCTGCACAAAAAGGGCTGTCTGACTCTGCCTGCAAAGGGAGGAGGAATCAGGCAGGGCCTCAAAAAACAAAAGTCCGCTTTGCATCCTGCATGCAAGACGAGCTCCGTACAGCATGGCCCCTGGATCCGCCTCGGTCTGGGGAGTCGGAACCTGGGGACGATTCCTCCAGCGACTCTGCAGCTCCACTCAAACGCCACTTTGTGCTGGAACGTGGCGCTGTTTGCGGAACCAACGACCGTGCCGTCAAGACAAACAGGCCATGCAAGCCCTCAGCGCCAGCAAACCGTCATGTGCAAAACACTTTTATTTGTGCTCAATATTTGAAGGGAAGGGTATTGGTTTTCAGCAATTGTGGGTTACGCACATAAATATGTTTAAGTATGGATTACGAAGAAGGACAAAGAATGCCAGGTGTTGACGCCGAAATCATCATCTTCACATGCTCATGCAAAGAATCTCAAAGCAAATTCCGAATGAAATATTCATCACAATATTGAGGAAACAAAATATAAAATTTCACCACTTGCTTTCACAAAGATCAATTTCTGAGAATGTCTTTCCAGATGTGGTCTCAGTATGTCCTCACTTTCGTAGATCAACGACAGAAAAGAAGAGGGTCAATCCGTTGTGTTCGAAAACGTAGTTGGCTTCGACCGTCTTTGTGACGATTTTTTTCACTTTCAAAATTTTCAAGCCAAACTACGATTACGTTGGCACCAAAAGAGGGAACACACGCTCCTTGCTCTCTTTCTTAGAGGTTTGCCTTCGTCTTTGTTCTCGCACGGTTCCAGAGGGACTTGTGTCAAATTTGGCATGAAGAACTTTCCCGCTTAACTTTGCCAATCAGACAATCAACTTTTGCGGTGAGGCAATCAAATGACCAAGTGATGCGGAACCGGTGAATCTTCCGCCAATTGATTTCATTACTCAGACCTGAGCAGTTCGCTTGCTTTTCCCCAACAAAGACGACACGCATGCTCATGCAAAAAAGAGTTCAAATGTCCACAATCATTTTTCCACTCAGTTGAAGCACCAAACAAGTGGCCGAGTCTCTTTGCACCGTGCAAAAACACCAGAAGCTTTTGGAAGCGATCCTCTGCTGACACGGCCTGCTTGACTTGTGTGTTCGAAACAAAGGTGTGCCTTTGGTGTACCATTCCAGAGTCGCAATTCTGTTGTCAAAAAGGACCCCTGTCAGGAGTGAAGCGGTTGTGGTGGCCGCCCAGAAGTTTCCCATTCTGGTTGGGTTCGTAAAAAATTAGACGAAGCACATTTTGCAGAGAACATGATAACGTCGTTTTTCGTTTCATTTCCAATCGAAAATTCTATTTTGAGGCAAAGAGTTTTCTCCTATTTGCTGCATAAAATGTGCTTTGCCTCGAAATTTAAAATTCCGTGCACGTTAATTTCCATTGTGTTAAGCCTGTAAGCGCGATGGATCTGAGCACTTGTGATTATGTCAAAAATGACAGTTCCCTTCTCTGTCATTTCCAGCGCTCCGGGATTTTCCCTCTAAAAACTTAATTCATTTAAATTGGATTTCAGACACGAAGGCATCTCTCGCTTCTTTTTTTTCTTTTTTCTCTATTTGCCTTGCAAAGTGAGAGCCCCTCGAAACTGCGCGGAGAAGCTGTTTTCAAATCATGTAGCCAAATCAGCCGTTCAGATCCATCCACCACGGCTCTTGATGATCTTTCGTCGCTGGCTCTGTGGAGCGCGCGGCTTACCCCATTTCAAAAGAATCTCATTTCTCTCAGCATAAAAATCGATAGTAATTTGAATTCACAGAAATAAAACAAAAAGTGCATTCCTTCAGACTGTCAACAAGCTGCATTGAAATCTGGTGAAGAGCCCAGCAGCAATGCTCGCTGTGAAACGGGGCGGAGGCCCATGGTGTTTTGTGCGAAGGAGGCTCCACCGAAAGAGAAGTTTGCTAAGAGTGCGTTTGTTACTGTGGATGCATGTGCAGCAATTTAAAATTTTTATAATGATGTCATTAGGAGAAGGAGAGAGTGAAGGAGAGAAAATGCAGGCCGACTGTTAAGCCTTTTTTTGCTCACTCTTACATCTAGGTCTCCTTCCAGGGATGTTTTAATCATAACCCGGGTAGATCGGAATCTTTTTCTCTTTCATTCCCAAACACAATCGCACCTTTCGATCAGAGAGAAGGACCTGAGGGTTTTCTTCCATCATACTATCATAATTGGCTGGAAAGTCATTCAACTTGTGCGGAATACAACTTGATCTGGTCGTTTCTCTTTTTTTTCAAAATAACGAAAGTTGCAATGTCATGATGTAAATGGTGTCGCAACTTTTCCATTTCACTTGGCATTTTGCACAACTGAGTCCTGTGTCCAACCTGGTGACGCCAAGTGGGGTCAAACTCGTTTGATTCCTCACAATGAGTGAGCCCGGTTGCACCGTGAATGAGGTCGTTATCACAGCAAAAAAAATTACCCATCTTGTCTCAAAATTCCCCTGGGTTTTTGTTTCGTATGTCTTCATTCATAATTAGGAAAGACACGTCTTGTCAAAATGAATTTTTAATGCAAGAGTCAAATGAAGCAAAAAGCCTTGATTCTGCACGTCGATTACAAATCCTCATGGCTGCACTTTTCTGTGTCGCAGAGCTGGGCAAGAAGGGAACACCGAACTGGATTTGATCGAGACTCATTCCCTTTATCGAGCACAAAGCAAAACATCTCACACTGTTTCCTTTGTGTCCTTCTCACGGGCATTTCAAACGTTTTTCTTCATCTTATTTGGTTGAACCAGAATCGTCACAACCGAGAAGGATTATTTTGTTCCTGACCACGAGAAGCGAAACCGAGTTTGGTTATTCACACTCAAAGTGTTGATGTGCGGAGTGTGTGTGTGTGTGTGTGTGTGTGTGAGAGAGAGAGAGAGAGAGAGAGAGAGGTAGAAAGAGAAAGAAAGAAAGAGAGTGTGTGTGTGGTGTGTGAGAGAGTGTGTGTGTGAGAAAGAGAGAGAGTTTGTGTGTATGTGTGCGTGTGTGTACGTGTGTGTGTGCAACGACTGTTGCGTAAACCCACAAATCGTTTTTTGCATTTTAGCAAGGGTACTGAGCCTCAACTTGGGCGTGTTGCCCCCGGCCATCGGAGAGCGTGTGGGACGTGAAGGTCACTGCGCCGCGATTCATGTTCAACCAGACGCGCTGAACCCGTTCAGAGCAAAGATGCGATGGAATTTCATTGTGGCAATCAACCATCCCCGAATAATCCAATGACGTTTGGATTATCAAAAGGGCAAAAGGCTGTTCACACGACTCTGCTCTCTGGGAGGACGGGGTGACTCGGGTCCCGGGAAAATGCCCCAGCGAGGCCCCGTGCACACATGCACATCCGTGGGAGTCAACCGTCGTCCAAGCAAAGCTTCTTGGCCCGTGGAGCCACTTTCCTGAGGGAAATGTGTTTTTTTGTGAAGGCCGGTTGTGACGGGGAGAAAGTAACAAGGAAGATGTGACAATTGTGCGTCAGAACAAATCCAGGTTTCTCGTTACTCGTAGACGCCAATTTGATGACTGAACAAACCCACACACGTTTGGTCCCGTTTGTTGAGGACAGAAAACGAGAACTCTTCTATGAGGTTTCTTTCAATGAGAAAACAAGGCCAAGAAAGCCTGCAAGACATGTCAAGTTCAACCTGCGGTTCCTGGGGAGCCTATCTTCCTTCCATCATCCGAATTTGGGAGTCACACACAGAGTTGGGTGGGTGTGACAGACAGTGGCTACCTGCGTGGCTGCTGTGCTTCTTCACATGTGCGGAATGCTACGCTTTGGGGGCGCGGCGGCGGTGGCAGCGGCGGTAGCAGCGGCGGCGGCGGGTGAGGGCCGCGGGCCCTGTGGCATCGTGACACCGCCTGCCGCCCCGACCCCGCGCCCCATCCATCACCCCGCTCAGCGCTTCTCGGAATTTTAATTGCGAAATCGCAGGTAATCCAACCAGCCTCGAGAAGCTCGCAAATCTTCAAAATTGTTGCAATTACGCGAGCGTTTTGCTGCGTGATGTCGCCCTTTGAAACAGCCCGTGGAGGGGCATGCGAGGACGGCTGAAGGTGCGTCCATGTGCGGGGAACAAAGTGTCGCAACTGTGGTCCGTTGTATGGTCTGTTGGGTGAGTGGAAAGGGAGTCTCTTCAGAAATCTCATTGACAAGACAGAACTACAGTCCTTCCAAAAGGCGAAGCGATTGGGTAAAATGTCACAAAATGCAACGACAACTCCAGTCTCTCCAAGATGGCTGCACATTTTCTGCATGCAAATAAAATTTCAACTCAAGTGGGGCAAGAAGACATCTTGCATCTTCAATTCACAGTCCCACGGGCACCAAACTGAAAGTCATTGAAATGGCGAATGACAAGCATCAGCTGTCAAAGGGGAACTACGCGAGTGTTTTCAAAGATTACAAAGGCGTTTGTCATCACAAAAATATGATCTGAACGTGTCCTGAGCTCGAAGCAGACAACAGTTCCAAGGCTCTTGGTTTGTGAGTCTCTGCATGCAGTTTACAACAAACAGAACCAACACTGGGACCGGGATTGATACTTTCGCCCCACCGCCCCTTCATACCAAAATGAATGCAGAACCTGATGCCACAACATGAGCCAACAACTCTTTCCCCAAAATCCGGATTCGAAAATTGCGTCATTCCACGAAACTGCTGCAGATAATTTCGAACCACCCTCCCCCCTCCCGCACCGACCGACCGGTGTGTCCGCTCGGGAGAGCTGCTGGAGCGTCGGCGGTACGGTGGCGGGCAACAGCGGCGAAGCTGCGGACTCGCTCCCTGCTGCTCCACATCTCCCCCTGCAGAACTCCTGCAGAACTCCTCATCCGCCGTGCTGCGCTCAAGTCACAGCAGGAAATTCTCAGAAATGGTGCCAACACTTACTTTTCATGTTCAAAATGAGCGAAACATTTTCGTCGCCTTCCGGGAATGTGAAAATGGACAGATGACAACTGCGCAGCTTTAGTTTTTCAAATTGTGATTGAGCAGTTTTTGGTGGTTGTCACTTTTGCGCGTGAAAGCGAAGCGAGTCGAGGCAAGATGTGCCATTGAGGAATTGTGTCTCGACCATACCACACCAAGCACTAACGTCTGCTGGTTTGACCAGAGCAGAGTTGCTCCAATAGAACCACAAGTACATTCACCGAACAGCATCGCGCGCCAGTAGATCTCGGACACATTTGTGTTCGAGTTGGTGCAAGCCATTTGGGTTGTACAGAAGAATCTCGAGGTCTGTCCAGCCCTGGTGACGTGGCGTCTCTTTGGGACGTGTGGGTCTCGCCTGTGCGCTTCTCCAAAAGCGACCTGTTCCAAGCGTGACCACAGGGCTTGAGTCTCTTGACCCAAGAGATCTGTCGTCTTTCAACAAATGTTTCTCATATGTTGAGGCAACAAAAATCAAAGTCACGAACAGATTTCCTCACCTGTCGACCGTCCACAATCTGATCTGTTGCACCACACAACACAACCAAAAACGAAACTTTGCACACGCGTGTTAAAAATTGTCTGGCCCATGTCCACCTACCTGTTGCAAGTTGAGGCGACGTTCCTGCTGCACTCGCGAGCGGTCCATTGGACATTGACGCCTTATTAGTACAGGCGGCGCATATTAAATATGAGGGTGGCGCATTGAGCCCCGCCGTACCGCGGCACACCTGCGCCCGCTCCACACTGCACGCCCCGGCAACAACAGCACTTTCAATACATACGTGCATTGAATGGCTTATCAGTAATAAATCAGATAAATACCCTGTAGGAATCTGCATCTTTGGTGACGCGTTCAGTGCCAGCGCGACCCAAGGGCGGCTAAACGGTCCGAAAAATGTGGGCCCAAGGTGTGTCGGGTGGTTTGACAGTTCGTATTCTTTATGGACTCTACGCATGCATCCTGAAGCCAAGCTCTCGTGCACAAGGGTTGCATTGTACCTGGAGTGTCCCTGTTGTGCAAAAGTTTCATCCATGAACTACGTAAAATCCCAGCAAGGCGACAATTTCTCCACCACAATCCGCGCCAAATTCGATTGGAAGCTTCGCTGGGTTGATGAAGGACGACACTCCGGACCCGTAAATTCCAAAGACACTTTCAAGAACCAGGCGCCGAATAAATCCACATGACTTCCAAAAGCACTCCGATGGAGTTTATTCCAAACGTAATACACGGGTAAAACTTCCCAAATTCGCCCTTTTGCGTAAAATGAAACGAAATAATAATTTTATGACGTCTTGCAGGGTGTATCCACATTCTCAGCGTCCTCGCAGAACCATCGTGAGATTTGAAGTGACGTTGACCCGGCAAAGCGCAGAACCAAGATTCACACCACACAGCAGCTGCAAGAATTTTAAATTTGAATTTAAATTTAAATTTAAAAATCGATTCAAGGGAGCCAGGAACTTTCTGCCGGAGCAGGCGGATCCCAGGGAACCGTGCTCACGGGCGCGCGCGGGTGCGGAGGCGTGCACAGGGGGAGTTGCTCCTGCAACAAGTGGTGATCTCGGGCTCGTGCGCCATGGCAAGCGCGGCTCTTGTGGTCATTGTGGGTCAGAACTGGACAACAGCACCATGGCCTCACAACACAGAATGAGAATTGGATTGTTTCGATGCGTTCTGTTCAGGACGCGGGACCAATTGAAGTCGACTTCACTTTCGTGAAATGTACACATCTGTGGGAGTTGACACTGTTTGACGATGTGTGTTCACTTCACACACGTCTGCTTCATATCGAACGCAATCAGAGAAACAAATTGCAGTTGGGACCTCTTTTTTGGATTGACATGATTTTCCAGTTTGGAAAGAGGAGCTCCAGGGCATGCATGAGGTTTCCCTGCGCACATGCGCGCTGCACAATGGAAATCTTTCAATTTTAATAAACTACAATCAAGAGCAATATCCTTCCATAATAGCAGGTGGCTCTGAGGCTGCCTTTACCATTTGAATTTTGAAAAGACTTCTTGAAAGTATAAAAGCCCCACACATGTCCATCAAAGTATACAATTCAGCCTCAACAGCCCAAAGTGAGGTTAGAAAAAGTTCCCAACTGACGCCCTCAATCTTTGCTATCTCGAGCCCGAGAATCAGGCCGAAAACTTTTTCTGCCTATCTCTGTTGATAGGTGTTGAATTTTCCTCTCCCGTCGCAGGCAGCGAAGATTAATCAATGACAAGCCACTTATTGTGTCCTCTAATTTATAGGAAAATCTTTGAAATAAACATCGAAGGATGAATGCTTTCGCCATTCATTTTACTGCTACTTTTTCTTTCTTTCTTTTCGCTACGCGTACATTTAAGCCCCTGCTTGTGTACGTGACTGGTGTAGTTAATTGCAGGCTGCATGAAAGGCCGACCCCGGCTGTTCAGACCTTCCCTGACCCCACGCATTTTGGTTTATCAGAGCGGCTACCCCAACAGCAGAAAAGAATTAAAACAGCTAGAGTTACAAGAGTCTCGCAAAGTCCTTTCCAACACAGGCGAGCCGTGAAGGTGGTCATGCTCGGCGCATTTGAAATAAATTGCTTCGATTCAAACCATTTATTTGCAACATATTTAAGATGGAAATGATCCAAAAAAAGTTTGAATGTTAGCTCCTGTGGCCCAAAGTCAGTAGTGAAACGACGCTGGCAGAATGCCACAACGCAGACATGATCATTTTGGCTTGAACACTTGTGCCAGTTTGGGAGTGTCTTTCTGTGCGTGCGAAGCGAAGAAGGCCAGAGTCAATTTCTTCTCAAGCGTTCTGAAACATCAGAGCAAATTGCCAACTTCAACAACCGTGCAAGTTCTCTGAAATCGCCTTTGGGTTGAGTTTGGCGTCAAAAGATAGATTGCATCCCCACCCCCTCAGCTCTTGCACCTGAAGTCAGGCCACATACATACGAGGGCTGTACCCTTCGTGAGTGCATGCGTTGTTTACATTCAACACAAAGTGTTTCAAGGGCAGTTGCCTTTTTGCTGTGTGAAAAAAAACTTGGAAGAAGTTTTGGCGACAAGCAATCGCTCATGTGTCTACGATGTGATTTCCAGGACGATGATGTTCTTTTGTTTTTGCCGCTCCACCTTTCTGAGTCCGCGTCTCTCTGTGTATCCATCTCTCTTGTCTCTCTGCTTCTCTCTGCCTCCCTGCCTCTCACCGTGTTTGTTCATCTGTCTGTCTACCTGTCTGTTTGTTGCGCGCACGCGCGCGCGCGTGTGTGTATATCTGTCTGTCTGTCTGCCTGTGTGTCTGTCTGTCTGTCTGTCTCTGTCTGTCTCTCTATCTATTACTCACGTCGCAAGCCTTTTCAGCATTTTGCCTGTCTCACTTTCTTTCACCCGACTGCAGAACTTGAGTCTAGTCTCTGTGTTCACATCGAAAGAAAACGTGCACGCTTCGTGCGAACTCTGGACTCTTGTAAAGGACAAGCGCAGCCAGAATGGTCCTGCCGAGGTGTAACTTCTTGAGTCCCAACCTACATCTTCCAAACAGTGAAAAATAAAACATAATGGCACCGCTTTTGCGTCTTTTGTTGTCAAGAGACCAAGTCCATCGGGTGCACTGATGAGATCCTCTGGTTCATCTAGTGATGATTTCGTATGCTTGGCCAGTTGGGAAAGTTAGTATCAACAGAAACTTCTGGTTCAAACGTTGCTCGTGGTTGCCTGAGCTTCTCGGCTGATACAGTGCCATAAAAGGCAGTTCACCGGGAATGGAGCGCGATGTGCGTGTGCTGGAGAGATGATGGGGACCATGGAAATGATAACGACACAAGCCACCAGTGAAATCGTTGTGACTTCAGATATTTTGCAATTTGTTTTGAAGTGCCACGGGATATGTGCACAAGGTGTTTCAGCGAAATTTTGGAAGGAACCGTCTGGAGCAATGGGCCCAACGTGAGGCCAGTTCCAGGCCCGGGCGTCTTCACCGGACGTTCTTGCATCGATTCGTGTTTCTTGAACCAGAGAAACGTTGTGCCTTCAAGTTGGACAGCTTTTATGTTTCCTGTCTGGGGACAAGGCCGAGTCGAGTGACCGACGTGACTGGATCCCACGCAGAACCAGTGAACCAGTGAACCCAACTCCAGAGCACCAAACAGACATTTTGAAAGAAGGTGCATGCAGAGTCATGTTTCGCGTAAATTCCTTCCTGGGGTTGAGCCTCCTAATCGGGACCCAGGTTGTCTCTTACCAATCGCACTTCTGCACCTGCTGACCAAGGCGTTTTGTTTTGGGCGAGAAACGAACCAATTTCAGTCTGTCAGTGGCGCGCCCCAAGTCCCACCGCCCCAGTTCGCATATTTGTGCTTCTCACATCGGAAGAGTTGGCGGTTGAACTCAATTCAAACTTCTCAAGTGTTCAGTACTTTGAACGTGTGACGTGCTGCTGCTGTTTTCTCTGTCCACCGCGCCTAATGTGTTTTGACACTCAACTCAAACGCACGAGTTTTTGGAATTAGCCAAATTCAAATAATTGCAGTGGAAAATGTGCCCCTCATTTCAGTGACATTCACACGCAGGTAGACCGCTTATTAATTGAGAAAAGGTTTGCTTTGCTCACTATCCCTTTCACAAATTTACACATTGGCCTTCTCAGTTCTGTGGAGTGGCGCGACTCACAGAGAATTTGGTCATGCAAATCACGTCATTTCTTACGGTGTCTGGGTCCGTGTGGTGATGGTGAACTTCCAACAGATGAACGTGCTGTTCAGCGGCACAAGAGATGTGAGATAGATCAACAGTGGAGCCGACTTCTTGGCGACAAATATCAATTTTGATTTTTAATAAAACTGTATTTTGAAGGTCAGATTCACTTGTGTGGTCACGGTGGAGGTTTGGGAACGAGATCCATTAGATTCTGGTGCAGAGTCCCGCCTTTTGCGCAGAAATCAAATTTCCGTTTGAATCAAAATTCTGTTGACATATTCTCAGTATTTTACGACAACATTACGAGTGCGTAAGTGCTCGACGCCTCCAAAGTGCGGATTTTATTGGCTCATCGAAACTCAATTGACTTGATTATCGAAATAACCAGTCGATAGATCACGTTCCTGTTGTTTTATTTATCAGCATAAAATTATCTGGTTCTTGTTGTGTCAGTTTAAGAGTCGGTACTGATGGTTCTACCGCCGTTTGAAACACTTTCCTTTCTTTGTTTAATTTTACAAGCATTTTGAGTCGCGCAAGGAGCGGTAATAAATTTTGACAAGCGTTGATAAGTGACAACTTTCTTCACAGAAAAAAGACAGGAAATTTCCGGTCTTCTGACAAAAAAGGTTTGAATTTGGTGACCGAGCCCAGCGCTTGCTCCACAAAGAACAAACCATGACAGTGCCTCTCGAATGTACGCGCGTGACAGCAAAGCCAGGTGCCCAGCACAAAGCGTGAAATGACTAGAAAACAACAAAAGCACCCAAGATCTCAGAATCTTTGAATTTCAACCGTGTCATCGTGGGAGTGAATGATCTTGATGGGTTTGGCTTGTTTCGAGCCCGAGGTCTTGGGTCGCCTCTTGTAGTTGATACTCATCAGGTCTGAGAGGTGTATGCACAGCGGGGATCCAGAGCTGGTCCACATAAAGTCCGGAATCTCAGTGTCGTGCACAGGCTTCCTCGAGCGCAGCGCGTAAGGTCTGTAAATTTGCTTGCCTGGCCGAACAAACACCCGGCATTTGTACAGAAACCTCTCATCAAAGTTCAAGTTTGGCTTCGCGAAGAGTATCACAGAGTTTTCATTCTCCTCCTTGAGTTCGTTGAGGATCTTCTTCTGCACCTTGTGGTGGCGAGTCGTCTTGTTGAGGTAGTAAGTGCGCACGTGCAGCAGGTTCTCCGTCGACCACCGCATGAGGTCTTTGAGCGTGTTTTCCACGCGCACTTCCGGGTAGCCGCCCTGAGTCCTGGACTGGTTCCTGTGGTGCATCTCAGGCGGCTCTATGATGAGCAGAACCAGGAGGAAATCGTCAATGTATTTGTGGTGGAGCAGGTTCTTCCACATGAAGAGGAAGTGCAGCATGCCCGGGTCGGAGTACACCACAGGAAGAAGCGCCACGAGCTTTGAGCCCAGGGCTCTTTCTCTCCTTCTGGTCACTTTTGGAGTCAGAAACGCCTTTGTCAAGCGCACGGTTGTGAGGGAAGCGCTCTTGTTGTGACGAAGATCGCTGCACTGGAGATGCACACTGTAGGAAGTGTCGACAGGACTCGTGTAGTAGGCGCTGCCCAGGAACGTGTGGCAGTTGATCATGTTGCCCCATCTGCAGCTGCTGTTGGACAGGGCAATGGCCTGCAAAAACCAAAGTTCATTTCGGTCAAAGGTTTCAGCGTCTGTTTGTGAACAGGTGAGCGACTTGTGAGACAGAGAGCAAATAATCAGCAAAGAGCCACTTCACGCAGTGTGGCCCCGTATTCTGTGGTAGCCATCAGTTCATTCTTGGTGAGTCCCTCTCGCTTGAGCCCAGTGGTTCGCTGTTCTCAGTCTCAAGACGAACACTCACCGCATTCAGCTCGTGGTTCAGAGCCGTGGAAACGTTGGCCCTGGGTTGGCACCCGCGGCTGTTGAACTGCGTCCCGGAGGCGGACAGCACGAGGCCCGGGCGGGTTGTGCGCTCCGTCGCTGTGGACACGAACCAGCGGTCGCTGTGAACGTGGCCCGAGCTGCCGTGACTGTGGTTCGCTTTGGAGTAAGACCGCAGGCGCTCCAGTCTGGATCTCGTTTCATCCACATTCTTCAAAAACAAAAATTGATGAAGTTGATGTTGGACAATTTGGTGAGTTTCAAGAAATTCATTTCCAGCTCTCAACAATCAGGACTCGCGGACAAGTCAGGTGTTGAGTCAAGAGTTGTGTTCAACTTGTTGACATTGGTTTCCTCTCCATTTGACCCTCCGTGATCACGTGACGTGAGGGGCACGGACCTGTTTGAGCGCCCTCAGCTGGCGTTGCAGATGGCGCTGGTGCAGCGCGCGCATCATCCACGGCGTCTTGAGCGGGTGCAGCGCGACGGCGTCGTGACGTCGTGACGCCGCCTCGAACAGCGCCACGACGTTGCGCTCGTACGTGTTGAAGAAGTACTCCTTCATCTGCAACGTAACAAATAAAGAAGAAAATGAGTACTTCTTCAGTTTCGTCAGCAGTGCGACACGGGAAAAGTACACATGTTTTACAGGGGAATTTTAACATGTCATGGAAGAGACGGAGCCTGAGGACCCGACAGACACATTCCCCGCAGACAAGTGGATTAAACACCAGCTGCTAATCCTTTTCCAAACCCACGAAAGAGGAGCTTTAGCACTTCAACACTTTTGAAATCGGGGATTACCCTCCGTGTCCTGTCACACCTGCACTTGAGAACAAACCGAAAACATGCACGAAAAGACGCAAACGTCGAGGGTGCGGGGAAATACCTTGGGGGATTTGGTGCACTGTAATCCCAGGTGCTTGTGAACACATCTACCCAGAACCTCGTCCGCATTGCCCTGACGAAAATGCTTTTTGCATCGCTGAAGATGGGGACACAAACCTGAAATTACATCATGACAAGGACATGCAACAGGATGTCACATTTGCATTCAATTTGTTGGGGCAACTTTTTGTCGGAATTTATTCCCCACCTTTCAGAGTTCTCCGACTGAAGACGATGCCGGGCCCTCCCAGGCAGTACAACTTGTCCTCTTCTTTTGCACCTTCAGCGGCCATACTGGCCGGGTGACCCATGTAGACCTGACAAAACACATCGCACATGCAAAAGCAGGCAATTGACGCTGGGGTGCGAATCGCACAAAATTGAGGAAAGGTCAATCCAAATGGGATCATTGAGAATGGTTTTGTCTGTTGATGAAGTGTTTGTCAGTTTTATGGTTGTGGAACATGCAAGAACATGGCCTCTGCTCAATTCCTGCCCATTGGCCTCAGGATCTTATCAGAAATCCAGACGTCAGAGCCAGCACCTTCTTCCTCTTGTCGACGTAGGCCAGCGCCTGCAGCAGTTTCTGCGGACGCAGATAGGCGTCGTCCACGGCGCGGACGAACCAGTCGTAGCGGTCGAGGTGCGTGTCGCACACGTGCTGCAGCATCGTGAACGTCTCGTCCACGTGACGTGCGGCCGACGTGGGCGACGTGCTGACATCTGCGGTGACAACAGAAATTTTTTGTGAGAGATCGGTTGTGTGCATTGACGTCTCACTTTTGACGCTCACAAATGAGGCGCCAAAAACACACCTTGCATATTGATGACGTCTGGTAGTCCCGCCATGGCGTGATCCGACGGCAACGTGGCGAAGAACTCGAGTCGTGAGATCTCGGGGCTCCGACCCCACGTCTCGTTGCAGACGGCAGCTCGCGTCCCGATGTACCTCTCCATCGTCATGACGCCCACGTACAGTCGTTCTCGAATCGTCAGGCGTTCCACGGGTACGTCCAGGCGCGGATACGTCGTGTTGCGCGAGCCCGCAGCGAACACTTCCGGTTTAGTATTTCCGGTTTCAGGAGACTGAGCGCCGCCGCTGCCGCTTCCGGCGCCGCCGAACAGCTTCTCATTGCTGGCGAGGAAGAGCCAGAGCAGGAGGGCGATAATAGCGATGCTGACGACAAGCACGCCCACGCCGACGTGCTGCGTCCTGCTCAGACCCTTACACTTCCTGCACACCGTCAGCGCCATGTTGTTCCTGCCAGAGTCAAGTCCATTCCAGCGTCAGCAAAATGCTCGCCAGCCAGTTACTGAAGGCCTTGTACTCAACGTTCTTGTCCACACATCATTTGGTTGAAGAACATGTTGATAAAGACGAACGCCTCCAGGAAGCTTCAAATTGGTGTCTTGCAGGTACGATCACAATTAGTATTCACGCCACACGCAGCGGAAAGGGGCTGCACCGATCCATTGTCACACGCATCATTCTTCTGTCTGCGATCCTGTGGAATTTTTCAGAACAAACACAGATGCGACGGCGGCTCATTGTGACCCCACGAAGTTTCCTCGGCCGTGAAACTGAGACGGCTTGAAATGAACACTGTTTGAATTCCAAATGGGTTTTGTTGCAAAACAACCCAGGGAGACAAGGAAAACTCTCGGGGCCTTTGAATGTGTACTCAGTGCGTTACTTCCATGAGTGAGTACCAATAATCTGGCGCAGTGGTTATCTTTGAAATGGTAATCCCCACAACAGCAGTTGTAATCACTATTCCTTTATACTTTGTCCAAACATTGCGTGCCAAAGTTTCATCACCTTGTGACACTGCAATAAACATTGTTAAATTGACCAGATCATTTCACATTTGCCTGGACACGCAATCTGTTGGAATGTCCATTCAGGGCACGCCAGGTTGCAGAGGCACGCACGCATGCCACTTTGTCATTTGCCGAGCCTTTCTGGGCCATTTGCCTGCACGCACGCACTGCTGGATGCGAACGCCCCTCCCACTTGAAAAGGTCCTCACACAGTTGCCAAATGTTACTTTCCGCAATCAGACCTTTTCACCTGTCCACACACAGAGCAGCTGCCTCCTATTCCAGTGCAGAAACTTTGGGAGCCAAAGTTGTTTGCCATGCGTCGGTGTCTGGCTGACTTCAAGTGCAGATACCGGTCAACATTTCAGTTCGTGCAGGTGTAGACGTTGTAGGTTGAGTTCATGCAGCCGTTTGAGAGTTTGCAAAACTTCTGCTGAGTTCCCGACAGGCGCGCCCGCGAACGCTCGTCCATTTTGAGCGTCTGCTGGCTTCTGGTTGAGTCTCTGCCTGCTCCCAGACTGCAAGTCCGACGGAGAATCTGCTTTTCAAAGTCTCGTCGCCAATGTCAGCTTTTCGGTGAGTTAAACACGTCGACTTCTGATGTTCTCAGACCCTTACTCAGTGACAACTCAGTGGACGAGCTTTGTTTGTGAACGGCACAGAAATGTTTGCTCCGAATATGCTTCTTTATCCACTTGTGGAGGGATCCGCGATGTCGCTAAATCCTGACACAGTTCCGATGCAGAGGAGGCCAATTTGACCCGTCTCGATGTCAATGCTGGTATCGCCTCCACTCAATCACTCTTTAAGCCTTTCAAACGCGCCACTTTTTATCACAAGAAAAGGCGCATGAGAAGAACGGGGGAGTGATTTCATTGGCTGAGCCGCGGCGAACGACACCACCACACATGACGATGGTCCAGGTTCTTTCCACAGGTGTATCTCACGGCACCAAATCCACAGTTGTCAGCGCAGAAAGATCTCCGGGTGAAAGTAAAAGTTTGTTTCACGTCGCTAGCAGCCATACATTTTTGACCCGCTGCACCTGTTGAGTTGAAGATTTGCTAAGTATTCTTGACCCGGCTGTCGCTGAGACTTCACTTAGTCATGCAAACATGGCATCAGACAACATTGCCTCACAGCCAACTCAAAGAGCAAGTATGTGAAGTTTGTTGGCTGCACTTTTCACGAGAGGTCGCATTCCTGTGTTGCAAAGGTAAGAGGTTATGTTGTTATTTGATAAATTAAATTTTAGAAATGAATCAAAAACTATTATATATTATTTCGCAGATTTTGCAACGCATTGCTGAGTTTAAATCATTAGTTCTCTCACCTGCAAGAAAAGCAAACTGGGATTGATCATTCGAACTGTTTGTTAAAGTTGATCAGTGCAGAACTCGCAAAAACATTGGCTTGCAACAAAGCTTTCGGTGGCATGAAACATCACACAATACTCGTATTTCTTGGGAGAGCACCAAAGTGGCAGTCAACCTTCCTCCAGGCGTGAATGATTTTGAGCTCTTCATGCAAACAACTAGATCTGATTCTTGGACGGTGACTCTTGTGCTGCTGGGTTCAACGTTTGCCAAGACAGTGTTTTGTTCCCTCATTGCAAAACCTGGACCCAGCGTCAGTTAAATTTCGTCATTCTGAAATCTTCACGAGCCTTAGAGCCTGGTGTGTTGCGCAAACGTCAGAAGTTTGCAGCACTCGTATCAAATTGGTGAAAACTTTGCACAAGTAATTTCATGCATACCTGAAATGTTCCCATGTTCGAGCCTCATTGTGTCTCTTTCCGTTTCCAAGAGAAAGAAAGCATATGCCAGGTGTATAGAATTTCTACTTTTCAAATATATTTCCTGTATAATGTATGGCAGAGGACCAAGTCTGTGTACCCCTTTGAATGGGAAATGAGCGAAGAAAAAACATTGCATGAGACGCAGTGCAACTCCCCTCGTCTCCCAAAGTGACCTCTCGTGGGCAGTTTGCTTGTCAAGTACAAAATGTCGTTGTGTTGGGCCTCCCGAAGGGGTTGTGTTCTCACAGGGAAGCGTGTTCGTGTGTGGACTTGTTTCCTTTCCAAACTCAATTGTCTGATTTACATTTCTCTTTTTACCACAGATTCCATTGTGGATAAAAAGTGGTTTTTGTTTGGGACTCAAACAGTGAATTGAGAGTTTTCTGTGAATGGATGGTGTAAGCTTTGGAAATACTTGTACACAGCTGCGTTGATAGTTGAGTGGATGTCTGAAGCTCGGGAGGACGAACCAAACACGGTCACGTCTGTTTGCAAACACATTCCACCAAATTGAGCTTTATCCTTGGAAACAGAAAAAACCCACAAAATTTTGAAGGTTTTCTTCACAACAACCTGATATCCAGTGCATGAAAAGACTGGTTGACTTTTGCGGCAGCATTTCCGCATTCCCAGTTTTAAATTTCAAAAGAAAAATTCAACTCCTGAAGATTTTGGCATCAAGAAGTGGCTGTTGGGCAGCGAGATAAGCAGATGGGCCTAATGTCTCCTAATGTTGGACGGGACAGCGGTGTCCCCACTGACACGAGCCCCGAGCCGGACTTGAGAACCAAAGAAAACCGCGCCTCATGGCAAATTACCTCAGAGGCAGCAAAGAAAGGAGAATCTGTTGCCATCAATTAGCATGTGTTCCCCAATGGCATGTTTGCCACTTGAACGTGTAAACAGCGTGGCAGACAAGTTTCACGGGTGCTCAGTCAACAGGGGATGTTGTCGGCGTGTGTTCCCCAAGACCCGTTATCTCCGCATTACCTTTTGCAGCCTGGAAGCCAAACATGTGGGTGACCAGCTGGGTCGCAATTTTGTTGCAATACGTTGTGCTTTCTGGGGCCTCGACCGTGGGCCCAGACAGCCGTAGTTCTTCTTGTGCCTTGTCGCTTGAGTGCGAACATGCGCAAACCAAAAGACGAAAGAAAACGTCAAAATCCACGCCTGTGTTCCAGAGATGTGAATTCAAATTTTTGATGACAGTTTATTGAACAACATATGGCAGTGTATGATTGGGTCCTTGAGAAACTGAAGCAGATCTATCACCGAGATTAATCACAGTAAAGACAGCAAACCGACGTCGACCTCTCAACACACATTCCTCGATACGCGTCTGATCTGGGTAAACACGACAATTCGGATTCGCAAAGGAGAACCTTGACAAAGCCAAAAAATCACAGCAGTCGTGTGATACTTCTGGTTTTCAGATTTTTACAATGAGATTCTTAGCCACAGAGGTTCTAGGTTCTGTGGGCGTGAAGTTGCCAGGGCTTTGACACCCAGACGATCCTGACCCTGGAAAACAGAAATTGCACACCAAAGGAAAGGGAAAGAAAAACCACAACAGTGTGAAGCTCTATGTAACAAACTTTCAACGCTGGTGGCGAATTCTCTGTTGAGCAGACCAAACCCCGTGTCCAATGTTGGAGACCAGAGAGGAAGTTCTTCGGGAGGGGGCGACGGGCGGGCGGTCCCGTTACCCGGGTTACACAAGCGCGACTCAGACCATCCTACTTGACCCGTCGCTGCAAATGGGCTGAAATACAAAAAGAGAATGGTTTGAATCTCCGAGACCAATAATTGCAGTTGAAGCATCAATGTACCCCTCTTCCAGGCAATCTTGAAAGGAGAAAATGCATTCTTTTTTCCACACAAAGTGGGTTTTGCGTGCGAGATTAACGGCCTTCGTGAGTTGTGGTTCTCTGAGGAAGGGACCACACCTTGTTTGGCGTAATTTATCGCGGTGGTGTTCAATTTCGCATCAGACATGTGTCAAGAGCCATGTGCGAAGTGGGCATTTGTATCATTATGGCCATCGCTGGACACTGTAAGACCTTTAAGGGGCAATGTCTGACCCGGGGTTGGAACCCGTCTCTGCCCGTGGTTGCGTTCCCAGCTTTCAGAAAATATCTCACTGCCAACGAGGAGAATGTCAAAACATTTTTTCACTGGATTATCTGTCAGACTCTTCAGAGATTTACAATTTACTTTCATATTGCTTACGAAAGTCAGCAAATTTGTTTCTTTGGCCAAAGTTGCATGTTGGATTAATTTTTGATGTGAAAACACATATGAAGTGCTACGGGCTCGCCTGTCGTTTTCCCTTTTTTCACAAGCTCCGAAGGACATGGGTTCCGACAACAGAACTGTCTGAGAAATGTCACACCCCGGTCCGTTTTGACAGTGCCGCTGCTGGTCCATTCACATTTTAATCACCCTCGCAGATTGAGGACCGCGGGGGTCAAAGGACCCGCGAAATTGATTCTGAATGGCACATCACAGTTGGGACAGACATTCCTCTTTGTGCCGCCAAGTGATTTAACTCGCATTAAAATCTGTTGGGAGGAATGTTTAAGCAGATTTACCAAGGCGAGAAGAAGACTGTTGAAACGCTGCGATACAGACTCCACTCCAAAGGCGGATTTCTGGTTTGGTGTGAGGGTTTTGGCAATGGCTGTTGCGGTGAAGCCTGAATCGTTGGAAGTTTTGTGTTTTGGCGGACATGCAAGAATTTCTTGGCGTATGTTTTCACCTCAAAGCATGCACAGAGCATGCCATGTCCTCAGCTTATCATCGATCTGCCATCTTTTCTCTTTGCACGCACTTCATCAAAGTTGTGCGGGGTTGAAGGTATGCAAATTGTTCGTTCAGAATCTGCCCACAAAATTTGATAATGTCCCATAACCGACATTGACCGACATTGGTGAAGTTTGACAAACAATTTTGCTCTGGATCTGCAATGCTCAGAAGAATTTTCTCTCAATGCGTTGCAGAGTTCAAGAAGAGATCAATGTGAATGGAGAAACTCAGCGGGAAAATTGAATCCAAACAAGGAAGCAATCATTCCGCTCTGAAGTCCCGACGCATTGGGTGCACAAATTGGGCGTGCGGCCTTCTCTTGGGTCTGAGCTGTGATGTTCCAAGTGCAAAATTGCAACAACAACTTGCTTTCACAACACCCCTTTCAAAGTCCGCCAAAGAAAAATCACCACCCGTAAGTTTTATCTCGTAACCCAAAGCCAAACAGTGGGACGGCAGAGATTGAAGGCGGGGCACAAGAGAACGTGATGTGTGTGTTGGGCATTTCACCTGGTGAAATTTTCCTTGGCCTCAGGGTCCTTGTCAAACGCCCACTAGACTCTGAACTTTCATGTTGTGCCTCAGTCGGGGCAGACACGAAAAAATAGCTCCATGGAGCTCGCGGTGATTTGAGGAAATTTCAGTTGCTCTGATTTGGCTTGCTCTGATTTGGCTTGCTCTGATTTGGGTCACTCAGATTTGGCTTG
>JAAUXT010098234.1_pt1 | contig 78421 bp, 57 predicted proteins | sample 7278171 | NCBI WGS metagenome assembly JAAUXT01 (sample SAMN14350112, study PRJNA611818) | marine sediment metagenome | isolation source: surface marine sediment (1.8m) | place: French Polynesia: Moorea | collected 2018-08
AAACTACTCAACTATCACACTTGCGCTGTATGACAGATATTTAACTCATCCTCACACACTATTCTGGATGCAACTCACCCCTCAATGGGGATTCGTTCCATCCAGAATAGCGTGTTCGGATTCGTTCAATATCTGTTACCTGCAGCCCTTGCAATCGATTCCGCAAAGCGATTCCAGACTTGGCTTCGGTGGGTGCAGTGAGCGTCAGGTGGGGACCAGACCCGGTGGTTTCAAGTGACACGCTTTGCAGGTCAACCAGAATCAGCGCCCCGTTAGAGTCGGTCCCTCGGGTGGAGTCACCGCTTTCATGAGAAGCTTGAAGTTTTCAGCGAAGGATCATTCAAAGTTCACAAGCTGAGTTGCGAGCAGTTCTTCGCTCCCTCGGGATGGTTCAAGGGGCTTGGAGTTTCCTGTCCAGCTCGTGGCTTGGAAAGGGCAACCTTGGTTTCTGTTCCACAATGCCGGAGTCAATCGGGTGACCACGGAATCAAGTGTCGGGTCGCGCTGCGGTGTCGCTGGTTCATGGGTCGAGGTGCGTCTGACAGCAGCGACAATTCAAACAGTGACCCGAAACATTTTCATCCTCAACAGCGTGGCTGATGCTCAGGGAAATGGCACAGAGAAAAGGTCTGACAACGCAGCACAAAAGTACTGAAAAACCAACGCCGGTGTTTGATGAGTTGATGGTAATGCACTGCCCTATTCCCACAAACAATAAAAATGTCATGACATATGACATTCCCAATCCTCTGCTGCATTCGTGTTGAAAAAATATCATTTTGCCACCCAATTGCGATCATTCAGGCAAAGGAGAAATTACATGATGCCACGCAGCCAGCAATTATACATTCCAATTTTTGCGCATTACCGTCGCAATTTTTGCGGCTGTCAAGCACTTTGCTCGGAGAGCTCTCGGGTCTGTTTTAATCTGACCTTGCTGTGTGTATTTTGCCTTGCGGGTGCACGGAGATCAGCGGGGTCTGACTCCATTATTGTTCTGTATTAATTTTCATACACATTTGTTCAGCTGGTGGGAGTGAGTGCTGGGCAATTTGTTGGGTAAAACCAAACGCACAGACACTTCATCTTGCGAGCTGGTCAGTCAGCAGGACGGGACGTTCGTACACGGGACTGGTGTCCGAGTTGCACCACGTCCGAGCAAGTCTAATTTGTCACACAACTCAGAAAGTTTCGACAAACATCACCCACGCACAGATTCAGTGGCTGTTGTTGCCCTGATCACCAGGTGCAAAGGAGAGACCAATTACTCCAACAGCAAGATTTTGTTTGAAAACTTTTGACACTTGACTGGTACATGTACAAAAGAAGCAAAAGATGTTCATGTCAGGGAGTCTGACAGGCATGGGACTCGCAATGGCACATAATAGCGACTCCCATTAGCCTTGAATCAGGCTGATTGTACTGCGATCGGGTTCACTCTGGTGTACGAGCATTGTTCGAGCTCAGTCACAGTCAACATCGGGGCAGACCTTTCACTCACCCAAACAGACCCTTCACACTGACCATTGAAGAAAAGTGCATTTTATCTCTATTTGAATTGAAATGTCTCACGTTTCCGCCTGATCCTCTCTGAGAACAGGTGATGTTTGGAGATCCGCGTTTAGCGACTCAGTCGAGTGTTGATAAAACGTTTTAGCGCGGATCACCAAACGTGACTTTTGCTCCTCTGGGGCAGGATTAACAATCCGAAGGAGAGAAAGATCACTTTTTTGCCAACAGATTGGTTCTCTCACCTCAAACTCTGTATTATACCCTCCTCCGAATTCTGTTCAATGAAGAGATATTTGTTGTTCGGGGTTCGTTCGGGGTCTGAAGCTTTTCCCGGACTGATGTTATTCTTTCTGCGACACTGTGGTAGATTTGACGCCGCGCCTGTTTGCTCATCTCTGCACTATTCTTTTATTGTGGAAACTATGATGACTTTGACACGAAAGTTTCACAAAATTATGTTTTTTGGTGTAATTATTGCCCATGAGTGTCAAACCTCATTTCGACGCAACTGAATCTGTTTTTCTCACTTCTGAGTTTCGTCGCGGGGTTGTTCATCCATTACACAAATTGAGTTGGGGAGACAGAGGGAAGACGATCTGTGGCTTGAAAGTTGTGATGCCCAAATCCTATTGTAATTCACAGTTTTTGCCAGAAGTTTTGCTGTCTTTCTCAAGGTCTCTGGTATCATTTTTCAGTGAAGTGAAACATTCAACCGCATTTCTCGTCGGCTCGAGTGATGGATCTTTCAGTGCATTGGTCATCCATCTACAAAGCATCTTGAAGATGCCAGCATGGGTATAATTTGAGGTAACAGGGGTCAGTGGAGAAACCCTGGTCAATTCAGACCATCTTTGCCCCTTGCTAATGGCAGTGTCCAGTTCACAGTCACTTCTTTCTCGCACATGTTTGGTCAAGCCAAATACCTGATGTTTGGAATTTTTCAAATTTCACAAAAAAAAAAACCACATTCCCATGCCGTTTGCGAAGCATCTCCTAATTTTACAAAGACGGTTTTTGTTTAAGATGTACATTAAAATTAATGGTAGGTAACGAGCGGTTGGTTTGAATTTGAGTCTGTTGGAGCTCGGATTGGTTGATGCAGGAGCCGAGGGTCAGCGGGGTCAGGACCCGGCGACCCTGGGTCTCCCGTCTCTGTCCACCTGTGTCCACCACTCCACTCCGCGTTTCTACACTTTCAAAATGCTACGTATCGGACCAACCGAGGCGAAGGCTCCCGACTCTTGAGCCCTCATGATCCCTGACCCCGCCGACCTGGTCATCTAAATCACCCACTGAGGGTCAACTATGGCCGCAGTGTCCGCGGCTCGGGACCTGTTGATGCGCTTTCTGCGCGGCGTGGCGGGTCCCACTGCGCGGGGAGTACCTGTCAGTGCGAGACGTTTGTGCGCCAGCGACGGGGCTCCATCATTTCATACTTCCAACTGTCAGACCTATCAATCTAATTTGCTCTGCTCCTAACGTTCTCTAATTTACGCGTATTGGCCTCAATAATACATGACATTTTCGTCTTGCTGGGTACACAGAAATTTCAAATGGATTTGTTGTCTGTTTGAAAATATTTGTCTGTGATTGGCGTTGCAAACTCTGGTACCCAACTGTTGATGACTGTGCCCAGGTCCGCGGTACCCAACACAGGTACGCAGGGCTCGGACAGACAGGAATGTTGAGCAAGATTCAGAGCATAGAACCTGCATCACGTCATCCTCAACTGACCACAATCAGCGCAAAACCTTTCTTTGTTGACACGCCACTATTCAACAAGAATGTGTCCCCAAGCAGGCAAACATGCAATCATCTCGGCCCAATTTTGGCCCAAAGTTTATGATTTAATGTCCTCGCTTTTTGTGCAATTCAGAAAAATTGCACCGTGTTCTTCACATATTGTGAAGATTTTCATGCCCCTCGGGACAGAGCATCTCTGTCATAACTGTGGTCACAACTCTCGTGATCTGGTCGAGGAAGGTGCACAATGCGAGTTGTGTTTATCTCCTCCCAACCAACAATAACGTGGCTGAAGAGAGTGAGATTGAGAAAAGGATCAATCAGTGCAGCGCCCAACCCACATCACCTGAACGCCCGGAGTCGTGTAACAAAACCTGGACGCCACTGTCTGAGTGAGGCAGACCCAGAGAATTACACATCTTCAAGAACAGGCGCCTGTGAAGAACAGAACCCGGCGCTTGGTGAAGTTTCCCATTCAGAGTACCAACCAACACTGACATTTATTCACGTTATCTTGGGTGTCAGATGTAGGAAATTTTCAAATGCTTGCACGGCTCATAAATCAGCGAATCAGTGGCAGGATCGGTCTTGTGCTCTATGGTTGGTGACCAGAAAATGATTAGCAGATTTAGTTGCCCTGAGGCGAGGTTCTCTCTGCGCAGATCTCTGCACATCTCCTGTGCAGGAGCGGTCCCCACACCAAACTCGGGTTTGGTGAGGTAGAAATAAGAGGTGAAGGAGGGAGGTTCTGTTGTAGATTTGGTCAGGCAAGGTTCACTTTTCTGGTGTAGAAAGCAGAGGTTCGGAGTTGTTTCATCACAGCGTGGTATTCAAATGTCTCAGAAGTGACTTGACAGTGACATCAGGGGTATCATGCCTGCAGTCCTCATTTGTACTTCATTCCCCTGTCATATCAAATTATATCTCGAATCAGTTTTACTTTTCATCAGAAGTATTTAATAATTTTTGCAAGCATGTCAGTTGGAGAAATTACCTTCTACTTGGCAGATATTGAATGGCGCTGGTAAATTGCTTTCAAATATCCTGAGCATCAGACTTCACGTGGCCTTTGCAATATTGAATGTGGGAGAGATTTCTCCTGCAGGGTATGTCCTGTCAACCTAATGTTTGGGGTGGATGCAAAACACGGATCAGAGAGTGGAGGTGTCTTTGCGGAAGAGTAATTTATGTTTTGTGACCATCAAACAAAACGCCCAGTGGAAAAACACGCTGCTCCTTCCGCTACAAGAAGAAATAGTTGACCTGAGGTTACGAGACGCTTCCCTGCATGAATTTTAATAAGCATTCTGAACACATGATATGCGGCTGGCTTTATAGTTGTTATTTATTGTTGTAAAGTTCATCAAAGCAGTGCTCTGATTACGTGAGGTCAGAAACTCTGTGACAAATTTGTTCAACCTCTGAACCTGTTTCGCTCAACCAGATTAATCATCGTTCACAAAGTCAAAAAGCTATGCCTTTCAAAAAAAGAGCAAATCACAGGTTCGTTGTTGCTCGAAAAAATATGACTGCAATTCTGGGTACAAAGTACGGTCCTGGGAATTATTCTGTGGACCTAGAACTGTGCAAAGAGAAGTGTGTTTGCGCACTCGCATCATTGACCAGTTTCCCACAGGTTTCTCGCATTCTTGGAGACTCTCAGAGCGGATTACCTGTGTTGATGAAATAGATCAATGAAATGCTTCAATATTTGAGAAGGTTGAGGTGGACTTGCAGCAGCCACCTGTTTTGCCCCATTCTCTCACGCTGCTTGCTGACTGACCGGGGTTCGGTTTGACTGAAGCACGGCGCGCTGTGTGTGTGCACTGACCAGCGTGTCCAGACCCAAATCAAATACATACTCCCACTGTTGACAAATACCCCAATTGACCAAAACAAACATGGCAAGCATTTTGACCCTTCGGCATCATCTTGCAACAAAATTTGAAAATTTTCTTTCAATCTGGCCCTCCCTCCACGTCATGTTGCACAAACAACTTTGAAAAAAGGGCAACGCTGTTCTTTTTGCACTCGGATCGTGATCCTGTACAAGCTCAATGTGACCTTCACGCTGGTGGAGGGTTGGAGGTTGTCCCCGCCTCCCGTTTATTCCTGATCCCAACCGACCCCAGACCACACAGTGACGAACGCCACTCCGTTACACCACGTGTTTCTTTCTTTTCCCTCCAATCCTCGCGATTACGACAAGAGAATCGCGTTGCAGTGAGTCAGTAATAGGAAAAATGTATTCCATATGTAAAGGGAGTGATGAATGGTAGCGCGGGGCTGGATCTTGTATTGTATGACTTTCCGTAGTGATTTATTGCAATTGGCAATTATAAAGGCCATCCGTACATTGCACCATTACCCAAGCCTTTAACCCAGTGATGACACCGTCTGCACCATAAATCTGTATCCCTTACATTCACGCACACAGGCCAGACAGTTTGAAAGCCCTTCAATTATTTAAATCTTTGGATCATGAAATGCCTGTTTTGGGAATGAGCCAGGAGCATCACCAAGCTGAGCTGTGGCGAACCCGAGTTTCGTGTGCGTTTCAACCTCATCGCACCACAAGGGACAGGAAGACTGCAGAGACCTTTTTTCGTGTGGACGAAAGGGCCTCCGAAGCTTTTGTGAAGCAGTTTGGGAACACTGTTGAGGGAAGTAAACGTGATGACTTACAGATTTATAGCCGGAGTGTTACAAGCAAAGAGGCTTTGGCATTGATAGTGGGGTTGGGGTTGGTAACCCAGATCTGGCCCCGAGTTGTTAACCTCCTCTCTTCATCTCTCGATCCCCAAGACCCCTCAACTGCTGCCTACTTGTTTGTTGCTTTGCTCTCTGCAGTGTAAAGAATTAATCATAGTTAGCATTCTCATAGTAGTAACATCTCATTTATCTCTCTGGTCAATACTCAATCCGAACGGGCGTGGGCTCGGCAGCCCCGGCCCCTCAGACCCTTCATGAGGCGAGTATATAGAGGCGCCGAGTACTACAACACTCGGCGTTTGTTCCTCTCTGCCAATTTACCGCGACGAGTACACGGCTCGGCTCCCTCGCCGACGGATCAGCACCTTTCGCCCGTAGCGCAATGAACTCAGTGCTCCGCGGGTCCTGATCCCTGATCCGCGCCGGGTCGGCTGCAGCTCCCGGAGTCAGCGCTCGACAAAAAGCTCTGGCAAAGGCCACGTCAAGAGCCAATGAACTGCAATGCCATTTATTTTGATTTATCCAGTTTTTGTGGCTTATTACAGCGTGGCCTTTTTGACAGGTCATGACGAGTGAGAAGAGGGGGTGTCGTGGCCCCAACAAAACCCTCCGCCTCGCGTCCCTCATGTTTGCACGACAGTTTCTCCTTCGCTTATGAGCTGTCTCGGCCTTTCAATAAAATCTAATATGGTGAAAATGTGGCGGGAATTATGAGGCTATCACAGGGGCGTGCATTTAATGTAACTTATGACTCTGCTCAGTGGCCTTTCCTGTTCAATATTGACTCAATTGACATGATCCGAACTTCATCAGCTCTCTGCAGAACAGGCTGGTCCGACCAACCTGGCCACAGAGTTCTGCACAAAACACACAGACAGTTGGTTCTTCCGAACGTGAAGCTGGGTGTCCTGCCCAATTTTCAATTGCATTGACCTGCCAATCTGAGAAAGAGGACCAAACACCAGGGCTTTGAATGTGTGTCAGCCCTGGAAAGTATGTAATTGGTGCGAATTACGTTTAATTACTGTGCATTACGCACATTGCGAGGATCACGGGGTTCAATTATGAATGTCATCCCTTCTCATCACGGAGTCAAGGCACCGTGCGTCCACCGCACCGCCTCGACCTGTGTGTATGTTTCTGTGTTGTGGCCCAGTCACACACACACACATACATACACACATACACACACACACACACACACACGTCTGATGAGTGAGACTCGCGCACCACCAAAACAAAGCAGTGATTCAGGAGGGGTTTATCCACGTGTGGTGTTTGATCTCAATGAAATGTTATCTGCATTGTTTTACATCTGTGTGAATGGCCGCAAAAATGCAGCTGTCTGTCTTGTGCGCATCGGTGAGTGAGTACGTGAGTACAAACATCCCGAGGATCAAATTGAGAAAACACTAGGAGACGAGCTCCAAACATGGGCGTGAATGCCCTCGTGGCTTGTCGGGTGATGCAAGGTGAGAACGATGCCCTCAAGGTGATTCCAGTCTGACCGAGAAGAATTGCGCACTTTGTCTTGCTCAGCTCACCCCTCTCGACAGCTGAACTCTCCCCTTTCCATCAGCACCTTCTTACTCCAAGAATACCGACCCCTGAACGTTGATTTCCAGGCAGTAACGAGTATGAATACGGCGGGCGAGGATGGAGCGAGGCTGCGTATCGGAGATCACGTTGGGTTCCCGGGGTGGATTATCCCGGTGCAGGGTTGAGTATTCAAGCCATGCACCCCGCCAGCTCAGGGAGCCTTTCCCACGCTCCTGAGTATGACCTCTCTATCTGCCGGGGCACAGATCATCTAGCTTCTGTAAGCACATGTAATCTGGCGGGAGGCTCGCTACACCCGTGGACGGGGGAGAGAGAACGCCTGCCTCCGGGCTACGCTGCATCCGACTTCTGTTTCCCTTCTCTGAGATTCTGATTGTCGTGATAGACGCGCGGACTGCAAGTATTTCCCTCTTTGCTGAAAATGGCATCATTGAAAGGTTCAAGTGTTTCAAGAGGCGACAGGAATTTTGAACAAAGAGGCTTTTTTGCAAGAAATTTGAAGTGAAGTGCGTTTTGGTCAACCAAATTGTGTGGGACAAAGAAGACATTCCTGGAACCTTTGAGGAGTCGCCAGTGCATCTCTTTTTCTTCTGCCTTCGAAAGCGTCTTGTAACTGACGGGACTCAAAAGTGACCAAAACCTGACGGGTGCACAACGGCCAGGAACAGTTTCAATGGCAACACTAAGGCATTGGTCGTGCAGCTCCAACAAAGGTTGTCAGTTTGAACTGTGTGTCAATGTCTGCGATCGCAGGCATCTGTGCGCGCGTTCTGCGAGGCTGGGTCCGCGCCTGCACTGGCAGGAAACACATTCCGCGAAACCAGCTTCAACTGCTTCAAAATGTCGCTCTTTTTTACCTGGCCACCTGGCCCCAATAAACTTACTAGTGTAATGTCATGTAATGCCACTTCAGCCGCGGTATGTTAGCAAATACAACTCGCTATGCATGCAATGTGCAGAACCAGGGAACTTTATTTTCAAATTGTCCCGGAATCGTCATTTCTATTTCTGATAAGCAGCATGAGGGCCCCAGATTCCCCACGAGGAACTTTATTCCATATTGTTATGGCAAAACCAGTTTGTGCAATCTGAGGTGTGCCCAGGAAATAGCCGCATATTTTCATTTTCCCTCTTGGTGCAAGGAAGAGGAGAGATGAGCAACAATAACCCACACGTACGATTTGGCTACAGAGCTGTCAAGTTCAAAGTCTTGACCACCACACAGTCCTCCACCAAAAACTGTGTCCAGCATTGAACGATTCGGGTTGTTGGGAACAAACTTGTATCAGCAAATCACAGCCATGTGAATCCAGTTACTTTTGAAAAGTGTCAGTGGTGCGTCAAAAGTAAGTGGCAACTTGCAAATTGACGCCGGAGCTGTTGATGGACTTATAATTGGGTTATCAGGGGAACATGCAACACACTGCGGTCCTGTGCAGTATGGTCCTTCACCCCCTGAGGGCTGCGAACTGTTTACCCACCTCTGTTTATCCCGTACCACCAGACTTTGTGCGAGTGCAAGTGACTCACCACTTCCTATCTGCAGTGAGGATCAAAATTTTTTTCATGCCTCAACAGTTTGTTGATCTACTTTGCTTTGTTTTGTCGCGCAAAAGCAAAGACCTGTTTACTGTGTTGTTGCCAAGCGTTACAGGTGATGTTGCCTCCCCAGAAAATGAACCTTCCCTGTTTGAGCGATTTCAAAAAGAGCAACGAAATTCCACCGCCTCCGTAGAATTGATTTTACCTGGCTACTCAAGAAAAGTTTTCTCTTTCATTCTTCGGTGTCTTGAGAGCAATGAGCGTCTTGTAGCCATTGATCGTTCAACGAAGGCGGAAGTCAAATGTTGAGCTGTTGAGCGTAAATTTGTCAGCGGACAAACTTCAACCTTCACCGTAACAAATCGTCCAGGATCTCAGGGTTGTTAGTGTTGACCCGATGGGGTTGCGTACTCCCCTCGCCTCGTGGTTTACACTGAGTAATTTGTTGTTTGTTTGCAGGGGTGGCTGTCTGGCTCCGGACCCGGTCTAAACTTCTTGACATGCACAAATACACACTGCAGTTCGATCCTCCGCCTTATCACCGCAGCTCCGCACATTGAGAAGCACGAGGCTTGTCCGATGCTTCTGTACTCTCACACGGGTTAAAGCTACAGTGTACAGTATCAGTCACAATACATTGTAACTCGCACTGATGATGGTTGAGTGCAGCGTGCTCCTTTTAACCTGACAAAACAACGTGTCCAGCTTTGTGTCTGAAACTCATTTTGCTGCTGAAGCTTTCTTTTTTTTTCATTTCCACAGGAAAGTTCGTGGAACTTGTGTTGACTTCTCGTATGACAAGCTATTAACCAGTGAAAAGCCATAAACATCAAGTTTTGACAAAGCATTGGCTCATCTACACTGACATTACATGACCATTAGAGTGACACGGGGCTAAAGTCCTGACCGCATTGCATTTTCAGATACAAGGTCAGTCACTTCGGACCAAAGGTTACAAGTTAATGTCCATTTATTTTTACTCCAACAGTTTGTCTCCCTCTGCCACATGCATGTTTGTCCATAAATTTCCCTTTCAACATTCCTGGCTTTTTTCCACGAAGGATAGACAAGCTGGGGATGAGGGGAGTCAGGCGGTGGTGGCAAGGCATTAAATTTGACGTGCCGCTGTGCGCGGAAAGCCTGGCAGCGTCCGGGGTCTGGGGTCAGTAATCCTGTTGTGTCCAACAATTCAGCTTGACCGGTTGAGCCGCTCAAGCTGACCCGGGGTGAACTGTGGAGACCCCGGAGGTCAAGAGCCAAGCGCTAATGTCCCAACTTTCAACAGGCCTAACCTCGTCAACATGGCGATCTCACACAAGCCCTCCTAACTCAATATCGGCGCCCTCCCTTTTGCAGATTACTGCACATTTAATGGTAAGCTGAGCACAGGGGTAACTGGCCGTCCAAAGAATGCGGCCTGTGTATGTACACGGGATTTATCATATTTTTCACTTGTCTGCATCAATCACAGGCTGCCGCGGTCCCTTTGTACTGTCCACGCTACAAAGGACACCTTTTTCTGCTTGACCCATACGTGGGAATGAACAACCACCGTGTATGCAGCCATAGATAATTTCACTTTTGTCACAACATTCTCTGGTCAAGTACAACTGGGACTTCATGCTCCGCTTGAATGTGACCACACAAAAGGGCATGAAAAGAGAAGCCATTACCTGGGCATCGCTGCCATACTGAGAATCGTTCATGGGCAGTTGCACGCTGGAACCAACCGTCAGGGTCTCAGAGGAATATATAGAAGTAAAATTACACAGTCGAGCAATAAAAAGTTATTAGGAAGGCAATTGTGCGACTGTTTATTTCCAATTACTGGAGTGGGTTCAGGCACAAAATTGAAACTTCACTGCATTGATTGTGTTTTGTTGACTGAGGCAACATGTGTTTGATTTAAATCACACATACACGTACTCGTACAATGGGACACAGAGCCGGCAGATCTGTTATCTCTCCAGACTTTTTTCAAGCGTTGTGCTTCACAAGTCTATTGACCTGAAAAACTGAGAGCATTTCAAATGAGCGAAAGGCCATCACCTAAATCTGCTACCTCCACAACCTTACATCCTACACTGTGCCCTTTTCAATGTGCTGTGTTCGTGATAAATGTTCATTAAATGACATTTCATACTCGCCACGGCTGAGATAGACATTGACGCTGCGAGCGGAGAAAGGTCTTTGCAACAGGTGTGCTTATCTTTTGCTGCTGCAGTTGTCGTTTTCTTGCAACAAATTGCATTCAATTTTGGCGAAATGACAAAAACGTGGTTGGGATCAATTTGTTTGAAAAACGTGTGTGCAAGCAGTTTGCACCTGAAATGGAGAAATGTCACGCAGCAGCAGTCACTGGCCTTGGTCATTCCTATCTTGGCACAACAGGAAGACAAGTGGAAATTTGTAACATTTCCAAACTGTGGCTGATGAATTGTTGCCACTCACTCACTCGCAGTTGTTTCGAAACTTTCACTCTGTGTTGTGGAGGGAGGCAGCGCAGAGAACAGAACTCCCAGCCAGGCATCATTCAGCACTTGAAAACCAAACCAACCACTTCAAGCTCAGTTGATAAGGGTTCCAACTGCATACACTGACCACTGCACGTCTGTTGAGTGACGCGTTCCCTCTTTCCCCCGTGCGAACATGCTGCATGCACCGCACAACAAGTCCGTTCGACTTCAACTTCCCTTGGAAAACAAAACTTTCAATCAGCTTCTCGAGCCTGTTGTCATTGGGCCCATTTGTGCTTGGACCTTGGGATACGGCTTGGTATGAATCCCTGGACCAAACACGTTCACAGTGTCACAGACGACCCAATGACGAAGTTCCCCCCCCCCCTTCGGCAGCGTTGTTGTGGATCAGGTTAACCGGAAGCGGACTGAAGCGCGCGAGCCTCGGAGCCCCGCTGATGGAACACAGCTGCTCCCGGATCCCTGACGTGTAACCTTCACTAACAGCTACTTAATCAAGATTAATGTTACATATGAAGAACTGGTGCAATGAAAGCTACTTTTTTTTGCGCCGCTGTCTGCCTCTGCTAATCTCTTTGTGTGCGGAGCTGTGGTTTCATCGCGTCGCTCATCGCTGCGCTCTGGGCGTCGTTTTTATGAAGCGCTGCGGCTGCTCGCTGCCCTCACAGAAAACGTCTCCGCTTCCATTGTGCCAAGACGGTGCGGGTTCCAGTCACATGAAAATTTGTGGGGAAAAATTTGTCGCCGATTATGAATCGGCTTCAGAATTCATGTAAATTTGAATGGCTGGCCACGTTTGAACATTTCCATAGTAAGAACGTTTTGTCAGATTGGAATGTCTTCATAAGATTGAATTTACAATCTGGTCTGAAAAACGTCTTTGGTTTTGACTGAGTCTCTTTAAGAAAATGCGCCGAAGTGGTGTAAAACCCAGCGCTGGGCACCTGAGTGCTTCAAATAATCATTTACCCCATTGTCAACAGTAGTTTCCTCACTGATAGCTCGACAGGTCATTATTTTTCTTTTCTTTGATCAGAAAGGCCCCAAGTGAGAGGTTGGTGAGATAGAGAAGCGGATAGAAGATTGATGGTTATGACATAGTTTTCCGAGAGCCGGGTTGAATGAAGCAAAACCTGCTCCAGGAACACCAATTTGCCCTGCTGACAGCGCGAACACCAGTCAGAGAGAAAACTTCAGGTGTTGGCTGGTCAAGGTGGTAAAAACATTCACGTTCCCCTCACAGGAACCGTTGTGTTGTGCAGATCTGTACACTGTTTACGCGGAGAAAGCGATAAGTGATGCGTTGGTTCACACCTGCACTGGAACCCCGAGTAACAAACTTTTATGGTGATGGGGGATGACATGTGTGCGCCCAACAGACACGATGAGAGCCTTACATAACGCGCTGTGCCATGATAGATCGACCCGAAGAAACACTGTTGATGAAAATACACACATCCTGTGAGACGAAATTGAACTTCGGGTTCCACCAGCGCTAGAGGGTTGAGAACGTGGTGGCTCCCCCACCGAGACTGCACACAGCAGTGGTAATAGGAGATTAATGCTGCTCTCCTCGGATCTGCCCCGACATCGCGTTATTATCCGTGACCCGATCTGCTCGGTTGAGGTGGCGCGGAGAAAACGGCGAATAGCTTCACGTAGCGGGGGGAAGGATCGCGCTGGTAACAGGCCACGACAGGGCGCGGCCCGGGCAACGATCAGACCAAAGGGTCCTCCCCCTATCTGACACCACGCATCTCTTTTTTCCTCACTCAAAGCCTTGCGGCGGTGATACACTATCTCTGCGCTGCGCACAAAAGTTTTTGTGAAGAAAGACTTTTTTCTGAAAGGCTTTGTGTTGTGTTTTCTTTCTCCTCTCAACTTGCTTGACATGTGTACGCTGGTTATGTGGTGTTCTTTGAACCCAAAGTCGAAGTCACCCAAATGGTGCAAAAACACAGTTGCTTCTTCTTGCAAAAACTCTCTTGTACAGCTCTGGAGAAAATATGGCGTATCTGAGATGTAGGCTGAGGGACCGAGGAAGGAATTTATGAAATTGCTGTCCTCAGGGATCAGAGGGGGATTGGCAGGGGCATGATAGGTGAGCCGGGGCCAGGAGGATCAACCGGCTGATCAAAGGTGATGTTTGTCGGCCTGTCGAGCCCGGGCCCGACCCGAGGTCCCAACCACGAATGACCAGTCTGTCCAGCCTCATACAATATGAATACAATGGACCGTGTTTCCCCCGAAGACGGCTTGCGGTTATGTCAGGGATCAGCACCTAATCAGAGCCGGGGCTTTGTGCTGTGTACCACTGCGGCTGCAGGCTGCTGCGAGGGCCGGGGGCATGATGGCTTACCTGCAGGCCAGAGATCACGACTCCATCAAAGCCCTCGTTTGTTAGAGTCGCCGACTCCTGGCCTGACGGGGCCATGGGCCGCGACTCTTGAAGCCCCCGGGTGCGGCCCGAGTTCTGGGTCCTGCCTAATCTCTCGAAATATCACTCGCCTCATCATGGGGCTAATTTGTTTCCAACCTTCTCCTGAGCTCCTACATGCTGCTGCAATAAAGCATTGTCAACCGCTGCTGCTGCTTCTGCTGCCCCTCTCCCGGCACGGAGCTGCCTTTCCCTCCACCGGTCGACATGGCTTCCTGGATGCTTTGTGTTTTCTTGAATAGTTCTATTCACAAAAGGTGTTCCATGCTTGTGGGCAAATGTTTTTGGCGGCTTATGAAGCCACCTCTGTCTGTACAAATTTTGTGATTTGCACTTGTGTCTCTTCCAGTCCCTTTTCAAGAAATACACAATGCCACTTTGCAGTGTGTGCAAGGGTTTTCTGTTCTTTGCAACCTCCGTCAAGCTTCTTGACTGATTAAAAATACATCAGATGGAGGGCACGGCTTTTTCAGCATGCAGGTAAAGTTCAAACTAATCTCCTTTTCCCAAAGCCACTATTGACATTCATATGATCTAATTCTGCGGAGTTTTGCGACCGTGTCAACAGAGGCATTTGAAAGGGCCGGGGACCCGTGAAGGATTAGCGTCTCGGGGGACAAGGGTAATCCTTGGGGACGAGTCAATAAGATCGCGGCTCGGTTATGTCATCTCACAGCCCCGCTATGTCCTCAACGTGACCCTGTCAATTGCTGGGCTGAGTACAAGTCTTAACCTCGTGCTGTTTGCACATTTTCAGTATGCGACCCTCAAATGCAGAGTTGGGTGCTCCCGAAGAGCAACGTTGTTCATCTTTAAATATGTGTAGAGTTACTTCTTGAAGGAGACGGGGGGATTGCAATATCAAAGCGTTTCTTACCGGGGATTGTGCAAAAAACAGGGTCCCAGGTACATAAAGCGTGATACACTCTGTGCAATGCTGCTGTATGTTTTGCATCGGTGATGTCAAAGTGACAAGTGACTGCTCAAGATTTATTTGAGCGGGTCAACTTTTTTTCTGTGCCCGAGCACAGTTGGAATGTCAAGGGGCTTTGTGTTGAGCGATGCTGCGCATCCCGAATACTGTTTGGTGCTATTGAACTGGGGACCCTGGCGAATATGAGAAGCATTGTGAGGCTCACACCTCTATGAAATCATACCTTTGCCCCCGATGTTAACTCAGACCAGACTCGCAAACATTGCATGCCAATCGGAGCAAATGTAATGATTTGGGTTTCTTCAGTGTGAGTTTTCTTGAGGTGAGCGAACGCAAGCCCATTATTCCACACCACCCCAGTTCTCCACCACACGTTTTGACAACACAGTCCAGCGTGCACTTTGAGAAGGGCAGGGGGGGGTCGTGATTCCAACTCCCAACACTCAACCTGATGCCCCCACCTTTCCCTCCCACTGCATCCTCAACAAGACAATACAATTGTTTTCACTGATGAACAATTCACGACCCGCCCTTCGATCTGCTCAGTCAGTCAAAGATACTCCGTGTTTGTTGAGAAAACACGACGCGCTTCACGGATCTGCGCTGTGTTCCACATGCTGCACGACGCGTCCCTTTCATTGCGCTTTACACGGGCTTTCTGCCTCGAAAAAAAGGGCCGATTGCAGATAATTTTATCGAAAGAGTCAGCCAGGTCAGCAAGTGTGGAGAACTGATGGTGTAAAGTGTTGTCAGAGCCAACATATTGACAAGGCAAACACACGGGGGTCGAGTGTTGGTGTTGGAAAGGTGATGGCATAAAACGTTGCATTGAGCAATCAGAAACACAGAAAAGTGTCATCAATTGAAGTGAACCTCAAGCGCGTAAAAACAGAGAGCTGTGTGACGTTCGTCTGCTGTTTCCCCACTTTTAAAATGCAGTTGTTCTTCCTCACTGTGGGTGGAAAGGGCAGTTCAGGTCGAGACTTTGACAGTTGCGTCATATGGCTGAGACTGACCTAATCCGGCCACATTACGTCATGCACATTGTCCATGGAGTGCGCGCAACAAAACTCAAGTCGCAAGTCGCGATTCAGGAGCGAATTTCTGCACTTGGCACCACACACCCATTGCAAACCAAGGAGAATTGTCAGCAGAGTGCCCATGAGTCTGCACTCAACTTTGTGTTGTGGAACTGGTCTTTCCCACAGTTTGTGGCCAGAAAGCAATTAGCTGACTATCATTTTCCATCACTTGCGTGGCAAACGCTAACTGACGCTCAGAAGATGTTTTGATCACCTCGATGAATACGTGCCAATTGTGAACTTGACCCTGTTTGACAGTACGACCCTGTCATGTCAGATGTCGTGTCAAGATACCGTAGGTGAACGTGTACACTCACACACCAGCCTCGCCAAGCTGCTGACATATTCTGCATTATTCAGCCCGATCATTCTGGCTGTGACGTTTTGTCAATAAAACAAGCACATCGAGTCTCGAATGGGGCCCTATCAGTGCTTGCGCTCCTTCAACCTCTTCTAGACTCCATTGCGCTCTGTTATCTTTGTGGGACCTTTGGCAAATGATATTATTTGCACAAGGTCCTTATTAGTATGAAAAATTGCCGTAATATCAGCACATAGCATGACTTTTTCAATTAACTCTCAGGACATTGGTCAAGTGTAGGTCTAGACAGTGCACTTTTTGTTCCTACACTGATAACTGCGTGCCTGTTTCGCGCTGCAATAAAGGACAGTTTTTGTACACACACTGACACCTACAAGTACCATTCATTTTTCACAGTTATCTCGTGCAAGCCCTCGTGATAAATTAAACTGTATCGATGGCCTCGACTTTTTTGTTTTGTCATGCCTTGGAGCTAGCTTTGAAAATTTTAAGTTTTTCTGGATGTCAATGAGTATTATCATCGCCAGGCCACTGTTTGAAAAAAAAAGAGTTTGCGCAAACGGTGATCTGAGCGAAATATGAAACTGACCCGGCCGTATCCTGGAAAACTTTAATGGGTCAAGTGTCTAACAAAACTCTCATGCATTGTAAATATGTATGTCTGCTCGATACCTGAGTTGTGTCATATTCTGGGACACGGGTTTGATATTGGGGAGAAGGCGCGCGGTTATTCAATACTTTGTGTATTGGGGGACTGTATTTGTGCGACAGATTTGTTGTAGACTTGGCGACAGATTCTGACCATGGGCTCCGTATCAAGGTAAACATGCGATAAACAGGTCTGTCCAATGTATAATCTTGTACAACGGTTATTTCATATGTCAACATTTAGTCTATTCAACTGTCATCCCGAAAAGAATCTCAAAGCGATAAACAAATGCCAAGCAGCGTGCGGGTGTGCGAGAGACAAGTCATCCCTCTCCAAAGTGCCAAGTTTGAAAAACACTGTTGCAGTCTGTTTGTCTTTGTGCTTTCAAATATTTTAGTGCCCCATGTGGAAAGTCCGTTGGAGTACATTGTTCCTTTGAAATTATGGTGTACTTCCAAAAAAGTTTGGAACAAACATGGTACTTCCTTCTCAGATCGGCGAACGTTCGTGTGCAGACTTGCAGGCAGGCTCAGTACTTGCGACAAGTCTGCGAGTACAAAAGAAAAGTGCATTTTCTGTTCCTTCCGTTGGACGACAACTTCAAACCCGACCGAGGCAACAAATTGATTTTGAGTTTGAGAACGACACTGTGCAGAAGCTCATTACTTTCAGCTGTGACCCTTCGGGTCATTGTTCAAGATAGGAACCAGAATGCCAGTGCCAGACCTTAAAAAGGAAAGCATGAGCCTTTAACCCTGGCACCATGGAAATAGCAACGCTAACTGTGAGAACCAAGATGTGAATACTCCATTTACACCACGCTCTGTCCACCTGTGACCTTGTGGGTCATCAAAGGTCGTCATCGCAGACTGGGCTCACAGCTTCCCCTCGCCCACCCCAAACAATATGGTCCTTTCAGCGGACCGTCCAAATTGCCTCTGTTCAGCACAAACCACAGTCCAATTAAAGCCAAAAACATTCCATTTGTACTTCAACCAAACAAATTCTGTTTTTCATTCTTTAGAATTTCATACAGTTTTAAACTGTGTTGAACTGGTGCGTTATTTGACAATAACAGTTTCAGGGTCTTAATGAGCAGTGCTGAGAAGTGAGGCCATTATTCTCACCTGGAGCAGGTAGGAACTGACGAGAGGTCCACAATAAATCAGCCTCTATTGCTGCCTTAATCACTGCTGCTCGGCCTTTACTGTCCCCAACTCATCACCACCATTGTCCAGCATAAAGCCAAGGGGCTGTGGCCCATTCTAGTTACAAGCAATGTTTTACCCATACCTTTTACCCCTGCCTCTCAAAGATGAGACGTGAGCAAATTTATAGGACTATTTTGGAAGTTTCCACGTACTAGATTTTCAAGTACAAAATTACGGCCATAAAGCACTTTGTACACACTGCATGTCGGTCGGTCTCAGCGACCAGTCTGCAACATAATCAATTCAATACGAAAAGATTGAAGAAGAAAGATCCCCCAAAATTGAAATGCCATGGAAATTTACTTCGCCGATGAAGAATTTTTTCATCAGACGACAGACATTTCGTCTTCCACAGCAGTAACTGTCAAGTTTGATGCGCAGATTATGTTCCTGTTTGGCTTTTCAGTTTGAAACAGACTTTGTGCTTGAGAGTTTCCAAGTCATATTTCAGACGTTAATCTCGCTGTCAGGCAGCAGATTCCTATTATTGGAGCCCAAAGCGAACGTTAAAACCTCTATTTGAGATGCGTATCGAAGTCAATTACGGCGGCATTGTGGCTCTGCGAGGCCTATTGTCCTCCAATGGATTGCGGAGTTTTGAGGAGCCCGCAATCTGATTTGGAAGGAAATGCAGTATGTGGAAGAAGTGTGTCATTAAAATTTTACAAATGTGGAGAGGAAGGAAGGGAGAAGGAGATTGGGGTGTGAGATTGTGGCGTCCCGAAGTTGCTGACAGCCTCACGGGCAGTCTCGCATTGACCACTCCGCCGTCACTGTCACTCACCCCTCCACCCGTCTTGCATTCTGACCACTCGGAATTTATTTTGCTGCGAGTTTGAGTCAGTCAAGCGGGCGTTGTATCAAGTTACGATTTAAACGCTGAGCAATGAGTCTGGTCGCCGCAGACAAGTTGGGGTCGCTTGACCTCAGATTATCCAGGGTCATCGGAGATTAAACACACAGTCGTCTTCGCGAGGTATCTTCGTCAATACAACTTGTCAGTTCGGAAAACGAGTTCAACGTATCCATTCCCCACCCACGTTTGAATCAGAAAAGGTTCGAGACGTGGTGGTGGTCATGATGCTGGTGATATTGCTCAACCCCAAACAACTCACAGTCTGGAACATTTACTCGAAGTTGCTGGTCAGTTCAGACCTGGACCTGGATCAAAAGAAAACCTGACCCAAAGTTTGCGCTGAGCAAGCACACGCCACCTTCTTGTAATACCAGTGAAGCAACTCCCTTGCAAAAAAAGATTTCAAACTCCGCCTGCATGGCCAGCGCCATGTCAACAGCCGTTTTCACGCCTGTGACTCTCGCCGTCCCGGGGGGGGGGTCAGGGCAGCCGGGCCGCTATAATTACAGGTTCGACTGCGACTCTAATCAGTCCCACTGCATTAATGCACTTCAGCACCGATACACAGGGCGTTCCGCGGAGATTGAATCAAATTAAATACTGGGCGCTGGACAGTGTATTTGTCACCACGCAGAGAGCGAGAAAGAGATGTCTGTGTCACAGTCACCTGCTGTTTGCTCCCCCGCTGTTAGTGAGGACTTTTCTGCCTTGAAAGTCAAGGAACTTTGCAAGGAAAAGGTGTCTTCAATATCTCAGGGAGGGGAGTCTAGCAACAAAACAGAAAAGGATCCTCCGTATGCACCGTGTACGTCAGAGCCTCAGTGGTGGATACACTGTGACCTTTCCATGAGAAAAGGTTCTCTTTATGGCCACTTGGGCCGTAAACTGCTGTCCAATACAAACAGACGTTGAAACACTGAAGATTTATACTCGGTGTCACTTTTTTGCGCAACAGGCCACATGACGCAAGCGCTTATGATGTTGACCTGAGCGCGGCGCAGCCAATGTTAATTGAAAGTGTTATCTGATTCAAAAAACTCATAAATCAAGATGCCTCCGTGATAAGTTCACCTTCTACTCGTTCACCTTTGTCTCTCGTGGCAAAAAAGTCTTCATAAATTACACACAGGGAGCTCACCGCCTTCAGCGTTGTAAAACATGACGAGCGAACCTCGCGTTGAATCTCGTACGTACTCGTATCTCACTCGAAGAATGTGTTCAGTTTGCCAGTTTGCTTCTTCCGATGCCACTGGAGCACGATGCTGAAAAAGGGGACTGACTGGTGCACTTCTTACACACACACACACACACACACACTCTCTCTCTCTCTCTCTCTCTCTCTCTCTCTCCCTCTTTCTCTCTCACCACGACCGCATTTGCAAGATGCCCAGAACTACAGGTACGAGTACGAGTACATGAAAATTTGCTCTTCAAAATCATGTCAAGAATTTCCATGCACGTTTGCATCTTCCTGCGTTTTCACTGCAGTCGAATTGCGAAAAGCTATATTTCATGGGGCGCAATAGCTGCTGATGGCTGAAGGTCCCTGAGCAAGTTAATAACTGTGTTTATGCCGCATATTTTCCTGCATGACTGGGCACCAAAGAAATAAAAAACTCCAAATTGACCCACGGGTCACGCATTCTTGTCATGTTCCCTTTCTCTGGTGGAAAATGATATTGCGGGGTTAATGGTTTTATAAACTGTGGATGTTGCTGTGAAATTTGGGTCAGACTCAACATGTATCCAAGGCTCACAATGGAGGCACCGACGACACGGCAGAGATCATCGATGACACTTGTTTCCCATTTTGAAACATTTTGAAAAGCAGAAGAGGAAACATCCCCCCAGTGACCTTCAGACACGATGTTGCTGCAGATCTGCAGGGATCACAAAGCAATTTCATAACCCTGCTGTGAAAACGGGTCCTGCATTGTGCTGCTTACTCACCCCTCCCGCTCTGGGAACAACCTCCCTGGATCCATCCATCCAGCAGCAGCAGCTTGAGACAAATTTGAGTTAACACGGCTCGTTATGAATTGCAGGTTCCATAGTGGAACCTCGCTCGGTGAAAGTTATCAATGGAAACCACGTCGATTATTGTAAACAGAGCGACAATGGGCGTTGGGACCAAGGCAGACATTACCCTTGTTTCCTGGCAATGGGAGGCAAGAAAAAAGGAAATTGAATGCGGGATTCAATGAAATATTTAAAAAGGGTCCTCGCTGCAGCCTTTGTTACCCAGGGTCTTTATTTTTGGCCTATTTGCCCAGAGTTCATAAAAAGCTGGAGGGACTTCGATTCCACTGTGGAACCACAGGCCAGCTTCTCAGACCTCATTCCGGGTCGTTTTGTCGTCATCAGTTCACCGATGGGCGATTGCAATCAACGCAAAAAACTCCCAAATCCAGTTTTTCAGCGGACTCTCTTCCTTTCTCCAAAGCATTCCAGCCTTTACATCGCTGAAGATTTTTGCATGTCACAGCGAGTTCCTGTTGTCCAGCCAAAAGCACCCGAGCATTTTGAGAGTGAGTGAGAATCGAGCGTGATTCATCGTGAATCAATCCGTCAATGCGACGCAGCCGAGATCAGCGGCCCGGTCAGGACGCAATCTGTTTTCTCAGGGAAATTGTCTTTTGATACGGCATTGAGGACCCATTCAGGGCCTCACTGTGCTGCGCTCAGGTTCAGACCCTTTCAACCTCCTCGTGTGCCCAACATTACGACGCTGTACGCAAATTCGCCATATTTTGCAATCCTATGTTTTCTCCCATTGCATTGCAAGTCTAGAATCAAAGCAAGATGCGAATGACACCAGCAAAGCAGGCCAACCAGTTTTGGGTTTCCTTTTGCGACTTTATTTTTCCTTAAAAATAGATCTTAAGCAAGCTGGCATTGCACATTGCAAATTCAATTCAAGGTTTGATTGCTTTTGATGACTTCAACTTCAGTAATTTTTGAATTCGCATCAGCAGAGGAGCAGAGCTTTGATCTGCGACAGACAACAGAAGTCTCCCCCAATCAGAGGGCGACTGAACAATAACATTAGTCCTGCCTAATGTCATTATAAAAATGGCTTTCAACCTCGGGCTCACACAGATAGCTTCAAAAGAAATGGTTTTTCCTCTTGCCATTCAGTGTTTTTTTGGCTGAGTCTTTGCGGAGCGTGGTCTGCCCCGGGGATACTCGGCCAGGTCGGGACTTCCGTGATGGGTCTCTTGACCCTGGCCGGTCAAGTCCCGTTCTCCCGCTTCTGATAACAAGATTCGCACTTGAGCTGCATTACAGGTCCAGGCTCCCGTGTCACGGACATCTGCGGAATCAGCGGTATTTTTCGCCAGTCTGATATTCTACATGTTTTGCCCAAATAGGATTTTGTTGTCTTCCACAGACCCTGGATGAACAGGGCCAGAAAAATAGGTCAGAAGCTTTGGCCACAACTGTGACAAAAATGGAGGTTTTTGGGCCAAGCTCATCATGGGTGGCGGAGACACAGACAATAACATTTGAAATTGAAGCAACCGTGAACACAAAGTGAATAGTGGGGTTGGACGAGCAAGGAACGTTTGGTTGATTCGCGAGCGCGGCCAGGCTCAAAGCACTGCATTGATTTCCACATCACTCCATCGTGAACTGTTCTGTGTATGAGCCCAGGGATCAAGCACAGTGGCAATATTTGTCCAAGCCGAAATGACTTTTGGCACCGACCTGTGTCAGGTCACCGACTTCTTTGCCCCTTTACGGTAAATTTTGCAACAAATACTTGTGGTAATGAACTGACATCTCCTGTTCACATTCCGTCTGTTATTGTGGACAATCACAATGGAAAAGCAATAATCCGGCGCCCCCGAGGTCCATTGGAGGACCGAGTCAAGTCTGCAGCCATTTGCGTGATGCCTTTTGTCGTGTTTTGCAGGTCACACGGAAAGTTTTCGTCTGACCTGCTCGCAGCACTTGAGTGACTCGCGCTGCAGACCCCTCAATTTTGTGCTTAACCTGCTGCTCTGTGATACTTTAGCCGTAAAGGAAGCGCAATGGAGACTGATCATCAGGAGCTTGTGCTTGTAATAAGAGAGTCTGTTTGTGTCATACAATTACATAGGGATGACTGAAAGGGCAGAACGAGTTGTGAGTAGCTTTAATCTGCCTCCACACAGTCGAAACTCCATTCACGGAGCAGAGGGCAGCTAGTTAACAGTGAAATTGCATTACAGGACTGCGTGGTGCCCCCGCATGCTGGAGTGATTCGAGGGGAAGCGGAGAAAGGAGGAAGGTGGAGCCGGGGCAGAAGTGCGTGGCAGGGAGCAGCCAGGAAAAAAGGGGATTCTAATGAACTCTGGTCCCCCGGGGTCCTGAGTGGGCTCGCCTCAGGTGGACTTGACTGCCCTAAATTCAGACCCCGACGGAATACGCTGTGAAATCTGTTGAGCGTCATCGCGAATTGGCGTTGTGTCCGAAACTGAGTTCCGAAAGACTACGTTCGACAATGTTGACATCTTCTGATCGTACTTGAACATTTCGCCGGCGCTTCTACGAAGTGCTTGCCACAACAGCATTCGTCTACCCCAGATGTCGATTTGGGGAATCAACGAGGTGCAGAGAGCAGTTTCGCGACCAATCATGAAGTGTTTCTTGTTTTTCTGTTCCAATCCCAGGAAAAGAGAGACGTGCGAATCTGACTCAGCGTGCGCGGTGTGCGCTGCTCCTGCGCACCCTGCCCCTGCAGCAGTGTTCACAGCGCGCTCAGCCCCCAATTAGCCAAATAGGAACCCCGCCGAGGGAGGCCGCTGAAAGCTTGGCGGGTCTGATCCTCCTATTCACGTCGCGATCCGCTGCCCCGCGCCCCGTCCTCCACACATCGCGACCCACAGAAGCGTGCGCAAACCTCGCCTTTGATCCGCACATTTAATTATTGCCGCAATTCAGCTGCGCGTGCGCATCGAGGCGGAAACGCAGGGTCGCGCTGCTGTCGCATCATCCGAAAAACACTTGCGCAGCTTTGTGCTGAGGAATAAAAAGTCTCGCAATTGGTTCCCTGCAGACGAGCTGCATCGCACTGGCTCAGGACAGCTTCAGTTGCTGAGGACAACCATTTTTGACTCTGACCTTACGTGGCCGAGCACGCCGTCATGTTCTTCTCCGAATCTTCTTGCTCAGACACAGTGAATTCACAAACCTCTCTTCGGTGTGAATCACAGCCTTTCGCGCGGTTGGTTTGGCAGATTCAGGACAGTGACCCTCGTGCACCGCGTACCTTGCGCGCGTCGGGCTAATTTCCCCATCGCCTGCGCAACCCGACTCGCGCGCGCGCGCGCGTGCGCGGGGATCGGAACACGACTCTTCTCACAGCTCCCTAATCACCACTAATGCACGTCAGACCGCAGCGCGCGCGCGCGCGGCTTCGTCGTCACCGCAATCTCACCGTAATTGGCCCGACCGCACTAAACGTCTCCAATAAAGCTCAATCGTCAGGCACCGCATCTCAACCCGGAGCGGTTCCACCCATCACCGCAAGATGCACGCCGCTAACGCCGCTAATCACTAATTTGAAGCCGCGGCCATATTTACAGATGCAAGTCCTTTCGGCTCACCGCCATTCATCAACCCGTATTTGTATCTAGTCCCCGGATAATGAGAAGGTCCGTTTTAATAAATTGTTCTTGGAACGTAGTAATCACTGCCAACGAGCGCTTTCTCTTGTCCCTGGGTGACTTCCTCTGGGATCAAGAGAAACAAATCCTGAAACAAAGGGTCCTCGCCTCCCAGTGAGTTGGTGACGGACCCCAAAGGTCTGGGTCTGTTGCAGAATGGGTGCTGCTTTCCAAATGTTGACTTTGAGACACACAAAGGTGGTACTTATTTGAATGCTGGGGACTGATGCAGTTTTCAACTATTTTTCCAATCCTGCATGTTAGTTTCCAGCTCAGGCTCATGAGAGAAGAATCTCCGCAGCAAATGTAGCAGATTGAAGCCGGACAATTTCAAATTTGAGACAATGAATATTTATGAAGATGACCCCAACTGTGATTAAATGCCTCGGACAAGCCAATTGAATTATTTGCATTTTAACAGCTCTGTTAATTCAGTGGTTTTGCTGGATTAAGGCTCTGGCTATCCATTTCCTTATCATTTAACACTTCATTCAGCAGTGGACAATTTGGCTGTCATCTTGTTAGACACTGGATGGAGTCGGCTGTGTTGTGGTTGGGCTGCGGTCAAGCCTTTCTCTGCAGCACGGGAATGTGAAAAGGACTCCGTCCGTTTGTTCCTTCGTGTTGTGTGTGAATACAGCCAGCTTCTGTAACTGCTGTTCAGTTCAACGAAGATTCCACAACGTCAGCACAAACTGTTGCCGAAGCACACACACACACACACACACACACACACACACACACACACACACACACACACACACTCGCATTTGGCATCGTGAAAGCTTTTCTACTTTCAGCAGACCTGTTATGAACGACAAACACGGGTTATTATTCACAACTTCTTTTCGTGTACTTGCGACTAATCAGAAAGTCGACAGTTTTTCTTCTCACGGCCTTGACACTGATTTCATTTTTATGACTCAAGACTAATTAAGATTTGTCAATGTAAAATTAATACAACAATATCAGAACTGAATGCATTGAATGGGCCTGACACGCCGACGGGGGATTCCGTAATGAAATGATTGAGCAGGATAAGGCGCCCACAGGAGCCGGTAGAGGTGGATCCTGCACTGTCAAAACAGAGTCCAGTGCGGTGCGCACAGCTGGTAGATTTGGCGCTCACCTTGTCCAAGGAAGGGAGCAGAGCTGTGTGGTTTCGTGTCGTTTCTTTTGGAGACGGGAGGCTGAAGGTGCTCGCTTCTTTGCAGCGCATCAGATCCGCTATCTGCAGCTTTACGCAGTTCAATGTGGTGGTTTGACGCTGGAAGGCAAAAGGTTATCAATTTTGCTGAATGGTCGCAACTGTTTTTACAAGGACAGAAGCTCTATCCCTGTGCTCTGTGCTCTCCGACGTGTTGTTTCAGAGTCGCCTAATCTTTGCTCGGAGGCCACTTACTCAAGGTTGGATCGCCACACGGACCCCAGTGAGCAGCAGGAACAGCAGTCGGGCCCCATTTGCATCGTAATTGTACGCTGATTTGCGCTGAGCTGGGCATTTGCGAGGCACAAGCGGTTGTCTTTGTGTAGATTAGCATCTGGTGGGGGTCAGCGACGGGCTGGGTGAGTGAAGACCATTTGATGAGCTACTCAGCCCTATCTGTCGCTGACCAGAGCTGCGTCACTCCACGGTCTCGCAGAGCCGGCTCTTTGAGATGAAGGATTCATGAGAAACACTGACCCTCACCGTCAAGTACTTAATTCTCGTTAATTTCACATCACGTCTTATGAAATTCGCATTTGGCGAACTTCGCGCTGCTTCGATGTTTGCTTTGTAATTGTACTAATGGGATCTTAGTGGTTCAGATTAGCGGCTTTGAGGCCTATTCAAAATACATCTGAGGTCATCGCCTAATTTGCGTGTTGGTTTTGAATCAGGCTCCGGTGTTTTGGAATCTGACCCTCACGTGTTTCATGGTTTAGTCGCAGACACAGAGACACAGGGTCTCCGAACGTATTGACTTCCCAATAAAGCAGCTTCAGGTGACATTAGTGCCCAAGTGTTGCCAAATAAGGCCATTATGTGCTGGTGCTGAAGCGCTTGTCTGCACAAGAGGAGAAATCACCGCGGCCGTCACCTCTCGACCGGCGCGAGTGGCCTGGGTGCAGGTGTCAAGTAGAATAATCCAGGTCTGGAGCAGGAGTCGCGGCCCCGGCTGCAGCCCGCGCTGTCCGGCGGGTGAGAGGTCGCGCCGCCGTGTCAATTGTGCGTTTAGCCCCGCTGAGAGCAGCGGGCGGCCGGGCGGGCGGGAGGGAGGCAGGGAGGGAGGGAGGGCGAGGCAGGGAGGCAGGTAGAGGCGATTCGGAGGAGCGGGCGAGGCAGGGGACGCTCCCTTGATGACCCTCTCCCTGCCGGAGCCTCGCCCTGCCTGAGCCACAGCAGAGCTGCACGACGATCAGCGACTCTGGTCGCAGGAAATTGCGGGCTTCCTGACCCGGCCAATTGGTCAGTGGCCCCTACGAACCGCGCCTGACACGACCTGATGGATCGACAGGATGCGACGTGGGCTTCTTTAAGCGACACACATCCTAATGGGGACTTGTTCCCGCTGTGTTTTTCTTGTGAGTACAAATTGACCTTCAGCCAATGGGGATTGCGCCTAATTTGTGGGTACACAGTGTCGACTGATGGATCACTGCTGTTAAGGATGCCATCATGACAGTTTAAAAGCCAGCAATTATTCACTTGGCCCTGTAACTCGAAGCTGACTCTGTCCATCTTCCTCCAATTAGGAAGACCTGCAGTCCGCCCAACTGCACAAGGAAAAGAACAGGATCTTTCTTCCCAAGACGCGTTTTTCTCGACGAACAAGGACGTGTCCCAAAAGAAATTGAAATCCCTCGTTTCTGGACAATCAAGCGCTCACCATCACTTCAAGAAACAGAGTGCTCGAAAGCAAAGGACAAAGGGTTTGAAGGTGAAGTGGGGTTCCTGCATGTGCCTCTCGCCGGAAGAATCACAGCGACAAAAGGCTCAAAAAACGTCTCTGATTCCACTGGAAAGATGAAAACTTCGATGAATGAGAGATTGGAGCATCCTGGTTCAGCTGGTCATGAACGCTGACAGAAGTCTGGCGACGTTATTGAATTTGCAGAACCAAAGGATAATTGAATATCAGGTCAAATTTGATTTGCGCCCTGTTGTTAGGAAGGGGCACAAGAGCTGGTGTGTGCAAGTTCACTGACACCTTGACCGTTCCTTTGTTGAGGTCCCAACCTTTGTCGTCCGAGGTGTTCCCCACAAGTTCCCGCTGTTTGTAATCCAGAACAATCCATTTGACAAATGTGAAAAATCACTTGCACAAGTGGCATTTGACCTAATCTGAGGCGGGCAATGGTCATTTTCGCACTCCAGGTCGCACGGGCGCTAACCCTTAACCAAGTAATTGTCCACGGGGCCACAGACCCCATTGCTGAAATAATGAATGGTCGAAATGTCAAGAATCGCTGGTCAAGTAGCAGTTTGACCTAATCTTAGCTGACCAATGGTCAGTTTCTCACACGGCTCTCCATCATGAACTGATCTATCTCGAGGCCATCAAGGGCCCGCTGTCATTTCGGACCGTGTACAATTATGACTAATTGGTCCGGGCAATGCCGACTTGGGCAGCTCGGCACAACAGAAAACTATGATGGATAGACGAATCCTAATGGTCGCAATTTGTTCTTGTCAGCCCCTTGTGCAGGCCGAGTTTTTCTCCATTGAGAAGCCGGAACAATGGCTGCCCCTGCTCTCTCCATCTGCTCCCTACTCTTTGTTTTAATTCTGCTAATATTGAGAGGATCCAGGGGAGGGGTCGTGTGCACGTTCAAGTGAAGCTGTGTATTTTTCGCATCCGTTGGCAACGCGTAAAACACACTTCTCACAATTTCTTTGTTTTTGAAAACATAGGAGACATTGTCAATCTGTGGGGGAATATTTCCCCTTTTCTGTTGTTCTGGATCCTCTTCACTCGATTCCCATTTGAAATGGTTTCTTTTGCTGTGGGTCGAGTGGATGACTGTTGGTTGTTCTGCGGCGACTCGTTAATCTCGGTGGTTTTGACGCGTCGTGAAGCTGACGGGGCCCGAGCTGCAGATGCGACGCTGCGCCGACACCCGTGGACACGACACAATACGAGGGGGTCTTCAAAAGAGACCGCTGCCGATCGAATTGAGGAAGACGGATTGTTCTGATTGCTTCTAAACTTTTAATGCAGTAAACCAATCAATAAAAGATCAATACTAATCAATCCAGAAATGCTCAAAAATGTCTCTGAAAACAGCAAAATGGCCCGCAACATGAGCCAACAATGGACAGCATGCGATTCAACTGTGTGAACAATGAATTGGAAATGCAATTCAGTCTTCCTCCGAGGAACTTTCTGACTCTGTTGCAGTCATGTGGTCAGGGATTTGGACATTTTCACCCTCAAAATAAGCACCATCATTCATTGAGCACTTCATCCACCTTGCAGGCAAATCAGTCAGAGATTCCTCAAATCATCCTGGATCTGTTTGTCTGAACACCTTCCTCACTGCAGCTTGCACGTCTGGGATTGTGCAGAACTTGTGACCTCCCAGGTGATTTTTGAGGAAGGGAAATGCCCAAAAGTCACACGGCGTGAGGTCTGGTGAGTATGGTGGGTGACTCACCATCAAAATGTCAGACTCACCAATGAGGGCCAGGGTTCTGTTGGCGGTATGACATGAGGCATTATCGTGGTGGAGAAACATGCGGCAGTACTCACTGTTGGGTGCCCTGGCCCAAAGATCTGGTCTCTTTCTGCGCACAGACTCCTTGAGTCTTTTGAGCACTTCCAGGTAAAAATCCGTGTCGACTGTTTTACCCTGTGGCAGAAACTCCATATGGACAACGCCCTTACAGTCATAAAAGAGGATCAGCATCGTCTTCTTCTGGGAGCAGGACTTGACAGCTTTCCTGGGCTGAGAACTTCCTTTTGGCCACCACTCTGATGACTCTTGCTTGGTTTCAGGGTCAAAAGAGGCACCCATGTCTCATCTCCTGTGATGATTCTCTGCAGGAAGTCATCTTGGTGTCGCACAATCCTCAAATTCTGATCACAAATGTCTTTGCATGCCTTCATCTGGTCCGCTGTCAGCTGGTGGGGGACGAACTTGGCACTGAGTTTGCTGAACTTGAGCTCCTTCTTCAGAATTCGCTGCACAGAGGAGGGGTGGATCCCAGTCTCCTTGGAAATCTCCTGGATTGTCACATGCCTGTCTGCTTCCACCATCCTGTGTACATCCTCAACCCTTTCTTTCCTCTTGTTTGGTTGACCTGAGCATGCCAAATCAGCGACAGAATCAGCTTGTGTCCCTCCTTTGAAACATCTTGACCAAACCCGGACTTGTGTCTGAGAGATTGTCCGATCCCCGAAAACCGTGCACAAATCCCTCCAAATCTCAATTGGCTTCATACCTTTTGCAACCATAAAACGGATGTTCGTCCTCTGGTCAATCCTCTGCTGGTTGGGAGGCATGATGGCACTGGCAACAACCACCAAAACCAGTCCAAAAACCCGGAAATCCATTCAAAGAAGCAGCCACGAAACAACCTCTGAGCGCACTGTCACATCGCCGCACCAATTGACCCAGCGGATTTGACCCCGATCTTTGACATGTGCTGGGATCCAACAACTCAGTCCCGATCTTCAGGAAATGAAGAACAGGTGTCCCAGATCCATTCTGGAAAGTTTCAAAATTTTCCGCTTTGAAAAAGTCCGAAAATTCGATCGGCAGCGGTCTCTTTTGAAGACCCCCTCGTAGACAGGTTCGGCAAACACAACGTAGGACTGAAAACGTACGCGTAGACGTAGACTGAAGATGGAAGCCCCTCACGTGACGTCATAACAAGAACCGAGCCAGATTTCCCTTTGTGTTTCTGTTTCACTTCCAAAAATATTATTGTGTGTCAATTGGTCTGGGGAAATGTTTGTGTCCAAGAGTCTGATGCACGTCGAGTGAAAAACAACAATCAAGTTCAAAACCAACTGTCAAGTTCTTTGACTCTTCCTGTGATCACCAACTCTGTGTGTGTTTGTGTGTGCGTGCGCGCGTTCGCGCGTGTATGCGTGTGTGCGCGTGTGTGTTCATTGCCGGAACCCATGTTCTGCGCGTCCTCCGGAGCGTGCGCGCTGTCAGCCCCAGGATTTTGCGTGTCCAGATGGTCAGTCTCGCGGGCGCAGGACAGCCCCGCTCAACAGCCACTCAACTACACAAACACTTCATTTACCCCGCACAATCCCACAATTAACCAGCCACCGCCACGCACTACCTCTCTCTAATCACTCCTCTTTATTGCATTGCAACTGTATTTTTCCCCCAACACTACAGAATATTAAGTGGTCTTCATTTGATTTCAGCTCATTTCTCCAGGGTCAGGACAAAATGGTCATAAATGATCATGTTGAGGGTTTTTTAATTGTGACTGCCCTTTGGTGCTGTAACCAAAATAGGAACTAAACAAAAGGGGGTCAATGTGATAAGCGTGCGGAACAACCAGACTCGGAAGTACGCTTCAAACCAGAACAGACTTTGAACGAACTGTTGGTGGTTTTCAAGAAAGAGTGACACTTCCCGGCACTGCGCTGATTCATTGACCAAAATGTTCAAAGAAAACGTGAAGAATGGCAAAAAATCAGACATGCCACTGTCCCCGGCGCGCGGCAGCCGAGAGAGTACGACAGAGAGTTTGTCATTCCAAGTCTCATCTCACCTAATCCGTTGACCAAATATCCCGAGGTCTGCCTAAACAAGCGGTCCTTTTCAACTCCCATACATATGGTAATGTTAACCAAATGCTCCGTAATCGGCCAAAGTTATGTTTATTGTGCAGAGTTCACTTTGTATTCAGTGCAATAAAATGTCAAACGGGCTTTTTTTAAATATTTTTTGGCGATCCAGTCTGACTGAGAGAATTTCAGTCTCATCTCAGGATGAAATTCTGCATCTGGTCACTGCTTTCAATGTGTCAACACCAAATTTGCTGGAAACAAGCAAACGATTTTACGTAATCAGGTTCTGCTCTACCAAGACGATTGTGTCTGGACTGGCATTGTATTATGGTGATGGGAGGCAAAAACTGCTGCTGGTGTTGTGACAATGGCTTCATTGGGAGTGACAAAGGTATCGCATATCACAGGTGACTGAACCCGATATTAGCAAATCGGGTTTGATTGCACCTTGCACACACAGGCGTGACACCAGCGCAGCTAACCTCAGCATCCCATGAAAATGCACTCAGACAAACTGTGCGTTCGAGTCACGAATTTTTGACGGTGAACTGCAAGTCACGATGACACACACGCACACACACGCACACACACACAGACTCTCTCTCTCATGCACGCACGCACACACACCTGCAAGACACTCACACATATTGACACCGCCACACACACTCACATACCAACACACACCCGTCCACACACATTGACACTCATGCGGACAAACACATTACCTACTCACATACATGCAGACCCCCCATTCACACACAACACACACTCATAGTTGTACACACGAACCACACACACACACACACACACACACACACACACACATACACACACACCATTTTCTCCGCACTGATAACATGCCAACAAATACCTCCAGATTCACAATTTATCCAAAAATAATGCCTGGGAGCTTCAAAGTGCGAGGTTTGTCCTCACCGCCAGCCACCCATGCATGTGGATGGAGTGTTGGTTTTTATGATCTTGCGGTTAATATGCAGCTTTTTGCCTTTGTAGTGGAGGGTCTCTGAGCTGACTTTGATGTTATTTTATATGTGAAACTCAGTGTCAAAAACACAGACGGCATCAAAGGTGATGTCCTTTGATCTGAGTGTCACACACATAGACTTAACTTGTACACAGGTGAATTCTGTTAGATTATGTTATTAGAGATCTGTTATACCCAGTGACTGCAAATAAGAGACCATTTACACGATTCTCATTCTCCCAGAAAATATCGCGCGGTTTGGTAAAAAGTCGTCTCCCATCCACCTTGTGCAGAAATGTCTTTGACATTTGCATGGAGCGCGCAGCACAAAGGCGACGCTTTTTGCACTTTGAATGAATGGAGCAAAAACCACAATGCCTTTGCCACCAGACAAGAACTTTTATCGTTTGATTGTTCCTTTTTTGTTTTGTGTTTTGTGGAAATCACTGAAACACTGAGACATCTTCATTTTCATTTCGTGTCACTTTGAAGAGAATGCCAACATTATTCCGGACTGTTCAAAGTTTGCAAGCCGATAGTTCCTGCAGCGCCACAGTCAACTTGCTCTTTTCACCTTTCACCCCTTGGTCACTGGCACCCACATGCAGGTATTGTGTTTTCTTGCTCCGGAGTCACAGACGTGTGTTTGTGGACGTGTGCTTTGTTTGGTCAGCTGCTTGTGACCAAATAATTGTTTACTTCTCAGTTGATGCGCACAGCAGGGAAGAACATGCTCCTGCAAACTCCAAGTGTTCCGTCTTGAACCACGAAAAAGCCACTGTGCAGTTAAACCTTTTTTGCGAAAAGTAAAACTGTATTGGACAACAAAACAGACAACAGTGGATAGGTCTTCGCCAACGTTCCCCATTGTCACACTGGTTGCACAGACAAGAGAGCAAGGTATCAGTGGTGAACAAACAAACCAGGTTCTTGAGTTTCCACATTCTCTGTGCCGCTGATTGGGAAATTGTGGAACTGTACGAAAACCTGTAAAAAAGCAGGCTGTGCTAAAAGTCCCTATTTCTCGGAGTGGGCATTGCGCACGGACGTCCGGAGTGGGAGGAGAACCAATTATCGCTCTCGGCGCACGCGCCGCGTCCACTCGACGCAGCGGACAGATAACCATCTCCACCTCATCCCTGCGCCGCACACCGGATTATCACCGAACAATGCCCGTCCGCTGCCTCAAACTCCCGGGGTCGTAGGTCACCGGGGTCTGCCCAACTCACAGCGCCAATTAGAGCTGTGAAACTCACCGGACAGAAACAGTGCAGTTCGTGAGTGTGACGAACGCCTTGTACGAGTATTGTTGGGTCGACATCGCGCTGAGTCCTTTGGGCGTGGTGTGTGTGCGTGTGTGAGAGACAAAGAGAATGTGTGAGTGAGTGAGTGAGTTGATGAGTGAGTGAGTGAGTGAGTGAGTGAGTGAGTGAGTGAGTATGTCAGTCAGTCAGTCAGTCAGTCAGTCAGTCAGTCAGTCAGTCAGCCAGTCAGTCAGTCAGTCTGTCAGTCAGTCAGTAAAATGAGAGCGAGAATGAGGCAGAAGGAGAGAGAAAGAGAGAGAGAGAGAGAGAGAGAGAGAGAGAGAGAGAGAGAGAGAGAGAGAGAGAGAGAGCACGAAAGCAATGAAAGCACAGAGCGTGCGTCAGCGTCATTCGTCATTCAAGGGCCTCAGAATGTGTCTTCAAATTAAAAGTTCATTTCAGTGGCGTTATATTTTAATTTTAAACCTCGGTTTGTTTGCAGATACCTGACCTCTGCACACAAACAGTTGACAGAAGTAAACACATCTGGTCAGAGAAAACTGAGCCAGAGCACGAGTGACCAGCGGCCTTTTTCTATGTGCGTTCAACAGCTGGTTAGCAGACTCCCTCTGTTTACACATTGAAATAGCAAAACAGTTCACCGTGTTATTAATTCACCGAGGGGCGCCCAGGTCTGGTTTCACCCCGAATCTTTACTGCAGGATTGTGTTCGTGGCATTTCTATTGTCTCTGCTCCTAGGTAGATTCTAATCTGACAAAAATGACAAAAGTCGAACACAGGAGAAGACAATATTCTCTTTCACCTCTGGTCAAAGGGTCAAATGGTTCTTTGGAGCGGGTGTCTATTGTTCGTGACCTTTTTGAATGTTTCGGATTAAAAAGCTTCCACTTTGTTGCATTGATGGCTTCACGTTTAGAGTTCCACACTGGCACATGGCACTTTTTTGCTGAACAGTTGTCAGCTTTCCCAATCCACTCCCTGGAGTTTCTGAGTTTGCAAGTTGTCCAAGCAAAGAGAAAGACCAAGACCTCAAAGTTCTGAAACGGCTGTGCAGAACTTGATGACACAAACTCCAACAATCATGCTGTTGTGAATGTTTTCACCACACTGGACAGACAGTCTGAGAAAGACACCGAAGAAATTTGCTCAGCATTCGGCATCAGCATCTTCCTGTGATGAGCAGATCTCTCATTCCCGTTTCCTTACTGTTGCTCGACAGCGGATCGAGGAAGTGCGAATCAAGTGGCATTGATGGTGATGGGCTTACGTCACCGAGGGTGCAATGCGACATGTAATCCGGACAGACGAGTGGCGGTTGCGTCACTGACCACACAATCACCGCACGCTGACCACAGACGGCTCTCGCGTGAGTCTGCGCACCGCACCCGCCGCCATTACGTCATCGCTGATTGGCTCTTACGCCTCGACGTGACCCCGTAGAGCGTTTTCACGCAACTAAGCGACGATAATAGGATAATGACACGTGGATAAGGAGATTACTGCCCCGGTTACGCAACCCACTTGACCATATCGCACGCCACGTAAAGAATGGGTCCTTACAGGACCACCACACCCTCCCAATGCAAAACTCCTTCTGAAACTTCCATAAACACTGACCACGTGTTCACGGACTATGATGTTCAGAAAATCGGTGCGATACTTGAAGAATTCAACAATGATAAGACAAGGACGCCAAATCATTCTCCTTTTGTGTGGCAACGAAGTCAGCGCACGTCGTCGCAAAAGAGTCGTGTCTTCTTTGCGGCTTTGTAAACGGATCTTTGATTGTATTTTTGGTTCAATTTGACAAAACAGTTGCCACAACAAAAGTCATGGGGCAAGTGGAGTACCACCCTCTCCACACTCAAAGAAGTAGCGTTCTTTTTTTCTTCCCAAACATTTCTGCGCGTTGACTAGGATGTGTGAGTAGGAGTTTATCGCTCCAATTCTGATATCACAATCTTGAATTTCTGTTGCAGGATGTAGAAAAGACAATGAGACACAAAAGAACAGAAAACACGACGCCTTGCGTCACAAGATTGCTGCAACAACCTCAACGACGAACTTTTGCACGTGAGTACGCATTTTCTGCTGGGCACGTACGAGTACGTCATGTTTTCTTCTGTGGTCGTTGATTCTTCTCCTTTTGTTCGGGAGAACGTGCGACACAGAAGAGTAGATTTGAGTTGTGGCTGTATCTCATTGCCACACACATCGGGTATGCACACTCAGGATTCAAATTATTGAATTGAGGAAAGTACACTTCCTCACCAAAAAAAGACTTTCTCTTGTATTCGGGTGAGATTTCTGTCGGGTCATGCACATACATTGACACCTAAACCTGCGGGAGTGCTTCGAGTCCTTTACCTAACTCTGTTTGCACAGTAAACTAATGACACGACACATCAAACTGAACGTTTTGCTTTGCCCTGTGTTTTCTCTCAGGTGTAATGTTGCTAACGAATTCGGAGTCATGCCCCCTTGTGCGGATGGAGAGGCTGTGTGTGCCTCGCAACTCACGGTTCAAAGACCTTTTTCACCTCTGTTTGTTGTTCGGGTTGAATTTGCCTCTTGACATGAAGCACATCCTGGGCTGAGCATCTGCTAAATACCCTCGAAAAACAATTGAAATATCCACCACAAGCGTCGTTTCTTACATTTGAATTCGAAGAAACGGAAAGGATACGAAATAATCAGAGGGCAAAAATGTTTCCTCGTGGAGTATAATCATGATAACCCTTTATTTATGTTCGAGAAGCCAGTGGGCTTGAAAAGAAAATTTTCCCATGCCTACCACCCACGGCTTGTATTCAAAAGGAAAACTGGACAAATCTCCCCAAACACTGTTGAGCCAACAATGCGTGACAGGGAAGAATTATTAATCTGACGGTCCGTGCAGTGTGACCCCTGTGGTCAAGATGAATGTGTCTCAGGTGAACCCTGCTCCTCTGTAAGCATCCACGCCTTCAGCACAATAAATCAAGTTTTCTTCCATAATTAGAACATGATAAAAAATACAAACAAACGATGTTGTTGTCCGTCTTCCTCAAATTCTGACAGACAAATTAGATTTGTTTTGTGTGTATTTTTACCTTCATTTTGAAAGGCTGGTTTGGGCAAACGGTGCGTCACTGGGAAAAAAGTATGTGGTGTGAGTGGTGTGGACTTTGGCTGACTTGGTCCCTTGACTGCCATTGTGTGCTTGCATGCACTGTGAAATTGCTGATTTATCTACAAATAGCAGCGTTTGTGGACCAAGCAAGACTTACTGGGAGTTGGTGGCGAGAGTTTTTTCTTGAGGTTTAAAATTTTTGCAAACGTTGGAACTCAGCGGAGTGAAAACTACAACAGCCACAACAGAACGAGTGGGCTCGACGAACTTGATTTCACCAACTCAATAAAAATGCGAGTGTCTCGAGCCAGTTCCATGCAATGCATTCAGCTCATTAAGGCAGTCCCACCTCTCTTTATTGCACGCTGATTCAAGCTTTGTAGTACAGGCCCTTGACATTTGCACGCAGTTGAAGTCGCCTCTGATGACTCCATCATGTTGGATGGAGAGGCTCGACTCCCTCGATCAGCTGACTGACATCGCCGAGTTTTGCTCTCCCAGCGAACACGAGAACAGGCTGTGTTGCTGAGGTGGATAGGAAGCGGAGACACAATCTGACGAACAAGAAAATACCAACTTCATCTATCTACGACAGAGTGATAACAAACAAACCAAAACAACCTCAGGTTCTTCAGCTTGTTCTGTTTCTTGTTTCTTCTGAAAGAGTCATGCCAACGGACCAAACGCCATCGGGTTCGACGACTGGATCTTGGAATCGGAATTGCAAGACCAGCGAGACACGAAGGCTGAAGCGACGGACCAGACTGACGCTCGCCGAATTCTACGCTCCAACACCCGATATCTGCGCACCTGATCTCTTTGACACAGGTACACGCATCACGCTTCTCCTTTGTGACTTCTTTGCGATCCTGGTTCAATATTGTGTTCCTGATTTCTTTGTAGGCAGGCAGACCACCCAATCTAAACTCGAGGTCTTGAGCCTGAGAAACTCTCAAGCAGTAAATCTCTGCAACTTAAAGAAATCTGCAAATTTCCCACAAAGGTCGAAACACCTGTGCTTCACCTTTGTCAGCACAACAAGAGGAAAGGCTGACACATTCATCACGGACAGCTGAATATTTTAGGGGTTTGCAAAGCCCGGGTGAAAAAGTTTAGTATTCAGAGCATGAACGAGTAAGATCCATTTTCAGGGGTGGAAATCTAAAATTGTCGTTCCTTTAAATTACATCAATGCATTGGGGAGGCGCTGCAGCAACATTGAAGAAAAAGTTGTCACAAAGGTTGCGTGGGAACGTTCCCGAGCCCAAGCCTCGTGCCTTGTTTCACCTGCACAAGACCTCAGCGGAAAATTACAGATACCGGCGCCTATGAAGGCTGAGGTTTCGCGAATGGACAATGGAAATTTTATGTTGCATAAAGGAGGAAGAGAGAGGCCCATAAATATTGTGTTTGATGCAAAGCGCAGTGTGGGTGTGTGGACCTCCAGGACCGGTCTGTGTTCGTGGGTGCTCATTCGCTCTGATACGCATCACTCAATCTGACCGGGGTGTTCTGTTCGAGTCAAGATGAAAGCACGAGCTTTTCAACTCTTGCATTCACCCAGCAATTTATGTCTGAACTGTATGCATTGTTCAGGTAGGAGCAGCAGCCACTGACTCAACTCGCTCAATTATTTAACGTTGATTGTTTCTGCCTGAGTTCGCCGAGCCGCTCCCTCGCTTCCTTCCTTAAACCGACATTGGCCCATGAAATCATTGACGTGGCCCTTTGGGCCTCGCTGGCGAGCGCAGTGCTGGTTGGGGTTAAACGAAGACAACTCATTTGACGCAGGAGGGCCCTCACCCTACACAGAAGGTCGCAATCCTGCCTGGCCTCTCTGATCGCCTCATTGACACCCTGCACCTCAGTCTTTGTCGCTGTGCATGTTCGATTAAATATTTGCCGAACACAACTTGGATTCGTGTGGAATGTCTCCCTTGTGGAAACCCTGTAATCATAACTCTTTTTTTGTGAGTCAATTTTCGCAATTGCACCCGGACAGGTTGAAGGTTTGCTTTGAAGCGTAATAATACCGTCAGGCGGTACTTACACTGTGCACTTTGTGTGTAACCTGCTTTAACATCATCAATGCCCCAAGTCGTGACATTCAACCGAAGTGGAACTTTTCCCCTTGAACCTTTGCCTGTGTTATTCTTGCGAAATCGGACCAAATTTAACCTTGGCGCACAACACGATGTTGACTCAAATGTTGGTGTTTCAGATGAGACGTCTTCGGTTGATTTGACGGAGACATCGTCCAATGTGCCGCGAGATATCCAGCCACCGATTGAGTATCTCAACGATGTGACTGTCCAAGACACAGTGACACAACAATCTCCTGGAGGCATCCACCTCCCACCCATAAACGACGGTCAGCGGCTCTGTCTTGAGAACCACAACACACAAAAAACGACCTCTTCTCCAGGTTCTGACTCTTCGACACGACGCAAAAGAACAAGAGGAATGGGCGTTGTCCACAAATCACCACAGAGACCGGAGCTCGCAGTGAAGCGATGTGTCCTGCCCCCTCTGGATTCCCCGCCCTGGACCCAGATGGAGCGACCCTCCCCGAGACTTACGTCGGGCTCGGCGTCGGCGTCGGCGTCGCTGGCGGCGCTGATTGCCCTGCGGCGTGCGCACACCCTCCTGATCCAGCAACACGTCGCGCCGCTCCAGCCCGACTGGGCGAGCCCAGGGCACTTCCGCAAGTTCTACTGAACGAACAAATCTCAGTATGAGGGGTCAAGTAGCTCTGTTCAGATCTATTGTGCAACACTCCATTGACAGACCTGCAGAAATGTGCACCTGTGTTACCGCAAACTACATTGTGGCCTCAATGTGCATTTGCGTTTCCCTGCTCAAACCAACTGTTCAGGTGCTGAATGTCTCGAGATGTTGAAAGAATATAGCAGTGAAGGGATCCACATTCTCAGCGGTCGTGCTGACGTGGACAGTAAGTGGACTGTCGACTGACGACGGTGAGATAATTGGCTGGTGATGAGGAGGCGCGACTCTCACCGGACCCGACCCTCGGCGCAGCCGCGGCAGCTTCACAGCTTCGCGCCGCCGCCGCCGCCGCCGTCGCTGCTGTCACCGCGGGCGCTGCGGCCTGCGGGAGTCCGACCCTCACCTGTCACCGTGTCACCGCGGAACACGTGTCGTGAGCATCTGCAGGATTGGACCATGTACAGCAGTGTCCGTGTCCTCCATCGCCTGCGTTTTTTATGAACAATGATGCACGCGCTTTCTTGTCAGGGTTGTGCCAAACGCGTTTCTGCAGTGGTCGCCATTCGCTGCAAAAGCAACAGCGGAACTGAAAACTTTCCTTGGCTTTGAGGGCGTAGACTGAGATGAAACGTGTACGTGTTTGCTTGTTGTTCAGTTTGAAGAAAAGTCAGCAGCGGCAGGAGCTGACACTGAAGGTGTCGAATTGACCTTGTTCGCGTACGATGCACTTGAGCCCGTAGTGTCGCGTGAAGCAGATATTGACCTGGAATGATCCAAGCCTCCTTCGTGTGATGGGTCGATCCGCCACGTAAAGTGGTAGCGTGACATCAAAGGGTGTGCGTCGCATCTGAAGAGACGCGAGTGGGGTGGAATTACAGGGAAGCAGACAACCGCGCGTTTCCTGACTCAGATCAGCGCCCACAACAGGCAGGTCTCCACGTCTCCCGAACCCAGGTCTGATGCGTGCAATATGCAGCGTGGACACCTCGGGCAGGAAAAGCCACAGAACCGACAATCATCCCTGACACCGCCTTTTAGCCTCGCTGTGTCTCCGCGCCCATTACTTTAAAGACTCCACCACTTGAGGTGGCTTTCATTTCCCAACACAGCCCTCTAATTTTTGAAATGGTTACAGTTTTGACATGGGGGCCCATCTCGGTTTGGGGTAAAACACAGAGCGGGGGCATGCCGATAGCAGCAGCCTCCCCCATCGACAAGTGCGCTGCCATTGTCTTGAGCAGACTTCTCGAGGCGAGCTGCTCCTATAATGAGGCACCCGGGCTCGATAATGACTGACCCCGCACAACAGTTGCTAATGACTCCAAAATCTGTACATTTCCCAGTATGATAGGACCATAGCTTAATGATAGGGTTGAAATAAACAGGCTTTTGGACGCTCAGTGCGTCCATTGAAAGTGTTCAGAGCCGCGGGAGGCAGCGGAGTTAATTACTGCTGTTTGTCAGCGGATCATGTTGTTTTGTGCCCAGGGGGTGCCTACTTATTACTTCTCTGCTCAAGATATTTCTATAAATGTTCCAATTATTCCAATTTATACTCGTACGTTTTCCTTCTTCCTGTGCAAAGAAATGTTTGTTTGGTTTGAGTTCCTGTTTGCTTTTGTGAACTGGAAGGGTGTTTTCATTTTGTTGAAAGAAAAGTGCGAACTTTGGCATGATGCGGAATTTCCTCCGTGAACATGCAGGAACAATGAAAAAACGTTTTCACGGAATCTCAGCGCATCAAATCCCTGTAAAACGCGACACAACGACTGATTCACCCCTGATAATGTGCAAAAGAGGATTTTCCAGGCATCTCGAGTGCGCCAAAGCCAAGTACGAGTCTGGCATGAAAGAGTTTGCTCCCCATGTGTGTCAATGAAGGTGTTCTGAAGTGGGTATTTGTCAATAGAGGCATCCCTCGCTTCAGCCACAGTTGGATGCCATTTCCACCAGATTTGGCTGTGTGAATACAGAAGGGAGTGAGGACTGCGAACCCCATTGTGGCTCCGAAATCCCCAGGTCTCTATCTCCATCTCCACAGCCTCACCTTCCACCTTCACAATCGCTCACACTTTTTATTTCAAGGTCCCCTTTCAACGAGCCACCGAAATTGGAACTGATTTTGCAGATATCTCTTCCCTTTATGGGACCTCGGTTAAAATTTATAATCACACGTGAGGAGTTGGAAAGGTTGTGTGTCTGAGCAAGCATTGTGTTTTGCAAGGGACCCGTTACACTCTGTGGTTGTGCAGTATGGGCACGGTGCCTGTGATATCAAATAATAATAGCCTGCTTCTGTGTGTTGGATGTTTCCTCCTATTCTTCAATCACATCTAGTTTACAGTTGTGCATTGTGCTGATAAGGGCTGATATTAAATAGTTTAACCACATGTGGCAAAAGGAGTTCCAGGGCATTTCTGTAAACTTCACAAAAATAGCCTGAGGAAACCAAGCTGAGATTGAAAGCATTTTTCACCCCACAAATTGTACGAATTGGTATCACGTTGTAGTACTTCATTCGGCAACAAATGTTTCAGGTCAAATAGAGATACGAACACCCTTTTTTGTGTTGTTGTGTCTGCCTGGAATGGTTGAGATATGAATTTGAAGTCTTCTAATCGAGGGAACCGTTGCAAGGCAGCCTCAAAACTTTTGAAAATTAGTGCAAAGATTAGGACATTCGACCCGCTCGTGAAACGGAGCAAAGACCATGGACTTCGAATTCTGAATGTGGAGATGACGAGGAAAAACTCTGGATGAACTCAGAGACCGAGGACGGCTACGCAGAAGCCTGTCCGTCGCTAAACTGGCAGCAGATTCTCGTCAGACTCGTAGACACGGGTCTTATCCAGTTGATGACAATTTTCCTGGACTTTTCCTTGGGTGTTGGTTTTTCCGCAGTTGGTAGTAAGATTAGAATAACAGATCGAGCGAGGTTAAACGGGTGGCGAGGACACAATGTATCACTGTCGCTGACCGCAGACGAACCACAAGTCACCATTCAAAGCACTTCTATATTGGGACTAGACTGACCGAATTCGGACACTTACGAATGCTTATCTACGAGCGCATGTATGATGATACAGGGTCAGAGCTGAGATGCAGTTTTTCACCTTCCATGATGGCGTTTGGCTTGGATGTGGCAAAGGGACTCGAGTGGCAATTCACGCGTCGTATGTGACCGCGGCAAACAACTTGGTGAACAATGCTGTAGATTCCTGTGTGCGCAGGGCTCAAGGATTCAGAGAGGCGACGCGATGCAAGAACTTCTAACTTCCTGGAAAGTGTCTAGCCCCCCCCCCCCGCACGCAGTCTGCACCCCCTCCCTACAACGCGCGGAGCTTGAGTGACGCGCAGCTTAGTTCTACCCGATTGCGTGCAGCTCCATCGTCGCCGCCGCCGCCGCCACAGAAGCGCCGCTCTCTTGATGTTTGCCGATTGACCCACAGTGATGGCTCAAATCGGCTAATCCGATTAGGAGCTACCTGGGTCCCGCCATCTGCGCTGCCCTGCTGCCAGGAAGGAACAGCGGTAAGGTGATTACGGCGCTGCGTTGTGTCAGAGGCCAGTCCTGTGTGTACCGAGGCAGAAGATTCCTCGCGCGGCCCTGCTGGGACCTCCGTGCTTTTTTAGACCTCTCGGGTCCCGGACTTGCCTCTGATGTCTGGACCTTATAAGCTGCTTGTGCTGTATTTGCAGCAGCTAAGTCCATCTTTCATGTCAGAGGCCTCGCCACCTTTGCACCGCCACTTGTGCAGAAGGCCAAGTTTGAGGCCAAAGCACTTGCACTCGCCCGCCACCCCTGACCATCTTCTAATGCATTGATTGAATTTCTTCCAATATTGAGTTTGCGGCTCAGACGTTTGTTCACATCTTTTTCTCACATCGCCCCCTTTTTAGGCTCGTAACAAATTTGCACATGAATGTAACAGATTTGCATTGGCAATTGCAATCTGAATACCGTGGCATGTGCGTGTGCCAGGAATCGAGGGATATCAGTGCGCAGCATCAGAGAACAGATCGAGTGGATGTGGCTCAAGTGGAAACACAAGACCCGAGACCCGACGGAGACTCTTACACTCAATGACATGTCAAATTCTACGGTTCCTATCAAAACGCTTCCTGCAGATTCGATACAGCGGAGAAGTGGCTCTGTTGTTGATAGGTCGCTGCTCGGGACACGGCTCAGATAAAGGCAGATACACACGGAGAGAAAGGGAGATCGCGAAAAGTAACACCTGCCAAATCTCCAAGAGCAAGATTCGCTTTCTGTCATTTCAGGATTTGGTGATTGTGGTTGGTGTGCGTTTCATTCTTATTGGCTTCAGGGGGCAGAAAATCCTAAACTGATTGTTGTTTCTGCGACAAAAAATGTTTCAGTGTTGGTCTGCACAATTCAGTATGGTTTATGGCCCTTCGTTGATTTCCAAAACTTGGAAGACCCGACCGTTTGAAGGGTGTTTCGTCCATTTTTTGGTGCTTTTGTTAGTTTTGTCAAAGCGCCTTCGAACACCCTCATCTCAACCTCTGATTGTCTTCACTCTTCACCGCCTGTGCCTTCTGTCCTCACCAAGTTCACTGCGGCCAAAAGTTTCTTACCACAAGCCAAATGCAGTCATTAAAGCATCACTTTCTTCCTGTTCCTGAGGACTATTAAGCAGAAACCACATTTGAAGCTGGGCCCCCTTGAGGCAGAAGCAGCTTGACAAGTCGGCCTAATGGCCCATGAAACAATGCCTAAGATTACGTCAAAGCGTCTTCAGTGCTCCAAGAGGACAATAGGCCTCACCCAAGGCCAATGGAGCTGTTTAGTGGTAGACGTCACTCCAAAGACCCCGAGCAGCCCCTCTTATTTAGCCAGGCATTACCTCTAATCTTGTGCTGCTTTAAAGGGGAATAGCACCTTGAAAGGGATCAGTAGTTGTAAGATCAAAGGCTGTGTGGCAGTGAAAGCCCGGCTGTTACAGGTCTATTGACACCCATTGCGTTACAATTGCCTCCGGGTATTTAACTACTCAGCAATCCATTGTAAAACTTACTCTATTTACACTGTGCAGGCAACTTGATTCTGTCTTGGCTTTGATCTCTGGCACGGTATCTCCGATCCATAGCGTCTTGTGTCGTGCTTCTAATACCACCCGCGACCTTGGTTGTTCCGCTCGCCTCGTCCTCTGCCGCTTCAATTTCTCGTCTTTTCTATGAAATTGTATCGGTGTTGTTGAATGACGAAAGGTTTCCATGACTCTTGGAAACTTTTGAGCTCAAACGTATCTCTTGATAATTTGTGTAATTCAGGTCTCAGAATCAAACTGGTGAATCCAGACCCGGATCTTTTTGTCAAGGAGACCAATCTCCTCACAGACAGGCTGTTATGTAACGGTGACACCAGGCTATTTGACGGTCCTGAGGTTATCGATTCACTTCGGCAAAAATAACTTGAGAGGTGTTATCTGTCTGATTTCTCGAACTCTCTGTGCAAGATAAATGACCGAGTCAAAATTTTCCACTGAGGAAAGAAAAGGTCTGTTGTCGATTGTCGGGGTTGTGCATCGTTGGGTGAAAAACGACAACTACGTATGCGCCCGGACCCTCGCGACACGTCACTCAAGCTTGGACAGTTCACATGACCATCAAGATTTGCACCGTTGACAGCATCATGCATGCACGCAGGAAGTTTGAAGGGCAGGGGGACAGGCAGTATTTGGAGTATGTGCTGGTTGGTGTGCCCAGTTGCCGTGGCAGACATCAGATCAAACAGCGGCCTGTTGACACTGTCCGAAGCAAATGTCACAGGTGTCATCGGCAGTGAAACTCAATATGTATCGAATGCGGAGATGTGTCAGGTGCCGAATTCACTGCCTCCAGGAGGTGATGTGATGTTATGAAACCCCCGTTGTCACACACAATCCTCGCCAGGGCAATATTAACCTGGGACCATGCCAAATATTGACCCAGGGTGAGGGTCGTGTTGGTTCTTGTCCACATACTTTTTCAAACCACAGCAATGTCTTCTTTTTGCAGCGAGACTCGCATGTTGAGTGCAGTTGTTGGTGGTTTCCATTGCAAGTAACGTGGCCATGTTTTCAAGCTTTTTTGTCAGTTGCTTTTCCAAAACGAAATACTCAGCCATCTTTCTGACCGAGATCTTGACCAACCATCCACAAGACAAGCCGGACACAACAAACTTGTTTTTCCTTTCTCGCACACTTGAGACAATGTTCGATTTGTTTGTTGCAAATCTGTTGGTCGAGTGCACCCAAAAAGTTGCAAAAGCCAGACGAGTGCAAACCTTGGAGATCTTCGAGTACTGATCCTCAGAGATCCAAATCAACAAGCACATTACGCAACACCAAATTTGGTAACAACTCACAACTCACACAATCTGTAGTTCCCAATTAAAGTGATATCGAAGCACAGACAAGCTGGGTCTTGCCGTGGGATCAAACTTTTTTTACGTGTTCGGGCCGTGTGCCTTTTTCACCAATTGACATTGACGCCCAGAAACAAACTTTTTGTCGAGGAAAAGGCCTCATTACTGTGTGCTTGTGCTGTTGAAAAAGTCTGTGTCATGCGTACGTACGTGGCCTCACCAGGTAAGTCACAACGTTATCATGATGGGTGGGTTAAAAGGCCAAAACCTGTGGCCCTCGTGCAAGTTTGAAGTGTTGTGTCCTGATAAATTCAGGCTCGTAACACGCGTCTATCAGTCACTTTCCAGCGTTGACACAGAATGCGTGAACCGCGCAGGTTGCGAACATTGAGTCCCCCGTTTTTCCCAGAGAAATGGGAAGTAGGTGCCTGACCAAACTTCACAAACCCAGAACGACGTGGCAAGCTCGGCTGTCGAAAGTCTCGTATTTGACGCGTGCTCAAAGACAGACAGACAGACTGAACGAGCAAGAGAGTGAGAGATCAAGAGACACACACACAGAGAGAGAGAGAGAGGGAGAGAGAGAGATAAAGACAGACTGGGACTGGAAGAACAGAGAGAAAGTGGGTGGCAGAGACAGGTGACAGGGAAGCACGGGGAAAGAAGGTGGAGAGAGAGACAGACAGTGACAGACAGACAGACTGACTGAAAGAGCAAGAGAGTGAGAGATCAAGATACAGAGAGTGTGTGTGTGTGTGAGAGAGAGAGAGAGAGAGAGAGAGAGAGGGGGGGGAGAGAGAGAGAGACTGCAGGAGTCCACTCAGCTTTGACAGCATTGATCATGCAGGAACCATTGAAAGATTAATCGCTTTCACCGAAGCTTCCGCAAAGAGATTTTTGCTTCAACCACCGTGACGTATCCCTCGAGTACGCTTCGCAGTTGTTTGTCTCTTTGTTTTGCGCTTCACCTGCCTGTGGACCCAATTCAATCCAGCACAATGAGAAGCCATCACGCTCCGTCGCCCTCCCATTGTGCTGCGGTTCCTGTCAGGTCAAGACTCTGCGTATCAGTTTGACAGATCACAACACGCACCACTGCCTCACACATACCAGCACAAACCTACAGCTTTTTGTACAGCTTTCTTTGAAATATTAACAGATAAAAACAATATCAGATTACACACGTTTTGATGCGTCTATGTGTGATGCCTCAATGATAGCGATCTCCTGTCCATAGATTAACCTGCCTCGGCTTCTCAATAATTCAGCTCCAAATTGGCATGTTGTGAGCAGAACCTATGCTGTCATTTTTCAACTTGCTTGACACAACCTCCCTGGGTGAGATGTGGAATATGCAAAATTAATTGAGTTCTCCTGCGCATGATTTGCTTGATCCACGGAAGTTGTCTCGCTGTCTGTCTGACGCAAGGGCACACAAGAGCTGTTTCTTCCTCATTCACGTGGGGTAGAGGAGGGGTGCAGAATGCCCATCTCTTTTGCACCCTGCACAGGGATATTTTCTTTTTGTCTCGAGCCAATTTCGATTTGGTACATTGTGACGCTTGTGGGCATCTCTTGCAGGACTGTCCAACTGAAGCACATTTATGTATTTTTCGTGCAAGTTGAAACACTAAGGCGTTGCTAGCTCGCGTGAGTTTCTGGATGGGTAAGGGCCAGAGCGTCTCCGATTGCTTCCAAATGAGCATGTACTTAAGCTTCAAAGCGTGGACCCACAGAACACGGCGAAGGACCCGTCGCTGAAGAGCTCCTCCTCGAGGGAGAAAGCGATCTGCATTGTTTCTACCACAACCCGCTCGTTCGTGGGAGGCTCAACAATGAACAAGGACTCTGTGACTCCGACAGTAAAGCCTTTGAAAAGCGCTTGTCCAAACATCCATTACACAGACCTGTTGATGGGACATACTTGTTCACAACTTTATAATCACACCTCGCATTATCGGCGGCTATTCCCAGAAGTGATTGTGAGTGCGGTGGGGCGGCGGCGCGGAGGAGGGTTTGGAGGACGTGTGATGGGCTCGGAATGCGCGCCGAGACCAGGGCTGATGAGCGGGGCCACAATGGGCGCCTGGAGCTCTCTCAATTGCTGCCGGTCAAGCCCGCAGGACATGATGCACTGACCAGTGAGTGACGGCGTGAGAAACCCTGGGTTCCGGCTCCCACTTGTTCCCCCGTCCCCATACTTGACCAGGTGCGGATTTAGAAGAGCGACAAGTCTGGTTTTCCAAGTTGAGACCTCCCTCAACACACTTTATCTAATAGAACTTTGGTTTGCAACAAGACACAACAGAAGAACAATTTGTTATCACATGAGGAATACCCTTCTCTTGAGAAATGATGTTGTGACGCAGGTGCTAAAAAGACGTTCCTCCGATCGCACGAAGTTGAAGAAACTGAACCACGCCAGTTACAGAAAAAGTTTTGTGAGAAGAAATGTGTTTGTTGAAAAGAAGTCTACAGCAGAGTTGGACTCAGCATGAATCCGCGGAGAAGCCTCTGAAGACACTGCGGCTTTGTATCCACACCAATCATACCTGTACTTGAATGAGCATACAATGTTGGGCCACCCCTGCCTGTGAAGCAATTAATTAGAGAATACCATTTAGGTTCCCCCTGGGACGACCGCGCCTTGGGACGGGCTCGGAGAAGCGCCCGAAGCTTTTACTGATGGTGGAGCTAATTGAACACTGTAGCGCGAATTACCCACTAAATTCTTGTGCATTGAAAGGATTCCATGTCGCCCGTCCATTAACTTTCGCTCGGCTCTGATGGCTGAAAACTTGGCTTATTGAAACAAATGAGAGAGAGGGTCGTCTCAAGTCAACTGCAAATAGCTGGATCTGTGACGAGTCCCTGACTGGGCAGCGGACAGTTTGTCCGGGTGGAGGGAGGGAGGCGTGCTCGCCCTTACGCGTTGCATCTTCGCATGCGCCTTGCTGAACAAGGCCGGTCAAGCAAAGCTTTCCCATCATTATGTCCGCCGTTTTTGACGTGCTTTGCCAGCTAAAGCAGTCAAGGTCCCTTTTTTGCAAATGAGGTAAAAAGGACGCAGTGGCCTGGAAGGGACCCGCAGAGCTGTGAGTGTTGCAGGACGCCCGAGGGTCCCCGTCCAGTGATCCAGGCTCGTCGAGTATCACTCGTTCATCTCTAAATAGCACTGACCCCTCTTTTGCATCCTAATATCCATCGCTGACCTCTCCCTGCAATAGAAAGCCATCTCAGCGCGTTATTGAAGGTGACCTGCGTGTAGAATGGAGACTTGGTGCACGCCCTATGGAAGCGAGGGTCTCCGGGGTGGGCGTCTCTCAGACCTGATAACTCTCCATTACTCCGAGCCCTCCGTGACCCACTTCATAGAAAGTGTTTCATCTTCTGACCTTCCTATCTGTGTCCATTAAATGTGGAATACGCAAGTTATTTGTCTCACCCCCATCAGAAACTTTGGTCACCTGAAACTTTGAGGAAACGTATCGGAAGAAGCTGAGTCTGTGTCATTTTCAATGCTTATCTCGTGTGTCGTTTCCGCATCGACTTCCAAAAGACATTTCGCTGCTTTTGTTTGTGTTTTGTGTTGACAAGAAATGGTGTAAAACATTTTCGGAAGCCCTTCCGATGCACGTGATGGCAACGCTCGTGCTCGTACAACTCGGACGTTGCCATCGCCATCGGTTGGTCTCCAGGCTACAACAAACCCAGTCCCCTTGTCCTCGTTTTGCGTCCCCCAAACACCCACACTTCTTCCTCAACCTGTCCCCAGCTTGACATGAGTACCATTGCACAATTTCCAACAATTTGAATAATTTATCGGATGCTTCCTGCTCAAATTGTGCTCTCCAAGGGGGCAATATGACCCAATTAGGGAATTCCCAGTTTCACATGATTCCGACCCCACTCAGCACATGAAGCTGCAAATTGATCACGATCGGGAGGCGATTTTACAGTTTTTTCACAGAAAACGGAAACAATGCACTCTCTGCAGACTCTGCTGTTCCATGAAAAGCGTCATTCACCCAGATTCCTCTCGTACCAGAAAGCGCATTTCCTTTGCACTGGCTTTTGTCCCCTTGACTTGCATTGTTTTCTCTGCACATTGACTTGCAACAAATTGTGGCTTCAGAGTAGCAGACACCCCTTCGTCCCCTCTGAAGCCTCCTGCCTAAGACACGCTGAAATGCATGAGATCACAGTCATCAAGAACCATAGGCATGTCCCTGATCCCCCTGCCTCAGTCCATGCACTTCGTGGCTCCATGTCATGGAGTCAGCCACATTGTAAACGACAGCCTTTTATCTTTTGACCCGCGCTGCTACCTGCTGCTGCGAGTGTGACACTCATTCTCTGAGGCTCTTGTGATCAGGTACATGTGATTGTAAACTGAGACCCCAGTGATCCTGACATTAGCCCGACATGCGCGCGCATTGGCACAAAGCTCTTTATGAGCCCAAGTGGAGGATTGCATGTTGGAATGCGTGCGGGGCAATTCTGGTGCGAGTGAAGTTGTTTGTGGTCGGCGTAACAGTCTCTGATGAAGCTTCCAACACAGATGCCAACCAACCTGACCCAGTGAGGTCAGGAGAGAACTTCGTGGAGTTGTGAAATCAAGTTTGCTCACAGCGTGGGCTCTCCGAGAAGTGTTGTGCCCAATACATTGTTCCGGAATTACGAGAGTTTATGGTCAGGCCACAAAGTTCTGTGGACAAAGGCACAATCGCAACAGGCATTTCTCGTCCACCACAGACATTGACCACTTCGAGCCTTTAAATTGACCAGAATTTCTGTGGTTTGGTGGTTCTCTCACAATACGCTTGCACGCTGCAGCTACAGCTGATGCGATGACGGTCAAACTCGTGCGGTTTGTTCCTTTTGTTCCTCATCTTTTGACGTCAAACCACAACAATGGTCGCAGACCGCGAGGCTGCAACAAGACAACAAAAGAGCAGCATCACCACTGACCACGTAGCCAGACCGACCTCGCAGAGAAACGCAGATCTACGGATAACGCTTGGTGTTTGCGGCGCTGGGCCTTCTTGGAATGCTCGTCAGAGACGTGCGATGCTGGGTATGTTGAGAATGGGAATTCCTGGCGTACCTCGGAGGGAGTGATATACATGGGCGATACTGGCCCCACGAACTAGACTACATGTCCACCGCAATCTCACTCATTCACTTTGTGCTTTCAGTGAATGATAGTCCTTTCATCTGAAGGGACCAGCAGCCAAGTGACTGGTTCTTCCTTCAAAGTCCCAGCGTTTCCTACCTTTCTTTCTTTGTTTCAATTTGGTTGGGTGGTCGGTCTTTTTCTGGTTTCAATGCATTTCTTGTCGTGGCTGCATGAGAGGCATCAAGTCAGCGTTGAGCTGCTTCAGGCTGGCGATGCAGAAGAAGATGTGAAACATCATCTCTGAGACAAATCCCCTCACAGGTCTCCAAATGCAGTACGGTCCCATTAGGGACTGAAAACATATGCCACCTGGACGCGGGGTTTCCGTCTCTATGTGACACGGCCTTCCTGCGAGCCCATTGTCGATGTCAGGCTGTGGCGCGGGGGGCGAGCCCTCTGTGCTTTCTGCCATTACCACAATCAGCACAGACCTCTGACGCTCACACAGGTTGTAACCCGGGTGGGAGGCAGGGGGAACTGCGTCTTCAATGGAGCTGCACACTTCCCTTTCCACCTCAGGTTCACTGACACCTTTTACTTGTGACTGAGGCGTCAGGATCCCGTGTTGGCTCGGTGTTCACCTCTGGCCCCAGCCCCTGTGTTCACGGGCTCACAGTCTGACATGGGGCCGGCTCCCCCGCATCTCCCCGCTGGCACCGTGCATCTCCTGCTGAAAGAGATCCTTTTGATCTGTGTCACGGCAGATTTGTCAATTCAGCAAAATGCCTATTAGCGCTGTATCCAAGGTGATGGCGTTACAATGGGAGTGAGGACCCCAGGTTCAGGGCAGATGGAGCTGGGTCCATGAGGCCAACATCTCCGAATCGACCTGGGTTATTTTCTGCAAGAACCCTTCCTATCGTTGAACGGTGCAGATGGGTCAGATATTCAGACGCAAAAAAATGTGTTTTCTCGGAACGTCATTGCATTGGAACCCGCATGTCCGCACCCCTGATACTCCCGTTTCCAACGCTGTCACCACCGTGGCATATGGAGAGGAAAACAAGGGATGAAATTACAAATTATTCATAAATGCTGACAGAGGCCTTCAGACGTCAGAAGCTGTCCTGCGCAGACAGGCATGCGCACACCGCCAGCTCTGAGTGCGTGAGTGACGCCCCGACGCTTCTTTTCACTCTCAAGTAAACACGACGATAACTCCCGAGGTCAATCAAGACGAGCCGAGAGCACACACGGCCCGATTCTTGGCCCCGAGGTCGCAGACTCCGCTGACACTTCTCAGCTAATCTGACCAAACATTGAACGTCGAAAAATTACAACGTTTGACAGAGCAGAGTCAACAGCATTACAGGTTCAACTGTCACTAAACTGTCCGTTTTTCTCAAACCCAACAGGTAATGCAGTCTCCACAGCAACGAGTCACTCGCCAGTGTGACCTGTATGTGTTTAATAACCTTGATTACCTGCGGTATTAATCTTTAAGCTGGTGCCCTCTAACCCCAGCATCGTTATTGGAATCTTGTGCGCTCTGGGTTCAATACAATTCAGTGGAAAATGACACCGACGACACGGTCTGACCCGCGGAGTGGCAGTCAATAGATTTAATTAATCTTGTGCATAGAAACAAGCTGCTGCGAGAAGCAGCCAACTTAAATGAAGACGTCAGACGGACCAGCTTGAGCGGATCCAGGGTTGGGCAGCTTGGACATCGACACGTCGACACGTTGCCCGCCTAGGTGCAGGGGACGCACAAGGGGACAGAGAGCTGTCCAGTGCAAATGTTGTTTGCCCAATCTTACGGGACACAATTCTCAAATTTTGCAAGTCGAACACGAAAATGGAAATCTGCCCACACAAATCAAGTTGTCAAAACCAAAACGGATTTTGATTTGAAGATTTGAAAGAAAAAGGACACTCGCACAAGCTGAATGTCCGGAACAAAACGACGGAGTGTCGTCTCGAATGAAAGTTGGCACATCAGCAGACAACCCTACGTTTTGAGTTGATCGTCGAGTCTCATTAGCACGTCCCGTGGGGGGGGGGGTCTCGGTTAAATAAAAAGTCAACATCCCCAAGCAGCACAGCTCGTGCATTATTCTGCTCATTATTCCAGTCAGACGCACGCAATGTTCGCACAACGGAGATTTTGGGAATCTTCAAGCCGTTTTCAAACACAGCCAACAAAGCTTTTGCACCTCTTTTAACAGCTTGGGTATTTGGAATGGAAGATTTCAACAACTCCAAACCCATGCCTGGGAAAGAGTGTGCAATTAATCTGAGGTTTTCGCACTTAGTCATTATTTTGCTGAGAAGACAGGAGGGATCAAGGCTTTATTTGTGCAAGTGATTGTTGTGTAAACACATCGCGGGACTAACTACAGCACGAGCAGGTGCCCTGGTGATCTCCCCAGGTCTGAGGTTCTGTGTGCTGGGGAACGATCTGTGTGCACAGGGTAGGTCCACACAACCTCATGTCATCTTGAGCACAGGTAAGGTTTGGACAACCTGATGCTCTGTTGTGTGTACAGGTGGGTTTCAAATAGCCTGACACTGGAAATAGACCAATCGCCTGTCTGGCGTCGTACGTGCATGTAGGAGCACGATCTCAAAGGAACAGTGTCATACTCTGGCACTGACAGCGCACGAGTTGTTTTTTTTTTTTTTCGTGGACGAGCCTGGAATGAAAAAGTTATCCAACGATTTTGTCTCTGAAGGTGCAGATCCAGTCCAGGCTTGACAAATCTTCCACGTGAAACAAGCCACAATCGTCACCACAATCGTCTGCATGACATCATGTCAGAAAGGAGGACCACTACCGCCTCCCCAAAAGAAATCTGGTCCTGTTCCTTGTGCAAAACTGTCCAACTGTCAGTTCACACCGGTATCCCTGTTTGAAGAGCAAGGAAAAAATAAGCAAGAGTTGTATGTGTGATGGGAAGGGAGTGCTTGCAGCCGACTCAACAGCCCGACGAGGCGACCAATGAGCGCGCTCGCTCACGGTGTGTTGATTCGTGCGCTCGCTCCGCCCACCGTCTAAAGGCCACGACCCAAGCACACGATCAATCTGCAATCCGTCTAGTTCTTTGCCCTGCGCCGTAACACAGACATCGTGTAGCACTACGCTCAGAAACCATCTGGATTTTTACTCCATTTTCGAGTGATTTTACTCAAAGTAGACGGGACTTGGACTGACAAATGGCTTGTAAGCTGTGTGACCCTGCAGTGGTACACTCATAATGCACTGAGAGCACGGACGGAGTACACAATTCTCGCTCAAAGTTGGATAACACCTACCAACGGAGATTTGTACCCAAATTCATCGTGCCTTGGACTTGGAGGTCATGTTAACGGTGCCGAGTTGATATTTGCAGACCTGAGACCCGTACAACGCGCCACACAAGGTACAGTATGTGCATCTGCTTATCTCACACGACTCTCGAGAGCGAATCATGACGCGCAGTTGCCTGTAGAGAAGCATGTTGTTGTGCAGGGCTGACCTTTGACACCAGTCAGCTGTTCACCAATAAAACTGCAGAAAAAGCCCCCTTTTTGGTGAAATTGGAGCAAGAAAGTGGCGTAAAGGACGCGTCATGAGTTTGGGGACAGTTTTGACAGCGATTTGTGGAGGAAATTCACGACCAACTCGCCAAAATCTTCAGACAGGGAATGATTTACAGACTTGTGGATTGCTACGACCTACATTTTGCGGAACCTTATCAGTTCTTTGAGGAACTCCAGCACCAAGCAGATCCACGCTTTGGAGGAATTTTTCACTTGGGTCTGTGGTGTGAGCCAGTCAACACAAGCAACAGTGAAACCACCACCCAGAGTCACACTGAGAGGAGAGAGACAAGCATGCAAGAGTAATCGCCTTTACATGTCGGGGTGCAGAATGACGCTTCAAGGGTTCTTGTCGCAAAGACCCCGATACACATCTCAAGTTTCCTCTTCCCTCATCGAGCAGAAATAACTTTGACTGGTGAGTCAGTGCAAGACAGAAAAAGTACTGACATACCACCAACCAGCATCATGCGACACAAACTGGTCGAGTCTGTGACACGAAATTCACAAAACACAAAAAGGTCTGGAGCAATTTTCTTGCTCTTGGAACCTGTCAAGGCACCAATTGTTGAGGAAGCAAAAAGGTGCAACTCTGCAAAATTTGGCTCGAGCTGGAAAACGCAATTTGCAAGAGTGCACCTACCTAGCCTGTGGGAACCCGACAAATATTTCATGAGTGTTTCTTTATGAAGTGACAGGGACAGGCCTTCAGTCACACAATCCAGCGATTGACTCACCTGGAGTATCAATGAAATCCATACGTGTTGAAACAGTCAACTGTAAGTTGACCAAACTGCACTCGGTAGGACTTGGAGCTTTGTCTCTCGTTGTTCAGTTTGAAAACAAGGTTGTTGCAAGAATGTAGCAAATTGGAAGAGAAAGAAGCAGGTTGACTCGTGAGGTGTGGTTTGCTTGTGTTGGCTGTAGAGTCGGTACCTTTGATGCATCTTACAGTGACAAACACTCAGACTGCAGCTCGTAGTGCCAGAACACGGAACACCAGGGCTGCCAAAACCCCATTTTGTGGAAATTGAAGTGCAGTTTGCAATCAGTCGGTGGGAGAAGCACAGCAACCACTTGAAGTCTTCTTTTAAAACCAGCAAGAAATTAGATGTACAACATTCAGAGGCAGAAATCATTCCCTTTTGCGGTTTTGGTCAATTTCCAAGTGAAGATTATTCTGTTGAAACGAGACTTACAAATCGCTGCTCGCTGTGCAAAAAAAATCTCGCTTTTTCATAGACTTTCAAAACCAACATCAAAATCTGTTTGTACATGTTTCACTTTTAGAAGAACCTCAGATGTTGAATTTGTTCATTTTGAGCATTTGTCCTCGGCCTCTGGTGCCCCTCAGCCCCGCTGATGCGGGGAGGAGGGTATCACCATCACCCGCCACCTCAAGGACAGCGCGCGGCCGGCGGGTCAGTTGTGACGGCGGTCGCGGCTCGGTTGCGTAACCTAGCGTAAAGCGCGCGCGTAACTTCCGCACGTAGCGCGCGGCACCCGCATCTCCGTGTCGTCACGTTACGCGTGTTTACGTGCACGAGACCCGAGTCCATAGTTCACACGACGACACTATCCGGTCAAATCCAATTGACTAAAATGCATTGGTATTTGGTTTGTGAGAGTTGGATACGCATGGGAACTGTAACGTCCAGTGTTCCTTCAGAACTGAAGCAGCTTTGTCACCATCTCGGAACTTTGCCGACATTTATATACATCTAAAATTTTCTGAAAGAAAAAGCGTTGAAAAATATGTGTCAAAAGGTTGTCTGGTTGTGTTTGAGCCAATCCTTGAAGTTCTTGGAAACACAAAATTTTCACAATTTCATTCAAAGTTCAGGTTTGTGGAATCGTCACCAAAAGGGAACAATGCAATTTGTTGTGCGTTTGAAGCATGCGACCAAAAACCTACCAAACTTTTGATTTGGTTTTGCACTGTTTTGTGTCTGTGTTGTTTGCTTTATGGATGTGCTGTTGAAAGAAGCTGCAAAAAAGCAGAGCAGAATTGGATGTGGAAGGAGATTGATTCTGTGTGGCGGGCGGGCGGGCGGGGGCTGGGTGGGGTGGGTGAGGAGCGCGGGAGGGAGGGGGAGAGGTGCGGTGCAGGCAGTGAAGCAGCAGGCTGCCAGGCTGCGTACGGCTCTCGTAGGGAAGGGTTCGGGAGGCCAGGCTGCCGGGTCTATCGGCACGCGGGGTAGGGTCATGCAGCCTCCTCCTCCCTGCTGCACAATCTGCATACATTACCGCGAGGGTTGAGCTGTGTCTGGCTGGTTCCACCTCCGAGGCGGCCGCACTGGCCTCATTATTTTTCGGCCGCTCCGCGTCCATTGGACCCCGGTGTCTGGGTGACCCTGGCCTTCCCTGCGCATGAATATGGCGCACATATTGACAGACGCTGCTTGATAATAAATGAAGCTCGCAACCAATGGGAGACCGCGGCCCCTACTCCAGCTTTGGCCTTTTCCGCCCAGAGGTTAACACCAGCCGACTCGAGTTGTCAGATAGTAATGGATTTGGTGAACCCTGTGGACCCCAACTTCCATATTAGGAAGGCGTCTCCATAGCAACTGGCCCGTTTCGCGGGGAGCGTGGTTCAGAGTTCAGCACCGGCGCTGAGGCTGCACGGGTCCCCCTGTCGTGAACCCGGCGAGATTACTCCGCGTCGCTGCAACCTCTGAGTCGGTGGCATGTTGCCATGTTGTGGGGTGTTGGAGGGGAGAAACGTTGTGCGTTCTGACCAGCCGTGTGCGAGTGGCCCGCTCGACTTGAGTGGCAGGTTGGCGACATTGCTTCAAAGTCAGATGCTAGCGTGTGCCACCACACATATCAGCGACATCGCTACTTGAGTCAAGTTGCAGAGTATCCAAGTCTCATTCGGACTCGCGCAACCTGTGAGTGCAGCTGCAGGCACCGACCTACAGCAGTCAAGTGCAGTAGCAGTTACACAGTGGGCAGCAGCCAGCCACCCACCAGCGAAGAACACTTGTTGGACTTTGAAAAAAAAATCACATCAAAGTTTTATGAAGCATCAGAGTGTGACATCATTTTAAAAATTTTAAAGTGATGTTTGCTTAAATCTTCACTGAAGAAAATAGAAGAAATTCTTTTCTGAACTTTTGCAGTTTTTTGCGAAAAGAAGAAGAGAAGAGGACGACGATCAGGAAAGAAGGACAATCTTCGACTTCAGAAGACAGTGACTCTAGTCTACATTTGTGGTGTTGAATAGAATATGGCTACGATGGTGAACACACCTGTGAGCCAACCTACTTCATGGGGAACCCCGGCGGAGGACGGGCTCAAGAAATCCTGGGGCTCATCGGACGACAGCCTCAAGAAATGGAGTTCGAGCGACGAGTCTGGGCTTAACGGCACGGTGACGACGACTCCGACCCCGGCCGCGCCGCCTCCCCCGGCGCCGGTGCCGCAGACCCCGCAGACCGCGGCCCAGCAGCCGCCGCCGCCGCCGCCCCAGCCCGTCGCGCCGCAGCCCGTCACAGCCGTGCCCCAGCCCCAACACACAACGGACGTGGTCAAATACTCGCCGCCCGCCACCACCACCCCTACCACGACCGTGGCCACCACCAACGGCTCGAACTCTTCGGACAAAACGGCGGCCTCCGCCATCGAGTGTGTGGTGTGTGGGGACAAGTCGAGTGGCAAGCACTACGGACAGTTCACGTGCGAGGGATGCAAGTCCTTCTTCAAACGCTCCGTCAGGAGGAACCTGACGTACACGTGCAGAGGAAACCGCACCTGTCCCATCGACCAGCACCACAGAAACCAGTGTCAGTATTGCAGACTCAAGAAGTGTCTCAAAATGGGCATGAGACGGGAAGGTACGTGCTTCTGGCGTACGTATTTCTCTTAGCTTCTGATATCAGGGGGGACCCTACTTTTGTAGGGAACCTGGTACCACAGTAAAAAAATACCAGGGGTAAACTTTCCCTCCTGTTAGGTCATTATCACGTAGTCTACACTTCTTTTTCTTCACAAATGTAATTGTCTTCAGTTTTCTTTGACAGAGCAATGTATCTTGTTCTGCTGAAAAAATATTGAAAACCGTTCTGTAAGTTTGCAGAAAAGAATGCGAGTGTCAAGTCGAGAACATTCAGAGTTCCAAACACTGATCTTTGACAGACTGTGGGTGAAGCAATTGTATTGTTTGTTTCTGTTGTTATGTTGGGAACCAGGGAAACCACATTTGGAAAAAAGATTCAATTTAGAAATTTTTTGACAGAAAATGCAACTGTCCGCACAATATTCTTTTGTGCAAAGAAATCCGAGGTTCAGACTACTTGACTCAACTACAAAGTTGCAAGAAACACATTTCAATGTGTCATTTTGACGCCTTGCACGCGAAGGAACCTGCCGTAAAAAAGTAGCAAAGTCATGCAGGCACGTGCAGTCGCCACTAGATGCAGCTACTGCTCGCGAAATCGCTGCACATTCAACAAAAAAGTGAATTTTATGAAGCCAATGCTTGGCTGTTGAAGACAGATAAAAGTAGACGTCACTGCAACAATAGACAGCGCCTTCCCCCTTCTTCCTCCCCTGCCAGCCCAGCCACCGCACCTACCTCCCCATTTCCACGCAGCAACTGCACCCCCTCCCCAACAGCTTGCAAAATTATGCGTCTTGAATTTTTAATCAATTTTATAAATTTAGACATTTTAATTTGAATTTTATTTGCTGGTGAAGCGAGGCAGGGAGAAGGCTTCCCCGATGTATTTGGCTGGTTTGAACAGTCGAGGGAGATAACAGTGAGAGTGAGTGAGGAAGGATGTTGGTGAAAAAGTTGGACTTGGGAGGGAAAGGGAGCGAGCTCCGAGGCGATGGCGATGAGAGAGACGGGCGGACTCGGGAGAGGGACGATGTGCTCAAAATGTATCTGATGCTGTTTTCAGCAGTTCAACGTGGCCGTGTCCCTCCGACGCAGCACCCGGGCTTCCCGGGCCAGATGCTCAACGGGGACCCGCTCAACGGCCACACGTATCTCTCGAGCTTCATCTCCATGCTGCTACGCGCAGAGCCGTACCCGACGTCCCGCTACGGCCAGTGCATGCAGCCCAACAACATCATGGGCATTGAGAACATTTGCGAGCTGGCGGCGCGCCTGCTCTTCAGCGCCGTCGAGTGGTCGCGCAACATCCCGTTCTTCCCGGACCTGCAGGTGACGGACCAGGTGGCGCTGCTGCGCCTCGCCTGGTCCGAGCTGTTCGTGCTCAACGCCGCGCAGTGCTCGATGCCGCTGCACGTCGCCCCGCTCCTCGCCGCAGCCGGACTCCACGCCTCCCCCATGGCCGCCGACCGAGTCGTCGCCTTCATGGACCACATACGCATCTTCCAGGAGCAAGTGGAGAAACTGAAGGCCCTGCACGTGGACAGTGCAGAGTACAGCTGCCTCAAAGCCATCGTACTCTTTACCTCAGGTCAGTTTATTTATCACTTCGTTTTTTGAGTCAGTTTCCTTGATGACAAACTCGGGGTCCCTCCAACGTTTATGAATTCCCCCACGCTGGTGACGAAGCTCCCTGAGCAACTCCGGTTTGGCTCACACACAAGACAGAAACAATTCCTCTCTTACTCAGATTCCTTTCTATTTGCATGTCAGAGCAACAAACCGGATTTGACTCAAATAGACTACTCATCAAAATTTTTTTATTAAAATTTGTTCGAAGACCTTATTGTCACAACACACAAAGAAAAGATTTATCTTTGGTACAACTTTTGATGCTTGAAATTCATTCACTAATAGGATAAAAATTTCCTCTTGAACATTGTGCACACAGGTAGAAAAGCATGCAAGATTGAAATAAGATTTATTCCACATGGGTTGCCAAATACCCTGACAGGATGTATATCAAAGGACGACAGGGAAAGACATTTGATTTTATTTTTTTGAGGAAATTTTTTAGCTTCGTGAAAAGAAGAGAGGAACACTTTCTTGTTGTTTACCAAAATGTTGACTTGCAGTATCAAACTTCATAGCCTTGGAGATGTTTAGGATAGCTTGTCAGGAGCATCCAAATCACAAAGCACCTTTTTGCACGAGTGGGGCAGATTATATTTTTTCACAAGGCACCTCGGTCTGTCATCTTGGAGTGTGCTCAATTGTTCGCAGACATGCATGTTATCGTTCTCTTGTCAGTGTCTGTCCCTCACACATTCTTTCTTCAAATTTACATTTCTTTTTCAAAGTACCACGTCCCCAAGTTAAAGCCAGTAATAATAGGTGCATGTGGTGACAGACAATTGAAACCACACACCCTAAAACTCGAGCAATTTTCAAAAAGGAGCGCTTGCAATGCAAGACTGGCTTGTTTTCCCTGTGTGGCTGTCAGCCAAGGGAATTTTTTGTGGGTAGAGATTTCCCCCCTGTTCTCTCTCCGGTACCAGCATGGTTATTTAATACCTCCTCGGAACCTCTATTTACATCCCGTAAATTGCAATATATTGTATTTTTCCCACAAAAAACATGCGCCCTAATTTATATGCAGTTTGGCTGTGGAAAAGTCAATACCATTCAGGGTTGCGAAAAAGGAAGCATATTGTTCACAGATTGGGTTAGATATTTCAGTTTACACAGAAAACATGTCTCTTATGGCCCCATGTAAACCGGGGTCCTGGAAAGCTGAATTCTGCAGAGCTGAGCGAGGGGCCTGGTTCATGGCCCGTGGGATGGACAGTGTCAATTAGGACCCAGGGTCGGGAAATGCTTGCTGAGCTTCACGGGATAATGAATTGGCACTTCCCGTGGCTTGTCTGACTTCGATCAGAGATCAGTGGGCTTTTTGTCTTTCGCAACAACAGCGCAGAACGCATGAAAAAAACCCTCTCTCCTTACCATGCTCGCAGGATAAAAAACGCTGACCAGGTGCTGGGGTCAATAGAACTGGCTGCTTGCGTTGGCGCTGGCTACCAAGGAGATGAACCTTTCATATTCCGAACACAATCCATATGCGCTGAAAAAAGTCAAATGGATCGGTTCCTGCGCGCAAGCTGCGCGCCGCTCATGACCGGCGACCGTGCTCGTGACGCGTAGCGTGAGAAAACTCTCACCAAACAAAAACAACGCGAGACAAAAACAATATCCAGGTGATGAAAATTGAGAAAAGATACTGTAAGTTTTTTTTTCTGAGATGAAACAAGCGCTTTGTGCAGAATCTTGCCACGCGTGTGCACGCGGTCTCTTTCAAACGGCAGCGAATGCCCCCGTGCACTTTCAGCAAATTAAAAGGGACATCCTCGCTGAGCCGGGTGCCTTGCCAAAAGAGAGGAGGGTAAGTGATTACACTGAACAAACTGGTCTCGGGAGAACGCTGCTGGCACAGGCTGTCTTCAGGTGCGCCCTTCCTGGCGTGTGAGGGGCGAAAGAATTTACTTGGCGATTTGTTTCGCTGTTTTCTCCCCCGCAGCCGGTTCAAAATAAAGCCAGGAAAGCATCACTCAGCGCACAATGATATGCGATCCTTTCCCATGAATTATGAGGTCAAATTACACAGCTATTCCAGAAGAAAAAGCAGAAACCTTGGGGTTTGTTGATGATTCTTGCTTCACTGGATCCGCCGCAAAAATGTGTTTCTTTTTTCCACCTGAACTTCATCAAATTATTTCACCATCAACTGTGCATCATCGGCCGGGTTCTTTTCCACCGTCATCAAAGACCTAATGTATCAATCGAGGGGAAAATTTTGCGGCGAGAAATGTGAATCTAATCAAATTGCCTCCCTGAAACGCTCATCGGATTGCCCTGAGTAATGCCCTGGTGAGGAGAGACGAGTTGTAGTGTTTTCTCGCTATCTGGAAATGATCAGGAAAACGCCACTTGCATGTTGTAATGTGTGTGTGAGGCTGGCTTTCAATGAAAGATCAAGTCATGCCATGTCAATTGAGATCCCCCACCCACCCCTTTCTCCTTGCCTTTTTAAAAATCGATCCAGTCATCATTGGTAGGTAATAGACATGCCGCGCGCTTTGAAGGCCATATCCATTGCGTTGAAATGCGCACAAATGCCTGAATAATTGGCTATGATTGTACGATAGCTTGTCTGCATGCGGCGGGCGGCGGCTTCAAAAATACAAAGTTGTCTTCACCCGCAAAAGCGATGTTGGAATGGGAGATAGTGTTTGTGAAGAACGAGGGAGCTCACGCAGATTTTGCGGAGTGATGGAGCCTGTCAATGGCCGTGTCCCCCGCACCGAAGGCGAGCCTCCCATTCTAGCCACTTACAATCAAGTTTCCCTGAGAGAAATTGGCCATTTACAAATTTATGGACACGGATCTTCCTTTTGCTTGAGAGACTTTCCTGCATGACAGAAGTCAAGTAAATTAGAACAAAGTGTGGGGATCTGATTACTCCTGGTCGTCCGGGGGAAGCCGGGCCGCGCTTCACCCATCTGTTCAAGCTGTTTGCGCAGACATTACATTCTGCCGCTTGTTATTCCAGCTATTTAATCAGACTTTACCCTAGCCACGTGAACCAAAGAGTCAGGAGATATATTTTTTCAGAATGTTTCTATTTTCCTGTCAAGTTCAGACGGTTGCGCTGTGGTGCAAGCAGTTAACCAGGGAAAACAGATAGATCTGTTTGTATTGCATTGTCTTGGCAAGGCCCAGGCTTGCAGGCTGCGGAAAAGCCAACATGTGTCTCGGGCCCCTTGTCATTCTAGACCTCCCAGCTCAGTGAAACCCAACTCGGGTTTACACGTTGACATTTGGGTTGCAAGGTGCTGAATGTCAAGACAGCAGACAGAGTCTCAAAAACATGCTTCTTGCCAGCTCGTACGCTTCAAAGCAACCCCGAGTTTACTCTCTGTTTAATTGTTTATTGGTACATATTAGTATTCGTGTGCCAATCTGAAGCATTGTTGAGTTAGCTGTGTAACGTGCAGTCGCGGCCTGCCAACCATCGCAGCTTTATCAAACATTCATACAGGCCAAAGACTGGCTGATCCCTGGGACTCAGGTCATTAGAGGTCCCGAATTAAATATTTACCAAAACTTACAGGTGGACCTTTCTCCATAAAACTGCTTTTCAAGCGCGTTGAATTGCGGTATAATTGGGCTGTACACGGGGATTTGCCCATTGTGGACTTCGCAGCACTGTTATGTGCAAAGAATGGGGAAATAATCAATGCCTGTGATGCTGGTCCTCTCGTCCATGTAATATTTGGATACAGATCTGCCCCGAGAGTGACTGTATTTATTTAATGATTGGGGGCTGCGAGACTTTTCTCGTCACTCCACACAAGCCAAATACGTCGGCTATGCTAACCTAAGTAGATCAGCCTGGCTCCTCTTACAATAAATATTATTGCCTCTCCACATTACGTGTATATCTTTCATGCATCCAGCATTTGACACGGTCATATAGTTCGGGCTGACTTGAGCGTTGCGTATTTTTCTCAGAAGCTGAACAAATAGACCAGAGGATAAATCGCACATCAGACAAAATAAGTTTGCACCATGTGCCACTTGGCTCTGATAGCACCACTTCATATCAGCGCAAAATTTATGATGTTCGATAAGGAGGCCGACTTTAGAAAAAAAATATTGATAAGGCCTCTGACTTCTATCGCTAAAAAAAGAGAACTTGTCCACTTGATCTTTCACTTGAAGCATTGTGTGCCATAGGTCTGACGAGGAAGTGTATCAGAGTCGAAATAGACCAGGACCCGTTGGCGTTGCGCGTCCACAGTGTACTGGTCAAAAAATAAGCATGGTAACAAAAAACAAGCATGTATAGTGGTAGTAAGAGCCTGAGAACCAATGCTATTTTTGTGCAGATGGCGCCAGGGGCCGGTGCCTGGTGGAACTGTAGTAAGGCGTAGTAACGCGCGAGGTGAATGGCGGCCTGACCCTGTGACTCCTGCCTCCCCAACACAATACAATCAGTGAATCACACCACCGCATCAGCCACCGCCGCCACGGCCGCCGCCGCCGCCGCTGCCTCCCGCCCTCCCTCCCCCTTCCCTCCCGCGGTCGATTCCAAAACAAAACGGAAACACCGAGCAAAAACATTGATGTTCGCGACAAATGTTCAGGTCAGGGAAACCCGTGATTCGAACAAAATGACGTAGAAATATTGATGTCGTGGCAAAAACATGTAGCTACTGACGTACGGGACCAAATAATTCGGTTGAACACGGGGAAAGGGAATTGTTTTCTCTCCGAGTGAAACCTGGGCGCACACGCAAACCAATCCTTTGTTTTCCTGATTGTTTTGTGACAAATGCAGAATTCCCACAGAAATTCTTGAGTCATCATCGGGTGATTGAAAATTGCTCTGGTTGTACCCACTGACCAAGCAAACGACCAAAAATTTGAAAGTAACTGGGCCACCAAAAATGTCTGGAACCAAAGCCGACAGCCGAATTGTGGTTGGTTGTTGTGGCCACGAAAGGAGTTGTGATGATCTTTCGGCCCGAAGTCAAGCTCAGGCGAAATGCAGACAGAGGGAGGCAAGGCAAACAGGCAGCATTAAATCAGAAATCAATTGTACATTACGCAGCAAAAGCATCTATTTAATATTCCCTGCAATAGCCGGGATGGGATTACAAGAGCCCAGGCTTAATTACTCAGTATTCATTTCAATGGCGCATTAGCGGGGACTGACTTTATGATAGGGTCTCAGGCCGCGACTATGAATCAGGACATTCTTCACACTTGTTCACAGCCAAGGGAGCACGCACCCCGGCCCCCACTGGCATTGCGCGTTCCATTTATGATATTTTCAGGCCCCATTGCCATGATTTAGGCTTCGGAAATGACTTGGGACGGAGGTTGCGGAACTCAATGACGAGTGACTGACCTCTCACAAAGAGTGCGGCTTTTATGAGTAGGTCACAGATCTTTGTGATTCTGCTGTTAAATTCCAAGCAACAGCTGGGTGTAGAGCCTTGCTTTGCTTCTCAATCACCTGTGCAGCTGTGGATCTGCACCGAAAAAAAGTTTCAAGTCAGGGACAGAAAAAAAGGTGTTTTTGCGATTTGGATTCGGTCAAAAACTGAGCGGGGTCCCACCCAAGTCCTCACTTGAGGAGAAAAAACGCGGCGGTCCTGCAGGCAATAAGCTGCCTTCAGCTTCAAACAGCAGAAAAAAGCTTCCGTCACGTTAATGGAGGCTTGTGGTTTGTCAGATTACCGACCACATCAACGGGGAAAATAATGAAGAAAAAACCTTGTAACAATTATCTGCTGATGACATGACCATAAACCACACTCATCTGTTACCGCCGCGACGACTCAAGGTTGAGAGAAACCCCCGGTCCAAACCGCAGTAATGATGCTTAATGAAAACTCGCTTATTACCGATGAGTAGCGGACCTCCCATCTCACCGAGGTTCCCTGCAAATGAAGACTTTTTGCCACGAGATGGGAAATACCTGTGTGTGGATAAGCTTTGATGGGGGTTCGGGTTGTAGGGAGCATATGATGCGGTGTAATCGTGGTTAATTAGCGGGGTTTTGTGTCACACAGAGGGGTTGACCACTGTGGCCACTAAAATTGAAAGGGTTGTGGCTGGAGCGGAGATGATATTCAGTGAATACTCTGATTACTCTGATTGTATCTTCTCATTTTTTTTGCCTCAAGTGCACCGAGGCTGCTTTATTTGTGGCAGTAGATTCTGAGAATTTGAGATGGACGGACAGTGACGTTTTTGAACTCAAGATTTGTTGGCGGTGCCAAAGGGACAGATTGCTTTGTTTCCAGTGCTGGGAGAATCTGGACTGACTGCAGCGGTAACATCCCCCCTAATTACTTGATTTGTTCACGTGGGGGGTTTGTTGCGTTACAAGAGACGGACAGACAGACAGCGCCGCAGCATGCCAATCGTGGCGTGCCAAGCCTGATGCGGAGCAACATGAAGCTCACTCGCCAGTAATTGCATCAACAGTTTTGGTTTTCGTGTCAGTGGGTCGTAGTACCTGGGCAACTTTTATAGCCTTTGCTCCGTACGCATCAAATGGAATGATCCCGATGCAGTGTTATTGGCAGATCGTTTTCCCCGGAGATCGCGGATTCACGTCAAGGGGTCGCGCCTGCACTTCGTCTCGTCCAGAAGCGGGGTTCGCTCGTTCGCTGCGAACGAGAGAGGCTGACGACCGTGAACCGGCTCCATCCAAGAGCAGATCTGGATCCTGTGATGTTAAAGGTGGAATCTATTGAGAGCAGACATGCATCATCGTGCATACCTCATGAACATACTTTTTTTACCCGCCAGCAGACAGACCGATGCTGCGAGCATTTCCAAGAACCTGGAGAGGAGAGGAAAAAAAGTGAGGAGGGGGAAGAAAAATAGCAAAGGCGCTGAAGCGTACTTGTGTTGAGCAGAGATCGAGATCTGTTTGCGTTCGCGTCTTGAGGAAGCTTGGGCGCGGGTGCAGCGGCGGCGGCGGCGTAGCGCACGCGGGGAAGGTGATGGTGGTGCCGGGGTTAAAACTCGTATTTGTTCTGACATTGCCAACAGCTGCTCGAAAGCACCCGCCACCGAGGGGACTGTTGAGAGAAAAAATACGCGCAGGAGGATCAGGTTTTAGCAGGAGGCCAGCAGGAAGCAACAGAACCGCGGTTCACAGCAAACAGTTCCATACAGGGAGGGCACCCAACATCTGAAGAAATATGTTTGTTGTTGCAAAAAGCAGGGTCACACCTCTGTAAGATGCAAGGTTGAACTTACAGGGCAGACCCCGGGTAGAACCTTGATTGTTCATAGGTATGTGCATACTTTGCCTTTCGTCTGTACACATCAGGCACAAATACCACAAATCTTCCACTCCCCGAGAGAAGCTTCTTTACACAAGTGTTTTCTCGAGATCTTCAGAAGTGTATCAGAGGCGAAATCTCTGTGTCAACATGCAATTACAGAGGCCAGGTCCATGCACGCACTCGGTATGCAGCCCTACGTCTGCGAGGCCACTCTCCACCCAAAAAAGTTTCCTTTTGCATCGTGCATGGCGGGGCAAAAAAGTGCAGGGTGCTTACATTATGCAGAGTTTACTCTGTCACTTCTCGCTGTATTGGGGGCTGTTGTGCGATTCCTCGGTAAACACTGGGCTGGGGCAGAGGTTTGCGGTTCAAGCGAGTACCGTACGTGCTCAGATGGCCTTCAGTACTTACTCTTTCACCTTGGGCGCACACACAACAAGCGTTTACAAGATTCCGTCCTGAAAACTCCTTTGTTTTCCCCCTTCATGAAAAAGTAGTACTCTCCAGGCACCTTTCAGCTTTGTTCCATTCACAGCGGCTGCAATTGCAGATTGTTTAGTTTTTCTCGCTCCTCTCTCACTGAAGGTCTTGATGAGTGCAGTGTGATTGACAGATGGTACTTCAGACATCACTTCGCAATGCTTCCCTTCCCCTGAATCCATCCTGCGGGGCGGATCCAGGGTTTGTTATTCAAAGGACGTCCTCCCCCCCCCCCCCAGTGATACTGACTCCAACAGGGGAGCCGCACCACTCAATGTTCTCCCACTCGTGAACGACACGTGCATTGCGTGCGAACCCGCCATTCGCGGGGCTGGATCCGCTGCGTCCGGCGCACCGCACTTCAGCTTCCCACTTCTCTCGGCAGCGAAGCATCGTGTAACCCTCCTCTTTTGTTTCCCACAACCCTCTCTTTGGAGCACATATCACATGTCCTGTTCCATTCTTCAACGCCATTCACAGGCAGCAATGCTTTTCGATACTCGGCGAATTTGTTAAGTTCATTTCTATTGATCAGGTTTCGATTCTGCGCCATGCGCCTGTCAAGATGGCAGCAAACAACATCATGTCAAATTGTTGGGGTGAAAAAAGTGAAGTGGGGCTCCTTTGTTGAAAAGGTTTCTTTTTTTTACGCAATGGGTTTGAAAATACTAATGCACGCTTAGGCCCGCGCGTAATTGCGTCATTTTGGCATTTGCATAATGGAGGACATATTTGGTTACCACAAACCAACTGCTGCATGCGTTTTCAAACCATGTGCTCTTTATAGGTCATTTAGGCACTTTTTTCTCTCCAGAGTAATTTCGCCAATACCACAATGCGTGCAAACAGATAACGAGCGCTTTGATCTATGGGCAGCGAAACACATGTATGGATTCGCTCCGGGTTTCGTGGGGTCAGATTGCTGCCGACGCGAATTCCCTTTTGGTGATTCAGAACTTTGTGACTCTGGCAGTACAACGTACTTTTGAACACGATTTTATGACTCACGTTCTCACGTCGTGTGTTTGTTTTGTGTTCCACAGACGCGTGCGGACTGTCGGACGCCAACCACGTGGAGTCGCTGCAGGAGAAGTCTCAGTGCGCGCTCGAGGAGTACGTGCGCTCGCAGTACCCGAACCAGCCGACGCGCTTCGGCAAGCTGCTGCTGCGTCTCCCGTCACTGCGCACCGTCTCGGCGCAGGTCATCGAGCAGCTCTTCTTCGTGCGCCTCGTAGGTAAAACCCCGATTGAAACCCTCATCAGGGACATGCTTCTCAGCGGAGGCTCCTTCAACTGGCCCTACATGGCCATCCAATAGTACCCCACCCACCCACCCACCCAACCACCCGCCCCCCTGAACCCCCCAGAAGCGTCTCTCACAACCGTGACGTCAGCATGGACAATGTCACGTGGGCCAAACAGTGACGTCAGACGTTGAGGTACACGTTCTAGTACTTAGAGAGCAACTGAGACCGAGACCTCGCCGCCCGTGCAGCTCAGTGCAGTCAGCTCGAACTCATCGGCCAACCGACCGACCGACCGACTGACTGACCCAGCCAGTCCAGTCCAGTCCTTCGTCGTTGCCCTCCGCCCCGAAACCCCAACAAGGAAGGTGAATCCACGTTTTCTGAAAGTGACTGACTGACTGATTGACCGACTCGAGGGGGAGTCTGGTCCCCCTGGTGACTGTGGTGCAGCTCAAGGGTAGAAAGAAGAGACAGAGACCTGTGGTGGTAGATTGGAACCGTGGAGCAACTGGCGAGGCGAGGCGAGGTTGGAAATGGACCGCAGAGGCAGTGGACTGACTGACTCTAGATACAAACAAACACAGATGTAGCCGTCAATCGTGAATGGTCACATTGTGTGTGCCATATAAATCCAGAATAGTATTAATTTCAATCCGTAGTGTAGCAGCCGTGTTCTGTAAAGTGGTTGAAAACAAATATCCATAACTGTATTCATTCAAAAGGTTCAAAACCTTGCCACAAAAAATGCTCCATGGGAAAAAATACTACCATTGCACATGAACTGTTTGATGAGCATTTTTTGAAAGTGCTCATTCCTATTTTGTCACTGGTTTCGACTTTTCATTTTTTTGTACAGAAGTGTAAGAAGCTAACTCTAGAGACGCTCCTATTTAAGAAGTTAATTTGCATGATGTATTGCTGTAGTCATGAGACTTTAGGTCTGTAAATGAGCTGTAACTTTCGATGTCAAATGTGTCAGTGTGTTCATGTTATACATTCATGCCGTTGGTTCTAAACCATAATTTAAAACTATTAATATTTCCCATTCTTACCATCACAATTAATTTTTGGTTCGCAGTGGCATTTCTCATAACATTTCTATCACGTAAGTTGCATGAGTATGAGTAAAGAGAACATTACTCTGTCTGAGGGCAGAACGTTGGAATTTGTAGCTGCCAAGAGAAAGAAACTCGTAACTCTGGATATAAATCACTTTCTGGCCCAAAGTCTATGAATACCACACTGTAAGGAAATTCCTCCAGCAACAGCAAAAGAAAAACACGCCAAACGAGGTTCAAGCTGAGTGTCCATCCCGGTGGTGAGAATGTTGGTCCTTACCAGGTTGTTCATTTCCCTGTGTTATTGTACTTGGCTTCAAGCTTAGAATTTTGTTTTACAAAGTTCCTATGATGACATCACATCTCGTTTTCCCACTGTTGTGTTTCGTTTCATTTGTCAGATCAAATCCATGAGGAAAAAAAAGAAGACGGAGTGTGTGAAGGCATGTGTTGTGTGAAGTACAAGTACTGTGGTCCCTTTTCCTTATTCCTGTTCAAGGCAAATATACTCTATTCTGCTGTTTATTAAAAGGTTCATCTGTCCAGAAATGTTACTCAGTTCGTGTCATTTAGCAAACGATAGCAATTGAACGTAGCGGAATCCTGTCTCGATTACCCTGGGAGGCCCGGCGGATCTGCGCGGCTTGCCCTGGGTAATGAGGTTGTAGCCGTCCCCGCCGGCCATTAGTATTGCCTTCTGCAGGCAGCCCCGCTCCAAACTGTATGCTCAAGTAAAGGCGAGTTGGCGAGGCCGAGGTCTCGAGGCCCGAGACCTGTGAGTGTGACCCCTGGGCTCCGGGGCCGCGGCCCTGCCACCGCAGGGATCCCGGGCCCGGGACCCCGGGACCCCGCGACTCTTCAACCTGACTGACCAGCTTTCATCAAGTGTACATCAAACCCGCGTGTTGTGTGTCCCTCCACCGCTCACCCAAACAGCTGACTGAGCCTTTACATGTTTATTCCACTTCAGCACTGATCTCATAAGTATGCTTATGGCCTTCAGTGAATCTGTCAGTACGTGTAATGCTGGGGCAGCCACACATGAAGCACTCGCAGATATGTAACGAGATTCAACTCGGCTCTGGTCAAGTAGTGAGAGCCGTACCTTTCACCTCCCGTCTGAACTGCAGGCCACGAAAGCTAATCTGAGTCGAACCCTGGCGACCCCTCGATTCTGAACTCCCCAATACTATTTGGTGATCCGGTCCAGGATTCAGAGGAAAGGGTTCCAGGAAGCAGTGCAATACTATCAGCTCTGCCCGATGAAAGAGAATGCGCATTTAGCCAATAAAAGACTCCAGGAGAGATGCCCGTTGTGTGAAAGAGACCACTGTGCAATTATACACCAAGATTTATTTGGCAATGCAAGTTGTAGCGACTGGTAACATCTGTGAAGAGACGTGTGGCAGTATTCACTGTATAAATCGGCGTCCGTCCTGGATCCAGACCTGTGGTACCTGACGAGGGACGGATCCGGGCCCTGGCAGTGAGAGCGACATGCGGGTGATCCTCACCCACAGAATTAGCCTTGTCTCGACACCTGCACGAGACTCCGCTGTGGCCCCAAAACGCCACACCATTTGCAAATCCCAAGCCAACACATTAATAGCATCATTTGTCCACTGCTGTTATTAAAATGACAGAGTGGTGCACCGGTGCACGTTCGCCAGGCACAGACAGAGCCCACGAGTGGACTTTTTTTCTGACCGAGGCGAAACTCGTAGCAAACGTATCCATCGCCCCAGGGCCCCTCTGTGTAATCAAACAGACCGCTCATTTACTACAGCATATAGCAGTATGCAAAGAATGCCATGCTGTTTGTTTTTAGGCCTGCGTTAGAGAGAAAAGAATAATTAGAGTGATGACTGGTTGAAAGGTGATAGACCTTTGTACACTATTTGTACATGTTTAGGCAAAAGTAGACGCAAACCATATGCTCGCTCAGTGTCAGCAGTGGAAAAAGGTGGGCGACGCGGTGGTTTTGATCTCAAGGAACCAAGTCAGCGTTGTGTGAAATATTTGAGATGTGAAGTTGGGCCCCGCGAGTTATCGGTTCGAGATCACATTTTCGTACACCTCTCGAGTTGTGCAGAAGCTAAGAATTTCACGGTTGCCTGACTTTGAAATACGCGGTTCAGATGGCGAAACAGCAGCAACGCTTCGGGTAGTAGGGGAGCACGGTGCGAAACATTTCTCTCATTTTCTTTTTTGCAAATTTCTGAAACCTTGAGGTAAAAGCAAGAAAAGTACAGAGTAAGAAGTCTGGTGGTTTGTCATGACAGTTCCTGAGATGAGGGAGCAGTGAAAAATTGAGTGAACTCGAGTGTGGAAGGATGGGGCCAAAGTTGAGTCCCCGGGTACTGCGCGAGGTGTACTGTTCTAACCTACCACCTGGATGTCAAACGGCAGTAGCAAAGGCCCCGACTGTTTGTGGGACCCAGAGCAACAGCGGGTCACAGCCTTCAGTCTATCTTCGCTCCCCTGCACCCGAAATCATAGCTCTGTGAAGACATTATTCCCTTTGACTTGCTTCTGAAGATAAAAGCCAACCTGGGCATTGTGACCTCCAACCTTGCTGAGAGGCTCCGTGGGAGGAAAAGTTACAGCAGAAATCAGCGCAGAGGGTCTCCGCTCGGTGAGATCTCCAGCGCAACTCTTCTGATCTAATTAGTAAGTTACTCCTGCTCAAGTGAACGAGAGCTAAAAAGTACTTGAGCTCTGAGCACCCCTCACCTCGTCTCACCCGAACCCTGCTTGTTCATTTTGAATGGCACTTGTAAAATCTCCTTCACTCCGATGCGTAGCAACTTTGCAAGTTGATAAGTTCGCGCCGAAGTCTGGGGCTGGAGCTGAGTTCGCACCCGCATCTGGAAGGCTTCTCTCCGCACTGAACCTCTCAGACCGCCGTGACACTCCAGATAACGACATGATTTATGTTGTTCAAAAATATATCAACAGCAACGCGGTGTGGAGGGATCGAGCGAGAGGTGACTCAGTCTGATCCCTGATCGCTCTCAGGGGCAATGGAGTCACAAGGCCAGATCGCTAACTGTCTTCGAGACAATTCACGCAAAAAAGGCAAGAAAACAACATTTCCACAAAGGAAGGAACTTTTTCCAAAGAGAGGCAAAACGGGCGTCTTTTGCCCGAATGAAACGAAGATTTGCCTTTTTGAACAGTAACACGCGGAATCTCTCAGTTCAAGCACTTTGACACGCATCTGCCATCTGGTGTCAAAACCTCGAACTGTTCACTGTTCTCTCCATCAGAATGCCAGTTGAGTGTTGCAAATCACACTCGAGTACGCAATTGAGACAAAAAGCACAAAACCCACGACTGGACGCGGCGCATACATGAACGGTCAGCCAACAATCGGGCCCAATTTGACCTGGGCTGTCCACAGCTCTGATCTCTAATTGGTCCTGTGTTCACAGACGGGACCCACCCAGTTCCTCAGAAGCTCAATTCAGATTAATTCGCTCTCCTGGTCTCATTTTATTGCTCCCAATCTCAGCTGGGCATGAAAAGCAGAATCTTGTCTGTGGAATTTGTTTTTTGTCTGGATGGTTGGTGTGTTTGGCTGGTTGGGTCGGGTGATGAGAGGCCGAGGCCGAGGGGGATTGATCCCTGAGACTCTGTGCTCGTGGTCAGGGTCCGGCAGCTGGTGCGGTGTCCGCCGGATCAGACGCCCGGATCACCGCGCGGCTCAGCGCTCCCGCCCCGGAGATCACCGCCCGGGGGCACAGGTCGCCCCTGCCCGGCCCCCGCACCCAAAACCCACTTTGATCCCTTTATTAAACAAGCTGCCCCCTGAAATCTAACCACTCATATCCGGTCAAAATTCCTGCCGGCCGCCAGTGGATCGATACAGCTTGTGATCAGAGTCAGTGTTCTGTGTCATGAGGGAGAAACAGAGGGGGGGGGGAGGAGGGGGCTTCAGTGAGGCGCTTCTGTCTGAGTAAAAGGTCCCCATACAATTTTGCAACTTGACACCAGTCTCTGAGAGAAGATCATTGAGTGTGTGCATGGGAGACTTTTCACTTTACTCAAGCCTCAAGAATTTGGGAAAGCACAAGCAAATATTGACCCTCGTTTCGGAGACAGCTCTCCTTTGTCAGCAATCCCCTCACTGATCATGCGGACTTCTTTACAAGTTACACCACTTCACAAAATGGCTTTGAAGAAGGAGAAGAAAAAAAAGAAAGGCTCATCAAAAGGGATAAGCCGTGTTGTTGTGTAGGTGAGATGTGAGGCTGAAGAAAGACTCGGGATGGTGTGAAGGTGTTTGATCGTCTGTGTAGCAGCGCTGCCACTGCAAACACGAGTCGCTCTGATGATGGGATCCACTCCGCTCTGTCTTCTTCACCTTTTGATGTGCGAAATGTCATTACATGCTGCACTGGGAATGTCCACACTTACGATTTCAAAATCTCAATCATTGCTTCCCATCTACAGATCCATTTGTAACAGCGAGGAAACAACCAGGGACAAAAGCAGTCCATGAGGTTTTTGTTTTGCTTCAGATTGTTGTTGCCTGAAAGTTTCTGAGCTTTTCGAGATCTACATGAAAATATTTTCTCTGTATGAATGGCGGAATGCTTGTCATACATGTACACTTCTTTTGCCCCGAGGCACAACATTACAATGGTCCAGTAAAAAGTGGTGGATCTCTGAGAAGACCGAACATTTGCTGGCCTGAGTGACTTTCTCCTTGAACAAGCTTATCATGATTACAAAACACACAGTCTGTCATTTGTCAACAATTTTCGTTGCCTTTGCTGCTGCTCTCTTGTGTTGCTTGGGCCACATTTTGAATCTGATTTGGTCTCTGCTGAAGTGCTTCAAAAGTACCTCTCAAAGAGGCCCCATTCAAAAATTTCAAGTCCAAAAATAGGCTCGGATTATGAAAAATGGCGCGGAGGACATACTTGAGCAACCAGCTGTTGCGACAGGTCGGGTGTCACTCGGCCCAAGACACGGAAAAAAGTCGGACAAGCCGAGTCGAGTCTCTGTGAGAAGAAGACAAACACGTTCTTCGTGTTGGGCTCAACTGGTGACTTGGAATTTTGAAAGATTTTTTCGTTCACGCCAATGTTTGGGCTCCAGGCGAAATTTCGTGAAATCAGACTCGATGTTTGACCCGGAAATTGACCCAGTTTATTCAGGTTATCTTTGAGGTCACAAAAAATTTAAATAAACAAAATTGAGGGGCAGATATCACTTTTATGTAACGCTTCATGTATGGCCTGTCTGAGGTTGGCTGGTTGGGACACTGAACGTTCGCGGCAGAACACGTTATTTTGTCTAATAGTGAGCTGGGCTGCTTGGCACGAAAGGCAAGCATAAGGGCGTTATGGGGGTCATAATTTTCCCTTTCAGTGGACCTATTTACTATAATTTTGCTACTTTGGAGCAAAGAACACAAAGACAGTTGAAGACACGAGCTTTTTCTTTTCATTGTATAATTTCACATTTTGGTTGCAGTTGGTTTGCCTTGAACAGGTGCCCTCGCATGCGAACTCCCCATTATGGGCCTAAGTATTTCATCTCCGAGGCAAATACGTCACAATCATGAAAATCATTTCTCAACTATTCCTTTCAAGTTTAGTTTTGTAAGAGTTGCAACCTGAGGAGTCAACGATTTCTCCCTCTCAACCACCAACCGTTGTTCAATTTTTTCCCCGCAGACTCCGTGCGTTGTGAAAGTTTCTGGAGGATTTTCTGGTGAAATTTGTTCAAAAACCATTTATTTGTACTTATGTGTGACATTTTTTTCACATTTTGTGTTGGTGGAGCCAAGCTCTATTCTCCTCTTTCCTTGATACAAATTGTCAGGCTGTAAGAAGTGAGTATCTGATGCTTGGGGCGAAACTGTTTCGATATCGGGACAACACTGCTGTACAAGTTCCCATCAAGGTGTCAGTCGGTCGGTGTGTGAGATGTACTTTGAAACGTCATGAGAAGTGAACAAGTTGTGCAAGTGAATCAGATTTTGGGTTGTCAGTTGTGAAGGGTTCGAGATTCGCCTTTCGTCGGGTTTCGCCCTCTTCTTCAAATACAGGGTTCCAATGCACAGAGGGCCACACGGACAAACCCAACATTTCTTCTGTTCTCCGCATTGTAATGGCACAAAAAGGCCACTGCTGGCCCTGCCTTCAGGTATCTATGAATGATAAATGTAATTTGTTTGGTGGATGGCTTCCACAAAGTATGATGGGTTGTTGTAATGCAATGAAAGCAACACACACAAAGGCTCGTTCGTATCCCACTGTCGAGCGCTCGTTTCATTCAGGTTTTCCTATTTATTTCCCTCCTTTTCCGTTCAACATGTGTAAATACGCAAGGAGCGGGAGGTGTCTCTGGTGGGATACGACAAAAACGGATGTGCTGGTCCACACAATCATGTTCTCATGTACTTAATTAACGGTCAAAAACTTCAAATGCTGCACTGTAATGATTGTACATGTCTTACTTACAGTTCTCATTGTACAGATTTCCACCCTTAGGTCAGACGGGCGAAGTATGTTGAACTTACACTTTTGTGGAAATATGATCGTTGGTGTGTAGAACAAGTGTGAGTCCATCGGTGCCCACTGCCTATCTTTGATTTCTTTGTGTCTTTGTTGTGAATTGAAGTCAATTCCGTTGTCCCTTCCCACCCACCCAGCGCGTGACAAAGGAAGACAAAAAAGGCGCTTTAGTACCAGGTTGAACAGCTGAAGGAGTCGGTGTGGATTTCAGACTGGCACTATGTGTTGTGTAAGTTGGTTCTCTCTCTGCATCCAACCCAGGTGTCGCAGGGCCAGAGGTGAACACGTAATAGGGTCACACATGCACATGTTTTGCTTTGCACACCGCGTTTTCTCTGTCTCAAGTCAACGCCAAGGGAACCTGAAGGCTGGGACTGCAAAGGAAATGAAGCTCAAGTGGACTCGCCTGCCCTGCCTGCAGACACTGGCCAACAGTGTATGTTGACAGGAGTTGGTGATTTAGGGAGAGGTTGGGCGATCTTCATCTCGGGGTCGGCACAAATATTGTGTTAAAAGCAGCCTTTGTTTCTCCCGAGTCTCCGGGCAATAAGGTTGCACAAGGCCACTCGCCTCTCGCCTGTCAGCAGAGTGCCAAAAGACACTGCTCTGTTTTGGCCCAAGATTGAATTTGTCGATCCTATGTGGTCCACATAAGGTGTAGGAGCCAGTTGAACTTGGCACTTTTCTGAAGGCTCGAGGCCAGCGGCCGCATGCATTCTGCATGAGAAGGTTGCATGTCCGGCGCTTAGATCCAGCTGCAAAGCTGCCACTTCTCACACCTTGAATGAAGTATTGCGTGGCAGCATTGTTTAGCTTGATTAAATTTGCCAACAATGTGAAACCGTACACTTGGAGACATCAAGAACTCCTTTTGCCCTCGTAATTACATTTCTCCACCATTTGCTCTTCTGATGTGGCTCCGTCTTTCAAGAAGATCGGTCGCGGTTTGTGGTGGGAGAAAGACCCCATTTGAGCCTGAAAATTCAATTTCAATTTTGTTCTTATCTTGTATTTCTGCGCATCCCAGAAGCATGCATGAATTTTAATGATGCGAACATGTTTGACCTTTGATGTTCACCTCTGACCCAGATTTGCAAGCATGGAACCTTTTATTTCCTTTCACAGAGAATATTCCGTTTTGAAAACTGACAGAAGGACCCTGGTTCAGTGAATAGGCCATTGCTTCAACAGACCCATGTCCCTGCAGGCAGTGTCTGTCTGTCTGTCTGCGACGCATGGCGCTGGGTAGACACTCCCTGCTCTTTGTGGACCATCTTGCAGACATTGCATTTTGAACATGCATGTACTCTCTTTTTCTGAACCAAAGCGTAATTTTTGAAGAGATGTAATGACAACACCAAAATGTCAAAAAGGTGAGAATTACAACAGCAAAATTTGGAGATTATTTCCTTCACTGAAAAGTGATGCCATGATGTTCTTGTAAAATACTGTCATTCGTAAATTAATTTTTCATGTTGGAGGAGAAAAATATACACATCAGCGTGCCAAAATCTGTGATATTATTTGGAGTAGAACGACACCAACCGTATCAAAAGCTATCTCAGCTTTTCGTGTTTTGCATTTCACTGCTGGAAAACTGGAGACAAAATTGTTTGTATTGGAAAAAAATGCCACCAAATCAAGCCCGAATACTTTCCATGAGTGCGTCGTGATGTGTTTCCGGAAATGACATAAGTATAGGATAACTCCCGAGCACGAGACTGATACTGTGTGAGAACAACTCGAGTGGCGTTAGCCACAAGAGGTGTTTTCACACAGTATCAGTCAAGTGTGAGGGAGTTATCC
>JAAUXT010151226.1_pt1 | contig 76976 bp, 49 predicted proteins | sample 7278171 | NCBI WGS metagenome assembly JAAUXT01 (sample SAMN14350112, study PRJNA611818) | marine sediment metagenome | isolation source: surface marine sediment (1.8m) | place: French Polynesia: Moorea | collected 2018-08
CTTAAAAACCCTTAGCATTCATGTGTGCGTCTGTCCACACTTTGGAATGTAACCTCCCACCAGAAGTGATGCGACCATCATCCGGGTCCGTTTACCGGACTTACTTGTTTGTTTTGTTATTTTACGTCCAAATTCTTCATCCATTGCTGAACATCCCACAAACAATTTCACGAGGAGAAATTGATTCCGGGGCGCATGTCTGCAGTGTGAAGTGTACGTTCATATTTGTTTCCCTGCAAAATGCCACTAATTCTTTGCAGAAGTGCTTCTGTTGTTACATGGCGAATGTTCTGGCCAAGTTCAAATTTAGGCATTTGGAAAATGAGGGTGTTTCTTTTCACGAAAACATCTGCAGGCGCGCGAAGAAAAAAGAACCACACAGCTTGAATTTTGCTGGTGTTCTCTTTTTGTTTGTCATCATGATGACAAGTACTCGTAGTTCAACAAGGTTCCCACTGTCAATTGTTTTGTTTGCGCAGTGCAACTCGGAATTCGCCTGACGGAGCGAACGACCGCGACGGGTGGAAAACGCCCATCGACGTCGTGAGGTGCGCTAACATTTTTGACAGGATGAGGGTGAAGGAGAAAATCAAGAGAATTGACTACGTGCTCGTTCACTCAAAGAAAACTCCTGATGAAGAAACTGACCCGGACGAGAAGAAAGTGCTTCAGAGACGCATCAAACTGCGGCACCGATTCGAAGCGGCGCTTGTTGATGAGAAGATCGAGATTCAGGCGGATTCTTACGGGGAGAAGGATTACCTCAAGCTCCACGTGCCTTTTGAGCGGTTGTGCAAGGAAGCAGAACACGTCAAACTGGACATGCCTCTTCACGGGGTGAGTCGACACATTTTCTTCACATCTTGAGTTATCTAAGTTTCTCAAATACAAAGATCCAACGTAATTTTCTGTCATAGCTGATTTGTCAACAAAACAACTTTCTCCTGAGAGTGAAGTTCCGTGACATCGAACCTTGTTCTGCGTTTTGAGATACTCAGCAAAAAGATTGACAGCTCATAAACTTGACATCGCAGTGAGAGTGATAAATGATCAAAGACAAATATTGCTTTGTGTAATTTGCTGCGCCATATCAAGTAAACAGAAGGTCTATCATTGACACCATGATGGCTCACAAATTGCTCGAGGAAGATAAACTGAGTGGACCCATGATTTGGCTGAGACGTGGCGGCCTTGGGGTGGGGGAAGCGCACACAGTTCCACAGCCTCACGTTTGACGTAGAGCTGTGAGGTGGGTTGGGGGGTCTCAAACGCCTGGCAATGCATCATTTTGGGAGTGATTTGTTGTCTTTCTCACGTGGAGTGTCAAGGAAAAGCACAAAGCCGTGGGGATTCTTTTCTCCAGCGTCATGTGCATACTAGACGTCAGCCAAACGTGCCTGACGTTTTGCCTGGCTGTGCTGTCAACTATTTCTTTTTCAGTGTGAAATATATCCAGAAGGGAAGCCGAACTTGTGGGAAAGGTTCGAGAAAGATCACTTGAAGACAGACACAGAAGGTAAACAATTCATCAAATACACCACAGAACCTGTTGCAATGCACGGGGGGCAACAGAAAGAACAAACCAATCGAGTCTGATCTACATGCCGGTGTTGAATTTGCAATGTCAGATGCCTGGAAAAGTTGCCAAATCATGACAGTGCCACCAAGCAAGCACAGTGAAAATAACCTGGCGTGCGTCAGGTTTCTTGCATGCGAGAAGGGCTCCAGGTGAAATGCTCTTTGGGCTGTGGGTTCAGACTATTGTTACGCGTAGCGCGTGCATTTCATTTTCAACCCTGTGTCGACATTTTGTTCGTATTTGCACGTGAAAGGGAAGCCACGACGGCCTGAATTACTTTCCCAAATTGTATTTTGCAAACATGTGTACAGCGTATCCAAGGGAGTATAGATTTTCCCGGGACCTCTGTTGATTCATCGACACAATAGCGTCGTAGCGCAAGAGCATTGATCGCGTCGCGTGCGGCTAGAACAGGAAACACAGACTCACGAGCGCACAACGTTTTTGCTCTGTTGCGAGATTTGCGCCATCGTTTTTCTGCTTCTTGCCTGCCCTACCATTACACACACACACACACACACACACACACACACACACACACACACACACACACACACACACACTCATCACCAGATTCAAACTGGAAAGGAGGGAAGGCCGACCCGGTCCTACTGAGGTTGGACCTTGGGGTCCTTTAGAAATGGACAAGGGAAACATTTGCAAAGAACAGCACAGAATGTGAGGTATTGCTGTCTTTCAGAAGTCCAGGGCGACTCGAGGCACCCGTTTCCCTTGTGTCCGCAAGAACACCACAAGTACATTGCTCAGTTTTATTATTTTTTGCAGTTGACTTCGTGTCGGCACCGTTTGACACGGACTATCTTCAGATCTATGAAGGATATGAAAATCCCGAGACTTTCTTCCGACCTGCTCTCAGATACTTCTTGGTGAATATTTGCACAAAGTTCCCTGTTTCCTTCATAAAACAGAAATCATGAATGTTTTTCTCAATTTACCGCATGGCCTGCAATCATGGTGCAATTTTTTCTATGGTGTTTCCAATTTGTTCTTCGTCGGACAACGTGACGTTCCTTTTTGTCCGAAATAGAGCTGGCCCCAAGTTACCTTCGAGATTCAGAATGTTCGTCAGCCTTTCAGTCAGTCCAGAGAGAACCAACAACCTCTTGATTATCTCGCGCTTTTTTCAGACTCATCACATTCTCATCAACATGGACATCAGAAGCAAAGAAGAGGAGGAAGAAGAACCAATGGCCAGAATAGGTTTGACCTGTTTGTGATTTCTCATTCGAACGAAGACAGAACTGAACCAACACGTCACTTTCTTTTTTCGCTGTAATGCACCAAAATGCCTTGCCCAGGAGTCAGTGCTGCTCGACATTGTTGAATTGTCAGAAACGTTTCTGAAGATTCTTGCACCTGAATAACGCTCTGCCATTGATGGGAGTGAAACGAAAGCCACGCTCCGACTTGTTCTTTTGTCTTCTTTCCAGGGCTTCCTTACCTCCTCATGAAAGAAGTCTACTCTGATGCTTTTGTGTTGCACGACGAAACTGTGGAGGATCCCCATGAGCTCAACGAAATTAAAGAGAAGCTTGCGCAGAAGGGCGAGAAACTGACAGAAACGGAGAAGATGAAACGAAGATCCACAAAATCTCTGATGATGGAGGATACCAGAAAGGACCTGGACAACACTTGGACCAAGTTTTTCAAATACCAACCTTTGTGGAAAATCCGGAATTACTTCGGAGAGAAGTTTGCACTCTACTTTGCCTGGTCGGGAACTTTGATCACAACTCTGTGGGTGCCCACTCTGTTTGGGATTGGAATTTTCATCTACGGGCTTTACCTCAGGTTTGTTACAATCCAGACATTTCTCTGCTGTCGTGAACTCTTCACATTTTGTTGTCCTGACCACAAGCACAATTTCAACAGCATTTCACGACATCTGAATGGGAGCGACGACAGCGGATTGCCGCCAAACGCAACAGACACGGAAAAGTGAGTTGCTTTTTGATTTTGACTGCATCTCTGACGGACCGTGCAACAAACTCTCAGCTCAGTTGGTAACATAGTGAGAGCTCGCAAATTCAGGCCTTGGCCTGTCCAGTTCATTCAAGTTTTTGGAGGCAATGAAATGAGCAACTTTCAATGAAGTTGAATTGGCGTTCGTCACAAAGGGTTGGAAACATTGCGGGAGCTGTCGTGTCTTTGTCATGCAGCGGAACTCTCGGTCTCACCAACAAAACGCTCATGCTGGTTTTCGCCTTTCAGAGTAAAATCGGCCGTCGACGATTCCATAGCGGTTGTCAAAGAGTCCTTTGACAACAATGTTACTCCGTACTTTGCTCTCGTTGTTTGTCTTTGGGGTAAGACTCACGTTCTATTCCCTTGTTAGATTTGAACGTTCTTTGAAAATACTTGCTGGGCACGGCATAATTTTCTGCATGCTTCGCAGGCACCATATTCCTTGAGGTGTGGAAGAGACGCAACGCGACGCTGGCGTACGAGTGGGACGTGGACGCTTTCGAAGACTCGGAGCCGGACAGGCCTCAGTTCTTCGGCACCAAGCACAAACCCGTGAGCAAATACTCAAGACTTTCGTGAGACGACCAGCTTCTCATTTTGACACGTCTATCTGCATGTGATATCAGACCTAGATTGTCATTGTCTGTGCAGGACCCAGTGACGATGGAGGACATGTGGTACTACCCGATGCGGCTACAGCTCATGAAGTTCCTCGCGTCCGCCTCGACCTTGATACTCATGGTAGAGACACGAACAGTCACTTCGACTCTCGAACAGTCAAATGGCGTTGGCTCTTTTCACTTCCGGACATGTAGAACCAGGACCAAAATACAAACCTGGATGGCGCCAGGGATGTATTTATATTATGCACCATGTTCAGTCCACAGCCACAGCTTCAAACATCTTCTGCTGCAAGTCATGCTCTTCGTCTCTTCGTTGCCAGGTGCTCATGGTGTGCATCAGCGTCGTGTCGGTGATCGTGTACCGGGTCATCATGTCCGTCGACTACTGCAGCACGGCGAGCGCGCTCAACTGCCTCATCGTGACGACGGTCGTGTCGTCCGTGCTCAACGCCGTCTCCATCCTCATCCTCGGCAAGATCTACGACAAACTCGCCGTCATCCTCACCAACTGGGGCAAGATGTTTTCACTGAATCGTTTTGCTGTCAGCGGATTCAGGTTTGTGTTCACCAAAGGGTGACATTCCGTCTTTGTCTGTGTCAATTCTCAAAATCCCTGGTTTGACGTTGCAGAGAACCACAGGACGCAGACCCAATACGACGACGCCCTGATTCTCAAGTTGTTCGCCTTTCAGTTCGTCAACTCCTACGCGTCGCTCTTTTACATCGCCTTTTTCAGAGGGGTACAGTACCAAGCGCCGTTGGTTTTTCTTCGTGCACCATGGTTCGCACGATCTGAAACATTCACACACGAGTGTGCACATACTGTATTCGTACATGTGTTTCTTCTGCTGCAGACGGGCACATTTGCAGACGGGATCCTGGGTTTGGGAGAAGAGTACCAAGATGCATGCGGAGAAGACAACAACTGCATGACGATGCTGTCCTTCCAAGTGCTGGTTCTCATGCTCGCAAAGCCCGTGCCCAAGTTCCTGAAGGACGTTATTGTCGTGTATGTGTCTTGCTGACCGCGTTCTTTTGTCACTTCTTTGCAGTTGTGGAGTCGCATCTCGTTACGTGTAGATCTATTTACGCGAATGTCTGTTTTTCTCAGGTGGTTGTTGGGACTGTGGAAGCGACGCAAATTCTGTCGGAAGCAGTCGAGTAAGGTTGACGAGAGCGACGCGTCGAACGTGCCGACGCTGAGCTATGTGCAGCGCGAGGAGTCGAAGGCGGATCTGGGCGACTTCACGCTGGGCGAGTACACCGAGAAGGTCATCGTCTACGGGTTCCTCATGGTGAGCGTCGCTTAGAATCTCGTGTTCCTGAGACAGTAGAAAGAGACTCAACTTTGTGTTTGAGTGACATGGGAACATGATTTGCTTCTGCTGCAGCTGTTCGCGGCGTCGTTCCCTCTGGCGCCGCTCATCGCGCTCCTCATCAACATGGTCGACCTCAAGATCGACGCGAAGCGCCTCCTCTGGATGTACCGCAGACCCGTCGGGCGCATCGCGCAGGACATCGGTGCGTCCCATGTTCGTGAAATGATGTGCAGTCTTTAGCCTGTCCTGAACTGTTGGAAAGAATCACGGGTCCGAATTGGTTCAAGTTGTTTGCCGCGCAAACACTGGGTTGCGTTCACCGGATTGAACCCAGCTGTGTAAGTACACACGCACACACGCGTCACCAGGAAAGTACACGATCCCCAAATTTGTTGCAGGAATGTGGTTCAACATCCTGCAGTTCCTGAACATCGCGGGCGTCGTGAGCAATGCCTTCCTCATCGCCTTCACCTCGTCATGGGGCTCCAAGTACAGCGACACCGACAAACTCTGGATCGTCATCATATTCGAGGTGAGAAACACAACAAGAATGAAACATCATCTGAGAATAACGATGAATGAGCCGAAGAAATCTTCGGGAAGAAATTCAACAACAGGTTGTGTACGCGATTTGGAAAGCAGATTGATAAAGATGTTGATTTTGACTGCAATAATTTATTTCGCACGGTTTATTTCACAACGTATACCGGTACGCGTGTCCGTCAAAGAAACGTTGTTGGTCTAAAGGAAGCGATTGTGTGCAGCAACAACTCTCAGATCAGTTCGAAGCAATTCACCAAGTCCATTCGTCGTGTTGACTTTATCTTTTGATGTAATTGCTCAGCATATAGTGCTCAGTGTAAAGTTTCTGCTGCAAATCATCATCCCTGATCTACCGAGAGACGTCCGTTTGGCTATGAAAAGGGTAAGAAGTCCAGGTCAAATGCGCTTGCTTGGACTCCCCTTGCGCCTTCCTGAGCTCCATTTCCCCAAAGCAGATTCAGAATTTATAAGCTGTGTAGCTAGATATGTAGCGTGGAGGCAGTCATTTGTTTTGTTGACAATTACAAAAATAATATGTGTCCATGTGCATTGCAAATTCAGCACGTGGTCTTTGCCCTGAAGTTCGTCCTGAAAGTGATTGTACCTGATGTGCCCAAAAAAGTCGCTTTGGCCATTCGAAGGGTGAGCGTGTGTTGTCCACGCACTGCACGAGGAATGACATGGAGTTGGGCACATATTGATTTGAATGAATGAGTCTTTCTTAGCTCTTCTCTGTGCTCGCGTTGGTTTTTTTCTTCACCTTTGGAACTTGGTGTTTATACCACACGTAGACGACGTGTTCTTCGTGCACGGAATTTTTGGTAGGTTTCTTCCCAGATTTGTCCATATCTTCTTTTTCTTCCTCATGTTCATGTCATTCAGTCTTTCCCTGCAGCTTATCTCAGATTAGTTTTCTTTGCAAGGCTGAAAATCATGCTCGGCCGAACAATTGTCAGATCTGAAACCAAGATTTATTTTATACTCGGATGTTTAATTTGATTTTTGTTTCATTTTGTTGATTGTTGCACAGCACGTCGTGTTCGCTGCTAAGTTCTTTCTGTCAGTAACGATTCCCGATGTTCCTCCTGCCATTAGTTTGAGCATGAACCGGGTGAGTTTGAAAAGATCCAATGAGTTTGAAGAGATCCAGCATTCTCTCGCGCTTGAAAAAAGCTTGTTCGCATTCGTTTACTGGCAAAAATCAAGGAATTTGACTGTTCACACACGTAGTTTCTCTTTTCCGAACAAAACTTTTTGGTTTTCGTCTTCGGATTTTTTCCAGCACATGCAGGACACGCACGATTGAGACATTGCCTTTCTCACTTTGCAGGAGAAATATCAAGTCAGAAAAATATTTGAAAAAGCCAATGAAATGAGATTCGGCACCACACCGCAACAGGGACGGACAAGGTAGGACGCAGTTCATCTCCTTTTCTGATTTTTTTTGTCTCTAGAACTCAGGAAGACATTTCTTGGCAGAGTCGAAGGTGTGCAGAGCAAGCGAACTTTCACAAAAGAGTGTTCTACGTACGCGTTACTTTTCAGCGCAAAAGAGCTTTTCAGATCGATACAGTAAGACTGTATCTTGTTTTGTGCAATAAATGTGAAGTTGTGAGCACATGAAAAGTAGAATCTGGTCACATCTGCACCTGAGTCCGACATCCAAATTCAATGAGAGTTGTGGGTGTGTCGGATCACACCAAAAATGCTTTCAGCATTCTGGTCGTGTGCAAACGTGTCGGATGATCAGACACAAGATGCTCATGTGGTCACTGCAGACTCGTAGCCTATAGAGTGTCCAATGTTGTAGAGACAAGAGTGGCTCAATGGCAAATCGTGATTTTTTTGCGCACAAATACGCTTGTCTGTGTCAGATCATGATGAGAACGTATAATATTTTGATTGATCATTTCTTTGCCACCGAGTTTTGTCAAATTTTCACAACGCAATGACAAATCTTTTGTTGACAAGTTTTACCAAAAACCGGCAATTTCACCGATTGAATGATTCAACAAGAGTTAAAGAATTATTTTTGGCAAGAGCACTTGCCATTTGGTTTGCAAGACAAATTGGTTTGAACGTTTGCATTCAATTTCAAAGTTGCTGCTTTCGTCCTTTTGCTCCCAATGAAAAATGATAACATAGCGAACAGAAAATTAACGTCAGTTCAATATTTTATCACTGTCCCTCAGAAGAAAAAGAGTGGGGTTCGAAAACATGTAAGTCAAGCTGGAGATAGAAACCCTGGTGTAGATGCCTGCGAACTCTCTATTGATAATAGTTTCTGCAGTTTCTTTTTGTTTAGAAAATTAGAAATCTGTCCAATTGTTGATTGGCGATTCTGAAACTGATCTTCAACAAAAAGGCAAAGTGCACGGATGTGTCTTTGTCTTGCCTTTGCAGATAAAGGAGCTCATTGCAGACTACATCTTTGCCATTGCTCAAACTTTTCGCCGTTTCCTGTCTCCCTGTTTTGTCATTTTGGGTGGATCGCTTGCCTTGTCGCATAATTTTTGTTACCAAATCAGTATTTTTGAAGTTCATGTTTTTGTAAATGACCGTCAACTTTCTTTTGAAAAAATGATCAATTGTCTCATTCCTCAAACCTCACGTTGGCTTCGTTGTCTTTGCGGCTGCAGCGATGAGGACGAGACGCGACCGCGCACTCGCTCGGCGCGGGCGTCACGCGCTTCACGACGCCGAGACGATGCCGACGAGGACACGCCGCCGCCGGCGCCGCCGCACTACGACGATGACGAAGAACCTCGAAAGAGAAAGGGCAAGAAAAAACGAAAATCAGGCAAGTGGCCTTTGAAAATAAGTTGGGTGTGTCACAAAACCTCCTTTTCTTTGTCTTATTTCTGAACAGTTTGAGTTTGAAAAGTTGCACTTTCACACAGAGTGCAGTCGCACCACAAAAGTAAAGCATGGACTTTCCACGAACTTGAAATTTGGTTGGAGACTTTACGTTTTCCTGAACTCTTTGAACAGGAGACGGTGACAATGTGTCATTTGCAAGTGAACTCGGTAAATTTTGATTTGAAATTCAGCAGCTTTCCTTCGTGGTTTGGCCCGTTCTTTCCCCTTTTCTTTCTTCCTCATGTGCTTTTTGGAGTTGCTTCACTGCATGCGTCGTGTTGTCTTTGGTCCTATTGCCTTCGATCAGAAATTGTCTTGGCTTTTTTGGCTGATTTCAAAAGTGAAATGACAGGGAATTTGACTCAGTGGATGCCAGCTGGAGGTTCTGATCATCAGTAGAACGGCTCGTTTTGGCTTTCAAAGCCCAACATTGAAATACAGTGGAAAGCAACACACTGCATGCTCAGTTTAGACGCAGCGCACTTGGAGCTTTGGAGTGTTTCGCCCACGTTGGTGCCTCCAGTGGGTCTGGGAATGTAGTTTGGCTCTTCCGCCTTTGAAAAGCAACCAGTTCACCAAATCTTGGACCAGAAAATATGTCAAGTTTTTGCAAAGGAACACCAAAGTCCGTGAAAGTCTGGACTCGCTGGGGTATGCGCTGCAGGAAAGCCGGGCAATTGATCTATCTGGTTCTTCACCTGCTGGCTTTTAGATGTTCAGAGTTCAGTTAGTGATTTCAGATTTGCCAGTTTTGGCAAGCTAGATGAACAACGTTTGTTTTCTTGATTGGCCTGATACGCAAGCTCTTGGAATAAACTATTGCACCTGGATAACATGTAACTTTTCCCAAAAATAAAATTTTCACGCTGTCCTGAAGCACGTAGATTTATAAGAAGGAAACTGTCGCAATCAGCAAGACGTGTTGCGTAATTTTGAGTCTCAACTTTTTAAGGCATCCTCCAGCGTCGCAGATCGAACCAAAGTAATCAGTTTTCAATCAGTAGCGACCAGGAGAGTTGATCACTTTTCACAAAGAAATACGTGTGCATGTCCCATGTCGCAATCGTTTTTTTCTATTTTTCCTTCTAGCCGACAGTTCACTGTACACGACTGCAGATTACGAAAATGCACGACCACCCAAAGCCTACCCTCACAAGCTGGCGCCCCTCCAACCTCGGCCTCTGAGGGACAAATATCGTCACGGTAGTTACCTCGACCCCACAGAGTCAGTGCAGAGGCATCAGCATGTCGTCCAAATTGAACAGGAAATGCCATACAGCGCCCCGTTCTCCTTGCAAAGTGGTTCCCAACTGGGTGCGGTGGAGGTTCCACCGAACCCTTTGCCTGTCTTCACTGGGCTGAGCAATCCAAGCGGCCATGGCGTGCACTCCGACCTGATAGATCTCAGCCAGAGCCTCCCAGTCTACCCCACCCGTCCTGTCAGCCCACCAGACCCAGACACCACCGTCTTTCTGGACCTGACAACAACAACCGCTGACGCTCTGTCCAAGAGTGATGGTGCCGTTTATTTTGGCAGCTTCGGGTAAATCTAGAACTGTTCCTGTATCACGATAAGAATTCTGCTCTTCAGTTTGGGTCTGAAAAAATTTCAGTTCAATTATTCTTCAATTATACATTTGATTTTTCTGGCCGTATTCAAAAGAACACACGTTGTGTTTCTCTGCAGCCGATAATCACAACGCACCATCACCATCCACCACAAACTTTCTGTTGCCAGATTCTTGGACACATGTGGTTGTTTCTTCCAACGTGGAACATTTTGGCAGAAGACGCGACTGACCCGAATTTTTATGTTTCCAATTTGTGGTGTCTTCTGCCAAAACAATTCCCAATTCCGTACTCGTACCGACAATTTAACACCTGATGTTGTCCCTTGAGTTTTCTGGTTTCACTGTAAAAATGTTGTATGCCTCTGGCACTCTGTGAGTGAGATGAACCTCTGTTGCAATTTTAAGCTCGGATGCCCGAACAACTCCAAGAGAACCAAACGACTTTTGTCTGGCAGACATGTAGAGCGCTCTCTCTTCAATTGTAATGTTAAGAACCTGTCTGAATTTGGTTAAGTCCTGAAATGTTGTCTAGCAATCAAGAGACAGCCAATTCACGGTTGCCAATCGTATTCCACATCTCATGAAACACGCTTGCCTCTCTGCTGAAAGATTTTTTGTTTTCATTGTGCGCAGACGATTGGACGGAAGAGCCGTAGCGACTCCCGTTGTCCAGGTGAACCACGGCGACCGTGGCGGCGGCGGCGCTTCAACATCTGTGCACCGACTGCAGTTCCCAGGTCCTTCTGCCCGTGACGAACACTCAGACAGCTTTGCTTGACGGGGCCTGCCCACTGCAGCGTGTTCAGAGGAAAAGCACACACTCATTCCACTTGACTGAACAAAGTCACCTGTTACATCTCGATGTGATCTGTTGGGCGCTCGTTGGTGCCACTTTGTGTCACCAGAGAAACATTTGGTTGATCACAAATTGTACAAAACCCATTCAGAAAGGCAGCAGCCACTTCTGATGCCACACCAATTTCAAAAAAGGCTTACAGTTTCACATCCACAGAGACACAATGTAGCTCAAAGATGAATGCTGCAGACAGATGATCTTTTTTGTCACTGGTGCCTTGGATTCACCGACAGGAATGGGGTTCCCCGGAACGTTAAACGTGCTTGTGTTGTGTGTGTGTGTGTGTGTGTGTGTGTGTGTGTGTGTGTCTGTCTGTCTGTCTGTGTGAGTGTGTGTGTGTGAGAGACAGACAGACAGACAGACAGACAGACAGAGCGAGCGGGGTGTGTGTGTGTACTCAAGATGTTGTCACACAGGGTTTGGAAAAGCTAGTCTTTATCATTGTTTCAAAAAAAACAACCTCTCAAGGCTGTCAACTTCTGTGATACATTTGTATATCTTGCTTGTAAACCGTGGAGTTTCTCAGGTGAAGTTCCCTTTTGTTCCCGTGTGCTTTGTTGCTGCACACACACATTGTCCTTGACGCCATTTGAAACACCAGTGCCGTCCTGAGAATGGAACAGAGCCCGAGAATCTTTTTTTCCCTTGAAGACGCTTTATGCTTTGTAGAAAGCCTTCGCGTGTACAGACGTTCTTCTTTTGTTGTCACAGCCAGGTCAATTCACATTTTTGGTGACTTCTTGCAAAATCGTGTTCATGTGAGGTTCCTCATTGTGCATCACTGATTCACATCACTGATTTATGGGATTTCGTTGTTGCGAGACGATTCTGGCTGCTGGTTCTGTTTCGTGCAGAAAATAATGTGATGAATCCCGACGAAATGATGTAACACAGAGGAACGTTTCGTTTCTCTGAATCAGAAATGTTGGAATGTGTCCGGTGCTACGTTGCGTGAAATCACCAGCCTGTAAGAAAATAGATCTTTTTTGAGTTTCTCAGCTGTCAGTGAACTGTCGTGCGTGAACAACCCCCATGACAAAAAGCTTCTTCATGAATAAAATACTTGACAAGATAGTGTGGTATTTACATTTTTATTCTCGATTTGACACAAAAATAAAAATATCAGGTAACAAGTTATCAAATGACTTGGCTCCCTATTCTCCAGTTCAGCGGCGCTCCATGTTGTCGACTCCAGTTGCGTCTCTCGAGCTGTGCGCGGAGCGAAACACGCGCCACACGTTCGCTCAGTATTTCGGGTGGACAAGGATCGACTGACTTTTGATGCAGATTTGATAAAGCACTGTCTTTGCTCAAGAAACGAAGTTTGCAGAGAAAAAGGCGAGATCGACTTTGGTTGTCAACAGCCAACGCGCACGTCATATCAAGCGCAACTTGAGTCGACAACAACAGCCTCAAACATGTACAAAGTATGTACACCATTCAGGATGGACAAGCTCTTACCGACTACAGTGACTTTGCATCAGCATTGCAATCATTATCATGATATCTCCGTATCAAAACCTACTCGCTAATCTTTTCATTATCACATGACATATCTTCATAGACTTTGGTGGAAGGAGCAGCATTTGTGCAACAGTTTCTACAACGCAACAAACTAAAGCTGCAGTGACAGCGTCTGGCATTGGCAGCATGAAGACATGTCTAAACCTACAAAGGAGAGATCTGACGAATCAGGTCAAACGAAAATGTCAAACTCTGCATCTTTCTTCAACACAAGCAACTGTGCTGAGTCAGAAACACAGATAACTGAATTACACTGGCAAATCTGATCATAAGAAATGGGACTTCAAGTTCCAGTGCAGAATTAAGTATGGACTGAATGTGGTAATGCCTCGTTCAATTTAAGTAACTGAAAATGTTCCCTTGTGGTTTGTGTAAAGAAGCTCGCAACTGAATGTACGTAACTCCAGTTTGTGCCAGTTCCCTGAGTGCAACATGCAGATTTCGAATCAAGAACGGAATCGGTTTGGTTGCAATGAAATTTTCACGTGATGGAACCAAAAGGCGTTCGTCAGACTCCCGAACACGCGCACAGAACTACACGAGAGATTTAGCTCAATTAATTGGCACATTTTTGCTGAGAGCATCAAGTTTGGCGATCAGAGAAGACTTTTTGCACGTCTGCATGAAAACTATTTGCCAATTCTTCGTTCACTCACACGTGAGAACATTGCCTGCAGTCAAGATTGGTTGTTACAAAACAAAAACGCGATCTCGACGTGGCTCTCAAGCTCCAGAGATTAGCACCTTACATGGTCTACAAATGAGCCGTATTGCTTGTGTTTCTGATATCAACCCATTCAAAATTCTCTGCGCACATTCTCTCACTGCGGACTTGCGTATTTACACACAGGAAATCTCACGTACACCACGTTGCAGGTTTGCACGAGCTCAAGACCCGCCTGACATTTCATGCTCAACGAAATAAATAAAGAGAAACCAGCTCCTCGCTGGCATGAAGATGGGCGAGCAACGCATTTTCACACCCAGACAATTGACAGAGAACATCCGCGTGCAGGTGCGTCTCAACTCAAATAAGTTCTTGTTTTTGAGCGCGGTTTTCTTCCCTTGGACAACGTCGAGCAGTGAAATTTTATCAGCGTTAGTACAGAAGCGGCGTTGCAGAAGTATTTCTCGCACTCACGTCACGTTAGCATCGACAAACACACTCTTCTATTTGGCACAGTAACAGTGTAAGGGACTCAAAACTTCCGAACTGCGAAGTTTCAGTTCTCTTATTTCCTTACGGTTTCAAAATAAATAGCACCAGTACGATCAATTGTACCCAAGGCAGCATCAGCATGATAGATCTAGTTGAAATCTCGGTCCCACACACTGAGTCGAGTGCGAAATTAAACTGAACTCGGAACTGAACTCCGTGTTCAAAATTTCTCTCCCTGTGTTGAACATTCGTTTTCCCTGACCAGATCTCGTCCACACCGTCTGTGTCTGCGAGACACGGGCCATTGACTGGAAACTGAACGTTCTGCGACTTCCAACTGGTCGTGGCATGTGCAACATGACGCCCCAAACTCGCAGGACGTCAAGACGAACCAAAATACTTGAACAACTCAGATAACTGTTGTTACACCTTGAATCCGTAACATCACACAAAACATCAAACAGGTCACTCAAAGCACGAAGCCACGCCACTGTGCAAACTTAAGACTGGACAAAATTACTGCGTTGATGCAACTGCAGTTCTACATTGCGTGAAGCAAATGAAATTCATTGTACGAAGTTTCCAAGGCTGCTGTGTGTTTTATGACTGGATACAAAACTGTCCACTTCAACATGGCGACCTTGTGACTCTTGTAGATCTCGCAGTCTTCACAAAAATACTCTGTACTTGAATGTGATCGCAGTTTTGTCATTGGTAGCACCTTGTGGCAATACTTGTGGAGCATGGTCCCTCCTCCGCACCTACACCTGCGTGTGTGTGTGCGAGTTGGATTTGGAGTACTTGGCTAGTAGCTTGGCTGAAGCTTCCAGTTCGTCTGTCGAGTCATTATCACTGAGATTGACTTCACTGTCGTCTATTTCACACAGCCCCGAGATGTCTGACATCGAGGCATTGGTGGATGTGTAGCCCCCCATGGAAACACTCATGTTGTCGATTCCGGACAGTGTCCCATAGTCCAGGTTTTCGGACTCCAGGTTGCTGGTGTACCCACTGTAGAAGTCCGGTTTCTTGCCCGGCTTCGGGAAGCCGTAGTGGATGACGTCATCGTCATCATCGCGGGCAAAGTTGTCCGCGTTGCCATTCGCCTCGGGCTGCTGCTGAGGCTGGCTGAAGTCCTCCCTGCTGCCCTGCGCACTGTCCAGCCCCACCGTGTGCTCGGGCAAATACTTATTGGGGTGCAGGTTGTAGTTCCTCGGGGCGCCGCCGGTGTCGCGCGGCAGGCTGTCGAAATTGTCGTCGTACGGCTGCAGCCCTTCGTGCATGTTGGCGAGGATCTGCTCGAAGTCGGGCGGGTCGCCGCCGTCGCCCTCGTCCTGCGTGTCGGCGCCGCCCAGCATCTCGTCCTCCTCGCCGTACTCGTTCTCGACGTACTCGGAGTCGCCCACGTACTCCGAGTCGATGTAGTCGGGCTCGTCGGGGTAGTCGGTCATCTCGTACTCGTCCTGGTGCACGGGGCGCGACGAGTCGTTACTGCGGCTGCTCGCCGGGGAGTCGGGCACCTCCTGTCGGGGGAGGAATGTTCAGTCAACAAACGCCTCATTCAAACATTTGCGATTCGAAGATGATTCACGGGTGTCAAAATGCTGTTCACACGAAAATGACTGAAGCAATTCTTGTGGGATTCTTCAAACACCAACATGTGCCCTCGCTACTCAAGAGACGCAAGGATTTCGTCCTGGAGAAAAAAACTCGCCTTGACAGGCACTTCCGTGATGTTGGGCAGAGTTGGATTTGGAGCCCAGTCCGAAGCATCCCAATGGTATCCTGAAACAAGACGCAAACATCAGTCTCAGTTCTGTTCTTCCACACAACGGATATCATGCAGAAAACGCCTGTTCAACCCCGTGAAAGCATTAGTAGATCTACAATTTTCAACGTTAGTTGACGCAACAATCTGATTGACTTTCTGGGTGCTCGACTATCTCAAGCACGAATGGCAAAGCGCAGTCTTTTGAAATCACGAAACACGCAAAGCTACCATCACTGTGTGGTTCAAACTTCAATAAATTCTTGTTTCTTTGAACCACTTAAATTTGACTCACAAATCTTGCAAACCCAAATGCGAATCACGGTGGACAACGAGCGATGACAAACACAAACATTGCAATGCTTTCAAGCAACACTGAGAAAATTGGTGTTTCAAAATTCAGTTGATTTGCGTAAAATCTGAAATTCGTGCACGTCGTGAAATCCGGATGTATTCGTTGTCATACAAAACAAAATCATGCGAGGTGACTGGGTGGGCCCACTCCAACAAAGCATGCAGTTTCAATGGACTTCTGCCATGTCAATAAAAGTTCGTTTGGAAAAGAACACCCCAACGCAAAACTATTCACACTGACCCTCATGCAGCATTAATCTCCCAAGGCTATAAAATCCCGTTTCCCACATCTTTGTAAACCTTTGTCCCCCAAACCAACGAAAACATGACATGTTTGAAAATTCCAAGAGTCAACGAAACGGAAGCAGTCAAACCCACAACAGACCGACTGCGCGAAGCACAAGTCCACATCCCTGCGTTCAGCATTGACCCTGTAGCTTGCAGACTCGACAAAGTAACACATGGCAGGATTTGTACAACAAGAGGAAGACTATACGATCTACCTTTACGTTTGCATTTCGCGCCACCTGCAAGTGTTAAATTGTGGAAAAGACAAGGTATATTAATGAGCAGGTCATCAAGTGAAACCACAACCTCACGAAAATAACGTATTTTCAAGAGCAGTAAAAACAAGAACTCTCTTATGTACAATAGTTCGGCATTTGCAATCAATTGTGCATTCAAAATTCTGCACTACAGAACGGTTCTACTGGGCAAAGCCTCACTTTTCCACAGAAACGTATCAACATGGCTTGGACTCCTCAGTTGAGCCAGACAAATTCACAAGACTTTCGTGAGTAGTACTAAACTACCATGCCCGTGGGATCTACGAATGTTGTTCCTCTGGGGGTGGTTTTCTACGGGAGAGCATACAATGTTTTTGATGGACTCCAATACCGAGGAGAAGCAGGACTGAGGACCAGAGACCGCATGGCAGAGCGCTGCGCTGCCGATGCGTGTGAGCAGGCCCACTGAACGACCCGAAATCCCTTGAAAAACTGGCATGCACGGAAAACTATGGATGCGACGTTTGCTTGCAGTCAGATTCATGAATGCACAAAGATCTTGAAGGACCGATGCAAATGCAGTTCGCGCACTCTGCGACAATGATGCAAATTGTCAGTTCAGAGAATCAAACGTCTAAATTCAACAACATAGTGTTTTAGTGTGTTTCGAGATACTCAGATTTCTCACTTCAACGCTACGCTGAGAACGTGAAATTTGTTAGTCCAACGAAACTACGAGCAAAGGTTTGAGCCTAAACTACGAGTCACCAAGCATCAAGCACTTCTAACCCCACACCACCGGCAGTGCCAATGATACAGCAGCAGGAAAGGTGCGGCGCGCCCCTGGGAGGTTACGTACCAGGCATCTCATCCTCCGACTCAGAGATAGGCAAGCTGCTCAGCGACCCTCCTGCCGAGGGCGCCAAAGCCCCGGGCTTCTCCATACCACTCAGAGACTTGTTGTGTGGCTTTTTATTTCCTGAAGCAGAGACAGAGCCAGGGTGGAGGGGTGGAAACCCAGGTGTGTACCCGCACGCATGTACATGGATGTCGAGAGAACAAAGCACCTTAACAAAGAGCAGCTTGAAAAACACCGATGTCCCCTGTCTGGATGCCGCGTTCACCCAATCAATGGTTCTGTGTGCACCGCGCATGCATGTCAAATGCTGTAAATCAACGTCCGACATTTCCCCGCAAACACCGTAGTTATTTACAAAGTTCATTTGCCCATCTCCCCCACCCACGAGGTGATTCCTATTTGTCAGTAAAAATCAACGGTATCGGCTACCAATGCACTATGATGCTTTTTAGTAGAATTTGTTCAGAATCAGTAGCTATTAATGAAAGCGAATAAATTCATTTTGGTTCCGAACGTTTCAAAAAACGTACATAATGACCGTATTAGGAATTATTTTGAGGATGATGCAGATCTATACAGGAACAAATGCTTTTTATCAGCCGGTCTCCACTCCGAGGTCTACCAAATCATTCCGCATTCTGTGCGTCGGTTATTTGTTCTCACCAGTGCAGATGGTGGGCAGTGCGCGACAACTCACCGTCGGGGTAGTTTCCTGCAATGTTCTGATTGTCCGGGTCCCACTGTTTCTTCTGCAGGTTGTCCGGGCTCCTCGCGGCGCCGGGCGGCGCGGGCAGCGAGCGAATCGGAGACTTCTCCACGTCCAGGTTCGTCAGGAACTCCGGGATCTGAACAACACAACGCAATGGGAATTGTGAAGGTTTTCAGACGAGCGAGCGACTGTGGCTTTGAAAGAAGACGCATGTCCTCCGAACCTGAATGTGCGGCAGCGTGCCCACGTTCTCGAGCTCGTCGGCGGCGCTGCCGTAGTTGTGCACCGAGTCGAAGTTGTTGAGCGTGTTGACGGACTCGCCGTAGCTGGGCGTGTAGGACGCGGGGCGCGTCGGGACGGGCGGCGGCCGCGGGCTCGGCTTCGGACTCGGCTGCGTGATGTTGCGCTGGTTCAGCGTGTTCGGCGAGATGTTCTGCAAAAATAACAAATTCTGCAAATCACGCCTTTCAGTGATGAATCGTTTTGGTGCAGACGTGCATTCTGAACTTTTCGCTTTTCATTCTGGAACAGCAGAAAATATTTGTTTCTCGCAACGAATGTATCAGGCCACGCAAAAAGCGTTCAGCACCTGCGCAATGTTGGAGGCCTCGACGTTGTTCATCTTGTGGTTACGCTTGATGTCGTCGACGTTGTAGATGAAGTCGTTGGAGGCGCGGTTGTTCTCGTAGCGCTCGAGCTGACGGCGCCTCTTGCGGCGGCGGTAGCGCAGGATGAGCAGGAAGAGCAGCACGATGAGCAGCAGCCCGACCACCACGGCGCCGATACCTGCGAGACAGACAGACATCGCACCGTCAATCTGCTGTGTGGTGTGTGATCAATGTCAAGATTGAGAAAATTCGACACTGAATTAAATGGGCCTTTTTTCACGCCAATTTTTCTCACCGATGATCTCCTCAAGCGTGATATTGAAGGAGGAGCTGGCGATGGAGCTGAAGTTGACAATCTCGCACAGGTCGCCGCTCGACTCGGGGGTGCAGTTGCAGCGGAACGAGCCGGGGATGTTGGTGCACGTCGCTCCGTTCAGACACGGCGACTCCCGACACTCGTTCACGTCCCGCTCGCAGTACATTCCTGAAATGAGACCATACTGCTCAGAGAACACGCGACTCTGAAATCCATGTTCATTTTACAATGAACACCGACAAGAATTTGTTTGAATGCCAGGCACAGTACCACATGTAGTCATGGAGACAAAGAACGCACCCTCGTATCCCTTGCAGGTGCAGATGGGGCTCGTCTCCCCGTCCGTGCAGAGCCCGCGGTGTTTGCACGGGTTCGGGTTGCAGTAGTAGCCGCGCTCACAGCGCTTCCCCTCCAGCTTCCCTTTGCAGATGCAGCGGAAGTCGTTCGCCAGGTTCTCACAAATTCCTGCAAAGTCAAGCACTGCGTGAAATTCCAGATTCCAACTGAACAAATGCACATAATTTTGTCCATTGGAGCAAGTAAAATTCCCATAGGTCACTGTTCCGCAGCACGTAAACCCTTTGAAGTTGTTCCATTTCAAAACGAACAAACTGACCGTTGTGTAAGCAGGGATTGCTGGCGCACGGGTTGGTGTCGACCTCGCAGCGCGCGCCCACGAATCTGCTGTTGATGCACTTGCAGCGATACGAGTCGATGTCCGTCGGGATGCAGATGCCTCCGTTGAAACAAGGACTCGAGCCGCAGATACCTGCAAACAAAATTTCTGTCATTCAACTTTTCGATTAAAGCTCGTCGTCAATGCTCCAACGTCAGTTTGAAAACGTGTGGCTCCTCACCTGGCACATATGATCTCTTGCAGTGGAACTCGACCTTCTCGAACTTCTGCAGCGTGCCGACCTCGCTGCCGCCGCTGTACGGGAGCCGCACGCCTTGGATCTTTATGTCCTTCATGCAGCCCTCGAAGCCCTTCCGGACGTCATCGAACCCGACGGCCGTCGTGTCCACCTCAGCGCCGAAGTAAATGTCATGACTGAGGAAGAACATGTCAAAACCCAATTGCGACTTGTTTCACACCTGGTACTTGTGTTTTCGTGCGATACAAAACGTTCACTCCAGACTTCTCCACGCACCTGTCGAGGTTGAGCAGATCGTTGGTGCCGGGCGCGCTCGCCTCATCGCGCGCTTTGCCGTCTATGGTCAGCTCGGCGGTGTTGCCGCGTCGCTCCACCGTCAGCTTGTGCCACTGACCGTCGTTGATCCGGATGGACGTGACTCGAACCAGACCCTCCCCGCTGCCGCAGTCGAAGCGGTACTGTACCGCGCCATCCACCATCTGCAGACGTAGAGCATAGGTGACGTGCAACGCTGCAGATTTACGCACGATTCTCTTGGCAATCGCGCAAACGAACAGCATAACAAACCCCAGTGACTGTTTTCCCCTGTCATGTTTACTGGGTGTATTCGCGCCCTCTCACCTCAAGCAGACTGTAGTCGACTCTGCCGACGGCGTGTACGAGACGCGCGTTCTTCTGCACCGACCGCACCTCGAGCGACAGGCTGAAGCGCCGCTGCATCGGCGCGTTGAGGCGCCACCGCACGTAGCTCTGCCCGCTGAACGTCAGCGGCTTCCCCTCTGCAACGACACGCCACGTGCGAATCTCGTGCTGTTCCTTTCGCTGAACCAGAGCCTTGTGCAAAAACAATATTGTTTGGTTTCGTCTTGACTTCCCACAAAAGTGAAGCTACGCTGAAACTTCCACTCACCGAAGCACCTGGGTTCGGTGCACTGGATCTCGTCGTCATCAGCGCAGTTCGGCCCCGTCTTCCCCGCCGGACACTCGCACCTGTAGCCGAGCTGACCCTGCAGCCTGCAGATCTGCGGAGACGCGCACGGGTTGGGCGTACACGCGTCCACCATCTCCTCACACAACACTCCTGCAAAACATCAAAGGAACCGTTGATGTCTTCATGTTCCAAGGGATGAAGTCCGATCCTTCGCAACACAGTTCAGAAAGACGCAGAGGACTGACCTGCATAGCCCTGCCTGCACTTGCATCTGTAGCTGAGTTGGTGCCCGACGGACACGAAGCTCTCGGTGTCCGTCAGCACAGGGAACATCTGGTCCTTGTTGAACTTTATCTCCGTCTTGCACTGCCCCGAGTCGCACATGTCCTTCTCACAGATGTCGTTGAAAATCTGCGGGGGGAAGGCAAACGATGTTAACTTGTGTGGAGACAAAATTTCCCCACATCATTCAATGAAAATAATTCACAGAAAAGTTGTGCACGAACCTTGTCAATCTGGACATTGAGGGTCGTCTCGATCGGGCCTTTGACGGAGTTGAGTTGGCGGCGAAGCGGGTTCCCGCGGCGGAAGGCGTCCTGCGCCTTCTTGACGGCGAGCAGCACGTCCAGGTCCGAGCTGGCGTCGCGGCGGCGGCGTCGCGCCGGCTCGACGATGGTGTCGGACGCCGGCTGCACGCTCAGGATCACCACGTGGTTAGGAGGGATCGACAACTCATCGTCCATGACCTGTGACAACGGGTGTTGATTCCTCACTTCAACGTGAAATGTTCTAAGGCAAAAACACGTGTTACTTTTGCCAGCTCACTGCACTGCCAGCAACGTGGGTTCCAACGCTCACCTGGAGGAGTTTGTCTTTGTGGTGGGACATGAATTCCTCGGGCTGCATCTCGCGGAAGCGGATCACGACGGCGTTCTCCGCCATGTCGTCCGAGATGCTCCACACGTGCAGCCGCACGTCGGCGAACGTGCGGTACTTGCCGTCCGACACGCTCACGTTGATGCGGTAGTCGCCCGCGTCCAGGGACTGGATCGCCTGCGGGAGTGCGGTGACATCTGTTGAGTTCTCTGTCCCCTTGTTTTGTTGAATGCATCAAAGCAGTGAACGTCACGGTGTTCACAGGCCTCACCTTGAGCGTGCCGTCCCACTGGTGCACGTCGAACAGCATCTCGTTGGAGACGACGGTGTAGGTGAGGTGGTCGTACTGGTCGGGGTCCTGCGCCGCGACGCGCCCGATCATGCCGCCGGGGAACTCGTCGTCGTAGACGGCGATGCTGATGTGCAGCGGCTCGACGACGGGCGGGAAGGCGCTCTCCTCGATCACCTTGATCTCCACCTGCAGCGACGGAGCGCCGGGTCAAGACCACAAACAGTCGCCAGATGTCAAACACTAATTATTGAAACCCGTTTGCCCTGTTCTCGACAAGTGTAGTTTGCCAGTTACTGCCTGAAGGCCTTGTGGGCTTGTCGCAGCCGCATCTTTCCCTTTCAAAACTTTTTGCACTGACATGGCCTGAAAACGCGGTCTGTCGAAAAGTCACTGAGCGGATGGGCACGAACCGTGGTGTCTGTGAAGAGCGAGGGCGAGCCGTTGTCATAGACGCGGATGACGAGGTTGTACTGGTCCTTGATCTCGCGGTTGAAGCGCGCCGCCGTGGACAGCACGCCGTCCGCGTCCACCTTGAACTCGTGGTCGGGTTGACCCTCGACGATGTCGAACTTGTAGGGCGGCCCGTTGGTCGGGGTGTCGGCGTCCTCCACCTCGAAGCGCAGCACCGTGTAGCCCGGGGTCTTGTCCTCCTGCAAAGCACAGGTGAGTCTTTGAGCGTGAGGCGGTCCACTGATGCGAGGTATGAGATAATGAGGAGCGCGAGAGACGACGTGAAAGAAAAGACACACGTTTTGTGGTGAGAGGGGCGGGGTGGTGGGACACAAGAGTGGTTGATGGCAAAACAAAAACTCTCGCAACGAGACAAAGGACGCAGATTAACGTAACAGCCCGTTAGACGGTGGAAGCGGCTGGTCTCTGTGTGCAGGTTGTTCAATGTACGTTTGATTCAGAGGGCCAAGTCGTCACCGAGTTTCTTAGGTATCTAATTTCACCAAAATTGTGGAAGAAGCCTACTTTTAATTGAAACTGTTCAAAAATTTGCAAACAAAAACGCACAAAGCTGTTGAAGCTGTTTCAAAATTGCTGAAAGTGAATGACATCAAGCAGCAAGGTCTGTGCAAAGCAACAACAAAATTCATTCCGTCAGTGGATGGCAAAATGCTGTCAAAAATCTAGATTTGTGCACAGTGTCCTCTAAATCTAGGGAAAAGCGTGTGAGCCCGATCCACGATTTGACACAGAACAGTGGACAGTGAGCAGGGTGTGTGAGTGGAAACAGTTTTTAAATGTGATGTTCGGTTTTCTTAATTTCTATCCGGAGGTGACAAACAAACGTGGGGGATCCCATCGATTCAAAGAGACACGTAATGACTTCTCTGTGGGAGGGAAACGACAAACGGTACAACACGCGGCTTGTGTTTATTGCTGGGGGCCACAACAACGAAACATACACGTGTATCATATGATTTACATAGCAACACCACCAAATGGTCAATCCTTTATGGCAACGAATGTGACACAAATACAGCCGTTTCCTTCGCTCAAGATGTTTCCCACCTCGTCAAGGCAAGTTTGTTTTTTGCCAAATTTGTTGTTCACATTTCTGCACTCCAGGTGCAAAGTCTTTTGATGGAATGAACGACGTGAAAGATGTGATACGAGCAAAGGCAATGACTGTGTTTGTTTTTTATTTTTATTTTGACACAAATGGGAAGAAGTTGAAAACCACATCAATGAGGACCAGGGCGAGAAAACCCATGCATCCCAAGAAGTAAACCACAGAGGACCCAGACGTAGCACTGAATCTAAGTGAAAGACGTGATACTCCCGCGTCACTTACGTTGAACCTGCGTCTCGATACGTCCCCGTTGTCATCCACCTTGTAATGTCAGCAGCAATGGCACGGAAACGGTTAACATTTCATTCGGTAAATTTTGGCAGAACACACGTAAAATACCTACCTTGTGATTTGTGACGTCATGACACCGGCAAAATTTACAAATTCAGATACAAGATCATTCATGGCGAATATCTGAACTTGCTCATTTTGAAGGAATTTTTTTCAAGACACTACACAGGGTCACGTAAAATGCAAAATCTGCCAACGTACAATGCAGAACGTGTTCCCGGTCAGTTTGAACAATCAAGACTAACAATTCAGAGCTGTACCACACAGACGCCTGCCAGAGTTTCGGTCAAACCAAACTGCTATTTTTGCCTAGAACACAGGTGCGTTTGTGTGGCAAACCCTCTGGACTCATTTGGAGAAGTTGAATTGGGGAAATTTCACCAGAACAGAAGTGAGCGACACACCCGGCGAGCTTCCCATTCATCAGTTTGAACAGTAACAAGCACAGTGCGCATCCCACGTGAGCAGCGCATGCGCCACGCACCTGCACGACGGCCGAGTAGTTGTGCTGCGAGAAGAAGGGCGGGTTGTCGTTGATGTCGGCCACGCTCAGCTTCACCAGCACCGACCCCGTCATCTGCGGCCTCCCGCTGTCCACGGCCAGAACCTTCAACTCGTACTCCGCGATCTGAAAAATCAAAACCTTCAAACTGTGCAGATCAAGTTCAAGTCGAAGCACAATTACGTTTTCACGCTAATTCTCCGACATGAACTGAAAGTTTTGCTGAAATTAGCACGCGCCACTCTGTGTTGCAGTCATTGTTTTCTGGATCAAAACGAGGGACGGGAGGCGGCACTGACCGTTTCCCTGTCGAGCGGCGCGTTGACGGAGATCCAACCGTCGCGGCTGTTGATGGTGAACTGTCCGTCGCGGTCGCCGGCGCCGAGGCGGAACGTGATGCCCGCGTTGGGCGGCGAGTCCAGGTCCAACGCCTCAACCTGCAAGAACGAGACCCCTCTCAGTGAGTTTGTTACCTCTTGCGACGTTGAGAATTTGAAGAACTCTGGCCCGTGTAGGCAAAAAAGTCGCTGTGGTTGTTCAATTTGCACCCGATGTCCGTACCTGCACCACGTTGTGTCCGATATTGGCGTCCTCAGGCACCTCGGCGTGGTAGACCGTCATGCCAAAGACGGGCGCGTTGTCGTTGGCGTCCGTCACGTTCACCTTGACGATGGCGGTATTGCTGAGCGGAGGCGTACCGCCGTCCGTCGCCAGGATCGACAGGAAGTACTCGCGCGCCGACTCGTAGTCGAGCGGGTTGATGATGCCCAGCACCCCTGAAGAGGAAGCGAACAAAACGGGTCACAGGGTGGAGCAACATTTGTGAGGACACGCACTGCACTGGTGAACCTTTTTCAAAGAAATCAAGCACGACCGTGTTCACAAAAGCCCTTTGGTGAGGTTTTCCCTTGCAGTTGCCGTTCTTCAGAGTTCAATGCAGAGGCCACTGTTCCTCTTCGCTCACCTGTCTTGGAGTCCATGCGGAACTTGTTCTGCTCGTTGCCGGCGATGATGTCGTAGCTGATCTCGGCGTTGATGCCCGTGTCGCGGCTCGTCGCGAACACCTGCATCACGCTCGAGCCGACCGACGTGTCCTCGGGAACCGTCGACGTGTACGTCGAGTGCTCGAACTCGGGCGGATTGTCGTTGATGTCGATGAGGCGCACGAGGAGGTAAGCGCGCGATGTCAACTTGGGAGTGCCCTGCGTCAGTCACACAAAGTGCATGATAATTCAACTGCTCGAACAAACTTTGTTGTGAGAACAAAGACCCCAGAAGAGGATGAAATCGGCGTCAGGCCATCTCTGGAAATTCTTGACACCAAACGGAACAGAAATGTTACAACTCTTTGTTATTGTTGTGCTTCACGTACTGCATGCATGTGAACGAGTGAAAGTTAGCGAGATTTCAACATGAATACCTCAAGTGACCAAAGCTTCAGGTTTTGACGATAAAAAGTGGCCTGCAGTGCAACAAACGTCACAGAAACAAGTTCTTTATGTTGCTCAAAGCGAGTTTGCGCAAATCTGGACAACCAGCCTTTTCACAACACCTCGTCGCTGTGGTTACCTGGTCGTGCGCGTAGAGCGTCAGGTTGTAGACGGAGCGCTCCTCGCGGTCGAGTCCGCGCGTCAGACTCACGATGCCGCTGACCGTGTCGATCGTGAAGTGGCCGCCGGACTCCTTCATCGCGTAGCGAACCTTCCGGTTGATGCCTGAAACAGTCAACGAGCAATAAATGATGTGCAGAAAGCCAAATTCGCCTTCCGACTGATTGAAAGATATGTGAATGCCAGCTTGATGGCAGCAATGACATCTTACCCAGGTCTTCGTCGGAGGCGGACACGCGCGTGAGCAGTGTGTTGATCTCAGCGTTCTCCGGGATCGACACCGTGTACTGTGACTGAGTGAAGGTCGGCTCGTTGTCGTTGACGTCGGTGAGCGTGACGAAGAGCTCCGACTGGCAGCTGAGGCCGCCGCCGTCCGTCGCCGTCACCGTGAGCACGAACTGCGGTTGCGTCTCCCGATCCAAGATCTTCTTACTCGAAATGATCCCTGAAATGGTCACCAGGCGCCATTCAACCACATATTTCCACAGCTTCATGCTCAAGCCGAGAGCAAGTTGGAGGAAGAATCTCCAGTCTTCCCAAAAGACATCCAGATCTTGCTTTGTGCCACTTCTCAGGCCAAGGCTCACCAGTTTTCCTGTGCATGACGAACATTTTGTTGTTGGGTCCGCTGAGGCTGAACTCGATGCGCGCGTTCGGCGTGCCGTCCTCGTCCGCGTCCTTGGCTCCGACGCGCGTCACGAACGTGCCGACCGGGATGTTCTCGGGGATGATCGCCTCGTAGATCGGCTGCGAGAAAACGAGTGTTTAACGAACTATTCAACGGACGGTTCGATTGGGTTGAAACCAATCGACATGAATCAGAAATGTGCATCAAACAAATGGCTGCGAACAGACAGAAACACAAGCCTGGTACCTGTTCGCAGATGGGAGGATTGTCGTTGGCGTCGAGGATCGAGACCCTGACCATGGCCGTGGACACGAAGGCGCCGTCGCTCGCCGAGATGATGAGGTCGTAGGACGGAATGATCTCCCGGTCGAGCGCTTTGTTCACGTACACCTCGCCCGTCGACTTGATGTTGAACTGACCCATCTCATCACCGCCTGCAAAATCCAAACGCGGCTGTGCACAACAAGGTCACACTTGCGTTGGGTGTAACTGAAGGTCACTTCTTGTCTTGATGTCTGGTGTCGCAGCCGACGGTTGACAAAAGTTTTGAAGAAAACCCGCGCACCTGTGACGTAGTAGTCGACGCGCGCGTTCTCGGGCGTGTCAGCGTCGGAGGAGGAGATGGAGAGGATGACGGTTCCGGGCAGCGCGTCTTCGTTCACCGCCGCCTCGTACAGCTCCGAGCTGAACACAGGAGGCTCGTCGTTCTCGTCTGCAGGAGAAAAAACACGTGATTCAAGACTCGCATGCGCGTGTCCAACGCCGCACAAAACCAGTCACAACTGAAGAAGCACCACATCCCGTTTGAGCAATGTGTTGTGCGCAATTTCGCACTCACCGGTGACGGTCACGTAGACGGTGGTCACGTCGCGGAGCTGCACCTGCGAGCCGCGGTCCGTCGCCGTCAGGTTGAACGTGTAGTTGGCGACCATCTCCCGGTCGAGCCCGACGAGCGTCGTGATCCAACCCGAGTCGGAGTCGACGCCGAAGATGTTGGACAGCTTGCTGTGCTCCGGCACGAAGTCGTAGCTAATGTCGGCGTTGGCGCCCTCGTCGATGTCGTGCGCGATCACCTGCACCAACTTGGTTCCGACCTCCGCGTTCTCGGCGATGCTCACCTGATACGTCTTCGACTCGAACACCGGGCTGTTGTCGTTCACGTCCATGATCTGCACCGTCACCTTGGTGTACGCCACCAGAGGGGGACTCGTGCCCGTGTCCGCTCGGATGGTCAGCTCGAAGCTCTTGGTCGTCTCTCTGTCCAGATCGTCCACGACGCTGATCTGTCCGTTGGCGCCGATGCCGAACTTCTCGGGCACGTTGGTGTAGGGCAGGCTGCCGGGCACGACGCTGTACTTGATGGTGTCGTTGCTGTCGGCGTGCACGGTGGCGATGACGGCGCCCGGTGGGCGGTCCTCGGGGATGAAGTACGTGTAGTCGGGCTGCTCGAAGCGCGGCGGGAAGTCCTCCGGGTCCATGACGTAGATCTCGACAGGCACGTCGTTCTCAGTCGGAGGGCTTCCTTTATCCGCCACGCGGACGAAAAACTGCACCAGCTGGTTCTCTGTGCAACGACAAACAAGATGCAACCAGGCTTGAGATACTGTTCGGTACTCTCAAAATATAACTGCGAGTACTTCGCAAGATAACTGGACGAATTTGACAGAACAGATTTACTCACGGAGACTGAGGATGTCGTGAATCACTGTGATGGCACCAGTCGCAGGGTTGATGCTGAAGAACTGACTCGGCCTGAAATCGTCACTTCCGTCCATGATGCTGAACTCCAGGTCGGCGTTGGGGCCCAGATCCTTGTCGATGGCAGAGACATGCACCACGGTGCTGCCGACGGGCGCCGTCGAGTAGACGTTCGCCTTGTAGTCCTGCATGACGAACTGCGGCATGTTGTCGCCCTGGTCGGCCACGTTAACGCGGACGATACAGTAGCCGGAGCGGCCGCCGCCGTCCGTCGCAGTGACGGGGACGTTGTAGAGCGCCTGCTCCTCCCGATCCAGCTTCTTGTACGTGAACAGCTCGCCCGTGTACTGGTCGAGCGTGAAGAACTCCTTCATGTCGGCGCTGCTGATGTCATACACGATGTCTCCGAAAACACCCAGATCGGGGTCGGTCGCCGAGACGGCAGCGATGCGACGCCGCGCGTCCGAGTTCTCCGTCACGTCCACGTCGTACACCGGGTGCGCGAACGCCGGCGCGTAGTGGTTCGAGTTCTCGACGCGGATGTAGACGCGCGTGAAGGCCGTGAAGACGCCGTCCGTGACGGACACGTTGAGCGTGTAGCGCGCCTCGAGCAGCGGCTTGCGCAGACTCGACAGCGCAATGGCGCCCGAGTACTCGTCGATGGAGAAGGCCTGCTTCTCGTTGCCGCCGACGATGGAGTAGGCGAGGTTGAGCGCGTCCGAAGAATCCTCGTCCGACGCCGTCACGATGGTGACGAACTGACCGCGCTTGACGCGATCGCTGATGGTCACTTCGTATGACGGGTGATCGAAGCGCGGCGCGTTGTCGTTGAGATCCATGACGATGACGTGCACGTTGACGGACGTGCTCAGCGCCGGGTACCCGTGATCAGTCGCCACCACCTCGAAGTTAAGGCGGCTCTTGGCCTCGTGGTCCAGCTTCTGCTTCGTGAGCACGATGCCGCGGTCGGCGTCGATGTGAAAGAAGCTGCTGTCGTCGCTCCCGTCTGCAACAATAGACCCGCTCGAGTTCGTACAAAACGCGCGCGCATGGCGATCCGCCACTCGACTTTTTCCGAGGGAAACACACTTCACGTCCAAATGAGGACCAGGTCAACGTACCCCTTCCGGCCTGGATCCTGTAGGACACGTGCGCGTTCTGCCCCTCGTCCTTGTCGCTCGCCGACACGGTCAGCAGCGACGTGCCGATCGGCGCCGCCTCCGAGATGGTGGCGATGTAGCGCTGACTCTCGAACGACGGCGCTTGGTCGTTCACATCCTGCACACAAAAACTCTCCGATGCAACACACGCCCAAACCGTGCTCGCATTTGTGTCTTTATCTCGAACAAAACGAAAATACAATCAATCCATCAATCAGTCATATGGGAGCTGTTTGATTCACCTCGAGCTCTATCTTGACGATCGCCTCGGCGTGCGACCCGGTCTGGATGTCGGTGGCGCGCACAGTGAGTTCGTACTCCGCGCGCGTCTCGAAATCCAAGTCCTCGATCGCAGTCAGGGAACCTGAAATTCAAGCAGCCGTCGTAGGATCGTTCTAGTCGGCATCTACCTTCTGAAACGCACAGAAACCGCATTTTCCAGATTCTGTTGTCTACTACGGTGCATCTTTCTGACTGTGAAACAGAAATTGTGCAGACACCCTCTGTATCATTTCAGTTTGGAAGATCAAGATTACCTTTGTTCCTGGTTAGTCTCCGACAACATATCAAAGCATATTACAAAACCGAGGAAAATTAGTGCACCCGGCAAAAGCAACTGTCAGTTGGTCACAGTAACGAGAAGCGAAGCATGCCGTGAAGCCCAGCAAGAAGCACAAGCAGGAGGAATGTCTCCTTTGGCCAACGTGACACCTTATTTGAACATAAAGGGGCACTGAAGATCGAGCGAGAATATGTATGAAAGAAACAAAAAAAGACATTGAAACAGAAGAAACCTTCGTCTGAATGAACTTGAGCTGGCAAAAAATCTGATATGTTTGTTGATGCTGCTTTCAGAACAGAATTAAAATTTAGCCACATAGAAAAGAAATGAAAGACAAAATGAACAGAGAATTCGTACAGAAGCAAACAGAAACAAGGCAGCAATGCGCCAATGAAATGCCGAATGAAGCTGACAAAATTTACACTGTACAAAAACAAAAGCTTGTGTGTCTAACCCTAAACAAAACTGTGTGTGTGTAAACTTTACTCACATGGACCAAATACATCCATGTCTATGTTTCGGGGAGTGGATATGCAAGGGAAGAAAGAAAAAACACAAACAGCAGTGTTAGACAATTCCGACAAGATGTACACTTACGTGAAGTACGTTACACTATGTTCACAAAACAATATGTGGTAGATACGTTTGGTTGTGTGTGAATACGGCAGGAATTCTTATTAACAAATGGGTGCGTTAGCTCTTTCTAGATCTACAAAATTCACGTCAAACAAAATCACAAAAATTTGAAATGCACTTGGAACCAATGCCGTCTTTGCACTGTTACTCGAATTTAGAAAAAAAGACACGCGTTACAAAATTGTGCACACGCACTTTGCACGACTGTGAGCAACAAAACTAGGTGGTGTGTTGCAACAAAACAACAAATGAACAAATGTGATTTTGAATCCACGTCTCGTCCTTCGTTCGTTCAAAACAGTAAAATGGGCGAAGGTTCAAAAACTCACACCTGAATTTTCCCAAACAAAAACTGTCCGGTTCGTCGAGGCACCAACTGCAGCAGTTCTTCTGATGCTCCGTTAGCAATGTCTCCATGCGTTTAATAAATTCCATGCACGTCCGCACAGGTCAGTAAATTTTGTCACCTATCTATATCGGAGAATCCAAAACCTTGCGCCCTTAGCAGCTCCATGTTGCACAACGCAACCCTCACAAGACCACCAGAGGGAGTTCGTTTCTCCAACATGTTCGCCGACAGACTCGGGCAGCAGTGGTGGAGGGAGGGCAGAGAGACAAGAAGGTTCATACCGCCGACACTCGTCACTCACCCGTGTTGAAGTCGACAGCGAACTCGCCGTACACGTCTCCGCCCGAGATGGAGTAGATGAGTTTTCCTCCGGTCGGGCTGCGCGCCTCGATGGAGGCGACGGCTCCGTGCAGCGGCAGGTTCTCCGGCACCGCGACGCGGTAGAAGGACTCGTCGAAGATGGGCGTCGCCTTGTTCATCACCTTCACCGGCAGCTGGACCCGCGTGCTGCGCGGCTCCGCACCTGCAGCGGGAAGCGTGGGACGTGAGTTCCCGAGGAATGCGGTCACGTAACGACATTCACAAACTGCTTTGTAATTTTGACACCAGACACGCGGGCTGGTCTGTTTCTCTTCTGCTGTGCAGAAGTAAAATCTTCACGCTGATCGGTTGAAAACTTGATCAGACCGCATATCTCTTGGCAAAATACGTTTGGGATTGTTGTGAAAGGATTTAGACACAACTCCACAAGACACGCCCTGCAGCGACCGTTGATGGATCTTCTCAGCCTCCAAAGATCGACAGCAAACCGAAATCCACGAATTCCCAGACTTTTCATTTTCCAGCTCATTGACTTCATCTGTCATCGACCTAAATATTAATTTCGACCAGGTGCTCGGGGCACACACGCACACTCTGTTTATTGTTGCAGGGGAAACTCGCATTCCCCACCCACATCCACACACAACACACCCATTCTCTGCGCATCTGTACCACCACTTGTGATCCTCGTAAATTATTTATTCTCCGCATACGCAAAGTGGTGGAAGTGTAAACACAATCAATTGTTGTTTTATCGTGCAGGGAGATCCCACCGGGACAACACGTGGTGCACGAGGTGAACAAGTTTTCAGACCTTCGAGTGAACATCGTTTCTCTGAATTTTGGAATGTAAACGTACTCAGAAGAGAAGTCTTGAGCAGCAGTCTTGCGGTCTGTTTAGTCTGTCAATTGGACTCAATAGTTTACGTTCACCTTGCCCGAGTCCAAAACCAAATTCCTTCGAACACATTGCTGAGTGTTTCTCGTTTCGATTGATCTTGTGTGCGGCTCAAGAAAACAAGAACCGCACCGTTCGATATGCAACACCCAAACATTCAGGCGGAGCTCTGTATGCATTTCACCTGCTCAAAAACTTTTCATAAATACCCGTATTACTGACACGATCAGATTCCACGGAAGTGAACTGAATTCCAACAGCACACGAGTGGAACTCTTTCCAGCAGGGCAAGCGTGATCCGCAAGAACCCTCTTCCACGCGATATCCCCTTCTGGCATGTTATCATTTGACCGGCTCTCCTCTTACCCTCACCACTAATCATTTTCATAACTGACCTGGCATAAGTGAGCTCAGCGGCCGCCATGCATCATGCCGCGAATACCGCGGGTCTGTTGATTGGTGATAAACGAGTCGCGAGTAAAGGGCTCCGACCCCGATCCTCCACTCCCCTGATGTACGATCGAGATGAAACCCGCAACACAAACCGCCGCTGAGATCCACCAGGTACTGAGTACATCACACTTGACCACCTCCCATATCTGTGTCACGGATTCAATTAATATGCTCGCGTGTTCATTCTGTATCCCAGAATAAAGGTACACCGGAGAAAGCAAGAAAACAGCTGCAAAGAGGCCAGACGAAAGATGCAGCGCAGAACGCGGGCCCTGCAACTATTTCAGTACTTGTGCCTGAGTGACCCACCCAAAGAAACACACGCACACAGAAGAGGTCGAGATCAAACGAGGAAGAGATCACCCACCGAGAACAAGGGACTGAAGCGATCTTCCTTGCGCACCTGCACACACATCTTCCCATTACCAAAAACAACACACACGCGCGCAAATCGAATCCATTACGCCGCCAACATCAAAGACTCGCTGCAGAACAAATCTCCCAAGTTATTACCCATCGCCTCAAATCAACTGACCAATATTCTCTTCTTGAAATATAGCCCAACCAACAATATCCACGCTTTGTTATCACTTCTCCTGACTGCCGGAGAAACAAAACTCGATCACTCAGAATGGACAGAAAATTGAGTGCGGCTCAAACCTGCATCCTGCGCCTGGATGAGGAGCACGAACTCTTTGTTCTGATCCTCCCGACTCAGCTGTTTCTTCAGCACGACCTGTCCGCTCTTGCGGCTGATGCGGAACTTGCCCTCGCCGCCTTCTATCAGCGAATACGTCACTTCTCCGTTCTGACCCGCGTCTTCGTCAATTGCCTCGACCTGTGAAAACAGAAGATGAAATCTAATCACATTCCACCTGCCAGATGTGCTTACAAATGGGAAAATGTTTTGGACACCAAAGCCTTCGGTAACCATGAACGGCCACAACAGCATTGAGAACGCATCACGAAAAAGTGGTGTCACCGCTGTTTTTAGACGTGCAAGAGCAGGAAAGCTTCTTTACCCTTTTGACGGGGTCGCCCTTGACGGCATCGACGGACACGATGGCGTAGTAGGGTCTTTTGACGAAGACGGGCGCGTTGTCGTTGACGTCCTCGACGTGGACGTTCAGCAGCGCGTGCGCGACGCGGGGCGGGTCGCGCCGGTCCTCCACCGACATGACGAGCGTGTAGTTCTCCCGCTGCTCCCGGTCAAACGGCGTCCCGTTCGTCTGGAGGCAAACAGACGTCAACTACATGTGACCAAGTGTCTTTGAAGCTTCTGTCTCCACATCGCCCAAAGAACCACAAAATCAGACAGATTCTGTTCACTTTTGGTCAAAATTGCCCTGACGTATTGTATTGAGCAAGCTCAGCCAAGTATTCTTTCCCCATCTTTTGGCTGAAAGAGGACACGAAGGTTTCTCCAAACAAACGAACCCCGAGGCTCACCTGGACGACACCTGAGGTGGAACCGACACTGAACATGTCGGTTGGGTTCAGGATACTGAACGTCAAGTGCTCGTTGAGCGCGTGGCCCACGGCCTGCATCACAGCCACCTGCACCAAATACAAGGAAATTTGTGAATGCACGCAGGGTGAAGTGCTGCCCAATGGTAACCCTCAATGATTCGAAGTCTCACCCTGAGAACTCCGGTGACGTTTTCCTGGATGTTGGAGAGGTAGACCTGCTGCGAGAAGGCGAGACCGTCCGGGTCGGGCTCCTGCACCGTCACCTCGACTGCCGCCTCGTTCTCGTACTTCCCGTCAGTCACGTGGACCGTCAGCGCGTAGAAGTCATCCAACTGCCCGGACTTGTCCACGGAGATGACGCCCGTCCGAGGGTCGATCTTGAAGTGACCCTCCAGGTTGCCGCTCTTGATGGAGTAAGTGAGCTGGCTGTTCACTTCCGAGTCATTGTCCAAGGCTTTGACTGTCATCACGACGACCTTTTGATGCGTGGGAAGCAGCAGATAGGTGGTGTACAGAGACTGCGTGAAACGTGGCGGAGAGTCGTTAACGTCCATGACGTTGATGGTCACTTTGGCCGGCACGTCGGCGCTCTGACGCGGTGTACCCATGTCCATCACCTGCACCGTGAACTCGTACTTTGCCGCCACCTCGTGGTCCAGATTTGACCTCGTGCGGATGGCGCCCGTGTTGGCGTCGATGGAGAAGAGGTCTCTGGAGGCGCGTTCCACGATCTCGTACACGAGCAGCGCGTTCAGGTTCGTGTCGGCGTCTGTCGCCTTGACGACCAGCGGCGCGCTGTTGTAATCGAGCACCACGCTTCCGGCGAGCGACGCCTCGCTGATGTTGCCCACATACGCCTCCTGCGTGAACACCGGCACGTTGTCGTTGACGTCAATCACGTGCACCATGACAGTGGTCTCGACGAAGGCGCCCACCATGTTGGTGGCGCGCAGGGTCAGGTTGAAGAACGAGGTCTGCTCGTAGTCGAACACGACGTTGGTTGACACGACGCCCGAGTTGGGGTTGACGGAGAAGACGCCGCCCGGGTCGCCGCCCGTCACGTCGTAGACGACGGACGAGCGACTCGTCGCGCGCACCGCGATCACGAACGAACCGACCGGTCTGTTCTCCTCCAGCTCCGTCGCGTACTCGGGCATCTGCGCAAAGCAACTGACGGTGAACATCGCGAGAACGTGCCCCACCAAGAAAATTCAACAAACGCAATACACCGGTCATTCTGTTGTAAACACACTTCATTCCTGCAAGAAAATAGTCACGTGCCTCGAACTTGGGAGGCGCGTTGTCGGAGATGGTGACGTCGATGAAGACGTGGACGGTGCTGGTGAGTGACGGCGACCCGCCGTCGACGGCGCGCACCGCCAAGTCGTAGTCGCGCTGCGCGTCGCGCTCCAGACTGCGACCGACCGACACGATGCCGAGCGCAGGGTCCACCGCGAACGCGTTGCCCACATTACCTGCAAAACAAAGAGGAATACAGATATTTTTGTGCGCTGAACAGGGTTTAGACTTTGAGGCTGACGATCCAAACAGGTTTCCAAATTCGGTGAAGTGTGTGCCCCAGATGGAAATTTCTTCACCCTTTTTGTGCATGACAGTGAATGGAAAGGAAGCAAATTGGAAATTTGCATTCATTTGGCGATCACTTGCAACTTTGCACAACAGTACACTTTGTTGAATTTCGGTCCGCGGGGTACCTTTATCATTTCAATCACACACTGCGCGATTCGTTTCCAGCATGCATACATGCCAAACACTGCACAATATTTGCGCGTTTCTCAAGTGCACCCCTGGACTACCTATTGCATTCGATAGTACCTCGCATAAAGGACTCGTGTTTATTTTCCTGCACAGGAAACCTTCCCTCAGTACAGAAACAAGCCTTTCAGCTGTCGACCTCCTGTTTATCTTGAAACACAAGCAATGCACATCAATCTATCTGTTGCTACCCAGTTCAAACAAAACCTGGCCAACAGTTGCACGGGTCTCCCGAACACTCAAGCAGCCCAATGGCTTTTGAAGCTTTCTACTGAAATACCCCGAAATGGAGACGAAATTTGATCGGACCGAGCTACACAAGTTTCCCCTTTGAAACAGAAACGACTTTGTCTGCTTTTGATAAAGAGAGATACCTGGCTCACAGTTTTGCTGATCAACCGGATAAACGAGTCAAGTTTTGAATGTTTGTGGTGAAAACAAGCTCAGAACACATCTGATACAAAGTCACTCTCATCTGCTTGATCGACCACGATTTCTCTCGAGATTGAGGGTTTCTTTCACAAATCAAGCAAAAACGCAAAATTTCCTCTTGGTTTGCGGCTTCCATCAATTCGTCGATGCTTGCTGCAAGTCTAAAAAGTAGTTCCGACAAATTCATATTCATTCAGAAACTTTTCTGGGTCACTACTAACTACGGCCTGGTTTGCGTTCCGCGTTCCCCTCAACTTGTTTCCAGGGGCCTTCCTTCACACATCAAAACCGAAAACCTGGAAAACATGTTTTTGCTTCAGATTTTAGTTCCACATTGTTGTTAGGACAGCATTTTTTTCAGAAAACAGGCACAAAGGGGAATCTGTGAGGAGTGCACATCAACGTGAGGTCCTGTTGGGATGGTTAGAACTTGCGTCCGTTCTGGAAAGAAACGTGCGTGTCTCCAATCCACATCTCACAAGGCACTTGGGGTTGGTTGACCCAGAACACTTTTTGACAGACTTTCCACATCAAGACTCCTCCAGAAAAGCCAAAATTAAGTGACTGAAACTGTTGAGCCATTTGCTCAGCACACAATGGAAGTGCATTTCTATTTGTCGTGTTCAGAAGAACATGCGGTGAAAACGACAAGAATGCGATGAGCACATTCCTTGACAGAACAATGTTTGCCTTTCGGGTTAGTGCCTTGTTTTGCAATTACACAGCACGAAACAAGACGCTTGAGAGGTATTCACATCTTTCGCGCAGAGGTCTGTGTGCACAGCCCTCCGGAAGACATGTATGCAAACCCCAAGGTGGATCTCTGCTTTCTGCGCGTTTGTTTTTGTTCAGTCTCTCTGCCCAATGCATGTGTGAGTAACCGGGTGCTGACCACCTTTTCGCGTTCCAACAGAGGTGCAAAATCTGTAACGCTAGCATACAATCGTCCAAGGCATCGAGTACATCATAAGCACCTTGGGAGTGTCGCGCAAGGGGACCAGGGACACCCTGCCTGCTGCGGGTACTGTTAACATCTTCAGCAAACCATACGATATCATCTCTCTGGTGTATGTCTCAACATCTGAAACCAGTCATTGCGCGCCAGTAATTGTTGCCTGTGAGCTCAACTGAACCGACAGTAATTCCCATCTGGCACAGATAACAAGACCCAAATCAAACGCAAGTCCTTTCACAGAGTAGCCCTATCAAATAAGGGTGAAATTTACACAGTGGAAACCAGGACAATTGAGAAAAAAAAATTCCTGCAGGAATCTTGGGTTTCTTCCATAAGCAGATCTGTGCTGTAAGACTCATTGTACTTTTGATCAGTGCCCATCAGTCTGGGCAAACAGCAGCACTGCAGATACATACTGGAGCTACAACGAAATGGCAAATATCCAACCATTTACTGCAGCTCCCACAGAAAGAAGCCACAAAAGTGGAAAGGAGTGCTGGTCCTTCGGTCCCATTTACAAACCACGAAAAGCAGATCTCTGGTGCATTAGGCGCAATTGTCCCTCTCGCCCCTCACGACGAAAATGAGAAGCGCACTTCTCCAAATCTCTTCACACATTCTCTGCTTCGCCTCACGCAGGAGCTCGTGCGAGGGATTCGCGAGATCCCTTGTTGGGTGTCACTTCTTTGGTCGCATCTCCACTTGCTTTTGAGTGGCAAAGTCAGTCATCTTGAGTTGCGCTCTCGAAAGCAACCGTTATGGAACCACATTCTTCTGAATCGGTACAAAAATCGAGAAAATTCCATTGCCACAAAAGGCCGCAGTGCGTTCAAGTTTTTCAATTACGTGACACACAAGTTGAATTTGAGCACCTGCCCTGTAATCTCACAATGCGAGGGACTCGATCTTTTTCTGCCGCTGCCTTTGTGGTGATATAAAAAAGAGAAACAATGCTCAGGTTTCCTACAGAGCGATCTTCGTCGGCTCAACCTTGTCATTTTCAGAGCCCGAATCACTACTTTGAACCGATCCTTTTGTTCATTGCCGACAGGAAGTCCCAAAAATTGTTATTTGAGCAAATTTACAACACAGTGATGTCGCTGGCGAAAACCAATGATAGTGCAGTCTTCACTCACTGATCCCATTTGAGTTACTGATGCCCGCACTGTCCCAACATATGATGTTTTAATAAGGCCTTTCAAGCTGCGTAACTTTTTACAACGCCACTGACATCTTCATGTGATTTATTGTGCTCTGCAAAGGGCGAATATCCGCTTTGATGGAAACTGAATACCCGTATCATTGTTACAAAAATCTCCCTCAAACTGTCCAATTTTGGTTTACCTGAAGTTATCAGCCAGAGGTATTCGGTGCAGCAATTTTTACACCTCTGCTGCCTTCCAATCCTTTTGCTGCTGACTTCCAATCGTTTTGTTCCACAAACCAAACGGCCCCTTGTAATTTTATAGCACATAATTGTGTAACAGCTGAAGATAATGTCGTTGCGGGACATAATTTGCCGAAAAATGGTGCAAATTTTCTCAAAATGCGGACCTTGACAGACCAAAGATTATCTGCCTCAAAAAAGTGCAACGGCAACTTTGGATACAGTGACTGTTTGAACGGAAAAAAGTTCACAGTGTCTTTGATCTTTTGATGCCTTTTCGTTGAGCCCGATTCCGTAGCCACGCACTGAACACGGACACGATCTTTTCGAGATGGAACGCGCAACAAACCCACTTTCCACGAAGACACAACACGCAACAGACTGAAACTCGCACAGGCCCTTGGCGCACCAAAGCAACGTGAGGCAGCAGACTCACCAGACAGAATGGAGTACTTGATCTCTGCGTTCTTATCGTGATCCCGGTCGATCGCCTGCACTTGCACGACTGAAGTCCCGACAGCTGCTGTCTCGAACACTCGACCCTCGAAGGACGACGACAAAAACTCGGGGCTGCAGAAAGAAAGAAAAACAAACTCATGTGTCACTCTGAATAAACAGCGATCTCGTGGGAAAGGCAGCGGAAAGGCGGGAAGGAAGAAGTGACTGTTTCAGCTGATCCAATCCTTCAGTCAAAGCTTTTTCTAAAATGTTTGAACTTAAGTCATTTGTCACAACCAATTGGTGAAACAATCTGCAGAACAAGTGCGCAAATCCGCCAAACGAGAGCCCCCAACATTACCCTTTTCCCAAGGTCATGAAGTTTCTGCATTTCAACACACTGTGAACTGTTCTTGTGTGAACAGCAGCTTCACGTGGGATTCAAAATTTGCAGATTTTCAAAGTTCTACGACAGGAAATCGTTGCGACAACGCGCGTGTGAAGGACATTCTGAGCCTGGTGTTTAAAACTCGACGCCAAAGCGCAAAGTATAAATCCTCAATTTTGTCGATCCACCTTTGATGCATCAAGTGTTGCGTTTGTGCAAAACCTGGTTTCACAATCCTCGTCTGTGAGGATCAGCACAAACTTTGACGACTCGCCCCCACCCCCGGACGCAGGAAGAGCGGAGGGAGGGGCGCCTCACCTGTGGTCGTTGTGGTCCGTGATGGAGATGACGACGCGCGCGAGGCTGCGCTTGCTCGGCGCGCCCTGGTCTCGCACCATGATGGTCAGTTCGTGACGCGCGATCGCCTCGCGGTTCAGCTCGCCGATCGTCGTGATGACGCCTGCAGTGCGACGAGTCACGAATTAACACCGAGCGACTGCGCTCTCCCAAGGACCAGGACACTTGGTTCGCAGAGAGAATGTCCAGATTCTTGAATACGTGGTGGAGGAGGGAACAGAGCGAAAGCATCAGGGAGGCAGAAGAATTCAGCTTGACCTGAGATCGGTCTGCATACAGTTCGTTTTTGAATGGGAAGAAAAGCCTTTTTGTGGCCAGGCAGCGTCAAATGGCTTGTACTGGAACTCAACGGAGATTCGCAAAACTTGTGTGGTGTGTGCAGAAGTGGAAAATCCGGAACAGAACAGGTGCAGACAAGACAATGGAGCAGACAAAAGGAGAAGAAACAAGAAGCAAGAAAAGGAAGGAAGAACTTCAAAAGGGCGCGAATGTTCGTTTGTCAACAGGCAAACAACTCCTCATGCAGTTCCTAAATCCTAAAAAGTTCGTTTTTGACACAAACAGTTCGTGTGCGCTTTACATTTCCTCACTCAGGTTTGAGGAAACACAGACACGGAAAGAACTCCGTGACAGAGGAAAAGAATTGATTTGTGGCAACTGAAAAAACGCGCCTTTCGAAAAATTTAAGCCAACACCACGAAAAGAAGCTTTTCGTCCTGCAAAGATCCAATCACACGACGGGAATCAACTCCCTTGTTCAAAAGCCAGAACTTTTCAAAATTGGTTCATCAGCTTGTGTGGAAACACAAAAACACAAAGTATATAGTTAAAATTGGTGCTGGCAGCATGTACACTTGCTTCTGAGTTGGTGCAAAAAAGCTTTAGAAGACGGCACCGCCCCTCGTTCAGAGAAGCAGCTAAAACCACGAACTCCAAGGGTGTGAAACTGAGTTCTTCAAGTGCAACGCGAAGCGAGACAAAAACTGACAAAACAATGCTTAAAAAAGTCGACAGAATATATACATCATGTTTGCAAGGCCAAACCTTTTGCAGAAATGTCTGTCATGCTCTTTCATTTCAGTTCAGTTGGAAGGAAGGGGCAAAAGAACAATTGCTTCTGTAGCTTGGGCCTGAACAACCAAAAGTGACACAATGTGTCAATATGAAAAGCTTTCAGCTGGAGACCAGGACACGGCACAAAAAGCCAATTTCCAGATGGAGGAGAGAAACATGACGCATGCTTCACATCAACACGAAGAAGAGCAAATTTCCGAAGTGCGATGCATTTTGGAACGTACATCGCACGCATCGTATTCTTGAAAGTTTCTTGAAATCTGTCATTTGAAGTCACAGATGTCCAGAGCAAAAGAAACAAGTTCCAGAGATGCAACCAAGACACGACAGTGAAGAAGAAATAAGTGTCCAAGGTGAACAGATGTGGTTGTCACGAAAACGTAAGTACAAAACGCAATTTGACGAGGCAACTAAGACACTGCACTACATTTAGACACCCCCAGTCAAATATGTGGCACTTATGGAGACCGTGTTCTCTCTCTTTCTTTCTCTTTACCTGTCCAGGCTCCATGCTTGTCTGTAAAGTAACACAGAAACGGTCACCAAAAAATCACAGCTGGAAACCATCCATGGCAGCCAAGACAATTTTTATGTCTTCGCGACAAAAAGGAAAGCTTAAACATTAAAATAGATGCACTTGTCAATAGCATAACGAGTCACTTCAAAGTTGATTGAATAATTTATAAGTGAGAACGGCTTGGGGCCCATTCCGGCTGAAATTTGCCAGGACTGTGGCGCGGAACATGGTGTGAGGCCCGCACTGGGAACCGCACGAGGGACCCCAATGCTTTTGTCAAGTGCATTATTAAACACCCAAACCTAAACGCTCATGAAAATGTGTCTAGCAGTGTTAAGTCCTCAACTACAATGTAGAGTTAATGGCAACTCCATAACTGTAAAATTGTGACGGAACATGGTGCAAGGGAACCCAAGGATTCGTACACCTTACACGTCAACTGGGAAAGAACGGCCCGAGTTCTGAAACAACGGAACTTGGACCCTCTGCTTCTTGTATTATTTAATGTGTCTCGATGGGAACCGGTGGACACAGACACGCTAGTTTTTCGCTTGTTAAGTTTCTTGAAGCCAAGACCATCTTGACTAATGACAAACGAAAACCTACAATGTCCATCCACTGTGGAAAACTCTCTCTGCTTTCTGATTCGACTCACCGGTCTCGGAGTTGATTTTGAACTTGGATCTGCTCGTCTGCTCCGTCGAGGCGTGGATGGTGTAGAAGAGGCGCTTGTCCTCGTCCAGGTCGGTCGCCGTCACCGTGATGACGTCGGTGCCGGGAGCCGTGTTCTCCGACACCGCCACCTCGTACAGCGACCGCGTGAACACCGGCCGGTTGTCGTTGATGTCCAGCACGCTCACCAGAATCTGAAACAATCACCGTGCACAATGAGATTGAATGCTTCTTCCACATTCATCTTCACACTCCAGACGCCAAATCCCCCAGTCTCATCTGGGACTCCAATTTGGCCTCCATATGGGCATCGACTGGCGCCAGTTATTTCTCAGGAGTTCTAATGAGCGAAGCGCAGCCTAAATATTAGCGCGTGATGAAAATGTTCCACTGCAGAGTGAGTGCGACCTGAACGTTCATTTGTAACAACATGCAGCGGACAACAGAAGGCTGTGTTCGGTACCAAGTGTCCCTCCGTGGCCTTTAATCAGCCTACTCGCAATCAAACCGCTATTTAGGGGTGCCAGTATCCATATAAAACCACAAGTGTCCCCAGCGTCCTTCACTCTGCATTACGACTGGATAAATTTACATTCAAATAAAGAGGAAATTTCTCTTTGGTGTTTCATGTACGACACGCGAAAAGTTAATTTTTCATCGCGACCGCACCGCTCGACGTCGACACTTTTTGCGGGGATCTTGACATGAACATTTCTCCTTAATTGTTCGGCGCAGGAAAAACCTCTCACAGGTGAAGGAGGGGTGGGCGTTGAATGATTTTCTGCAACACTGAATTTCTACACGGGGAGATTCTGTGATTAACCTGCCCAACCTTTTCCTGTTCCAAGCTTTTATCACGGCCATACAGCAGAACCGAACTTCAACGGAGCGATTCCGCTAATCCTGATGCTCGCCGTTCTGTTAGCGCGCGCTTTGTGTGAGCTCTTGGCAAATAATTATTTTCCGAGGCTACTTGATAATCCTATTAGCGATCCAATAGCTTCAGCCAGATTCTGCGTCAATGCGATTCTATCTCATTTGTAAGCACCTGCAAGGATTTTATGGCTTGATTACTTGACCTAATTCGTTTGCGTACTCGTGAAGGATGCACAAACATTTGCTGCCGAGGACACTGCGCACTCACAGAACTGCTGGAACCACAAAGTTGTTCTTTCCGTGAATCTGACTCTCGAGAACACCCCCCCCCCTCATTCATCTCCCGTCACACAGAAACGAAACGCTCGCAATGTGTACAGCAGCATTAATGAGAGCGCTTAACATTTGATCCCCTACCTCAGTCACTAATCAATACATTTGGCTGCATTTTAAGCTCAACACCACTTCATGCGCGACATTCGTGTTGGCTTTTGTAAATGTCTAATTCACTGTGAATTAATAGATGTTGCGGGGTCTGTCGACTGCCGTTTCAAAGAGAAAGGGCCCATAAATCCAACGGCTGTTCCCTTTTGAGACAGAATTTGCTTCACGGTGAAATCATCTGTGCGTGAAATCATTTGTTCTTGGTCTCGCACGTAGAGATGAAACAAAATGCGCACTGCGGACCTTGGTACCAGTTTCCTGCAGCAAGAACGCAATTAAAATCTGAGACGAGGTGAGGCGCGCTCAACTTTCAAAGAAGTTAAATTGTTCAACTCCGTTTGAACCGAGCAACGCCTTCGAGGCAAAACAGCCAGGTCCCATCGCAGAACGCCCATTTGCGTTCTTACATAACCCCATCAGATACTGTCAACCATGGATGCCAGCGACATTGCGTAAACTTGACGTCCATGAATGTTGAACACGAACCCAGCCCGGGGAAACTGACGCGTGACATGCCTCGATAATGCCAGTTTCGTAACAGAATTGCAGGAGGTGTGCAATTGTGCACTTCTCAGAGGTCAGAGTGACAGGTGCACTCAAACCTCGAGGTTGTTGCCCACAAACTTCGTGCCTCCAGCTGCCTGGCTCTCCACAGGAGAACATCAACTATGTGGCTCTTGAAGAAAATACACACACAGACTCACTGACGTAATACGCACACGAACACACACGCACGCACTCACGCACACACAGTGTTCGTACCCAGGTGTAGGCGTAGTTGACGCCGTCGGACGCCTGGATCGTCAGGTTGTACTGCGTCTTCTGCTCCCAGTCGAGCGCGCCGGCCAGCACGATGTTGCCGTTCTCCGTGTCGATGCTGAACTTGTTCTCGTCGTTCCCACCTGGAATGCACACCGGACATTCGTTTTGGCTGAATCAGTTGAGATGATGATCAGCAAGGAATTGACCGCTGACTGATGGACATAGTACGTATTGACATCTTTTTACGGACGTGAATGATGTCGCGGCTCAGATTGACACTTTGGGTCCTTGTGAAACAAAACAAGGCGACCTCTCCAATTTGGCTTCACGTGAGCATGAAATGAAGAGAGCAGCGCAACGTGTGGGAATCGTGAACCGAGACAGAGGGGCCAGGCGCGTCTGCACACAATGACCAGCTGCGATCAGCGTGCTCCTACGTCAAGTTGTGAAGTGAAGGCTTGCTACTGATGTCTGAAACTGTGTCCAGATGCCTGACTCGGTTTCCAGCTTTCCATCTGGCACTTCCTGTTTCGGTCCGACCTTCTGATCGTGGGACTCTGGCCAAGTTATTGACCATTCCAACATCAGACCCCGATCGTAGGGAATACTGTCCAGTCGCGTTGTCTACTTGAGATCTGTGGTTTCCCAGAGTCGTTATAATTTGACGACTGAATGAGTTTGAGAGGCAAATAGAAACAGACGGATCCAGATTCTATCGGGAGAAGCAACGTGCAGCTGATTGCGGGCGTGCACTTTGGCTATTTGCAGCAGCCCTCAAAGTGCATTCCAGCGCTCAGTAAAGATTACAGAAACATCAATCCCTTTGTAAATGGTGAGTTTTCTAATGCTCAACGTGCCGTTGATTTGTAGCCAGAGGAAACTTTCCACAGACTCCTTGGACGGACAAGAAAACATGAACAAGAAACGTACAGATCGGCAAGGTCAAAAGCTCCTTCTCAATCCGACTTTCCCACTTTACTAAAGATAGTTACAATCTCTTTGCTGCACAATACCCCAGAGCAGGTTCTTTCCAGAAAAGAACGCCAACAAGCACACGTGAAAGCATATCGACAAGTTTCGATATTCCGTTCTGAAATGAACACACCACACCCAGTGATTTCGTGTCCTGGATGCCCACCTCCGACCCGATCGTGGGTGCTTCGGTGCTTCACGAAGATCTGCCCTGACCTTGCACAGCATTTTGATCAACATTTTGATCGATGATCCAAAAGTTCCAATGCAGCAAGCCAAATCTCATGTTTGACATTAACAGCAGTCGGTGGACAAGTGAGTTCTTCGCTTAGAAAGGTTACCAGGTTTCGCAAGGGTTTGGGATTGTATTCTTCAACCTTGGCCTTTTCCTTCCAAGTTCCTTCAGAGAAAAGCTGAATCTATTTGTCTTGCTTTTCACTGAGCTTCACACGTACAGACAGACATCCACAAGAAACTTTCCAGCAAAACTAACGAACTCAGCATGAAATTCTGCTGAAGAGTTTCCTTCAAATTCTATTGTTTCTGACATGATGGCTCGATCTGAAGGATTACGTCAACCCCTCAGCTGATAAAAGCTCATTCAATGCACTTTATTTCAGGCTTTCTTTGCGTAAAGGTTTCCCTTGAGCCTCAGAAGTCTGTCTTTTCGTCTTGACATCAAAGAGCTTTGCCAACATCGTTGTGAAGCGACTCGACGACTGCTGTGAAATAGGCGATCTTGATCCTTCTAATGTCAAGAGTCCGTTCGACCCGTCTCCAAAATAACCAGTGTATCCAGCTGCACTGGAGGCCGAGAACACGAGTAGCCCCAACAACATCAGGAGTCTGACCCAGATACGCACAATAACGAAGGCGCTGGGGCAGCGATGTCTAGAAAGAGCCTTCGACGTCTGGTTCTTGGTGGGATCTGGGTGAGGTTGGTTTTGCAGTGTTCTCGTACCATGGAACAGCCTAATCACATTGCAAAGGGAAGCGAATTTCTTTCGCCAAAAAGCCAGCTGATTTTTCTCTCTCAGAACGTAACGCTGCGGAAACAGTAGATAGCATGCTCACACCCGATTACCTCTCGATCAATTGTTCCCTGCATCATTGTTCAACACAGAGACGAAGTGCAACTTTGATCTTTCTCTGGTCAATCGCTACACGGTTTCCTGGAACATTTTTCATACATCCTTCTGCATCAGTGGGTCAGCCAAGTCTTATTCATTTCAGAGATCCATGCTGAGGGAGCCTGCAGCTTGGGCAACCGAAAATTTCCCTGCAGATAAACTGATCCACGAAGGTGTGGAGGTGTATGAAAGCATTCAAGAACCAATGAAAGGTGTGTGCTGCACAAACTGAGTTGATACAACCAATGACCACGTCAAAGAAAGCCAAGACTCTCAGTTGACAGCAAACAGCAGCACTCGCGTATCCGGGCTGTCGTCTGCACAAACTGTTCTGTCGAATTTGATTGCTTCATTCACACACCGAATACTTTCTCCCAAAATGTTTTTTCATTGTCAAGAAGTCAGGAATCTGGCCTGAAAGTTCAACGTGGATTGGCACCACAACGCATCACTCGAGTCCAAAGTTGAGATTTCAAGCAGCAAATCAACTGGCAACGAGCGGGATTTTCCTCTCCAAGAGCTGCCTAATGTTCCTGAAATTCAAGACGTCCTCCTCATGCTCCAATTTCTTTGTGATGAATCTTTCTTCACTTTTTATTCATTGAATACCTCACACCTTTCTGGATGATTGCCTCGAAATGTCAGTCAAGTCCCCCTTTTCAGAGTTTGTTTCAACACCATTGTGCGCGCAGATGTTTTCAGCTTCAGCGACAATTGGTCGAATTCCTGACAAAGCGCATGGAGTGTCGAACAATGCCGACTGCTCAGGCCTGATAAAGCCATGTTTGTGTGAGCTTCTTCACTCGCTCCTTCTCCTCATCAACACTTGTGTGGATATTTGCTTTGGATAATTAGCTCCCAATGCCTGTGCAATACTCTCAGCGAGTAAACACAGGAATCCGTTAAAACTGAGGGAGATTAACGGTTCCTTGAGTATACCTTCGGGCGGGGTGCCTCCGAGTGGATCTCAGAAACTCCAACAGAGAACGGGAAAAAAACACATTACCGAGTATTTGTGTAGATGGGACGATCTGTTTGCAGAGTCGGTTGGGGCGTCTACACACACTGGATGCACCGTGTGCGATAAGCGCAACCCGGTAGCGAGCACAGAACCTCGCGCTTATTCCGACAGGATTTTCGCCCTGCTTCGTGCCTCAATGATGGATGGCTCGCACCCGCTGACTTCACTTTTTGTATTGATATTCTTGGGTGTTTTCTTGGCAGACAAATCTTGCCACTTTTAACACGTTAAACGTGATTCTACGGGAATTGGACGAAGGTGCCAGGCCCAAGGCCAGACCCGCGGTGATACATCAAACCTGCAGCCTCTTCACCCAGTGCACATCAAACGTCACAAATCACGAATCCGTCTCATTCCGCATCAGATGAACAAGTGAAGCACAAGAGCAAACCAGAGTTTGCGTGGCTACCTGTCGACCAAAAATAAACAAGAACACCTCGTGTTGAAGACGCTGGTCCTTGCCCTTGAGACCTCCTGTCTACAAATTTTCCGAACACAGCGCAAGTCGTAGAAATGAGCTCACGTATCGTCTGACGAATTCTGTCATCTCCAAATGAATTGCTACGGCCCGAATTGCTCGGAAGGAGAAAATCCGGAGATTTAGGCCAAAACAAATTGGTTTCCGCTGTTGTAGGGATTTCTTTCTCTATCGTCTTTGGATGATAATCCGCCTATTCAGACGTTCGTCTAATCTCCAGACGTACGAACACTCCACGCGGCGCTCGCTTGTTTTTTCAGGACCAAATTTCTACTGCACGTAAATCACGATGTTTTGCTACCTCGGCAAAGTTGACGTCGGTTTCCCCGTGTCCAATTCATCATCCGAGCTGTACAACCATCGCTACATGTTTCCGCCGTTATTATCGCTCAGTTCGTGCTGTGCTTAAAGCGTGAGCGATCCAGGAAATTCTCAACTTGAACAGTGAACAACAGGCCAACCTCAACAATGTTTCAAAGCTGCACGACTCAAGGCGGGGTTGAAACCTTTCAACGCGCACGACAGCGATATCTGTGAACCACCGAAAACCCCACAAGAACAAGAGGAGAGCAAGACAGAACGTGTCTTGTTTTTGATCGGTGCGCTTCACGCGTGTTAGACGTGCACCGACTGGTCCCTTTGCGAAAAAGTTTCTCCACTGACGATGCACGCAAAAGACACACGTTTTGCTGCTTGTTTGCTGAGGGAACACACAACACTAACTTGCATTCTTTCCCGGATCCACCGCAGTGCAAATTCGCACCTAAGATTCGCTGACGCGGAAAGACGACACTTACCGATGATGGAGTACCAGATCTTGTCGCCGTCTGCATCGTTGGCGCTGACGAGCGCCACCATGTGTCCGACCTGGTCGCTCTCCATGACGGTGACGCGGCGCGCGCCGTCCTCGAAGCGCGGACGCGACGGAGACTGCAGCGGCCGCTCGACGACGGTGAAAAGCACGCGACACGTCTCCTTGAGCTGCGGACGCCCGTTGTCCACCGCCTTGATCTGTAGTCGACAGCAAAGAGTCTTATCTTCGGTACAGTACTTCCTCATTCGAGGAGGACTATTTGAATTTTCACAATCACAAAACTGCATCGCTGTTATGGACCCGAGGTGTGACAATCGTTCAGCTGTCTCGTCACCAAAATGACAAAACGAACATTCTCAGTGCACAGCAGTGCCATTGTGAGATATACCGACCACTGAAAGAATGCCTTTATTCACATTCATATGGACACACATGCAGTGAAGGCTAAACATGTCGGATTACATATGACAAAGCACACCGAGGCCAAGACCTGTACTGACACGAGCCACGAACCCGGCGCACATTACTGTCACTGGCCAGACGACGAGTAAGCAGAAGTGACTGCTGCACCCACCGTGAGATCGTACTGCGTATCCGCCTCGAAGTCCTTCTGCGACGTGATGACGCCCGTCTTCGGGTGAATCTTGAAGCGGCCGTTGCCGCGCCCGGTCTTGATGCTGTAGTCGATGTCGGCGTTGGCGCCCACGTCGGGGTCGTGCGCGAGGACGCGGAACAGCGGCACGTCGTACGTGCCCGGCGGCATCTCCGGGATGCGCGCGCGGTAGGACCGCTCCGTGAACGCCGGCGCGTTGTCGTTCTCGTCCGACACCGACACGACGACGCGCGTCGTCGAGGAGAGCGGCGGAGTCCCATTATCGCTCACCGTCACCTGCAAGCACACAGAGCGCAAAGTAAGAAATCAACCTGTGTGTCTGCTGAGAAAAAAGACGAAAACAAAAGAAATGTTGGAATTGGCTTCTGAAAGCAAACAGGCAAGAACACACAGGGACTCCCCGCGAAGCTTGATGAGATCCGTTGTTGCCCAAACAGAGGAACCCGTGTCTGAACCGCACGCCTGTTTCCTCTCCTTTGTCTGTTTTACAATGTGCTTCAAGAGGTAATAAACAACCCAGAAAGGTTTCGATCAACAGTGGTTTTTTGCAAAAGCAACTTGATTCTTTTTGTTTGGAACATCTTTGGAGAATCAATCGACAGCAAGTCTGTGGCAAAAACGCAACCTGTTGAAGAGAGTGCAGATTTAGTGGAGATGAGTTTCCGCAAGAACAATGCCAGGTTCTCGGGCTCCACACGTTGATGATGTCACTGAAGGCCAGCGAAATTGCCATCTCTTCACTCGTTCGATTGCATTTCAAAACTCTTCAGAACAACAACTGCATTTGCCCAGAAAACTTGAGAGCTGTTCTGAAAGCAGATCACACAGGGGTCTCTGCGCTGCTGCCCTGGACGACGACAGTTTTGCTCTCTTCGTCCCGCTTTGAAAACAAGCGAACTGGATGACAACCTGCACCTCGCGCTAAGTGAAGCATCCTTCCTTTTCAAGGGGCCAAACCTGATGCTGCAGGATCTTCGCATCTGAGCCTGATATATGACAAGTGGCCATTACCACGGCGCGGGGCAATGCCACTGCTGTCAGCTGTTTGTCAACTAAATTGCCCAAATTTGGGGAGACATCACATGGCCGCTTCACGATCGATGATACGATTGAAATGCATTTCAACGAGTGCTTCTCTCATCCCACTTGCAGTGTTCACCGCTGCTTCGTGAAAGCTTCTGAAAGGGGACCTGAAATCTGAGAGAAACCAGCCAAAGGCAACAATGCGACCTGGTCTGGACCAGAGGCTAAAGCTCAGGCATGAGAAGAACCTGTACCAAAACTTGAGCTCAACAAAAAATGCTGTAACTGAACGGTCATGATGAGGGCCGATCCAAGGGGAATACTCAGGAACAAACCATTCATTACCTGCCTGTTTTCAGCTTTTCAAAGGATCAGGAAGAAATGGACTGAAACAAGGTTAATCTGTGTCTACTTTTCAGATCAATCTTTCACGTCGCAATTCGCCATTCTACGTTGGTGAAGTCTCGATTCACCAATTTCCTGTCTTTGGATCTTGAGAAGTGGTAATCTTCCTTTGACTTCCTGGAAAGCTGGCGAGAATCTATTGGCCTGTTGTGTTTGACATTTTCACCCAGAAACCAGCCTATCGTGATCTCCGTTGTCCTTAGTAGCTCCAAAATGGAGGCGAAATGAGGGTTTACCCGAAACTTTGAGACCCGCCATCGTGTACGAGTAATCGTTTGAAGTGGTATCTCTCTGCTGGAGAATACGTACAGGGCCAAACCTTTGGAATTCTTTGCAGGAATATTTGTTTGACATGAAAGGGTGAAGGAAACAAACACCTTCTGTCTGTAATTTTATTTCTTCATTGCCATGAAAAGAAATTGGCTGCCTTCCGCAACGTGTGTGACACAAAGAGACATGCACGATCGGCCGCGTTCTCCATGTTCTCACTTCATTGCCTCTGGCCTTAAAGCTCCAAGACTCGCGAGAGCTGTGCGTTGGAACAATCTACCTGAGCCGGGGTAACTCTGAGCTCCTCCGGCTGCTTTCCATCTTCTTTTAGTGCCTTTGAAGTTTGGACCTGTGACCCCCTGCCTGCAGTAATCACTTTGTTAAGGCATTTTACCGAAGGTGTATGTCAAACTCGCCCGCGGTTGAGCACAAGTTCAAGACTCTGCAAGGGGCCAGTCTCTGCGAAATAAGTCTGGATAAGGAGGCCAATTAATCTCCAATTCTTTCCTCATTCACACACGCTCCGCCATTACTCTTTGTCAGGGCAATCAGCTGCGTCTCCATAAATGGACACAGGAACTCAGTGACACAGAAAAGTAAATCAAAAGTCCATTAGCAGCGCAAACCAGGTGGACATTCATCACCGCGCACATCATGCGTGACCTCGGCTCTCACACGAGGCATAGGCTCAGAGGATTCCAGAACACTGTTCCTGAACGAATCAATCCGACACGAGCGAGGAACTGTCACCACAAAGCGTTCGCTCGTACGAGTGTACAGACAATCAAGTTTACAAAACTGCGACACCAAAATAAACCCTGATCCAAGATTCCGTGCACGTACACCTGAAAGAACGTCTTCTCCACCAGCCAAGACAATCGCATGCCCTGAGCCTGTGCGAAAATTCCTTTGTTCTCGTCCAAGATTTCTACTAATTGACATCCACCCTGACGATACATCAGCAACATTGACGTCTAATGGCGCTGCTGCTGGTCCAGGCTTATACAACCCCGACCAGGTCTTCGCGTGGGCGTCGGGCCACAACCTGGTTTTTGCACTCGCTCCAATGAAACACGAGAGATCTGAAAAATTTATACGCAGCTTTGTCTGAAAGTAAAAATATCCCTGTGAGCTGCCAATGCTCATGCAGGTACCACAAGCGGTAGACGTCGGCTCCACCAGATCGGGCATTCCCTTTTCCGAAGTGAAACAAGTGTGAAGGACTGCTTCTTGTGACCCTGCAACGCCATAAACTGTCATTTGTATGGATCAATTTCCTTTGCCAGTCCACAACGTGACCCATTCGTTCGTGTTATCCTCGAAAATCACCGTGCAATGCAGAGATAATGCAGCGCGTAAATAAGCACACAAATCGGCTTGCCAACACGTCGCAGAAACTCGATGGACATTGCAATTCTTGTGTCACTGCACTCAGACTTTTTGCACCCTGGCTTTTCTGACCAATGCTTTGAAGATTTCTTCACAAAATCGGACTTGCTGCAGCATGGCCTCCGCGGAAATTCAACACGGCTCTTGAAGGATTTCTGCAGTCTCTACGGATCAACCTGAACCACAAGGATCACTGAAATTGAACCAGTATCATCCTCGTTTTGACAATACGTATCATAAAGCTCTCCCATTCCATTACCGGAATGATTCCAGTGATGAGGGTCCGTTGTGTCTTCATGAACATTGCAAGTCCCGCACTCCACAAATGTTCGACTGAAAGCGAGCTTTCCAATTTCCTCCGCATCACCATAGTAATGCAGAGAAAATGTGTCAATAAAACACAATGAAACGCGCACTTCTTTCAGAAGAGGGGTTGTTAGTGAGACAAGCCAAGAGAATCCTTGCTCAACTTGTGATTTCGAAGCTGGATTTGCCATTTGCAGAGAGACACTGTTTCACTCCACTCTTCAGCAAAACGAACCTGTGTCGAGGTCACACAGAAAAGAACTCTGATGAAAGAGAGAGTGAGGAAGGTGAGAGGTCACGAACAGGCCTCTCAAATCCACTTTGACAACCTGGACGACTGACTGCCTTGTGGCCGAAGCTGCAAACTGCAGGCAATTCGGGCTCAAGGTTCGTCAACCTGACAAAACTGAACAAACGCCGGGTGTTTCACCCCATCAGCTCACGAACATATTTCGTCATAAAACACAGCGGCCCGTCTCACGCAGATCTGAGATGCACGTGCCTCGTTTTGCCCTCTGCTTTCATTGCTCGTTAATTTCATAAATTCGTTGTAGGAACCGTGCCGCGGTCCAAACGGTTACGCTTAATGTCTCCCCTTTTCCTGCAGCGAATCTCAGCAGATGACAGCCACGATTTACGAGATAAGACTTCAGGGGGAGAAGAAATATGCCAGCGACGCTGGAGTCTTCAGCATTTCTCCACCTCGGGTTTGATTGACCTCGAAAGCCAACGCAATGCAGGCACACAGTCAAATTTCCATGTGGCTCGTTTATTGAGAAGATTCCTCCTCGAAGGAGATGTTTTTCAGACATGCTGAGCAAATGTGTCTCACAAAAAACGGCCTTCTGATGACGGGAGTTGTCAATCAACAGTTCCTGGGGCAAAATGAGAAGCACTTGAGACCGCTGCATTGGCGGCTTCGCACACAAACGATGCCTCGGCCACTTCTGGAGAGGGAAGGTTGCTATCGCTCCGGGGATAAATCAAATTCTCTAACTTTACATGGACTCGAGTATTCAGTGCAGATCTGACGAGCTTTAACCGCCATCATGCAGACAGGGTAATTCATTTATCCTCCCAGTGTACATCCAAATTCTCCTTTGAGCACATTTTTCACCCGCACATGCATTTCCTTGACGCCTGCTGCATTTAATGCGAGCAGATTTGTCTCCCGTGGGTTTGCGACCGTCACGCAACTGCAACAACAAAACCAATCCACACAAAACAACACTCTTCCTTCGTGTCTCTCATGGTTGGGCATCACAGGGTGATTTCACAGGACAGCGATCTTGTTGCAGAGAGGTGAGGGAATGCGAACTGAATCTTGAGAGAGTTGATTTTCGCGACGGAGAACAGTGTTAGCACCTCGAGAGACCGATCACTCGGAGTTGATCCGCTGTCCATCATTCCATTTTCTGCCAGACTAACCAATGATGGCAGACGGATTATCTGATGGATATTCAAGCGAAATTCCGCCGGCAGATGCAAACGAAGAAATCATACACTTGTGATGAATTGCAAGGGAAGGAGCTGTGTGTGTTTCTCTTTGACAGCACCACGCTGGATGAAATGTCCAACACGGGTTGAATGAAATGCATACAGCTGGGACCTTCATCCAAACAAGGGTTCGCTCATTCTCAGACCATCAATCTTCTTGAAACAATTCTCCTCTGGACGTCCACAGACCAACCAGTACCAAAGCTTTCCGTAGTTGCGCTGAAAACACCTCGAGTCAGACAGAACATAATTCATTTGCAAGCAAAACTTGTCATTGCTTTGTAATTCAGTGGAGACCCATTGTGCTGCTGAACTAAAGCAAATTATTCATGGAATACATGAAGCTTAATACCTCTTTAATTTGCTGAAGAACAATTCGATAGCCGTGCCAGCATGGTTGGCACAGGATTTCATCCCGGAAAACTTGCCGCATCCTGCATATTGTGCCGTCCCCTCAAAACTGTTGCATTCTAAACGTTACCTCTTTTGCTTTGTTTTCTGTGGAGAATTAATTATGAGGACCACAACCGAAAATAGAAGGGTGACGACAGGCCCACCGTTGCTAGATTGGTGGCTTCAGAATCTTCTTTTTTCAAAGGACAGATCACTCTGCGATGGGAAGTTCCTCAGAGAACGTCGAGACAGCCTTTTAGATTTTGAAAGCCAAAGTAAATCTTGCTGGAGGTGCTGAGACCCGCATCGCTTCCACATCAAACAACTGAAACCAACTCTTTTCTGCCTTTCAGCAAAAACAAGAAGTACCTCAGCTTTTACTTCACTTGGCAATTACAGTCCCGTGTTTTATGGTATTAGCTTTCATAATGTCCCGTGGGCAAACATCGTCAAATATCCTCCTTTCGCTTTATCTTCCACTGCACAAAAAGATACGAGTAGACATCAGCCGCAACTCTCGACTTCGTAACGATTGCCGTCAGAAAGAAACATGTTCAACACGACAACAAACTTTTCAGTTTCTCCTTGAAGAAGACAATGCCGATTGTCATTCGTCTGCGACAGTGTGACATTTGAAAGTACGTACTCGAGGAGGAAATCCGTGTCACGCTGAGCGATTCGTGCCAATTAATCCGCCACACGGTGAGACGGACAAACACAATACGTACGACTGATTGCTTCTGACTCAAGCAAGATTACGTTGAGAAGAAAATGATCCCCAAAAGACTTTTGATATTTTCTGCGAATTAAACACAATCAGTTGAAGCTCGCAGTTCAGAAACGAACAGCTGAGGAATATTTCCCCAGAGTTCCTTCCTCAGGAATTAACGTCTGGTGCGAAGTGCCACACCGTGCCAACTGGAAAGTATCGCTCGTGGGCATGTAGCTGTGGATGGCACTTGCATTATTGATAGGGATTCGAAAATACACGCCGCCCCACACTGTGCAGATCCTACCCAAAGCACACAAGTTGCTTTGTCGACACAAATTTGACGTTTGTGGGGTAACTGTCGCACATTGATGTGTTGCAGGGCGAACATTCTTGTTCAAAGGACCACCACCAGCTTCAAAATTTCGAAGCTTGCAATACAACCCACACGCAATTGGTGAGTAGATCTCTAGTGAAACAATGAGACTGCCTGCAGGACACTTCCCTTTGCAGCTCAAAGGAAAGACAGATACCCGCCGCTCGCAAAACTCCTTCACCTCCAGTGGAAATCATTTATCTTCTTGAAAGGAAGTGCTGAGAAGTTGGTGAGCTTTTGAGTTTAATTAGCTTTGGCAGTCGGCTGAAGATCGCACACACAAAGGGCTGAGCGTCGCATCCTGTGAGACTTCCGTCACCATTGCTACGAATTCTGCAACTACAGTGAAACATGTGAAGTGTGCGGTTATTCAGACCAATTGCAAAAGCTGCAATCGTTCACCTGTGAGTTTTATCGTGCCACAGTTCCTCTGTGTCAGAGAACGTTTCAATAGCTCGGGTCTTGTTGGTGACGAGGGGTTCGCTGCACAGGACTGATAAGTTCTGGGTGAAGGCGACGGCGCCTCAACACGCGCTGCGTCGAGTGCTGCGTCCTGTTCGTACTCGAAATAGAAAAACTTCAGCTGTGTTTGCTTATCTTTCGCCTTTGTGTTCACCATTTCGATCTGCTTTTTGAAATGAATTTCCGTTTGCAAAACTGAACACCAGAGATTGAAGACAAAAACGCAATCGTCGCTTCATTCTCCAAGGACCAACTTTTCATTTATTTTCAGAAGAAAGCAGATGTATTGCACCACATTAAAAAGATTTTAATGTTCTTTGCAGAAGGATGGAATTCAATTAAAATTTGATGGCATTTCACAAATTCCCTCACAGTCGCACCATAAACTTCAAGCTGTCTAATGCTGCTTTTCACTTTGTTTTTGCCAAGCAACGTTGACGTTGCGTGAAGGAATTTCCTTGTTTCTTGAAAACACACTAAAATTGGCCTGCCAACTTCGAAAGAGACTTGACTTGGTTTCAGGTTGTGGGATTTGAATCGTTTGGAAAGTCTGCTCCAACCTCTCAACCCGTTGTTGTTGTTGCTCCTTGAAGGAACGCACCCACAAATCTATCTTGCAAAACGACCCAAAGACTTTTAAAGAGAGAAGACCGAAGCAAGTGAGAGCAGCTGGGACAAAACAGCTCTCACTGGGCTCTTCAGGTCCCCAAGAAAGAATCTCAAAGTGAACCTACTTCCTGAACCAGATCCTCACTGACGCAGCACGGAAAAGCGAGTATGGTAATGCTGAACCAGATTTTTTTGGTCATGATGTTCAATTCACTGCTCGGAGGGGGGAGAACGTTTTGTGAATAACAAACATTCGTGCTTCGTCAAAGTTGATCAGAAAGCAGAAGATCCTTCAACTTGTGCATTTCACGTCATATATGGAATGATCAAGTGGGGTGGGCGTTTGTGAAATTGAAAACGAAGAATCCGGCGGAAGTGTCATTAGATCTATCACACCTGGAGACGGATGGATCCGTCCCTGACGTTGCTCACTGGAAACCCCCACACCCAGTGCACCCACCAACACACCATGTGCACTGCAACCGAACCACAACAATCTTCGCTGAATCTTCGACAGCACGGCAGAATTCGGGCTAGAAACTGCCGTTGTCGTCAGGTTTCATTCCCATCATCTTCTCATGTTCGCCACACAAAAAACGAACACGTCCCACTGCATTCACTTCTGCAGAACTAATTTCCGAAAGCGCAAAAAACATCGTCCATTCGGTCAAACCAACTGTCATTACCACACATGTATCTCCTGAAACTGGAAACTCCACGACTGAAGACCTTTTCCCCAGGAGACGAAATATGATTTACTGACCCTATCAACAGAAGAAGATTCATGACTTTCTCTCGAGACTTTTTCTCTGATCGCAATCGCGCGACTTTCTCCTCTTGGATGCGAGAAACACTTCTGTCGCCAGCAGTGGGCTGAACTTGGAATGTAAACAGCGATGCCTGGCGAGCTTTGAGTCTGTCATTACGGATCGTTGATTACTCATTACTCAGTGACCCTTCAGGCTCCGCGACAAGCTGATCAGGCCTCGTTGATCCAGGCTTCAATGCAGAACAAAGAGTCGCAGATGTAATGGTCAACAATTCCATCAGCGCTCATCTCCCACAGCATTCAGATTTTGAGATTGTACTGGGACTCTTCGTCATTCTAGTCCTCGCAGAGCAATTGGCCAAACGTGTCGAACATCGTTTTGATGGATCCTGAAGGGGCAATTATCATAAATGACACTGGTCCTTCAGTGGAAATCGTGTCTCACACTGATGACCAGATTCCCTCTTGCATACCTAAACAGCTAAAGACACACAATAGCAACATCCCACGAGAAAGATCACCCGCGAGCCAGTTGGCAGATTCTCTCCTGAAGGATTTGTCTTTATGATCCCTCTGTCCTTCCCCTCAAACAGCTTCCAACAAACGTAAACACCCTCACATGCACTCGAAACAAGAATGGTGTTGAACTTGGCCAAAAGTTCTCCCGGATCCAATCCTGAAGATCACGAGTCTGTGAGTCAAAAAAGTTTGGCCCAACAATTCAGAATGAAAGTTGAAAACTGTTTCCACTGATTCCGCCACTGTTTCCTCACTCTGAAACTTTTTCCCCTCTTCCATCACTTGGCCGCTGTTGTGCCACAAGCCGCTTTCCAATCCAAATCGTCGGTGCCAATTCCAGGCAGTAATTACACCAGGCGCCTCAAGAACTCATAAGAACACTCACTGAACTTTTCTGTCAAAAGACGTGGATAATGAGAACATCGAAAACTCGTGGTTGATTAATGAATTGCTCTTCTGCGTGATGTTTCCATATCAGCGATGGTCGCTGTTTCCGCGTTCAAACCTCACAATGTGCAAGAGTCAGTGTTGCGGTGGCGACGACTGAGACTGACGCGATGTCCCGCTGGTCTGCAGACTAAAAAGCCTGTCAGACACCGGGACAAAATCTCTGTGGTTGCAACCTCGTAGTCTATGACTGCACCACCGATACTGCGGAGTAGAAATGGCTCACATAAAAATTCTAATCTTGGGCGTTCCTGAACGTGCTTCATATTCCTGCCAGCTTCTACTTCCCATCCATCGAACCTCAGGTGAAGTACGATGGCTTGTGGACTCGCTCAAAAAGCCTGCATTATCCCCATCACGAAACTACCGTGGGATAAGTCAGTGCTCGGGGTTATTTATCAATATTTAATGCAAATAAATGTTCTGGGAGAGGCGAGGAAAGCCCAAAAAGGGAAACCAACCCATTTTGAAGCGAAGGGCACCTCACACCTCCTTCACCACGCGATGGACAGCAAGATTTAGATGCAGCAGTAAATACATCAAAATGTCACACACGGCACCAGAGTGGAGTAAACTACGTTCATAAAGCCAAGGCGTCAGGTACGTTATGAATTGCCAGCCTTGCAACACTAAACCACGGTGAGGGGAGCGAGTCCCCTGTGAGGTGCGGGAGCCCATCATCATCGCCCCGTGAGTTATTAGCCGGGACAGTGACCCGGCAAGACATGATTGGCCACCTCATGTCCGTATTGTTAGGCTCCTGAGTGATTGCCGTAAAGAGAAAAATGACTGCAGCTTTGGGGCTGATCACTCACCAAGTTCACGCCGGCAAAAACATGGAAGCGTCAAAGTTTTCTGACTCGTGCACACGCTGGACACTGTTCGTGTATCCTTTCAGCAGCAAAGGAGTCTTTGACGTCCAACGACCGTTTTCACTCAAGAAATGTCACACCCAACTTGTACGGAAATTTCTGACACTGAGGTCCCATTGATGGCTTGCATCAACGAAGAAGACACACCCTCTTTATTTTGATGCTCATTTTGAGGCGACAGGTGCTCATTTTGCGGCAAACGGTGCATCTTGTACTCGGAAGGACTTGCCAGGGTTTCTGTGGTGACGGAAGACAGTTCAGAAACAACCAATATTTCTCTGCTACCGCTCAGTTTCAACCACTTTTGAATAGCAAATGGGCAGCTGTGATCAAGTTGGCTTTTATGACACAATAACAAGCCTGCACTCGGGGAGCATGTACAGCGCCATCAATTTATACGCCACAGTGTTTGTATTTTCTGCCCGGGAGAAACACGAAAAGGGAGTGAATAATACCATTCACGTCAATTATTGATGCTCGTAAATAAATTTTGGTCCGGCTCCCTTTGACAAAGTCTCACGGACAGAAGACTAATTTTCGTGATCTGCGGCGCAAGTCAACATTTGCAGAGCATCTTATTGCTGGGGTTTGCATCACTTTGGGGCAGCGTCACGGTGGACAGGTTACGATCCCTGTTCCTTTGTGTCCTCTTCCCAGGTGGTTTATGGTCAGCAAAAGCGCAAGCCGGACTCTCGCTGGTTTATTGCCTGGGAAAGTACACAAAAGAAGACCGGCCTTTTTCGACGAGTTTTACTGCCAGTGCACCAAGGTGACAGGAATGACACCTGTGCAGAATTTATGAACCGATTGTTAGTTTTTCTGTTCAAATCCAATCTGTTAAAGCCATGGTGCGGTGTGACTGAGCAACAATACATAGCTTCTGCGGTCAGGGTTCACTGATAATAACAAAAGGTGGCAAAAGGGTTTGCCAAACTACCGGTTACCTTTTCTTAATTGCTGCCAATGCTTTACAACCCCCTCAAGGTGCCCCGGGTCGATAAACGTGTGCACCAAGACCATTTCAACGCGACACGCAGAGGCTTTGCATACCCAGGACCAAGGTTGCGCACACAGACATTTGCTCTCAAATCTTTACCTCAGCACTTCATTTTCATTCGTCTCCCATAATCTCCATACATGGAGCCAGCCCCAAGACTTCATCAGTAAACATGCGACGAGCAGCTTGATTCCTAATAAAGCACATTCATAAGAACATTTGCTCTCTAAATACAAGATAAAAAGCTCCTAAATGCGCACAAGAAGCTGCTCTAACTGCAGTAATCCCGTTCATTTGTATTTCAGCTTAGTCCCTGGCGTAAAGCAAATTTCCGACATATTGGTCTGGTTTCGGTGTAGATCTGCTGTGAGCCTGGTTAATCTGTCAATCAAACAACACACTCGGTGCAAATTATGGACATCACTAAAAACTGTGGTGCAGGAAAACAAACATATTTTCCTCAAGGCCCTTGGTGACACAGTGTCTCTTGAACTTGGCCAATCATACTGGACTTTATTGCAGGCAGCCGCCCACCAATCCAAGTGTCTCCCGTTGGTAAGAAAGCTGAGGACAACCCGACTTCCCTCAGCTATCAGTCAGAACGGACCCACTCAATTCCGTTCAATTCTCTGTCAGAACTTTCAAAATGTCCTTCTCAACAAAGTCGAGTGCATCAGGGAACGACTGTGAAGATGTGCGAAGACGTCACGCAGCCCCAATACCAGAGCAGACCGTCGCTTTTATCGCGATGATCAAGTGCACACATGAATCATGTATTCAATGAAATACTGCCCAATTGACACAATTTATCTCCATTTTGATAACACAAACATTGGGGTGCATTTCCTCATACATGGCTCCATGGATACTGGCAAACACACGGTCATGCTCCCACACTTGGCGGTCTGTGTTAGACCCGTTTCCACATTTTCACAACGTGACAAATATGAGCTCAAATATTTCAGTTACACTCGCAATTTACTCTTCCGTCTGAGTCAATATTTGCCGATAGTAATTCAATGTGCAACTCAGTTTTTCATCTCGTCCTCGCTTCCAAAAGGAGACAATGGGGGAATACGCTGCAATTTACAATCACCCTCCACCAATTGGACCAATTCCAGTCACTACACATTCACCACGACAGCGTGCACCAAACATTCAAACTCCTTTTCCTCATGCACAGGTCTCTTCCCAACATATCAAATTTTGTACGGCTTCATTAGTTTCCCAGGTTGGTCTTTGTGTTTGTTTAGCAAACTCGGTAATTACCAATCAGTTAAATTAGACAGGATCTCCATCAATGGCCCTGACTGAACGTGATGTGAGCGGTGCTGCGGCTTCCTTCCGCTTCCAGAGCACGTTGAGTGCAGCTAAAAAACAAAGAACACCAAATGTGCACCATGTGGAGCAACACAAACTTTCCCAAACCAGTCAATCCAAGTTTCGTGCGATGCAGAACAAAAGTTTGAAACGCAGCCCCTCAGTAATTCTTTGGCTTGTCCGTTTGCTCACAAGCGAAAACCTCCTCTTTACACGAAGCAAAATGCACGAAACAATACAAAAATGAAGCAAATCAAATGTGACACTGATGCCGACAATATTCTTCCAGAACAACTTCTGAGGTCCGCAAATCAAGTGCCCAACTCCCACCCCGAAAGCACAATAGGCAGGTGGGATCCCACAGCTCATAACAAAAGAAGGAAAGAAAGGAAATGGGATGCAAGTCAAGACCCATGAAAAACCGGTTTCGTACAACACAAACTGGCACCTTTGATCAAGTTTTCTGCAGTGAAAACAAATGTGTTTTGACGCGCATGTTGGACTTGAAAAAAGTCACATTGAATTTCTCTTCAACACGAAAGCGAGAAAACATTGTCAAGTGTTCTCATGATGTTCCTCAAATCCGTGTAACCTTTTCTAGATCCGACGTTACCGAAGCCCAAATCAAAGCTTTCATCGAAGTATACTCTGAAATCATTTGGGGTCATCTTCCCCTGTGTACCTTCTGTAGCAATCTTATCCATCGACGAGAGTACACACGATGACACCAGATCTCAACAAACTTTGGCCCACGTACATCCACCCTCAGTCTGCTACACACTCGAAACAAGCCAGCATTTGATCATTTCTTTGCCCTCGCGGTGCAGAGATAAAAGTCAGATTAAAATACACAACTATCGAATCATCTGTGGCGCCGACTGTGTAAACTTCAAGTTGACTTGGTGCTTGATTTCTTGTCTGTGCTTGTGGAATCCATTTCCGTTGCCCAGAGTTGAGCTTTCCAAGAGTACCCGGAAACCAAGACCTCTGTTTGACCAACAGACAGCAAGAAGAATCCCTTTTTCAATGTCTGCTCTCCCAAGATGAGAGTTGAATATTTCAACAAAGCAACATTTTTTCTTTGAACACACGGTCATCTCTCCACAGTTCGGGGATGGTTCTGGATTGACAGGCCCTCAGGTAGATTTTTCGCCATCTTTGGTTGTGAGTAATCCAGCGACTGCGAGAAGCCACAGTGAAGAAAATGCTTCACTTCGTCACAGGCAGATGATGGATGGCCGCCTGCACATTGTTGGAGTGAAATGTTGAAACATAAACAATGACGATCATCAGGGATATTAGAATCCATCATGATGCTGCAAATGATCTGCCAAGTCTGACACCGAAGCTTTAGAGAACAATTTAAGTGCTCGTCTCATTACGAACTGAATTCACATTTTGATGCACTTGACTGGCAGCCGGTTCCTTGGATACCAGCTTCCAGCTTCCGTTTGTCAGTTTTTCTGCAGGTTTGATCGTCACTTGACACGGGGGCGTCAGTGATCGTCCGCGCGGTGTGAGGCAATGACGCACTCCACTCTCCACCTCCGAAGCCTCAGCAGGCCGGTCCCGCAAAATATGATACAAATTGGACCCCAGGCACACAAAACTTCATCACGAGGACATAAAAAACTTTTCCTTCGAAATAAAAAGGAATGAAAAAGTTACCATAAACACTGGAATTTGGAATTACAACCCATCGTTTGGAATAATTTGCTGCCAAATGCCAGGACCTTGTGAGTCGCGTATCGTAGAACAATATTATGTCGCGACTAAATCAAGTGGCTGTCGGCGTGTTGGCTTCTCTGCCAGACGACACACAGTGGCAACATGTACGAGCGCATGTACTCGTAAAATTGTGTTGTGTGCTGTGAAACAGATATATCCATTTGTCAGCAGGACCACCAAATTTGTTCTGATGTCATTTGGGGAAAACGCGTGCGGACCCTTGTTAAAGACAGCTTGGAATGTTCTTGCCCCACACAGAGTGGAGCTGCAATCACAGTCCGTCACTTTAGCGTCGCACCAAACTTTTCCAATGACCGCACAACAAACGAAGCTGCCGTTGCGTAAAAATATCACTGACTGCAGTTTGATGATTCAGCCTCAGTTAATGAGTACACCACGGACAAAGAAAACAGCGGTCTCTGTGGAACGACGTTGGACGAAAGTTGACGTCGCGCTCACCGCACCAACAGCGGACGTCACTACTTCGGGAGCGATCAGCAAACCAAAGAGGTACTCATGTCCAATATCAACAGACATGTTGCTTGCGAAGAAACTTTGCAACTTTGTGCCAGAGCAATTTGACTTGCTGGCAAGGACCGCGGGAACGCTTCCAAATCTGAAGTGCGCCGCTCGAGTCGAGAACCGTTCCACGGAGCATTCGCATTGCTCATTGTCTGTGAACCTACCGACCGTCAACTCCTGAATCAAATTGATGCTCAACAACAGACAAAAAGAAACAACCCACCTCGAGAATGTGTTCTTCCTGCTTCTCCCGATCGAGTTTTCTGTTCGTCGTCGATATCAAACCTGGAAAGATACACGAGAAGAGAACATTAAATACGAATGCAGATCACTGACACGACAATGGAAGCCAATCATTTCAGTTCTGATGGACCAATATTCTGATAACTGCGAAGCAATTTGAAAAACATGAGTTGTGCCCTTCTGATTCTATCGTGGCAATCATGGCGTGGCCCTGCCTGAACCGGCACACAGTAACTCACTGCTGATTGCAGTTTTATTTCGCAGAGAACCACGATAACAATTGTACCACAAGCACTAACTGTCACTCCACAACATAAATTTTCTATCCAGGCGCGGGCGTCGGCCTTATGGCGTTCACGATTCAGGAAAAGCTCACATTTGGTAAAGTGGTTTGGCTGCAGGAATTTCTGGAAGCAATCTCTGACGACAACAACTGGGGGAATGTCTTCACATGGAGGAAGAAGGAACAGGACACCAACAAAACGCACAAGCATTTCCTTGTTGGCAAACCAATGGCGCACACCAATTGCAAGTGGATCACATGACGCTGCAGATTTTGAAGCTCGAATTGCAACTGCAGATGCGCACCTGCGCGCTGCGCTTCTGTGATGCACGTCAAGACTGAACATGGGCATTACCCGTACGTGTGAACCAGGCACGTAGCGGGGTGAACCTGTCACCAACAACTCATCAATTACACCCGTAAGGGGCTTTAAATAGCAGCTTCAAATGTGATCCTTATCATCCGTGTGCAGCTCGCGGGAACCTTCAAGTTTTCATGAAGCTGCTCCCTTGTCCCAGACAAATCAAACTGTTCGAAAAAAGCGGCAGGTTTCAACGAACAAACAGATACGACGTACGTGAGACCAAAATCACTCAAACACAAGTTCGTGACTGTGAATGAGGCGTGAACGTGACGCAAAAGGCGAAGAAAGAAGAAAGGCACAAAACCGACATTACGACCTGCAAGGAAAACTGTGCCATAATCAAAGGAGCCCACTGCCTTGAGAGTCTCTGTTCTTTTCTGGTGCAACCAAAGACAAAGCTACAAACGGCGAATCTTTAACGGATGGGGAGCTGTTCAGAACTTTCTTTTAGAAATTTGAAAGAATCGTCAGCGTTCCAATTATCAGTTCTCCAGAAAAGTGGAAACGATTTCCTTGGAAACAACATTTCAACCTGAGCCTGAAGAATTTCTAACAAATTTATCTCTAGTCTCCAGCACAGACGTTCCTTTCAACAATTCATTGAGGAACAAAGCAGCCTTTTGTTGAGCACCAACATTTCATTGTGGTACGTGCCTGCTTCGGGAAAACCAAATGGCAGAGAGCAAGAAGTCTAAACGTCCTTGATACGAGGGAGTTTTCCAATGAAACGGTTTCTTTCCCATAAGTACCAACTCTTGCAATGGAGAATGCTGACATTTGGCCACATCATTGCTGCCTCAAATGTGATCCTCATGACCAGAGGATCATCTATCTGTGCCAATCCTGTGACCCAATCAGAAGGTTTGCAAATATAGTCTCCTTTTTCTCAGCGAGGAACCGTTTCATAGGAAAACTCCTACGTAGATGTCCACAGTGTGTGACACGAGAACGGCTTATCACTCCACGCCAAGCAAAGTTTGACAAGCAGGCAGCGTAACCGGTCAAACACGCGCGCGTTTTTGCACGCAAATCAACTGAATTTTGTTCCAAAAACACAACGGCGAAATTGTTCGACGTGCTGAAAGCAAAGAAAACAACAAAATCCCACAACTGCTGTTGCCCACAAAAACCACAGGCTTACAACAGAAGAAATGAGGCAAAGATCCACGTTCAAGTCAAGTCAAACCTGTCACCAAATGACCAACTTCAGACCAACGCAACCTGGGCCAAAATGAGCCGATCACAGCATCCAACACAAGAATGCAAATATTTTTGGAGAATAGCTCGTATTTTCATTCTTTTCAGAAACAATGTGACCCACTTTCTCCCAATCGCTTGGATTTTTGCGCCGGGGGTCACCTCCAAGATCTGGCTGAGGTAAGCAACAGAAGTTTCGTGAAAGCACGCATCCAAACAAAAGGAATTTGTTCACGCCCAGAAATGTCCTTTTGCAATCTACAAGACTTTTCTCTTCTTTCCAAGCAAAGTGATTGAAAGAGAATTGATCGGTGTACTCCGACGACAACTGTAGAGGGCTTCACGACACATGCCACAGACATGCAGAAATCTGGACACGAGTTCTTATCAACAGTGAACACGGAACATGTTTACGGCCGTCGTGTCTGCAGATTACTCGAGCGATATCTTCCAGCAACAACGATGACAAATTCAAGATGAAATGAAGCTCAGTTATCGGCCGTCCTGGAGAATTGCAAGACCACCCGCAAGCGCCGTACACCTCCGCCCACAAGGACAACTCCAATTTTGATCAGCACCAAAAATCTACTCCAGATCTTGGACAGTAGATTATAACATCACTCAACCTGCCAACGTTGGTCGATCGATTGCCGGGATACTACGTGCGAACGACAAAAGCTCGTGTGTATCAGATAGAAACAAACGGCTCGGGATCAAGGAAGTATCACTTTAGACAATAGCTCACTTTGTCCTCGAAGCTGAAGTTTCCTTCACTTTGATTCAAATCTGAGTCCCGCCATTCTCTCCAGATTCAGACATCTCGGTCAGAGTGGGAGGTACCGTTTGAGGTTTGTCCCTTCATTCTGTCGTTGCCCTGGAGGTGGACCATCCTTGAGCAGGATGAGTCAGGAGGGCAGGCCTCTCTCTGCCCTGAAGAGGTTGATACCACAGTTGATACTGTTGGACTGAAGGAGAAAACTGGCGAGATATCTGCCTTGGAGGTCTGACAAAATCGAGCAAGAGTAACCGTGGTTCTGCTCCATGTCAAGACCGACATAAATGGCCAGACCTCCCAAGAACTGAGGATCATACTCGTACAAAATGCCCTTCATGTGCATGCTGTCTGCCAAGGTCCTGGCTGACAACTGGGACGGACAACTGGTTCATGAATTCAATTTCATCAGCCCTCACGAAGACATGATTTCTCCGCTTACCCAAACATGTACGACTTGATTTACCGCAATACGGATGAATGTTTGATGAATTCCTTGAGTGATGTCGTCGTTAAATAATTACTGATGAGCACTCCAGTGCACAATGCGGCCTGTGGGAGTACTCCTTGCACATTCAGAACCTTTTGTTACCTTGTTTCTCGGGAAAGAACCTATGCTCACATGTCCTGGGAAATAATGCACATGCACTCGTTGTTTGTTCTGGGAGATGAAAAACATCTCAAGACGGCACAGCAGCCAGGAGCACTTTGAATGGAATTCCAATTCGGTGCTTTGCAGTTTGATACGCGACAAGAATTTGAAACTAAAAATTCACACCCACCCCATAAACAGCTGATTGCTCACAGTTCCGAGTGTGACATAATTTTGGTGAAAATTTCACGGTGGGAAAAATCAATCACTAAAGATGCATGCACTCAGTGACCCTGCCCTTGTTCGCGAAAAGTGACAATTTTTGTTTGGAGGCAACCACCACGTGATGTGACCTGACTTGACTTCAATGAAATGTCTCCGACTGATCTGCTTGTTGCGTGACGTTGAAACACAAACGTAACAAGAACCCGGAAAAGACCCAGAAAACAAAGACCAAGACTCAAAGACTCGAGAGTCTGCAACTTAACGTAAAACTCAACAAGCAACATTCAGCGCACTTTTGTTCGACTTCTTCAACGATTGTGGATCCTTTTGTCTCGTGTTTTTCTTCAACTGCACTGTTTACTGCACACAAGCAAGCACAAACACTGCATGATCTTCTTTCACAGTAATATTTCATAATCTAATCTGTAATCTAACATGATACAGTGTTGACATGTCGAGTGGTAAGTTATATGACTTGTAGCCAGCAGAAGTAGTAAGAGTACCGGCCAACTGGCATTCCTCTGATGAGTTAATTTCCAGCATTTATAATTCATCCTTATTCTGATCCGATCAGTTTACAGCGAATGAGTTTATTGATCCAACTTTCAAGAGGCACATCGTCCACAAGATACGAGAACGTTTTGGCCGATTTTTTCTCTCAATCCACCAGTGGGGTCTTAATCTCAACAGATTGGCAATGGAAGAGAGATCTGATTTCACATAAGGGTGCTTCTGTCGAGTCAATCTCGCTTCAATGAAGCCGACCGTTGCACCTCGTCCAAACAGAAAAAGAACTCGGCGTCAGGTTACTTTTTTCTGGTTCTGGATCCAGAGTGCTGACCGCACAAAACAAAAAGATAGTGGTCACGGCAAACCAGGGTGGTTTCGTCCCAAGTTGTATTTATGACCACTTAATGTCAGAGTGATAGGGCTTCTCTTGTAATTTACTGCATAAATGTCATGTCTCATCCCAGACACACAACTGCTTCAAAACACTGGACGGATACGATTGTCATGACTAACAGAAGGCGAACAGCTGTACATGTGAGGCATTTCTCCTTGCGTCAGAACAAGCTGGACATAAACACGAGCCCAGGCGGGACCCATTCTGGAAACAAAACACCAGAAACAAGTTTCGCATGCAAGCAAGTTCCTGAATCTCCATCAAGAACCAGTTCTGTGTCTTGTGACTTTGGGAAGCTGAGAGCTTGTCAAACCTCTTGTGGAGCACTGAGTTTCAAAACTCGACAAACCCTCCTGACTTCCCTGCGTCACAAAGGGGGACCAGTCGATGTCAGTGAAGGAAAACGCACCAGGTCGCTGGCATGACAACAAGGGGTCAGGCGGTAATAATTCTCATTTTTAACCTTTCACCCCCTCCACCCCGCCCATGTGCCACCAGCATCTCTCATTTGCAACAAAGTCATCCATGAATTACACTGTGGAAATCAAACACTGTCCACCACCTAATCACTCCATTGTCATGCGCTTCATTTCCTCCTTTGTCCTTCTCACAAAAGACTTCTAACATCCTGGCACAAATTAATGGTTTCGGATTCAGCGGTTGCACGTGTTGATGAGTATTTAGCACTGGAGATGAAGAAGCCTCATCACGTCTGTCTCCGGGCACAAATCACAACCCATTTGCTCTCTGACTGGGTGAAAACTCAAATGAACATTTTGCCACATTCATATCAGAAGAAAGGATTTCAAGCAATTCAACAATTTCGTTCAGACTTTTGTGTCACTCTTCCTCTATTCAAACTGGTCGAACATATACTCGGTCACCTGAGGACAAAACCGCCACGACCCTGAGAGGAACAGGCTCGCGCACCTGACGAACAACACAGCAAATGACCGTCACGAAAGCACGACGAGTACGTGAAAACGTCGTACAAATCGTGTCTCTCTCGGCTCTGTGCTTTGAAGAAAAAACTCTCGTGTGAGCGTCCGTTCAAGCTTTTGGGTGTCGCAAAATGCCGTCCCAAAATATCGCATGCGGCAGCTTTGATGGAGCATGAGCCACATTTCTGCATTGTACCGCTTTTTGATTTCCCCCGAGAAGCCACTTTACTGCAAACTTAGTCGCCCACCGTTAATTGTCTGCCAAGAAAGATACCAGGAATCCAGACACCACTTTCACCACTTCGCCAAGCTGAGCGTTGTACACTCGTCGCTAACAACGGCCATTATGACACTGCTATTCAGAGCAATCATTGTCTGTTTTTTCTGTGTCAAGTGCCCTGCCTACATCTGCAAGGACAATGTGAAGTACCAAAACTTCTCTTCTACTCAGAGGCGTTCCAATGCACGCACCCACCTGTCCCTTCGGTCAACAAGTACGAGTGCATGTACCGTGCATGTTGTGTCTTTCAACCCTCAATACACAAGCAAAACAATGTCAGCTCTTCGGGGAGACGCATGGGGGCTGTCGTCATGATGGGATCTAATCTCCGCCCGAGGCTCGAGGACGACACGACGATCCCAGATCCAGCTGCTCTCACTGTTCCTGCAGTGACCCACATCTTTCTACACCTTCTTTGCTTCGCTTCACGAACATAAAAGTCCAGCTTCCTTTACGAGCCGCCTGTTTGACTTGCACCGGACCGTCACCTTGTCCACCTTCATCTGCCGTGATCCTGTTAATAATTTAATGCTAATACACAGAGACTTGGCTCCGCTAAGCTGACACCGCGCCTGTTTAATCTTCTTGGTCATCTGTACGTTTGGAGGGACCGTGCATGAATATTACAGACCTCCTGCATCTCTTCTCCCTGCTAGGTATCTAACTGAAATTCAAACCACATTCGAGCACCAACACGCGACGTACCGACACTCAAGTACACGCGAAAAAGAGACATGAAAACAATCACAAGCAGATTATGGCACATCAATGAGTTTTCTTTGCTTTCAATATTTCTTCAGCCTGATGAGGTCTGCTGTATTATCATGCCACGTCGTTGATTGTGTCAATAGGATCGGTAACTGTAATGAGAATTCTTAATTACTGGGCTATTGGATCAACACATGCAATGGTTTGTGATACGTTAGAGACCAGCGAAAACAAGCGAAACTTCAATGAGCAGCCTAAGTCTGTCTACTCGTACATCGTTGTGCTGCACGATGCAAGCAACAAATTCTCATTTCGATTCCAGCCACAATTGTTTCTTGCCTGCACAACGGAATCACTGATTCATACAATGGGGAAAGAATGAGACTCTTGGCTATCTACGTCGAACTTGAAACTTTTCCAGCCGCAACGGCTACTTTCGTCCATCTCTTCGCTAACTGATGTCATTCACTCAGCGAAATGACCCGTGTACGATCATCTCTCACCATAAACCAACCCAGACATTTGCGCCGTGTCAGAAACGGTGGGCTGATAGGACCTGCTATCACCATTTATCAGCCAGCCATGAGGAAACCAGAAAAGGAAACTCTGCGATATGTCTGTCAATCGTGCCAAGGTTACAAGGTGCACAGCAGAAATCATCTGCCTATTTACTCAATTGTGACAATTTGATCACCAATAATCCTGTGCACATAATTCGACATTCAATACTTGATGAACACCTTATCCCCTCGAGATCAATCCCCTGCACCACGTGATAAATACAGGCGTAGGTGTACGATTTGGCTCACAGAGGACAACCACTGAAGGGAAACACGGCTATAACATTACTTCACTACATGCTTCGTTCCATTAGAGAGAACATAAAATGGAACTCTCAACCATTTACCTTCACGCCCAATGAGAAAACGCTTCATGTCTAGGACTGCCATTGCTCATAACCGTAAACCATGCCTTCACACCACAATGGATCCGATGTTATACGATACGTGCAGTGCTTAGATGGTCTTGTTTTCTCAGCGTTTGCCAATTCGTCACTGGGCCCCAGTCTGCGGTGATCACTAGACTGAGCACAGAGCTTTGAGAGACGCCGGGGCGGAAATTTTGATGAGTAACGCCAAATAAGCGCATTTGGAGAAGGCGCGGTGCACATCTGTGCAATGATCCCGTGACCCATATCTGACCTCTTCTCATATTGATCAAGCAGGGATAATGAAAACTGCTCCTTCAGTTATTTCGAATTAATACAGCGCTGGGAATTCAATATCCGCGACCTTTTGGCACGCAGCCTTCTCTTGTGACAAAGCTGGAAAATCCAGAAGAGAGAAGGAATAGCTGTGTCGCCGGCGCTGGTGTGTGATTTCACGCCGGGGCCGTGAGGCCCGTCTGTGACACAGGCCAATTCATGAATCTAATGAAGTTGCCTTGTTACGCTGATCTGTGACACTTTATCTCAATCCGCCCGGGACGTCGCCGAATCCGAAGGGAGCGGAAAGTCATCCGGGGAAACCTAATCAGATCAGTGCATGCAGTTCTCTCACATAATCTTCGTCTGATCCGATTGTGCCATTTCAAGGGGTTAACCTGCAGTTGATGGAGAACTGGCTTCGGGTTCGAATGCTATCGCTTCGAGAGGGAAATGCCATAACATAGGCTGCAGGGGAAGGAACCTTCGCAGCAGAGAAACAGGAAATCACAAAACGCAGGAAAAAGTTCTTTGGCGTCCGATTTTATGCGCACTGCAATTTTGTTTTCATTTCTGTGAGAGCCTTCCAATACCCGATTCTTGATAAGACATTCATGTCATGTTCCAAATCTGGACATTTTATGGTCTTCACAAAGGTAACGGAATCAAAGTCCGGAACATGGCTGAAATCATCGTCCAACCACGAACAAGAGAAGTGCTTGAGTTATGTCAGGGTCAAACACTACATCCATATCAAGAAGAAAGCGTCTGGATTACCGCCCTGCGCTCACGCTTGACCCCTATCATGAATGTCACCGTGGCTGCCTCCCCCGTGACTCCATATTAAGTCGAGTGCTCCAATATATTACGTGCCCCCCGAACCGCTTGAGCACGCTCATCCTTGGTTGCGAAGTCCAGAGCTCAGCACAACAGTCGCCCTGGATACACCGGGCATCACCATAAACCCGGCTTTCTGTCGCAGTCTGTTCAACTTGCTGCCGGTGAGCACGATCCGTACTCTGTGTTTCTGAACCCCAGACCCAGTGGAAGTTCGACAGATTGCTCACCGCCTGAATAGTGAATATCTCAACCACTTTGTTGATCCATAAGAAGCATTGATCCCAGGCAAAAGTTCTCAAAGTCTGCAGAACTTTCCCAACACCACCGTGATTTAGAAGACCATTTCAAAAGCAACGAGAAAGGCCCCATTTCCAAATGGAATTATTTCTGCAGTTCTTTACTTCACGCATGCTACCAGGTCAAGTAATCGCCTTACTGCAGTCCACTCGCAGGCGACTGTTAATAGATCTTCCATGCAGATTCCATCCCTCAACGAGTTGCCATTCCGCCTCAGCCTTCCCCCTACATCCACACCGTCATGTATTTCAATCTACTGGGTTAAATTATGGGATCAATGGCACCGAAAAGAAGGCTGTGCCTTTCAGTTGCGTAAGTCTGCGCAGGGGACGATAGCTCGATGACTTGCAAAGCTCCACGTGCGATTTGCAAATTCTCATTGAACCAAACCAAAGCTTCTAAACACGCTGTGTGAACTCATGAAAATCCATGTTCAACTTCTCCCCTGTTGCGTGTCTTTTCTGCATCAACACCTGGTTCACTTTGTTCTCTCATCTACATCACCAACGACATGATCAACCTTTTCCATTGAACCCCTCGTGGGTCCAGTCAGTGACCACACGTGCCCAAGATGCTCCCAGGGTCAGCCAGATTATGAGCGATGAATTATTCAGTCCCCACCGCATTGAATCGTTGACGTGGTGCAACACACTGCTTCGTTGCAGGGAGCAGCAATCTGCTGGAGTTTTTGCGGCGACAACCGCGTTGTGGAAACACACGGAGACGGATGGAAACTGCTGTGGATCACTTGGTCGGTTTGTGCTGAATCTTGCAGTTGACGCCAATCCCTCGCAGAAGAACTTCCATTTCTGCTTTCTTGCAAGCATGACACAGAATGAGAACTTTCTCTTTTGGACTGAAAGACTTTCTCGTGTGCGTACATGCAAAAGAGCCGACCAGTTGACTTCAAACAAGCTTTGACAATGGGCTACAAGCGCAATACAAAGGTCAAATGATGTACATTTTTGTATGATCTAACATTTGAAATGTTAGGTGTCTGAACCCTGGCCTCAGTCCAGTGTGCACATTTGAATAGCCAAACTCAAACTCGTTTGCTTAATTGTTTTCGCATAAAATACCTAAATTTTCACTTTGATCTTTTGTCTTCTGACGTCCAAACCTCTTTTGCTTCTTTCGCGTGCCGCTCTCGGTCATTTTACAATGACTGGAAAACATTCTCTTTTTTCACGCAAAGGTCAGTTGGAGGCCAGATAGGCGGAGGAAAAGATCGGCTCCTGATCAAACAGGAAGGAGCAGAAGCTGGGATCAACATTTGACCAGCTGCAGCTGCTGCTGCGCTCTCTTCTCAAGAAGCTATTGCTTTCTCAACAGTCTACCCAAACACAAGGCCGCAGCGACTCCACGTCCACGTGAAAACTTCTCCAGATGTTGCTGTGGCTACGCTTTCATGCGTGTGCTGATGAACCACCTCTTGCATTTGAAGCGACTGCGGTGCTCTGAATCCGAAGCTATTTGTTCGTGCCTTCGAGACCTCGGAAGCCGATCTCGTTTCTAATGTGCGCTGCAGGTGACACAAGCGTTATCCACGTTCGCTATCTTGTTGTTTTGTGTTTATTGGGTGACAAGAAGCGCAACAACAAACGAAACGAGTCTAAAGTAGGTCATCTCATATTTCCGACCACTGTTTGTCTTTGTGACTCTTCTGCTATCCTTTCCACAAGCATTTTGACCCAGTTTCAGAAAAGCGCCATTATCAGCAAGATCCACAACCAAACAGAATCTTCCTGCAACTCTTTCAAAAGAATTTAGACGCAACGAACCAGGTGGTTTCTTTTTCAACAAGTGACAGAGGGCATCAAGCCACTTCTCTGCACTTTTTACACGATTGCTGATTTTAAAAACTTTGTCACACGTAAAATTGTAAATAGCGACAACTCTTCTGTGCAAGGGTACAGAGTTGGATATCCTTGTTGCTGCGGTTCAACTGGACGCACGTGAGGTCACAAAGCTGTCACATGAAAAATAGGTCAACCTGTTGATGCTGTTTCAAGTAGATCTGGCTCCAAAAGACTTTTTGAAACAGAACCATTCCAACCTCAATCAACCTGGCTTCTGCACCTGACGAGTCCAACATTTCTCTCTGACCCATCACACGCAGGACGCGCGTTGCTTCTCCATCGTGCACTCCCTTGGGAAGCGATCTTCTCTCTCGCTCGCTCTCTGATATGATCTCTCTCCTCACTGACACCAAATTATCTTTTGAAAGGACCGAGTACGTCTGGTCGGAAACACTGATTGCAAGTGATGGGAGCAGGCCAGGCCGAGACCATTACAACCGCCCGGTTTTCCGACTCACTTCACATTTCAAGGTCCGACAAAGACTTCAGACGATCCCCACGTCAAAACCCGGCAACAACGCAAGACAGAGTTGTCAAGTGGTAAATTGGAGTCGACCCACTTCCCAAGGATATCCTGGTAGTATTTGAGTTAAGAGGAGCAAATTGGGCTCTTGCAAAGAGAAGTGACTGGTTTCTAAGCAGGCCATTTTTCAGTGAACGATTTGATTGCACTGGTTGGGCGCAGGTTGAACGTTGAAATGACCCGACGAAAACACCTGAACAGGAGCCGTGCAACTTGCACACAAGTGAAAAGTAAGAATCTGTGTTGGTTTCTGTGTTTTGTCAGTATCCCTCACGGCAAACACCCGGATCCAACTGAACTCCTGCCGTACACCAACGCAATGAAGACACTGGAGGCGAACAAACCAACAGATGACAGCGTTACGAGCCAGACTGAACGTTCCAACAACAGAACAGAACCTTCTGCGGCCCACAAATGCACTCAATGACCCGACATTACACTGAACAGAGACCGACCCTCAAGCAATTATATTTTTGTGTGAACTTTAACCAGAACGAAACTTATTTTCGACTTTTTCAGGACACTCGTAGGTTACTCACCGCTGGATGAGTCGATGGTGAAGAAGCCCTGCGGATTCCCGGAGCTGATCTCGTAGCTGATCTGGTTGTTGGAGCTCGAGTCGAGGTCTGTGGCCGCGAGCTTCACGACGGCCGTGCCCTCGGGGCTGTTCTCGGGCACGCCCGGGTAGTAGACGGGCTCGGGTGTTTGCGGCACGTTGTCGTTCACGTCCTGCACCTCGACGTACACCTCGACGTAGGACGAGCGCGGCACGGTGCCCCGGTCGCGCGCGATGATGGTCAGCCAGTAGCGCGATGTGGACTCGCGGTCCAACACCGAGTTGGTGCGAACGATGCCTGAAAGCGAACAAGACAATTTGGTTCAGATGAATGACACCAAGACAGATTTTCAGAAAAGCAGAGGAAGCTTGCATGTTTGCGTATTTTGTCGCATGCCAGAACACTCAAACAAGACGGAAACTCCCGTTGAGACACCAGGAGAACCAAAGGCAAGGGCTCAGTTTTGCACTGTTTCTTCATGCACACAGAGCCACCGAAAACAAACAGGTGCAACAAAATCTGCACTGGGATGTTCTTTCTTGTTTCATTCACTCGGGTGAGAAACACAGCGGCGTGTTCCGTGTCCGCAGGACGCTTTCTCCATTGTCCGTTGCACTGAGCTGCAGGATATCGTACTCGCGCATTAGCATCGTTTTTGATGGCTGGTGGAAAACAGACGAACACTGCACACCTTGACAAAACGAGCCGAACAGCTGCGTACGAGTACATGCCTTTCAGCTGACCTAGTTTGCAACTTTCTTTCTTCGGGCAGTTCTGCGCTTGCAGTGAAGAAAACAAAGTTTGCCTGCAACATCTGCTGGGACACGAAACAGTTTGAACTCTTCAGTTGACAACACAAAAGGCCTTGTGTGGAACTCACCAGTGTTGCCAGGTCAGACCGAAAGAAAGAGCCCAAATTGATGTCAAAAATAGCCCAAAAAGAGCCCAATTTTCCAAACATCTTTTCAAAGTACTGTCGTCCCCGCTTAATTCGACCCCGGTTAGTACGTCGCCCCGCATAATCAGTTGTTTTTTCCGTGCCTCGAACTCAGTCCATTTGAAAAGCATTGAGTTCACCCCGGATAGTTCATATCCTCTTAATTCGGACACCCCGCCTATTTCGGCGGTGTTGAAGCAGAATCTGAGATCCTGCACCTCATAATTCGATAACTTTTTGACGACTCTTGCGACCCTTCCC
>JAAUXT010031414.1_pt1 | contig 76920 bp, 78 predicted proteins | sample 7278171 | NCBI WGS metagenome assembly JAAUXT01 (sample SAMN14350112, study PRJNA611818) | marine sediment metagenome | isolation source: surface marine sediment (1.8m) | place: French Polynesia: Moorea | collected 2018-08
GCCCGGGGGTTTTTCGGTGTTAATTATGCGGGGCCGTAACGGGTCTGTGGGGTTGGACCTTGGGGGAGTGCCCCCCCCCCCCCCGCGGTGAAAGTGCATCCTTTCTATGAGTGGCCAGTCTTATCTTGTTGACATTGCTTTCAAACGTGCGACCCCCCCCCCGCCCCTCTGAATTTGGACAGAACTCTTCCCTCTGCTCCCAATTTTTTTCGCGCGTGAGAGACGATCGCGTCCTGGCTCCGCGCCCGACTCGACGCGCGAGCCACAGCTGGGGGAGCGTGAACCTGTGGCGGCTGCTGACAATGCGCGCAATGAGCAGCACGTGGAGCAGCGCGGCGGCAGGTGGCGGGGCGGGCGCCGCGGGCAGCCTCGCTCCACCTGCCGCGTCCCAACCTGCCGCCGCCGCCGCTGCCGCATACCGACTCCGCTCCCCGATCTCTCCTCGTTCCGTGCCACGAGAAGTCTGCGATGCCATTGATCCGGGGCGGGGTCGTTAATCGCGGGACAAATGACCACCTCGAAATTTCGCGTTCCTGATCCGCTTTTCACCAGTGAGCATACGACTGTACTGCTCAACCAGAACACCTCTTCCGCATTTCTTGTCCGTCAACGAAAAGTCCTGAAGACGACGCGTATGGTATCGCAGGTCAGTTGGAGGCGCGGAGGGGTGCGGGGAGCTGCTCGTAGTGAACCGAATGCTACTCACTGACTGGTGACACCGTAGAAGGCTCCCGCCTCGTCCTGCACGTTCGTGTTGAGGTCAGCCTGTTCGCAGAACAAAGACCGGCCGTCAGTACAGGAAGCTTCCGACACCGCAATGTTTCTATTTCCAACAATCTGCACGTCGCCTCGTGCAGCAACAAAATACTTTTTCCTCAGCTCAGCACAATTAACAATTTCCACACGAAGAATTTCACTTGGGTACTCACCCAGAACTTGACCAAGAAGAACGCTGGCGTTGGACCTTTGTCGTAGAGTTCTTTTAAACCTCCCTTCTTCTCGGGAAATTTGTCGTATATTTGGCGGATATCTACGGCCTGAAAATGGACAATGAAAATGCGCATTATGAATTGCAGTCAAGTATTTCTCCTCACATTTTCTCCTCACATTCAACTCTTGCTTTTCAACACACAATGACGAACACGGCAGAGATAAACCTCGACGATCGGTTCAAAGTAACAGCACTAATTGGCGCTGACAAAACGGAAATTATCCAGGTTCTGGTTCTCAGGTGGGTGGGTCGTTGTCAGGTGGGTGGGTGGTGTCGAGTAAAAAAGCTGCGAACTGATCTGTGGTTCTTCATCTTACGAAGAAGGGAGTTAATTGGATTGTAATTGGCCGTTCTCACAAACGCAGACGCTAAAAGTGTGGCAAAAGAAGCTGATCTCTCGAAAACGATGTTTGAGATGAACAGTTGACTGCAATTTCTTGGCGCTGTTGGGAAGGAGTACGTGGGAGGAAGCAGGAGAATGACAGTGGCCCTGATTCCACAGCTGTGTCTCAGCAGGGCTTCCGGTGCCACAACACTGCCGTGTTTTATGTCGGCGCGACCGATCCCACCCAGTCACTCCATTCCGCCTGCAAACCGACCCTGCAGTCGGTCGGCAGTGTTGTCGGCACGCAGGCTCCAGAGGATCCCGGGCTGAGTCATTCGGCAGTTGCACTGACATTATCACCAGGAGTCCAGCGCAAAGGTTACCTCCTCTATTTACCATCCAGTGCACCCACAACGTTAATCTTCCTCGACAAAACCTGGATCTGTCTATGAGAATTCATCCCACAAGTGTCTGCCAAGTCTATCTGTTCAGGAACAAACGCCCTCCGCTTTGGCGTCCAGATTGAACAGAAAAACCAGCACGGATGAGCAATGCTCGATTTTGTTGCTGTGTTGTAAATTTGAACATTGTTGCCGTTCAACAACTGTACGCTCTAAATCTCTCATTTCGCCTCTGGGAATGAAATTTCACACGCAGAATCAGACAACCTTCACTCTAATGGGCAGGTGGGGGTTATTTTCATCAATTCAATCCCATTTCACACAAAAGACGGCGAGATTTCTTCCCCTATCACCAAGACACTTGAGTCAAAGGATTTTTGTTCCCAATCGCAGCACCTGTATGAGAGAACAATTCTGACAGCCCAACAAGTTGCATATTTATGAGCGCAACATATACCAGGTGCACCATGAAAAGGACGCCTCGACGAGTATCTTCTGTGTGATCTTCTTTCTGTGCGAATCACTTGTACATATCCCAGGAAAATTACGTGCGCAACACTCGGATCAAAAGGGCGCTCCCACTGCTTTGCCAAATCAAAGCGTGCTTTCAGCATAAACCACGGCGTAGTTTTGAAAGGCCCCAAGAAAAATATTGCGGGGAGGTTCTTGGCAACATGATGATGAGATCGGGGGATTGAGCGGAGATAGGTCGAGCGGTCGAGCTGGTAGCACCGCGGGGTAGAACTCCCGCATCCGGGTCTGGGTCCGGGTAGGGGTGCAGTGATCGCGACCTCTCGCTACCCTTTCACCCCTTAGTCTATCGCTTGCCCTTTCTCTCTTTTTCAGTCTCTCGCTGTCCTTTGTCTCTTTTCAGTCTCCCTGCCCCCACTCTCCTTTCACCAAGTCTCTCGCTGCCCCTTCTCTCTTTTCAGCAAGCATTGGGTTTCTCTTGGGTTTCAGTCTCTTCCGAGACTTTTCAATGCAAAAGCTTTTGCTGGGTTGAGCGCGAAAGCTGGCAATGAGGAAGTGCGGTGGACTGAAGCCAGATTAGATGCAGACTTCCCGTGATGCCAATGATCCGACTGCCTCACTGTTGCGCAAGCCTCGATCCCTGGGAAATTTGTCGCTTGTGACGTGATGCGTCAGCACGTGCGACGGGGACAGTCGGTGTCCAGAGAATCGGATCGCGCAGGAGGCGCTTCTCCCTCCAGTATCCAGGGGCCGAGTGCACACAGGTAGAGCGGGCCGGGTACCAGAGCAATCCGTCAGACGGAGGAACCAGGTGAGCGAGCCGCCGCCGCCTCGCGCTGCACCATCCCGCGCAGTCGACGAGCTAAAGGTGAAGTTTCGCACCGAGCAACACAACACAAAAACACCCACAAAGTACCGCAGCTCTCTTCCCGTTGTTTTTCGTCCTTCCTTCGACGAGATGCGAAATCAAGGTGCCGCTGCAACGGATGTTGTTTTTGCAACGAGTCTCCAGTTACAACGTCGAAGTAAGACTTTTGAACGGCCAGGAAAATCATTCATACACGGTTGCTTTGCTCCGTAAATTCGCGCTTGCAGGTAAAAACTCTTCGTACTGCGTAATACAGCGGCTCGCTGCCTATCTCTTCGTGTGGAAGAACGTCAGAACACAGCATGTCGTATGTTGCACCAATCTTGCGGCAATAAAGTGGTGATGAAGCAAAACTTGGGCGATCACGCGCAGCCTGGACGCGCATAACCGACGCAGTTGTCGCACTGCCCTGGACAGACAAACCTACCACATAAACTTTGGCTCTTTCTCCACCTCCACTTCACAGGAAAATCAGTGAAGAGAATATTCCACGGAGCTTTGAAAACATGGGCACGATTCAGTGGAATGACATCAGCCGAAACAACAATACGGTCCTCCGCCCCCCTCTGGCAACATGACTCACCCCGACACATGAAACATGACCATCAAAATCCCTATCCAAAACACGGAACCACTAGGGACCCGTTTTCACATTCAGCGTTGTCTTGGCATTGACAAGGAACAAGTGGCCTTTTTCAAACCAAGTAGAGTGGTGAGATCCCACAGTTCGTTGCTGCTGGGACTGCTGCCAGTTTCCCCCAACTTCCTAGGAAAAAAACCCCCAGTTGTTTCCAGAGCGAGTGCCTCGAGTACCCAGGCTCCCTCCTTCCTTCCCCGTCCCGCGACCACAACGCGAGCACCCTGCTGCATGTCAAAACCTCAACCAACGTGCGACCCATATGTCACGTCTGAAGCTTTTCCAACTTTGAATTTTCTTGGACAATACCAGTGCGCAGCGAGAGTCGAGGAAGCCCACTATCTCGTGATGCGACCGATGCTGAAGAGCAAGAATTATCGCTGCGGGGCAATCGCAGAGTTCGTGTTGACAATTCAAAAGCAAAACAACCAGGGTCTTAGTCAACACCAAGTGATGTAAGCAATGGGGACGTATTTACATTTCCCGGTAGGCTTTCCAAAATGCGACAAGGGCCCTCGCTAATGTGCCTGAGTGAGAAGGAAAAAAGTTTAGTCGAAAAAATCTGCGTTGAAGGGACCTGGGTGACACGACATGTGGAAGTAGGGCTTTCTCGAGAAGTGCCATTAACAGCCACGTTTTGTAAACATTCTGCGATGACTGAATGCAAAAACTTTCAGCAATGTCGTGCATGCTAAGCTCCAGAACTTTACGACAGACAACGGACACCGAAAATAACCATATGAAAAGTACTGACACAAAATAGGGCTCCAGCATAAATGTATATGCATCGTCATAAACGACGAGCAACAAGTTTGTGGTCTTGTGCGCGGAGCGGAGCGGCGCGGCGCAGTTGGGATGGGAGAGGAGCCCGGGGGCAGCTGGCTGGGCCCGGCGCCCTCCCCATTGTTCACAGAGAACGTGTGGAGAGGATGGCGGGTCACGGACGGCTGCCTGCCCTGCCCCGCCGCCGCCGCGGCGCACCGAGGCAGAATCCCGGCCATTGTCACAGCACCGCTCACTCACTCTCTCACTCTGCTGGAGTACTTGGTGTAACAGGTAAGTAGCGCCCAGTGTGTCAAAGCCTCCACAGGTGTTGCTATTCTTGTCTGAGTGTCAATGTGGCACAGTCCAAAGACACCTAATGTTGTGCCGTTCGATCTGGCACTGAACAAATATTTTTGCAGCCATATCATTCTCTCTCCTCCACAGCTCCCGCCCTGTTCACAAAGAAAACGCAGCGATTTTATCGCACTTGCGAGTTTTCTTCGACAAGTTCGAAGATCTCGCGCACTTGTGACTCCGGGGCAGTGCCTCTTGAGCGATGACCATCGTTCCCTAGATCTTGGCCCACCTCTCTTGATCGCTTGATCAACCATCTGCTTGAGCTTCAATGCTCATTTGCCAATCCAATTTTCTTTGCGATCTCACTTCGCGCAGTTTATTTGTGGGAACCAGAGATCGAAACTCATCGTGTGCCACAACAAAGAGAGTCGGTCAAAAATCCTGGCTCCACCATGTCCTCTACACCGACCCTCCACATCTTGCTTTCCGAGTGCGTGCACAAATGCTGGCTTTGTTTGAGAACCGCATTGTCCTCTTGACAAGGCACCCTCGATGCGCTCGCTCACAAAAGCACGCAACACACATGTCGAGGCAACCGTGAGTTATGCAGATGGTATGAATTCATTCCAGAATCCTGCGATGCCAATCGAATTCCTGGCGCGTTTGCCGCATAACTTCATGACAATCTTTGAATCTATGCAATTAAAAACTCTGCTAGGATCCAATTACCCGCCATCCTACGGGGAGAGATATTCGCGGCGAACAATAAGGGTCGGGGAGCAGGCCGAGATTGTGGCGTTCTCCCAGGCCTATCATCCTTCACAATGAACAAAACCCACACAGCCCAGAAATACTGTAGCTTTGACCTCAAGAACAACTTTTACGAGTCGCATCTCCTCTTTGCCCCTGCAACGCACCCGGCGCTCAAATGCATCGAGAGGTATTTTGATCCAGACACATGTGGGACTGCCTTTGATGCGCAGTTGCATCTGCTGTTTTGATTTCTTTTTTCCTGCCCATCTGTTCCCATTTGCCGACACTTTGCACCAAGTTCAAAAACGCAGCCAATCTTACGTGACGCACACTCTTACACCGTTGTGCAATTGAACATTATTTTCCCATTTGACAGAGATTTGAAAGAATTTCACTCACCTCTAACAATGGATCATTGTAATTGGAATTGGACCCTATGTGGACGAATAAGTGTTTGTGATACTGAAAAAGAAAGAAATCAATGGTTCAATTTGCAGCGTCGTCAACTGGGGGGCAAAATTTCTTCAGCCAGATGGGGTCGTTGCCTCGTTCCAATTGGTCTTTTTCGAAACGTTTGTTGCTCTGAAGGCTCGCGCTGTTTCATGTCTTTTGTCAGAAAAAAGACACCAGGGACTCGACTTCGTGTTCGCGCTGCCCAAATGCACCTGCTCGTTGTGCACAAAACGCGCGCCGCTGGAATTCTGTTGTCAACATTGCACTCTGTTCGTCTCAGGATGTGTGTGTGTGTGTGTGTGTGTGTGTGTGTGTGTGTGTGTGTGCGCGTGTGTGATTTTATGACCTCAATGCAACATTCTGCCTGAGGAGTGTCAAAGCGCGCTTTTGTGCAAGTGTTCGAGCGCGAGTCCGTGTGATTTGTGCGCGAGTCAGTAGTTTTTTGTACGTGTTGTGCGTGTGTGTGTACGTTTCTGTGTGCGTGTGCTGATTGAAACTCACTGCTTCAGGATCCGGCTGCTGCTCGTGGAAGGCGGAGAATTCGACGAGGCGCAGCTTGGGCCCGGCGATGCTACGGCCCTGCCACGCCGGCGCCGCCACGTCGCCGCTGCCGGCCCCCTTGCCGTCGCCGCCGTACCCGCCGCCGGGATAGGGAGGCTTCACGCTGCGTAGACAGCGACCAAACATCGGGTCACCGCGATGCATTGGATAACAAGCTCGAATTTACTACGAAGGCTGGTATCGCCGACAACTGCTTTTCAAGACCAATGTTTCGAGCGTCACAAAAGTGTTGACGACTGTTGCGCAAGAAGCACTTTATATTGATTGACGACTCTGGATCAATCTAGATTTCACTCACTCTTGGTTCACTCCGCTTGGACTCCAAAACTGAAAACAGACAAAAACGTCATTGTAAAACCTCGAATCAAAGACAGTTCAGACAAACACAACTTGCAGGCGGGTGGTCCTGGTGACACGCAAATCCGCTCGCAGATGCAATTGTTTTGTTCCAGTGTGTCTGCCACAAGGAAGTACACAAACCATGAACTTTTGACGCAAGCGACATTGGCGGACGGAAACAGTCATAAACTTTCCATTGTCGTCCGACCTGATAACGTCAGACACCAAAAGCAGGCGAAGGGAGTGACGGTTTTTTGTGTGAGATGGACATAAAAGTGGGGGACTCCTGTACACAATGGTGGGGTTCTGGGCGGACGGATGTGGATGTGTGTGTGTGTGTGTGTGTGTGTGTGTGTGTATGTGTGTGTGTGTGGGGGGGGGGGGTCAGGCCCAAGGATGTGGTTGGCAAAAACCAGACACACGGGGCAGCGGTGGGGTCCAACGGCGGAGGAAGGAATGAAATAGGCGTGAAGGTGAAGCCCATGGTGGACTGGAGACCCACGTCAGGTGTATGAATGCAGTACCTGTGAGGTGTAGGGTGTGTAGGTGGGGCCCATGGGCGGATGCAGACCGAGCCCCGTGACCGCCTTGTTGTGGATGGCGCTCGCCGACACGATCTGAGCCGACGACATGGCTGCCATGCTCTGTAGCACCTTGTCTTTCGAGTTCTGGTCCTGCAACAAACACAGCTCCCGATACACGTCCAGCTTGGAGGGAGGGAGGCGCTTCACTGACAAAACTTACATATAATCTTTACCAAGCGAACACAACTTGGAGATGATAACACAGTGAAATAAATTTTCAGACGTCCATTGGTTTTACTCCCAATAAGTTTTACACGTTGTGGTTGGCAAACCAGCATGAGTTTTTTTCCTCAAAAATATATTTTCTCTGGACATGCAAAACAATGATCCTGTGGCAGTGATTTTTACTTGTACACACAACATAATTCGCTAACAACGTAATGTGTCGGCTACAAATGAAAAATCATGATACTGAACATGCAAATTTCATTCACAATGCTGGACCCATCATCGGAAAAGGAAAGTGTCCATTTTGTCAACGCATTTCAATGACAAGACGAAATATCGCTCCACAAAACACCAAATGCAATGATGAAGAGACGATGATTTCCAGGAAGATTTCCGTGCGCTCAAAAAGACCGTGCGATCTTTGGTCAGTTCACAAGTTGGTCTTTAATTCATCATTCCCAGTCTAATTTTTGGAGTCGAATCTTCAATTTGAGTTCATTCAGTGTTTTGCAGCGCGCACTTACCGTACACAGACTCGTACGAGTGCTCACTGTGCCCTCGGTGGGTATTGCTCGAGAGTTCACGCAAAAATCTACATGTCTCTCACAAACCTACACACGAGATGCATGCCAGGGACACAAATCAACCTTCACATTGAACTCTGCAGCCAAGGAAATCAAAATCAATGGGGATGTTTTGTTTTAGAAAGGAGACAGACAAGTGAGAAAGGGGGAGCGCAAAACACAGATGAAGAATGGATCTTACTTTCAAATGACCCTGGATTTCTTTGGCTTTCCGCCTGGCCAAAACCTGAATGTGACTGGACACTTGCTTGCGAGATCGACTCTTGCCAGTGCGCAGTTTGATGTACCTAGCTATCAACTCATTGCGACCTGGAAGAGAGATGGCACGACGCCGTGTGACCATGAGATGTGAGGAGGACAGACAGCGAGACAGTGGGAGGAGTGTGGCGCTTACTTTGATGACGTTCTGCAGGTCCTTCACCTTCCGTCGCGCCAAAACCTGCAAGTGGCTTGAGATCTGCTTGCGCGTGCGGTTCTTGCCCGTCCTCAACTTGATGTACCTAGCTATCAACTCATTCCGACCTGGAAACAACCAAGATAAACAGTCGGGGTGAACACGGGGCGGGTTGTGGTGGGAGAGGGGGGGGGTGCACGTCAGGAGGAGGGGCGGGGAAGGGGGCAGCAGCAGCAGCAGCAGCAGCAGCAGAGAGGTGGCGCCACAGAGCAGCAGGGGAAAAGTAGGGAGGACAGAAAGGCTCCTTACTTTGAATGAGTGCTGTAAGTCTTTCACTTTCCGTTTGGCCAAAACCTGGATGTGGCTCGACACTTGTTTTCTGGACCGCGCCTTGCCTGTCCGCAACTTGATGTACCTAGCTATCAACTCATTGCGACCTGGAATGAAACCAACAACAAATCTGGTTTCAAACTCCCCAATTAAATTCCCCCATCCACAAGTCCACGATGCCCACTTATTCCTCCAATCCAGAGCTTCCAGTGTTAGTTGCAAGGTTTCTGTCCATCCACTGGCCAACAGCTAGGTGCCTCATGTTCGTATTTTATCAAAGCGCAGAACTTTGATAAAACAAGGCGAAGAAATGAACCAAGTTGTATCATTCCCCCAAGTCCATCTGCTTCTCAGAGTTGTACACAAAAAAAAGCGCTTTCTGCACGGAAAGGCTCTGGAAAGTCAAAGACTTCAGACAGACTCAAACGTGATCTGTCTGTCTTTTCGCCCTCACCCAAAGCTTGCAGCAACCTTGGAAGGAAACAAGAGTTTGCGCCTTACGAGTACAATGGAAAATCGGGCAAAGCTTCAGAAATTGCGCAGTCAGTGCAACACCAGCGAAGTTGCTTTGGGATTATTTGGTCCATCTTTAGAGGCCAAATTCCCTGTTCAACAAGGAAAGCCGCGCGAAATACAGGGCAAGAAAAAATATGGCAGTGTTCCAGAAATGAGGTTTCAAAATATGAAACTTATTTTGAAGATTTTTTTGCACGAAAGGTACATGTCGAAGATTCCTGAACATGTCCGGAAAGCGGAAATGGCGATGTTCAATTTGAAGCACAAGCAAAGCATGAGAAGTTCATAAATCTGAATGGTGTCAACAGAGTGAAAGCAAATGACCCGAGAAATACGTTTTCTTTTATTCCCTTTTTCAGTTTTGCATGAGGCGCAAGCGAGCATGTAGTGTTTGAAGTGGCAAGACGGAAGTGCAGCAAAAAGTGATGTGTGCTGTGCCCTCAACCATATACGCCTGTAAATAAACCGACACCATGCAATATTATTCACCTTACACACAATAGAATACCTCCATGAATATTTCAGATGTCTCCAATACTTCACATCACTTTGACATAACTCGAATATTTTTACGCTTCAATATTTCGGTGACGACTCAGATTCGTGTGTCATTCATTCACACAACTGTTTCACTCACTCCATACAATGTTTGCACACTTGACGCAAAAACCTGTTTTCATTCTGCACCTGTTTTTCACCTGTGCATCAAAAGACACCTTTTTCAATGTGTCAGAATCAACAGATTGTCGCACGCGAGTAATAATTAATTTTTGATAAAAAATGGCGAGAGACAGTATCATTACTGCAACCTGCCACAATGAATATTAATTTTCGTGTGTCATCCTTCAGCGAGACAAAGGACAATATTGTCACCGGGATGACAACCTTTAGCTCATTCAGCTCCATCATCTCATTCATTCAACGCTCATACGAGTACGAGGAGACTTGCAATTCTAACGTTCGAGTGAACATGTTGTATCACCTTTGCGTCGACATTGTTGCACTCATAACTGTGTTAACTCCTTCCAATTTTCGGGCAGAAAGGACACAAACCAAAGGTAATACAACATGCAATCAAACATCAGAATTGCAAGTCTCCTCGTATTCTACGCACGAGTTTCGCCTGCGTTACGCAAACGTCAAAAGTTTCGCAGAACCTGCCAGATATACGTATTGTGACTTCAGCTTTTGGATCCAACAAGTCTGCAAGTGGACCTGTGGTCGTTGGAAAGGGTCTTGATCCCATGAAAGCCACAGGCAATGAAACTCTTTTCATCCCTCACACAAACTTTTTTCATTGTCTTTGGGGCAGTCAATGGCACTCGGGCGAATTACATTTTGGTGAGTGCAACCAAACATGGGAATCTCCATTGACGGGTAGCAAACGCACCTGCATAGCAAATTACTGTCCAAATTTGCTTTCACTGATGTGTGTACACAAGGGATACACGTACATTTTAACACAGCGAAATCATGGTAATCGAGACTGCACTCATGTCATGGATCAATGCAACTACTTTTGTCAACGTGACAACACCGTTTCCACGTTGATTAGTGATGCAAATGCTGCCAAATGTATCACGATAAATTGCGCCAGCTGAAAAGGGACGGACCTCCTCGCGTGAAAAAACAGACGAGACAGACAAAAAGGACCCGAGCGAAACCCGTATCAGTTCGATGATAATCTGGCAGTTACTGGCGTATCGTATTGGCTTCTTGCAGGTGCGATTTGCAACAGACAATGAGCGATATTACATTGTGTAAAAAGCAGTGTCATGGAGAGCGGGAGCCCCTGCGTGAGGAATGCCCATTTTCGCAGCGCGAACAATCGATGGGTTCGGGGGGCTGAGCGACGAAGCGGCTCCGCAGCCGCTGCGCACACACACCGGAGGCTTCAAGAGACTCTCACGTTGCCGAGGACAACCGAGGCCCTTTTTGTTACCAACCTGTTGCTGGGGAAACCTAATGTGAAGCCCGCTGCATTGTGCACGAGTGCGCATGATGACAAGAGGACACAGCGCTACAATCTGCACACATCGCCAATAGCGCTGCATGACACACATCACTTTTAGTCAATATCAACGGATATTTGATACTCCTTTCTTGTCGCACTCTGTCCCTAATATTCAGATTAGTACGCAAAACGTTCCCCGCCTTTCGAGTCCACCAGTATCAGTTTCGCTGGCATTAACGTCATTGGTTCCCGGAACAGCCCTTGCTGTGTTGGCTCTGTGTCACTTTGAGCTAAGTAGCCGTAACATCACATCAGTTTTGCACTGAGAAGCTTGTAAAAATAACTTTATGTCAACTACAAATCTCAAACACAAATTTGAACTCGGTAATTTACTTGTGATCAATCAAATGCCATCGTTCTGACGAGGCATTCTGCGAGTAAAGACAACCTGAGCCTGACGAACAAATATCGTTCAAATTTTTGCATATTTCGTGAGAAAAACAACTGTTTGGGACGCGTTCAAGTGGTCAGCGTCACGAATTGTGACAGGTGCAGGTGCAGCGACCTCGCATCACGCACACAATGGAACTTTTTTCCTCGACCTGTTCCTCCTCAAACACGCACAGCTCAGACATATAATTCTTCCATTCAAATCTCGCGTCATTTTCGCCCCGAAAGAAGAGTTGCGAGAATCTGCAGAGCAGCACTCACCGTACATCTTGCCCTCGTCGGACAGGATGATTTTCCGCCGTCCGCACGGCGGGTAGATAGCGAGCGCCTCCTGGAAGCTCTGCTCGATGTCGGGGCTCCACACGCCCTCGGCGTCGTTGGACAGGTCATCGGCGGTCGCGACGCCGTTCTCGCTGCCGCCGCCGCCGCCTACGTCGGTCGTCTCGGAGACGTGGGAGCCGGCGGCGTTGTTTTCGTTGTTCTCGCCCGAGCCTGGCGGCGGCCCGCTCCAGTTGTTCGACATGAGGCCGTCAAGATACCTGCGCGAGATCAGAGAGAGACGGGCATGAGGTCTCCGGCCGAGAGAATCGTGGGAAGTATACAGGTCCATGTAGTTTGATTGCAGTATCAGAAAACGTGGCCACTGAGTGCGTTTGCCAACACACACACACACACACACACACACACACACACACGGCCATCTGTGCCGCCACCAGCACGCAACAATGGGTATTCAGCTCATTCGTAAAGACAGACTGTGCGGTCTTTTCTGCAGTGAAACAAGGATTGAGTCTTTCGACAAAATCAAAGCGTGGCCTATCAGGTCTTTCACCACAATTCACAGGTTTGGCCCGCGTGAAGGCAACAACAAAGCGCAGAAAACTTGCTCCTCAATCAGTACAATCATAAAGCTGGAGTGTGAAAAGTACATCTGGCCCACATCTCAAACGTTTTGCTCTTTTCTTGAGTCTCAACGCGAGCAGCTGTCTGGCTTCAATTATTCATGTGTCAAAGAGTCTCCACCTTATCGTACGACTCGTACTATCGTACTCAAAACATGCTCAATGTCCCGGCCCTGAGCCATAAAGCAGATCAAGATTCATTGTCTCGCGCACAACCTCGTGTCCTTCCCGACACTTGTTGCAATCCATGAAATCTGCAGGGAAATCGCCCCTCTCTGAAACCAGGGACCCCCCTGTCGCCCCCGACCCCACACTGCACGCACTCGGCGCAATCACTGCATTCACCTCCGCGTCGATCAGTGCGAGTTTTTCACAGCGTCCAAATTAGGTACAATTTGCCACCCGTCACCCGCGCAATGGAAAGGCCATTTCCATCCATCTTCTGGGTGCAGCGACTGAGCCATTACTGTGCTCGGAAGGATAGAAGTTACAAATTACGGAGACTCGATTAGATGAGAGAGAACATGCTGATTACTTTCTTTGCCTCTGCAAACCCTATTGCCACGGACGCCCATTATGCCGGCGACAAAGGACAGCGGCTCCCGCGACCACTTTACTTCCCGGGTCGAGCTGCAGCCAAATCAATGCCAAATTTATTCCATATTGTGTCTGTCATGAAGCAGCGTTTTGTACACAGAGGCCCCAGAAGAGCGAGGCTCGCGCTAGACACAGGCGCGATAATGAAAACCCAACGCCACCACACAGATAAGCTTATCTTGAATATAATCCTTGATCAATTCCACATTCGCTCCCACCAAAGCAAATCGCAGCATATCCGTTTTGCAAACACATCAATCATGCCTGGTGTGAAGTCCGCGACTATCGTCGCTCAACGATTTTCAATTTTTTGCATCCTCATTTAGCAAAAACTTTCGTTTAATCACCTGATATTCAAATCCATCCATCAAATCTCTCCGACCTCCTTGATCGTGAAAAATTTGCTTTCTTTCACCGGCTTTTTTCGGGTGTGAAAATTATTAAATATTTGTTGTGGAAGTCCAGTTCCAGTGACCTTCCATCGCGCTCAATAAATCTGTCGCTTGTGATGTCGCGAGGGGCTCCCGTCCGTCCGTCCCACACCCCACTCAGCCCCTGCCAGAAAAACCAGCCAACCAGCCATACGAATTCAACTCAAGGACCGCATCCATTTTTTGCCCGCAACAGAAAACCATCTGTTACTCGGAAGGCTCGGACAAAAACAGGTATCTGTGCTAGAGTGTGTTCAAGTCGCAATCTGCCGCCCCGAAGGACCATGTGGACAATGGCACATATGGGGATTTCGTTAACCCGACTTCGCTCCGATGACCCTCTCCGATCACAATCATTTCTGTCCGAACCGCAAACATAACGGGACAAAATTCAAACTGGAGGCTCGTCAGTTGGTCTTCAATGGGAACAGGAATCTGAGGGACACCGCAAACAACTTGTTCAAATTTTAATAAAGAGGAGCTCTTCTCAGTTCCCACGAGTGCGACAGACGGACGCTGCTCAAAATGAGCGCAAACTCGTCAAAATTTGAAGTGAAAAACCAAAGGTCAATCAATTTTTCACAACGAGATTTGAATGCCCTCCAAAGCTCATCTTGATCTTGCCTTTGAAAAGAGGGCCAAGTTAAACAACGCTGGGGTCTATTCCACATGAGGGTGGTTCAATTTTCACAAAAAATGACCACCCTTGTTCTCAATTACACACGAGAAGGGACTTTTACATCTCATTAGTCACTTAATCAGCGTGTAACAAAAACCAACCTGTCCATGAGGAATGTTGTTTCTGTGGAGGAGACCAGCAGCCTAAATCCGCGAGATTCATTCCATTCCGAAAGCGCAGTGCCATACGTCCCTCAAATTCACGGGATGACTCGGCCCCATACTAGAGTCTGTCTACCTCTCCATATCTGGCATTGGGCACATAGCGCGGCCGTGTGTAGTGCAGCTCGCTCGCCGAGATCTTGCTTTACTCCCTGACCACTTCGCCTCTATTTGGCTCTGGCAGCGCTGCTTATTATGGCCGAGGTGCACGCTGTAAAGATCATATGGCTCGGAGCAAGATTGGACCAGCGCAGTTTGTCAACATATACGGCAACAGCGCACAAGGCTGGAGCACACGACCCGCCCCCGGCGATGGGCACGACCTCTGCACCCATTTGTATTGTGTCCATAATAAGATCAAGTGCTGCACTCGGAATTTTGATGGCCAAAGACCAGTTGAATCATTAATTGTTCAGCTCCCTTGAGGTACATCACGCTAAAATGTCACAACAGGATATGTTATTTATTTGAGGTAGCTGTGAAGTAAAAAATTTACGCCAATGACAAACTCGCATTGACCAACTTCACTGATCTCGGCACAATTTGATCCAAAACTGGAACTGATCATCGTGTAAATTGTTCATTTAATTGCGGAGACATTGGACAAAATGGATAATTGAGGTCAACTCTGCAACTCTTTTCGAGGTCTCTGAAGCAAAGTGCAAGTGAAGAGAGACGCTAAGCACGACGCTGACACAAGACAGTCCACGTCTCGAACGTCCGAGAGCTTTTTGTTTGGCAATACCACTCGCCATCTGTCAAATTATCCCATGATTTGCCACGCCAAGAATATAAACATCGCAAGTCGTTTACTGTCTGTGTTTTGCATTGAACGCGTTTTGGTAATCTTCACTGATGACTCTTCTTTCCTTGTCTCCATAACTCGAGTTCCAAACTCGCAGAACGCAGAACGGATCGTTTTGAAGTGCTCGAGTCCTGCCAGGTACAATTTGCCCGTTTGCCTGCCAAAACGCGCTCACCCGCTGCTTAGCAAATTCAAACTGATGCATCAAGACTCGACGCTCGCTGTTCCTGCCGATAAATACACGCGGAAACGCCGCTTCTGCCACGAAAAGCCATTCTTCAGACAGCAGTACATATCAACGCGAACCAAAACTGATCAATTGCAAACGGAAACCTAATCAGTGTTCTCTCCGCGGAACCGTTACAAGCGTGGGTTGGCTGTCACCACCGACCGAACAAGCGAGGCAACCCGCCGCCCACCTGAACATGTTACATTCTGGGTATCTGTCAGAGATCTGGCAAAAAGAAACCGCTGATACCTGGGTGAAAGTGAACCAAGCCGAGCTCTTAGTTTCTTTCCCCCTGGCAAAAGTTTCAAACCAACACGCTAAACCAGCCCCAGGTGAACGGTGCAAATTACACGCTAACTATCACGGCTACAAGCTCTTGGGCGGTGCAATTTCCAACTGACTTGGTCGTTGGAAACGAATTTACCCCGAAACTTATCAGGTTCAAGAAGTGAAGGCTCCACTTCGTGGTTTGTTTATAGTTATGAGCAGAGGAGCTCTTTCCCGGTGTAGGATCGGAGGAGATAAGGAGATCGCAGCACTTCTCGTGCGAGTACTCATCGAGCCCGATAAAACTGCTCGCATCGTGAGTCACAGATCGGGTTGACTCATTCAAACTCAAACTCCCCATTTCCATGTCCACACGTCAACTTGACCTGAAACCTTACGCCCACTTTGCCTTGATACGCATTGGTTGATCTCCAACACGATCACACCAGTGTGCACAGAAAAAATGTCTGACGGGAAATTATAACGTGCGTTCCCGACACAGGATTTTACTGCGTGGCAGACACCAATTTGCAGTCTGCAAACTACTGTGCACTTTCGATTCCACGATAAAAGATCGACCACAAGAGGGACCAGCAATAAAGAGCTATTATGCTTACGTCACAGATGACAGGTGCTATTTTTATCCAAAGCAACCACAGGTAGACACGAATGCAAGATGCAAACAAGACCAATGTTTATCATCAAATTGTGTTTACGTTTGTCGTTCCAACACAATTTAGTTGAGCACTAATTGGAGCAGAAGAAAGGCGCATTCAGCGAAAAGCTCTGCACCTCAGATCCCCGGATTGAGAGAAGACATCGCGGATCATTAATAAACTTTTCATTGGGAACCGACAACAGTTGGTGGCAATTCATTTGCGCCGGTGTCAGCCGCGTGCAGCTGCACCCTCCGCTTCCTCACCGCTGCTCTCAACGTTATTTTGGCAACAAAATCACAAAATAAAATCCGGCGGAGAGCACTTCTTCTTCCTTCTTTTTTTTGTCCTCCAGTAAGTGGTGTTCCAGCTTTCTCTGGGGTTTGCAGAAGGGCAAAGAAGTACTGGCTGTTGTCTCTGGTGCGATGTTTTCGCAGCTGCGCACAAATTAACCAGTTTAGTGTTGCAATGATGACCACGCCACACTTCACCCACCGCGCTCGTAACGAGTTTTTAATTGCGAACAGAGCCACGAGCCTCGCATTACGCATGCGAACTGACCAATGGTCACGAGATTTAATGTGGCCATTTGATAATCCGTTCCACAAGTCGCTGGATTTCGTTCTCACTGTTACTTATCGTGAGGACCTCAGTAATATTGATCTGTCACGGGTTACATACAATGTGACGTGACTTATCAACAAATAGCCACGAAAAGCAAACAGATAAATCTCTCCTTCACACGATACCAGAAACAATGTCCTATTCAGAGAAATGAAAGCAGTAAACAGTTTTCTTCACAACTCTACACTGGGGAAACCCACAATCAAAAGTGCTTCTGGACAACGAAGATCGCAGCGGATGCTGCAGTTTCGACTCGGAGGGGTTAGCGTGAGGAAGGAAGCAGAACTGGGCAGAATCCAGGTACCATCGCTACACACTGGGTATCTCTCTCTCCTGCCCCTCCACGTCATCCCGCATCATGCTTCTGAAATCTGAGTGATAACACCAGCCCTGCAGCCGCTAATTCCAGCCTTCCTTCCAGCTCTTTCTGCTGCTGCCTGAGCCCATGTCTGAGTCAGAGCGATCGCCACTGACGCAAGTGTGACATTTTCGACCGAAAAAACACGCAGCAAAAACTTTTTTGCGGGAACCAGCTTCAACAAGATGGGATACAAATTTTGATTGAGATGAGAAACTTGGCTGTTTGGAACAGCGGTGGCTTGGTTCAAACGATTTCTTTTCACCGAACGCGTCCGTGAAGCCACAGTCAGGTTTTCTTCGAGAACTCCAGCCTTCAAACCAGCAGGAGTTTGGCGTTCAACAAACCACTTTTTTCACGCGTTTGAGTGGAGTTTGAGCGGAGTGCGCAGGTGAAAGACACCGTGGAGTCAGTTCGGGAAACAGCCGTGCGTCTCACACCCCACATTGTATTTTGACAATGTATCTGAGCATTTCGTTGCCTGGGAAGGAAACAGATGGGATTTGCTCCTATTCTGAAGCAGGACCCTGTGTCGAACCCTCTTCGAATCCCAATTGTGCAATCAGATGCAACAGTGCATGAAAGCGTTGAAAGGGTCTTACGAACATTCAGGTAACTGATGACAAAGCCAGATACAGATGCAGTTATAAATTGGGCCAGTCATCATCTCATAAAACGTAATTGAACTTTTAATCTGAACCCCAGTTGGCTTCTTTACATTCCCATAACGAACGTACACCCGCGTTGAAAGAACAATGGAAGTGACAAACGATTTTGTTCGAGATGATTGAAAGCAAGTTTGTTCTAACACAACCCATCTGTTTGAAAAATAAAACACAAAACATTTGCCAAAGCGAAACCTTTCTCGTGTTTGTTCTTGTGAAGGGAGGTTGGCAGCACAAATATCTTGAGAAAACAAAATGAAGAACTTTTTCAAAAACGTCACTTACATTTTCCAAGTATCCTCAAAACTTCCGGATGCAGTTGCCCCGATGAGCAAAAGTGCTTATCCAGCAATCCTAAACTTTTTGCAAAGGTATTTCAAAAATTTTGAAAGTTTAAAGAGCTGTCGTGTGGTGCTCCAAACGGAATGTTCCAGGTTTAAATGTCGCGCAGCACACGACCAGAAGCGTGCCCCGTCCAGTCAAGCATAAAACTCCACAGCCTATCCAAATCCTCCTGCACCTGACAACGACAACTCAGGTTTTCATTTTAAAGAAAACGGTTACTCCCGAACATAATTACTATGCGATATCGCATTCTCCTGTCCCGCAAGGTGCACAGCCGTCGCTTGCTGATGGAATTTTCTCAAATTCAAACATGCAACAAGTACCTGTGCTCAGCGGCAGCTGGGACCGCTGAACTGTGACAACTAATGAAAGGGGCCATGTAAACACAAAAAGTGAACAGATGTCCTCAACTCGTCTGCGTTGCTTTGCACCTTACACACTCGGCCCAATGTTAGCTTTGTGATATTTGAAATGTGCTGATCCAGTAACACGAGGGACCTTTTCTTGTCTGTGCCTCATGACCTTTGATCAAATCCGCGCAATCAAGCAACTTGTGGTCATTTCAAGTTGACCTCCAACCGCTCATTTCGAAACGGGATAATCTTCGAGGACTTTGATGAACTGTTGTTCTCTGTCAACAATTGAAGGCTGTGCGACTCGAATCCAAAGTTTTCCCCTTTCTCCAAGACCTCCATTTCGCCACCCAGAGAAGAAGAATCGAACTCACTTTGTCCCACAAATTCATCTCGGCAAAATTCTGGATTTGAGTGTGTTGTCCTCCTTGATACGTGCGCGTCCAACCAGGACGAGGAAAGGAAGAGCTCCTCATGTGAGACAACTTTTCCTTGTGTATGTATGTCAGCTTCCGAAATGAGTCATTGCAACGCATCCCGATGAAATGCTACGATTGTCTTATCTTTGGCTGAGATGGGCTTTTCAAACAGTTGCGCTAAGAATCTGCTGTCCTTTGAAAAATGGGCCAACCATTTTATCGGGCGGACAGAAATCATAAATTGAGATCTCAGAAACCAAAGTGGAATCCACATTTGAAAATGTAGTTAAGGAAGACCTGTTTTGGCACTTGTCACAACTATACTCCGTAGTTCAAACGCCCGCAAAAAAAATTAAAATTTGTCTCTGCAGCACTAGTCTACCTGTTCCATTTGCAAGATGTTTGTCAATCACATAAAATTTGAACTCTCAAACACATGTATCGCAAAGGCTGAATTCGCTGCAGAGATTTTTCGAAGTCATACACAAGCGAAGGAAACGTCAGAGATCAAGACGTGCGGGTCAACCGAGTGTGTGACATAAAAATCTTGAATTTACAACGTCGAGTCTGAACGAAACTGCTGGACGAAGTTTGCGTCACTTGTTGCGAATCCAACGGGTCCGACGCCTCATCCTTGTTTCGCAGCAAAATTAATCAACCCTTGATGCTGCGCGCATCATGTTTACTTTTTAAGCTCACAAGTTTGCGAGTCCCATTCCCCGAGACATCTACGGGCGTATGCGATTGACTTCCCTCTTCCCCAAAGCCGCAACCTGCTGGTGCACACACACACACACACACACACACACGGTCTTTGACCACACCTCCCATCTCTCAACAAAAACTGAATTCAATTTCTGTGACTTCCTTCTTGTCAACGAACGAACCTGCAATTTGAATCTGGCTCCTCCTGTGCCTGCAAGATCCGACCCTGCAGGTCAGGTCTGGACGCTACACCTCCCGCCCACGGGTCATACCACTTGAAATCCCAACCGACTCAAAGCAGATCGACTCCTCTGTGACACCTGACTCAGCGAGCAGTGAAGTGAAACGCGTAGGTACTTGGAGATCGGCCATGAATCAACAACTACACATCCTCCATCTTTGCTGTGCATTTGGGTCAGAGAAACCCTTCCTCTACTCCGCCGGTTCCTACACGCACTATCAGCCATGTCAGCCTTCCTCTTGCCCCTCATTGTATTCCTGCACCTCTCACTGTTGTTCTACAGATCCACAGATCTCAGGTATTGTCTAGAAATCCTTTGTGGCCGAGTTGATTCAGGCTGAAGTCACCGATCAAGAATGGCACGAAGAAAAGATATGCGAGTGGCATTCTAAATATTCTGAGTCAGGAAATTTTGAAGCCTACTACGACCTTACCAAGCTCAAGGGTATCACAATAAATGTACGAGAATACGTAATACTCACAGCTGTGACGATTGGAGGACTTTTCATCCACTTTTAGTCCCGATCCAGGGGGTACGGAGCGAAATTCTTGTCTGTCCAGGTATGTCTGGAATGGCACAAAGAATCTGGCTCGCAACTAACGGCGCTGCGCGCAACTGAAGACGCGCATTAATACGACCTACTTACTACCAGCGATAAAAAGGTGCCTCACTTTGTCAGAATAAAATCAATACTTTAATGACCTCAGCAGCTTTTAGCAAGCAGTGAAAGTGAAAAACGTATTGTTTAGTTTGAAACTGTACGATATTTTCGTGGAGAAACACCTCAAACTTTGCTGAAGCATGATTCAAGGTTTGGGCTTCTGCAAAAGGAAAGTATCGTATTTCATGTATGCATCCGCCATGTTCCCTATGCCCTTGAAAAAAGTGGGAATCCCGTTGCAAGCGGATGTACTGAATCTAACTTCGAGCTTTGAAAAATGTGGTACACTACAACATAATTTGAAAAAAAGTTTTATTTTCTCACAAAAACCATTGGAGAATTGTTGAATGAGCTACAATCATTCAAATAACAAAGCGGGCACCTGCGTCAAATAGTTCCTGTCAACACATCAGGAACGGTTTGTATGGATGTCAACACGAACTGTCAGCTTCTGTTCCGTGAATAAAGGACAATTTTAAAGACGTAATATGTTGTTGCGAAGTTTCGAAGCAAATGAATCTGGAAAACAAAATCAGATAAAAATAGTACTCACCGGCGATGGTGTGTCGATCATAAAAATGGTGATGACGAATCACAACGTTCAATTCGTAAACTCCAAAACGTTACAACCCGAGTCAAACTATTAAATTGTTGAACACAGCAAGAGAGTTCAAGTAAAATGCTGAGTAAAAGAACTTTATTTCTAAATAGAATTGTCTGTTTAGCATCTACCAAACGTAGCTAGTCCGATCAACAGTATTTTGATCAATCTGCACACATTCACGCCTGGTTTCTCTGGATGTTTGTGCGAACCATCCGTTGCACCTTCGTGTCATCCACACACACCGAAGCGCAGAACCAAGCTTCGGCATCACTTGAAAGACTTTGACCTCTAAATACATGTACAAACGTTTTCAACACAAAAATAGCACCATCGCATCATAACTGGAAGACTTGGCTTGCAAGCGAGCAGCGAGCACAAAAACAAATTGTTGCCTTTCTGAAATGCCGAGAGATTCGGGTTTTGGCAGTGAACATTCGATTTCTTCGCGTATTTTCGCCGGCAACAGTCAAAGAAATAGAAACAGACGGTACTCATGAAAGTGACTCGTTCAACCTGACTGCCATCTATGAGCCATTACAGCTGTAGTTCTATCTTGCAACGAAGAGGAAAGCTGCCAAAAACATGCTTTTTCCGTTGCACCGTGGAGCCTGAGCAAACGCAGAAATTGGACGCCATTTGACTCAGCAGGTTTGGAAGATAGCAGGACGTGCAACAACAATAAATAAAAATAACAATTGCGTACATGATAAATGCTGCATTACACATGAAACGTAGTTTTCCACCCACTCATTCGGTCTATTCCTGAGAAACGCCATGCAGTTCAGCCTTGGCCCTTGTACTTGGTGAACAGGTTGTACAGGACACGAAGGGTCGACTTCAGGTCCAAGTTCACGATGTCTGAAGACAAAACAAAACTTCGTTGTAGGAGCTTCGACATTCGCGTTGAACTTCCCCCAGTCGTGCTCTTGTTTGTTCAAAGAATTGGTTGGAACAATGTGACAGTTCTCACCTTCAGGTCTTGCCTTTGGTTTGGCCAGTCCGGCGTCCTGCATCAACTCAAATGAAAAAGCCACGTTGTGAACCTGAAACAACCAAAACGCGTTGGACTTTTGGACCAAATCATTGTGAAAAAATCCATCCTGCGACAATCCGCTGAGCAAAGCACTGGTTTTAGCAAAGGACTTGCCTTCTGGTCAAAAGCAGTTGGTGTGAGGTGGAAGCTGTACAGAGGCACGAAGTATCCCTCGAGTAAACCAAGCAGCAGCACCAGGTACACTCCGTCGTGAAACTGCAACAGAGCAAATTTCGGAATGTCGAATATCGCAGCTGTCTGTGGCTAGTTACAACACCGCCCACAACTGAAGGCCATGGATCTTCAGACAACCGTTTCACTAACCTGTGAATCCAAATCTGTCACCTCCAGGTTGATCTTGTTCAAGTGTTTGTTCACGAACTGGATCAGGGACTGAAGAGAAAATTTTGAAGTTTCTCAGATTACAATCAATCTTTAGAATTTGTCCGATCCTCGTGAAGTTGACCTGTGCTTTGGTCTTTCAGAAACGGCTGGTTTGGAGTCTCGAGGAGAATTGGCTCCCTGCGTACTCACCCCTTTGACGACGTTCAGCTTGTCTGGAGCGTGATCAAACAGCGTATCGAAAGCGTCTCGCTCTGCAAATGAGAAAAGCGTCAAAAGTTTTCAAATACGAGTCGTACACGCGGGCTCTGAGAAATGGTGTGCACGATTGTTTTTGAAATTCCAAACAAAAGAAACCAGACAGAAACTCACCGAATCTTCCACCAACATCACTGAAAAATAGAAAGAAACAAAAGTTTGAAATTCTTATGTTCGGAAAAAGAAAAGCTGTTCTTTTGAGGAGCAGTGAACACAAATTTGAAGCTGGGAAACTCACTCGTGATGTGTGGTCAGTTCCTCCATGACGCGACTTGTCTGCAGCAGTCCGTCGCGCTTCTGAAAAATGCACAATCAAAATCCTGCTGTCAGTGGTCTGTCATGCCAGAGCACGAAAACAACCAACGAGAACAACGCCAATTGAAGACACTCTTTCTCGCGGTGCAGTGCTGCTTTTTCGAGCAGCGGTTGATCCGACGGCCCATTCCTGAGCAAAACTTGTGTTGTAATATGTTCACGCGGACAAAATGGAAAGTTGCGCTCACCTGCACCACGACGACAGCGACCGTGCAGTTGTCAGGCAGCCGGATTGGGGCTCGGAAGTAGCGAGACAGCGCGACCAGCAGGTGCAGTATCGCCACCAGGTTCTTGGAGTGAATCGCTGCGAAACAAACGATTTCGTCGCGATCAGATTGAGCGTGCACAATTTCCATTTGCCTTCGTGGAGACAGGAACACAATGCCCAAAGTAAGACTGTGATGACTCACTGTCGACGGACCACTTGGCGTGGCTCCACTGCGGAGGGAGGTTCAGGATCCGGTTCACTTTGTCCAGCACCACGCGAAGCTTCTGCTTCTGTCCGACCTCAGACTGCGATACTTCCGTCGCCTCCAGTTTCTCTGCGATCAACTTTTCTACAAGTGGGGAGAAACAGCGTCAGGAACGAGAACTGTTCAGTGTCACGATTCACAAAACGAGGGATACAATTCACAGTTTTGGGACAACTGCGCACAGTTGTCAAAGCCCGCCACATTCGCTGCAAAAAGTGCAAGAACTCACCAATCAGTTTCTGAAGAATCTGGCCGTCGAACATGTCTTCCTCCAGATCCTTGACGATGATTCTCTGACTCGCGAGTTCGTCGTTGATCCAGTCCAGCAGCATCTGGAACGCACGAAGAAGAAACTGGGATCACGACAGCTCTTTCCTGGATTTTCGCGGAGGCGATCTGGAGGTGTGTTCGTGTTTGACGTTGTTCGTCTTCGAATCACACGCGGTCAGGGGAGAACCCCGGCATCAATTAATAATCAGCTGGCCAGGTTGACAATTCTGCTGTTTGACCAGGGGCAGCTTGTGACAGGCAAAAACTCACCTTGATCAGTTCCTTCAGTTTGGGGTCTTCCCTGGACTGAGGTTCGATCATCGACCTCTTCTCATGTTCATCTGGAAGGCGACAGATTGCAGCAATTCAGAAACGAACTGTCAGTTTTCTCAAAATCACTTTCTTGGTTCAAATTGATTTCTGAACTGACTGACTTTGCGGCAGATTTCTGCTCACCCAACAGATAGAACTCTGGTCCCAAATCGAGATGAGGACTTGTTGGAGACTCGATTGCATTTCTTCCTTCGATCACCAACTCTTCAGCTGACAAAACCCAAACAAATACATCGCTGAAATGATTCAGGCACAAAAGTTTCAACGCGTTTGGCTTGAATGAATCTCCTCAATCCGTGATCCAAACCAACAGCCCTCCAGATGGCAACGTTCGTGTTGACAACTCGACAGTTTGTTCCCGAGTGGACATTCTAACAGACATCAACTCGATTTTTGGCCACTGTGTGAACGTTTCACCCAAGCAAAACAAATGACCAGGCAAGGATTCAAAGCTGATGAAGTTGGATCATCCGAAGTTACAACACCTCAAGTGACCCACTTCAGTGGAAAGTTCATTTCTCCTTCCATCACCACTTTTCACTCACCCGAGCGCCACAAATGCAATCCACAGGTTACCCACCTTCTTTCAGCTTCTTTTTCCGAGCCAAAGTGCCACCAAGTTTGTCCAGAAACGACTCATTTCCCTTTGGTGGAGGGCTGGTCGGAGTTTTAGTTGGGGTCGCCATCTTGGATCCAGTTTCCGTGACGCATGCAAATATTGCAGAGGGGCACCTGCTCTGTAGACTTGCAACAGGCCGAAACTTTCCAAAACAGGAATGCACGAATTTTGATGAAACAAATCTCTCAAAAATGTGCGACGCTCTTTATCAGTTCTACTTTTGCAGCTGAACCTACAAGAAAGGTTTTGAAGACACAAAGGTTCAGAGAAACTCTGAAATTCCCTTGAAAAGCAAATAACTGGGAACAGTTCCGTCCGCCTGTCCGGGATTTTTGGTGAGCGAACTTCTAAATTCCCTTGTTTGTTGACCACATGTCCATTTTGTGGAGGAAAAATCATACTCGTACATTTTTGTGTATAGAGAAGCTGCACACACTTCTTTCTCTTTCTGTTCCATGTTTTGAACGCTTGCGTTTTGTTGATCAGAAGCTGTTTTTTCTCAGGATTTTGGACACGACGAAGTGAACATTCACCTGACAATTGCTGAAAAAATGAATTTTCTCCTTCATCTGTGTTTTGGGCAGGCCCCCAAAAGTCTCGCAGCGCGTCGGTCTGTCACTGTGTTCCTTCTTTCAGGTTTGCTGGATCTTATCTTTGAAAGTTCTTCACCTTGGGTGGGCAAAAATTATTCCACAAGAATACGCAGTTTTCCAACGATCGGATTCTCTCAAAATCCAACCCCATTGCAGTCACACACAGTTTTGTCGTTTGAAGCTTTTTTTTATTGTGTTACGATCTACATACAGGGCATGTCACTGACATGCCTTAAGGATATGCTTGCATGTCTGCACAACATTGATGACCGCCAATTCTTCACATAGCACCCGATTTTCGGATTTGAAACAGGAACAAAATGCATCGGTTGCTGGAGCACCTGCAAAATAAGTTCCCGAACGCAGCTGCGCGAGTTTTGTCACATGTCGTTCGACTAGTCCAGCGAACTGCCACTAGCACTAAATTAAGTTTTCAGAAATTTGATTCTGAATCGACGTCGGAAAAGAAAGGTGCAAGACATGGCACACGTGGTCCCCACAACCAGGACGATTCCACCGAGAGTTCAATGCGCAACAGGAACATTGCACACGACGTGCGCACAATTTTGCGTTTGGTTTGTTTGCTGGTTTTGTCTTTTCTCAGTGATGCCCGTTTCCATCCACATTGGACCGCTTCGCTTCACAGGAGAGAACACTGTTTCCGAAATTGAAAGATTCTCACATGATTCCGCGTGGCATTTGTCATCGGATAAATAGGCTACTGATCTAGTTGAGCACTATGGTTCTAAATGCACGTCGTCCATACAAGTGAAACATGACATCACGTTTCTCTAGGGCTAGTGTTGAAAATCAGTTGTATGTACAGAATGACTAGCATTGTTATTGGTTAATGTTATGCTCTGGAGGTAAGTCACCAAGAAGATACATCGAAGTGAGCTTTTGCAGTTGTCGAGTTGGTCGTCGAATGGGAGCACTCACTTTCGGTGAGCTGAAAACTCTCTTCAAACGATTCTGTCGAAGTTTTGCTTTCAAAACTATGGACCAGCTGATATAGTGTCGAGAAATGTCTCTCACAAAACACGTGGTAAAAGAATACAAAACAAGGTTGGCTCCATGTAATCCAACCGCCGAACACAAAAACACGGTTTGTAAAACGGTGAACCTTCTTGCAAACAAAAAGGACGAAAAGTGTGTTGGATCTGTGGCCTGCAAAACTCGAGTGATCCCACTTCTACTGCGCTTCAGCAAAATAGACATTTCTTCTTTCTATGAAAGGACATATCACATAACAATCCGTAACTGACTTGGAATCACAAGTAGACTGAGCTCTTGTATGCGGGGCGGGCGTCAATAGGCGCCGTCGTGAGGACGAGAGGTTGTGACGCGTCTATGATCGGGCTCGTCTGGCTGCGCGGGACCTTGCTGTACGCCTTGTGCGGCGGCGCGTATTGCTGCTGGTGATGGTAGCCGTTGATGTGGGTGCGGCCGAACCCGCCTCCTCCCCCACCGCCGCTGCCGTCTATGTGGTCGACGCTGCCGTTCATCTGGAGCGGCGTGCGCGGCGGGGAGGAGGGACCCGTCATCAGCAGGAACCGCTGCCCGTCCGCCCGGTACATGTCGGGGACGCCCCCTGTGGGGGAGCGGTGCGAGCCCTGTGACTGTCTACCAGACGGGGAGGGGAACTCCGTGTGATAGGAATGGTTGGACACCTTGCTGGGGGAAGGGTAATCTCTCGAGTGCTTGGTCGGCGAGTGGTACTTGGTGGGCGGGCTCGGGTAGTTCGTGACGTCAATGACGGACACGTGCTCCCCGTACTCACTCCTGTTTCTCGTGTTATTCAGCTCCACAGATTCCAGAGTGTTTTCCAGGTTTTTCTCGTACATGTTGGAACCATCCATGTTGTTCTCCATGTTGTCGTAGTCTGAGGTGGAGTTTTGTGAGGGAGACGTCCGTTTTTCCTGCTCAGCTTTCTGCTGGCGCTCACTCTCTTCCTTCTCCTGTTTCTCGAGAAGCTCATTGGCCTCCGTGATGCTGAGCTGTGACGAGTTCAGCGCCTTTGGAGACGCTACGAGCGCGTTCGTTGTGGTTCCCGAGTGAGAGGACAGAGGACGCTCGTGCAGCGGGCCGCCGCCGCTTTCCTCAGAGGTGGCGCGGTGCGAAGTCCGCGAGCTCTGGTACTCGCCGTAAGAAGCTCTGGAGGTATTGCCCACCTCTGTGGAGGTGCTGGACTTGCCCGGCGACGTGCTTTTCCTGCCAGCGTCGACTGGTCCATTGAAAGAGAGCTCGTCGTCAACCGGCAGCGCGGTCGGCCCGCCATCTGCTGGGATCGACGGGTGCTGCATCTCCTTGATGCTCTTGCGTTTCCCACTCAACAAATCCTTCTCGCTTTCTATCGTCCTCCTTCCCAGGATTTGTTCGACGGAAGGAGGCACGAAGAGTCCGAAGGGTTTGCTGGGGATCTCGCTGCTGTCCGGCGGGCGCGGCGGGGTGTCCATCTTGGCCTTGCGCAGCTCCTCCATGCTGACCTGCAGTGCGTCCACCACCGTGTTGTCCTCGAAGCCAAAGTTCTTGGACAGCGTCGTCTGCAGGAAGTGACTCAGTTCCTCCATCTGCCCCAGCTTCAGCAGCCGCTCTGAAAACAAGCGGCAAATCAGTGGGGGAAAAAAACAGAACGTCACACAACCCGTCACCAAATGTCTTCGTTGACAACAGTACGATGTTCACATGTCACTGCACATTGTGTTTACGTAGTTTCCGTCAAGGGTGCTCAAAAGTCTGGTCACTCACTTTTGTGCATCTTGAAGATGGTGTAGGCCATGGACGTGAGGAGCCGCTCCCCCTCCAGCATGTAAATGTCCCAAATTCTCAACGTCAAATGGAATGGTATCTGAAGAGAAGACACATTGGTTGGGAAATGTGTTGTTGTTGCCGAAGCTGAGGCAGAAAATCTCAACAGTCTACATGTCAGAGGCAAGAGACAAGTTCCACTTACTCTGTCGAGGAAACACTGGAAGAACCACTTTACGGAGTACAAACTGACCGGGACGCCCTGGTTATCCTGCAAAATAAAATACTTGGTTGCCTGACAACACTAGAATCACGAAGCCGTGAAGCGTCTTGAATTGAGTTCGTCTTTCAGGCTGCATAAATCGATTCTACACACCATGTGCTTTCTGACTTTTGGAAGAAATTTCTTGAGAACATGTTCGTGGTGATCGTTGAACCTCTTCAGCTTTGGAAAACCGGGCTTGAAGAAACCTGCAAGCAAAAGGTCCCATTTCATTGCTGCCAGCAGAATTTCGTTTGCAGAAAGTCAGGCCGAGAAGATCTTTTGCACTCACCGTGCATCGCGTGTCTCTTGCTGCTGAGTAACGAGGATAACGCCCAAAATGCGTCCTGCGATGACAAACAGAACATTGCTGTTTGTTGAAAGGACCAAGCAAAACTTTATCAGCAGCTGGGAAAAATCTTTCGAGCGCAATGTACACAAGAAAGGACGGATGGTTCTTACCTCCTCGTTCATGTACATGAGAAGCAGCGCGGCGATCTGACTCATACCCTGGCAGTACCCAACCTCAGTGTTGTACATGGAATAAGCCGCCAGGACGTGGAACAGCGCCTGCTGCCTGCAACACACAATCAGTTCAACCGTCGTTCTCAATTTTTCCAGCTGAACTTCAGTCAAACACAGAAACCATAAAGTTGTGACAAGGGGACTTCCTTACTTGACGTCGTATCGCTTGCGGAACATGATGTGGTCCCTGTAGGTTCTGTTCACATCGAGGTCAATCTGCACTATGTCCGGCGACAACTGCCGCGCGCGTTCCCTCATCTCCTGCAGAACACAGAACGACGTGTCAGTCGTGTTGCTGGTGCAGAGCTCAACTGAACTTTCAGATGTACAACTCCGACCTTGATACATCAACCCGAGGTGGTCTCACCTCGTAGACGCCGCTCTGATCCTGCTTCATGCGGCTGATGTCGAGAAGTCGGGACCAAACCTCCCCGCGCAGGGAGTCAGGGATCCCCTTGTAGATCCGCCGGTTCACCTGCACAAAACGTCAAACTCCAGTCAAGAAACATTTTAAATTGGCTTCAGAATGTTTCAACAGATGGCAGCAAATATCCTTTTTCACATTTTCGAGTCGAAGATTTGGTACTCAGTTTCGTACATATTTTTGCTCGATAAGAATGACCATCTATCTCTGCCTGAGGCCTGCAGATGATTCAGGATCATTTTCGCCGTCACAAAGAACCATAATCGGACCAACTGAAGCAGCGAGTCGCATACCTTTTCACCCGGATAGTATTTCTCCCACTTCTTGAGCATCTTGAGCCACTTTTGGGTTCTTTCCAACTCCAATGCTTTCGCCTGCAAGTGAGAAAAGCTGAATTTTATATCTCGCAAAGAAAATTGCAAAAGAAAGACTTTCTACACATGCTTGATGTCTCGGAAAACCAGTGTCCATTTCGAAATTACTGTCACGGATCACAGGCGAATGGTTCGTGTCTCTCATCCACTGCTGCGGTGGCATGAAGAGCGCAAATGAAACGAAGTCTTTGAATACCTTTGCTTCCTCCACACCTCCCCGCGGCAAAGCTTTGTCGCTGAAGAAAGAAACGCATGCTGTTAGCAAAATGTGCCTCTTGCAAAAATAAAACAGTGCGTCGTGTCGGTGATAAGTATTTCAACAAAAAGCACTAGTTGCAAAAACTCGTTGCAACGACGACTTCTGCCGTCAACTTGTGCTGACTTATCTTCTTCTTTTCCAAAAATGCTTTGCAGTATGGAAGCTGAAGGCAACGTTTGCTTTTGCTGTGAATGAATTCCAGAAGACAGGAAACAGTCAACACAAATCACGTTACGCCGCCTCGACTCACTGGATGAATCCATATCTGTCAGTGACGTGGTAAACCTCGAAACCTGGATCCTCCCACGGATCGATCTGCGCGCCTTCCTCCCGACCCTGCAAACACAAACCAGAATAACGTGTCAAAAGAGCATTTGGCTTCCGAATTCTGAAGGAGGAACACGCCTTCTCACCCACAATCAAAGGACCGGAGCGGAACGAACGAACAAAGCGACCTGGAACACAAAGTTTCTCTCATTGTTGTGAGATTTTCCAGACACAGGATTGTTGCATTTGATGTCGGAATGAAAACCGAAAACAAATATTCTTGTACAATTCGAATGTACTCGGGAGCTCCAACACACATCAAACTTCCCTCCGCAAACATCAGCAGAAACGTCCAGTCGCAGACAGCAAAGCTTTTGTTTCCCGTCCGACAAGAATGTACGCAACATGACAGCGATAACAAAAGAACCGCACAAATGATTTATATTTTCTGCACAACACACCGGGGAAAATGTACTCGCATGAACACCCGGGTCAACGGCGTCGTTCCTTGCATCATCAATAACTTGATCATTGTGATTTTCCTCGGCAGACAATTCTGACAATGAAATATGTACCAGCCAAGTCATGAGCGCACTACAGAGCACAATAACTCACGTAAAATTACAGAATGAAATAGTAGTGGCAGTAGAAAAGTGTTGTCAGTCTGTTAATCCCTTCTCTCCACATCTCCAATCTTGCGGTGTTCGCAACATGCACGTCTGTTGTACAAAACCTGTGCTGTACGCGCGAGGCAGATGCTTCATGCGCCAGTCTGGCATCTGGCATGACTCAGGCATCTGGAATGAACCGTCAATACCAGATCGGTTGCCGAGCAAGACTTGTCAAGCAAAATCAGAAGGGATTCAGTGATTTATTTGTTCGAGCACATTTTTGCCAGACACATGAAGCCTGTGATAAAATTTATTGCGTGATGCAATTGAATTCTTGCACTCAAGGAAACACGTGTGGGTGGTCACCGGACCCACGTGCCTTCAAATTTTATCTTCAAACACCAGCACCACAGCACACCTGAAGCGGTTTTCACATTGGGTGACCTCGACTTCAACTTCAACTTTTTTTGAAGTCGATGTCAACTTTTCTTGACAATGTCAAAGAACGGTCTGGACCGTTTTTTGACGCTCAGCAATTGGGCGTCAGGTTAAATTTTGACGTCAACGTCAAAAGTGCCGTTCAGACAGATGAAGTTGAAGTCGACGTCACCTAATGTGAAAACCGCTTGACACAAATCGTTTTGCAGCAGGCAATGTCTCCCTTGTCCCACAAAGCTAGGACCTTCTCAGCTTTTCGGCTGATCCACATTTTAATTTCCCTTTTCGCTCCTTCACAAAACCACACATCGTTCATCATCTGCCAGTGATTCTCACAACCAGTTTCACCTGCGTGTCTATCACAACAAATGGTTTTGTAAATGGGTGAGGCCATGCACTGCTACCTTTCTCCCTCCTCGATGTTTTCAGTGTGTGCGGCGGCTGCACTTGCAGGGATCCTTCGCTGTGCATTGTGAACTATGAACCGACTGTTGAAGCAGCTGATGAACCAAAGCTCCAGGGAAGTTCCAACACGGCGGCGCTGGAGTTATGGATTCCAAACAAACCAAATCTGTGGAGGCGAATACGCGCCTCCTAATATGGTGTTTCAAAACACAAATCGGATGATGATAACAGACTCGGTTGATGGATACCCGTGACATTTGTCAATAGATATGCGATCAAATTTCCTTGTGTCAATAATGCTTTTGCAAACGCCATTTACGGAGATCGATCCCAAACAAACCAAAACAAGAGCAGGAAATTTTCCAAGGTTCAGCGTCCTGAAATAGTACGCAACGTTTTGGATTTGGATGATTTTTGGCCGACGTTCTTTCTTCCGCATCTCGGGCGATGTTTGGACCTTGCTTTTCATCATTCGCAGCAGGTTTGCCAATGTGGCTTCACACCGATGCGCAATATCTGTTTCATCATGAATCAACAATATGATGCTTTGCACAGGAAGATGCACCTCTCAGTGACGCTGTTGTTGCTGTGACATCACTACACTTGCAAAATCTGCTGTGTTCTTCTGTTTGTCCATCGGCTCAAACGCGAATGTTGGCAAACAGAGGATCCGCCGAATGCCATCGGGCCTTTTCGTAACTTCTGCGATGAACACAATTGCAACACAACTCTTTGAGGTCGAAGTGAGTCCGGGTCAAGGCAAAAGGCCGTCGTTTTCATCGACAAGTGGACATGATTTTTTGAACTGATCTGCTTTGATTTTCAGCACTTTGATCACTTCCACCAGTCAGTATCTGAGTCAGATCTGAATGGGCGCCAAAATCGAAATGTGGACTGACGACTGCATGTGCGCAGAAATTCGAGTTTGGTGTTTTGCATTTCAGTGCACGAGCGTCTGGAACTTCCACAAGTTTTGATGCTCACAGAATGCTGAGGATGGAGATGTTTGGTTTCTGAGTGCAATCGGTGATGTCGTATGATCTGGGGCGACGAGATCTCTCTTCCTCTTTTCGTATCTTTTCCAACCCTTTCATGTTTGGAAATCGTTTTGTTCTCAAGTTGGAAATCACTGATCAACTCTTCAAAAGGGAGTGTTTTCTGCGCCATAAGTTCCGATCTAAACTTGAGAAAGTCTCATCACTTCACGAAGAACAACTTGATGCTCGCATGTCTGCCTCGCAATGTGAAAAGCTCGAGCTCTAGTCAATCACTCTTACCTGTCATTCCCCGAAACCACAAAAATGCTTTGCACTCAAGCAGAGGATGGAACACACTTCGCGGCAATTATGGCAGGCAATTCTCCCTTCATCACGAACGTTCACAAAGGAGGCAAAGGAAGACACTCTGCAGGGGAGCTGGTTTCAAAATCGATCCAGTCTGAAGAAGCAGATCGTGGCAAAAAAATGAGCAAAAAACAGCACACAAGGAGATCAAGGTGAACAATCTTTACGACAGAGAAAATCTGGTTGATTGAATCTGTAAACTACGGTGGACCCTGTTTGTTCTGGGCGATCACACCCCGCAGGATACTCCAGGCACCTCGCTAAACACCGGCCTCGACACAACCAGACCCGGAGGGTCCAATCCGGGGTAGAAAAGTCAAACATGAAACTCTTGACGAGGAGATTGAGCAGCTTCCAACGCAAATTGAGTCGAATCCCGAGCGCCATTATTCATCAATGAAAAGCCTCTGCGGAGTTTTTAATGCATCGAGCCACGATCTTCCGTCCATGCTTCATAGATCTACAGCCACCACCAAGTCTCAGTGAAACATATCCGCTGCTCGATGCTGGATGGACGAATGTTGATACTGTTTCTCCCAGTTTTTGGTCGCTCGATCAACTGAAGGCACGCTGAAGTTTGCGCAGGATTAGATTGCCAAACCAACTGAAATTGGTCGAACCGAATGTGCACGGAGCGTTCCGAATGGAGAGCGAGAATGGTAGAAACTGATGTTTCCAAAGTGAATCTCATTACCATTCTTGGCAGACAAATAATGCGCTCGTGCGACGTTTCCATTGAAGAGTCAACACGGCGCGGATCTCTGCTGAATAATACAAGGCGCATTTTGAGCCTGAAAGTGTTTTTTTGTACATACGACACTGTGTTGGATCAACCCACAGGAGCCCGCTACTTTGGGCAAGGTCGTGTGCGGTCACAAGACCCATCTCTGATGTTGATCTGTGTCTACTTACACATTCCTTATTCAGCAGAATTGCCCCAAAGGGAAAACAAAAGGCAGTGATCATGTGTTTTGGAAACGGAACAACAAAACCGTCTGCATGTGTTTGCTGCATGCAATTTCTCTTTGATAGCAGAAAAATGAGCTTCCTGGGTCCTTTGTGTTCTGCGAGAGAAGGAAACGTCGGAGCTTTTGTCTCCTGGAATGAACGATTGCCCAGAAACGCGAACACGGAAAAATCGTTGAAGCTGTTGTACGCTCGTAAAGGCAACGTAAAACAGCGACATCCATCCATGCATGGGTGTGTTATTATGTTCCCAATCTCCATTTCACATGTGTAGATTTGATGCCAAAAGCCCCCAGTAACAACGACGGACAGCTGCTGCCGTGTCACTGACAATCGATGCACGAAAACAAAACAAAAACTCGATACTCCTGCAACATTTTCTCTACATGTGTTCCAACGACATCGGCCTTGCGAATCTCAAGTGCGACCCACTTGGACTATCTTTAGCTACATCTGGATTTCCAAGGCCAAAAGGGATCAAGTACGACGATGATGGACGTGTCAAGGATGCTGCTGCTTCCAAAGATCCCCTCGAAGTGCGGCCGCCATCCAGTTACCACGGCATGTCCATATGAAACTTGCAAAGCGCAGATTTCCCAGGTGTTTGTCAGCTGTCTGCGTCCCGCCGCGCCGCCGCCGCAGAGCTCGAGGCACCGAGACGAAGAAAAGACACAGACAACCAAGAGCTGTCTTTTGAATGCTTGAGTGGGCATGCTGCTGCAGTTCCGACAATCCTGCCTCCCTCCTGCATTCCGTACGAGGCCAAGGATTTATGGAGGGAGATACTCACGACGCTCAATCACGGTAATCTCTCTGTGAGGCCCATTACAAGGACCCGATCCTCCCGCTACAACAATGCGACGCTTATTTCGTATGGGTCAGAAACGCCCGTTATTGGCAGGGAATGGCAATGCGGCTTCTTCACATGTCCGAATGGAGTTGGAGCGGTTCAATGGGTCAGTTCAGTGGTCATCAGATTGGTCACTCCGATCTCATTCGGGTCGTTTCAACAGCGAGTGACCCGCATGTTCACTCCACACCAGGAACCATCAAGAAACCTCAAACACCCCTGTCAGCAAAGCAACCTGCAAGGCGACCGGTTGCAGAAACACAAGCAGGTTCTGAGATGGGTTGTAGCGTTGTCTTTTTTTTGCTGGTCGCTTTGGGTGGACGGTCGGGAGAGAAACGTTTGCGCACCACAGATTTCTTGGGGACATGAGGTTCTCGCCTCCAGACACCTTGGTTTCCTCACCGCCATCACTGTTTTCTCCTCAATGAACACTTCGACGTAATGTGATTGCGTCGTACAGGGAATGAAATCCCTTTTGCTGCAGAAGACAGACAACAGACACAGGTGCATCAAATCAGCTGATTTCATTTTCACCGCAGAACCTGCTTCACTGAAGCAGCCTTCACTTTTTAAGGACCTGTTTTTCGCTTTAACGATCTGTGGAGCAGAATAGATTTCTCTGCTCGCGGGGCTTGAAGGCGGAGCTGGAGCTGACTGACACGGGGAGAGGAAAGTCCTCCGGGGTCTGCGGAGCAATTCTGCCTGATGTACAACGAGCATTTCAATGATGGAGATGCTGCCCTGCAAAAGCTCACGGGGAAACAAGTGACGAGTGGCCTGCGTGACACAGAACAGAAACTTTGTCACAAAGGAGATATCGGCTCACTCACTGCTGCGCAAGAATTTCTTGGAACCACAAAACAAACGGATGTAACAATGGAATCAGGCTGACCAAGTGTCTCTTGGAAGTTAAGTACTTGTGTCCCCAAAAACGCGGAAAAAATTGCAGCTCTTCAAGATGTCGAGAATGTTGCAGAGAGTTTCAAATGCGAAAGAACCAACGATATTTGAAAAGAGCCTGACCTTGTACGTCAACAGAACAACAGATTCATAGGAACAACTGGATCCGGCATTGCTCATGGACCCTACACCATGCAAGTTACGGATAACAACGGATGTTTTTGAAAGCCTTGTCAATCAGAGAACACCCATCATACGCTCAGTTGAGCATGGAAGGTGGAGACTGGCGAGAAACAATAGGATTTTCCTCTGGCTGCCCACCGTACCTCGCACCTCCTCATCTCCTTCCCAAATCCTTCAGCAGCTCGCTCCCTCCCTCATCGTATCGCTTCCCTGATAAACAACATTAGATGTGATCCACGATTTACACAATATTCCCATCAAGGGTCTGGGGGATTTTTCGAGTGCACTTGTGTGTATTTCGCATGTCAGCAGAAGCCACTGCGATTGCCTTGGGATTGCGAGGCCGTTGTAAGCCTCCGCTGCGTACAATGAAGCTGTAACTAAATCGCGTTGTGCAATTTCCCCAACCTTTTCATCGAGTAAATTAAGTGCGTTTTAATTTGCAGTGTATTCCCTGCACAGCGCACGTCTACGCCTCTCAGAAACAGCTTCAGGAGCCACCGATACTTTGTTTCAAGCCTGTTTGTATTTTTTCCGCAACTTAGTCTCCACCACACAAGAGGTGAAGCAAAACATTTCGTGGCCTTTGTTTCGGAGCGGTAATAAACCACAAGTTGTATCTGCGAAAGCGCTTGATTGAGAAGCCCTGGTTCCCGGGCCTGGTTCCCGCCGTCCGTCCGATGATGAAGTGGACGGGAGGGGTGACGGGCTGGAACGGCGCAATCGCCCGTCCAGCGCTCCGCGCATACTAATCCTCGCTAATCCGCCCTAATCCAGCACTTACTACCTTCTACATGCACGAGCCTTTACACAGTAAATTACCTGGTTCATCACCAATGCAGTGCGCAACTATCTCAGCACCGCCGCTGCCAAAATAGAATCGTGTGTAATTGGACCGAATGGCGTTGACGAAGTGACGAAGAGTGGTTTGTTTTTTGCAGGTCTGAATCACGTGAAACAGGCCCATATAAAAGCAGCTTAAATCCCCAGCTGGCCTCCGAGCCACACAATTCAATTTCATCAAGCAAAGTCTCACGGAGGTAATTAAAACGTGACCAGTCAAAGGATAGAGCACGGTGGACTCTACAAGAGATCAGGATGTTTTATTCCTTCCCCTGCCTCCAAATCGCATCACAGCTTCTCTGCAGGAATGACAGCCTGACAAGTTCTCCAAACACTCGCAGCTGAGCACTGTTTCCCCAGGAAAGGCCCATCAAGTCTGTCGCAGTGAGGCGCACGAACGTTTGAAAGCCCCCGAAGCCCAGAGGTTTCACGCTGAAAGCAAACCTGCATGCCGCGGCAGTGAGAGACAACAGCGGAGTGGATCAGGGGGAGGTTCCCCATGCGACCTTCAGCTGACAATCACCGCGGGAGCGAAGTCCTCCACCGCCGCGGGGGGTTCAGGGCCAGGTCCGCACCGCAGCTCCAAAGGCCAATTCCGAGGACCGCACTCGGGCTGCAGAAACACGCCACTTGATTGTCAAATGACAAACAGGGAAGCTGCACCGCATTCTCAGGACAGACGAGAAGTTTATCTCAGTGCAGCCTTTTGTTGTTTTCCTGCTCAGTCTTCCGTGATGCACCAAGCAGTTCTCTCACAGAGCATTTGCTGCTCAACTACATATTATTTTTGACTACAGCTTCGATTCTTTTCTCTTGTGTGGTCTCCTGCAAACGCTTACTTGCACACACACACACACACACACACAAACACACACACACACACACACACACACAAACGTAGTTTCCTGAACTCCTGATAGTTCAAAGCTCTGTGGTGATTCCACCGCAAAATGCTTTTTGCCAGATCAGTGTCAGTCAGGTGGGTACGAACATATCAGGTGGCAGAAAATAAATCAACTTCTGCAGAGAAACTTGTTTTCTTGAGCAAAAAGATTCGTTTCTCTCACAGGCCAGCACCACATGTTTATGGTTTCGCCATCAGCAACTTCGCCGTGTTACACTCCAAGTTGTTTTGCCATCTTTGCCAACTGAGAAGATGGGAACCACCTCAACACAAGGTCAACAGTGGCAGAAGAACTCGAGCCAAGGCTCAACTTTTCTTCTTTTTCGGTGCAACTGACAGGTCCAAGTTTTCCCCCTCCCAGCCTTGGGGGTGTTCCAAAAACTTTTTTGAGTGCACTCAGGCTTACCTGTCGTTTCTTCTTCCCCATGTTCAATGTGGCATCTTTGCACGTGACTTAAATCCTCTGTCCTCGTCTCCAACGTCAGGTGAGCAACGAATCCGGAGTCCTGATGGAAGTCCTGCTCCGTCTTTGATGAGAAACTTCCATATCAAGGCATCTCAAGCTCCGTATCACATTAGTTTCCGCACGGCCTCTTAAAGCCACACGCCTCCGCTACAGGCAATGAAACACGAGAAAGGATCAATTGCGGAGCAGAGCTGTTGAGACCTCCGATTGGACTCCCAGGCTCCGAGCACGCGTCCCGCGAAGCGGCCCAATTGCAGGCAATTACGGAAGGAATCTCTCTCACAGTCCAGTGGCGGAGTCCATTTGGGCGAGCATTATCACCTGGGCTCGAGAACAACAGCTCCGATGCTTTGGTCCCATCCAATCTACAAATCCCGACAAATAAGGAGACACACGGCGATGCATCCGTTGAGGGGGGAGTGACGGGAGTGACGGTCGCGCGGCTGCAGCGTCTCTTTTTGTGCGATCCCCGCTCTCTGCTCCGCTGCGTCACGTCTCTCGCAGCAACGAGCGAATAGGTAAATTTTGCGGTGGAGGTGCGTGATGCAGACACATGCAAATCGTCAATAATAAATAAACATAAGCGCATTTAGTGGTTAAATATCTTGCCTTTGTAATTTACGCCTTGAATTGATTTAATGTTGCTTGTGACAACAACACATTTGGGGCATCACTCTTTTCCCTTTTGCTCCGATGACTCGTTTTATGGGCGAGATATATCAATCCAAACAGCAAGCACTGCTCATGCAAGGCAAATCTCCTGGATATGATATTTTACGGCCATCATAAACCAACGTCAATTTGCCCTTTTTGCGGTCAAGAAAGACAAACTGTGCGCCTTTCAGCGCCATGTTTTCCTGCCATAATTATTGTAAACGGCAGATAAAGCACCACAAAGAAGAGTCATGATGAAAAGTGCCACAAAAGAGCAGTGATCCAGTGAGCGTGGCTGGCTGAGCGTGTAACATGGTGTGACGAGGCTTCGGGCCCGGAGCCAGCATCGTGTCAATCAGACGCCTCGGGCTCCGATCCGGATCACAGCGTCCGGTCCGCAATGACGACACTTCTTTTTTGGCATTTTGGATCTGCGGGCTTGAGGGTGACGGGCTGGACGATTGGTGCGTGTTTCGGGGGGAGGGGGGGGGGCTTGACAGTGATGCGGGAGGGATGACCTTGGCCGTGGCCCAAATTCAATTTCACTTGGCCTCATTTTTTCGAAGATCAAAAGACTGAGAAGATGCGGGTGTCACTTGTCAATTTTTGACTTCTTATGTTTGGCTGTTTCGTGTGAGTTTTTGTCAGAGTGGAAGCCTTCGTTGTGACCTTCACTGGGCAAAAATGAAAACGACTGAACACAAAGAACTCCATCCACTCTGACCCGTACGGTACAAAAACATAAATAGATCAGAAATGGATATTCTGCGATGATCCTCGTTAAAATGATATCTCTGTTGCAATTCTGGGTCTGTGATCATAGACGATGCACAAACAGCTCCGGGCTGTTGCTGATAGAGACAAGATAACCCCGGGATCGGTTGTGTGTTCGCAGACGAAGACAAGCTGGGCCCGTGTTAACTAATCCGCGGAGGAGCGCTACACACACGTCAGGTATGCGGCGCGTCCCGTGCCGCCTGGATCTACCATCTGGATCCGTCGGTGCCAGTCCTCCGCACTCACTCACTGGCTCCCGATCCGCTCTCTCCTCTCAGCGGAACAGATATGTTTTCCTCGCCAGCCATGAATTTTCCATTAATTCTTCTTCCTTTTCACCATAAATGCTTTCAATGTTCGGGTTCGGGCTTTTTTGGTGCGGAGGGCTTGATGCCTCTGGGAGCCCGCCGATGCAATGGGAACTGCTTCGTGAACCCTGTGGACAAAGGTCAACCCCCGAGAATTAGCAACAGACATTCGCAGTTCAAAGACCTGCAATGCTTGAAACGTCAGGCAACTCAAGCTGGACAGACGCGAAGGAGAATCGCGAGTCCGGCGCAACTGGCTGGACCCTGCGGTGCCTTTTCTTAACCGAACATCACACATCGACACAAAACCCGTCTGAAGTTCGTCGGATGCGAGTTCTTTGTCCTCAGAGACGCACTGTCTGCGCTCCTCCAAAAACAAACAGACTCTCCACTTTTTTTCTGTCAAATTGACTCTCTCCTTCCTCCCTTTGATTCACTTTTTATACGCATCCGCCCAGCAAGACGTTTTGGCTCCCGCGCGATTTTCCCACAAGCTTTTTTGCTGCGATATGTGCAGCTTTGCCAAAAGGTTGCTGCTGACGAGTTGGGCTGGTCTTGCGATTCCTTTGTCAACAAAGTGCAGATTCGATGTGAACACGAGTTTGAGGGTCAAAGAAATCTGCGCGGAAGACATCAACTGCGTTTCTGTGCCAGTATTTTCAGCTGAAGTTCATAATGCTCGGGTGAATGAACAGAAGCCGAGTCTCTTCAGGTCCGTGTCCTCCGGGTCGCTGAGGCAGATGATGAGACAAGCATGTTGCCCAGTTTTTCCAGCTTATGTGGCCAATCTGGTCGTCACGAACAACAACACAGGACCTGACAGCGCAACTGTTGAGAAAAGTCCACCCATTTTCAGCCATCTCTTCTGCTGTGAGCTCCGGGAAATACCGGTAGAAAAGGGGAGAGTAACCTGGAACCACTCGAGAATGTCCAATGTTGTCATATTTCCAACGTTGTCATGCGTGAAAATAAATGGAGGCGTGAACACGTTTTTCTTTTCAGCCAAAAATCTACCACGAAAACAAGTCGTGTTCCTCTGCTGTAACAGTCAACATGATCTTCAGCAGAAAATTTCCGTCCAGCAAGGCCGTGTGATCATGCTCAAGATACCAACACGATTAAGTCATCGCAGGACCAGCTTTTTTGTACTTCGAAGACGGGAGATGACAGACTAACACAACCGCTGCAACTGCGGAGTGACTTACGGATTCAGAAGTCAAGTACACCGGCGCTAATGAGCGATAAAGCAGGACTTATCTGCTAACGACCCACGCACCTCGGGGGAGCGCTGCACAGGTGGCCGAGACCTTTCGGCCAAAGATCCCCGACGCATTTGCTGTGTCGCATGTTGTTAAGTACCTCATTTCCTCGAATGTCGCAAAAGGCAATTTACAACAAATATCCTTTGAGATGAGACGTGTTCAGTCGCATTGGGCCCCGAGCAACATGCGATCCAACAATGGATCCCAATTGGATGTCGTTGCCTCATCTCGGCGAATTCACCTCGATGTACCTGTTGATCAACCAGCATAAAACACTCCACGCAACCAAAGATATTTCAGCTATGTTCCTTGTAGGTAGAGAATACGATCTTCACAGAGCGTGGCTCATAGTGAGGGAAAACACGCAGGAAAGTACAGACGTCGAGAGGAGGTGTGGCACCTTCGGAAAGTTTTTTCTTCTTCAACACCGCAAGTCTGCGGGGAGACGGAATTCAGCCAGGCATTCTCACATCAAATCACATTTCACAAGTCAGCAGTTTTTATTCATATTTGCGCACCGTGGAGAAACCCCCCATGCGTCGCCCCTGTTGTTCAATTTGATAATTTGTCATCGGATAAACCGCGGGCGTCGTGCCAACCCTGTTACCGGGATCCCGGCGGCGCACTTCGTCCGTGATGCATCGGCTCTTTTCGCCTCACTTCGACTTTCTTATTGCACGTAATGAGATCATGTGGCAGCCTCAATGATTGATGATTTTGAAAACATTTCTCTGATTAATTTACACTTGTGCCGACATGCTTTTGCAATCGATGAAAATTCTACCGCAAGGACAAGGCTTCCATCTTGCATGAGGCATCTATCTGCTGCTGAGCAGAAACTCGCGCTGCGGTTTGTCGATGAGCTCATCCTGAACATCACGAGAGACCAATCACTTATGCAACTGTTTTGTCAATGGAAACACATGCATCATCCACTCCAGCCAACATCTCACCCACAATGTGACCTCAGATGACAGACGCGCTGTGGCATTGGGACACCGAACACACTGCGTCTGCCCCACAATGTGACATGCGCACCCACCAATTATCAATACGTATCACACACGACATGCAAACTCAACGGACCTGCATGTCTCTACACGCAACATCCATTTTAAACACGGGAACATCCATTCTGGAGGGAGCTCTAAACATCTGCAAATTGGTGTTTCCGCCAAGTACTCAGCAAACCTTCATTTTCAACACCAAAGGCACTGCATCAATAATCCTGTCAAACTCCCTGTTCTGCCGTTATTACCACCCAGTTTTTATCACACACTGCAATCGCCGGAGCTGAACAATAACCTCGCGCGGAATGCTTTGCTTTTGCTTGAGAGGAGGAACACAACAGAACTTCAGGGAAATCACACAGGTACGAGATGTGACACCAACTCTGACCGATTTTATCTCACTTTCTCAAAACGCCCACAAGGAAGCCAGGCAGGAGATCCGAAATCTACACTCTCTCGCTTTTTCAGAGTTGACGTTCGCAGTGAGTCTTATTTACCGCTCGCCCACAGCACGACGATCTTTTTCATTGTGACAGAAAATATTTGAACCGCAGTGTGCGTGAACACTCTGCATGAACACTTTACCTTCATGCTGCACTGCGCCGTCATTTTATGGCTTTGTGATTTGCGGGCCGCCAAAGGGCTTTCGCTGTTTGACTTGCTCTGTCTGCATGTTTGACTGTAGCTGTGTCTCTCTCACCCAACATCCAACTCACATGAAACCAACACAGGACAACAAATACCACTACATGTCCAGTGAATGAGACTGTAACACGACAGTGAAGAACTTTGTCACATCCCTGTGACCGCAATGCACCAAAGATTTTCACTTTTTTTCAGGCTGCAGTTTGAAGTGTTTACAAAACCTACTTCCAATGAACTGACAACCAAGACTGTTGTGTCATCATCATAAAACAAAGCTGCGAGTTCATCGGACTCATGACGCCAAACCACTAACACATGGTTTCCCACATGGCACACACAATGTTGTTTAGCTACGTTTCCTTTGCTCCGAGTATTGCCACGGCATGGTCCGCAAAAATCAGTCAGCAGTGTTGACAAACAACACAGTGCCTGATCAACTGCATCGTTTGCTCAATTGTCGAAGCAGCCTCGTGCATGCCACACATTTTTCAACAGTGCTGTGCCTCTGACAGGCTATTTAGCCGTCTACGTCACGCTCTCTGTCTGGGTTAAAGGTTCGTACTCACCAAATCGTACTTGGCGACGATGTCGGCCCGATCCTTCGCCGCCCTGCGCAGGATTACCGTGTCGTTTTTACCTGCAACACAAACGCGTCAGATTCACAAGACTCGACCGGCGAACAGGAGGAACGCAAACGACAAGTACGGGTACCAATACGCTGAGTTACCCGAGTGCACACTCAAGTGTGTGTACGTGTGTGTTGGCGTGTGTGTGCGCGCTCTCTCTTACCAGTCATTTTCTCGAGTCTGCTGTGTTGAGGCGCGTAAGTCCATCCAGGTTTTACCTGCAATTACACAAATGATAAGTTCTCTGAAACACAGCGTCAAATTACGAGACACTGATCCAGGTCACTTGGAAAGAGTGAAAAGTTGCGCTGCGAACATGCCTCGCATCCACATTTTGTCTCGAGTGTGGATTGTCTCGAAACCGCGCCACAAGTGAAATGAAAGCGCTGCTCAAAATCACTCAGAACCATTGGCAAGTTTGGGGAATAGCAGAATTAGGATTGTGGTGTCAAAGGAATGTTGGGAATCAGAGATCTCTGCCGCCGAAGAAAAATATGTGTGTGTGTGTGGGGGGGGGAGTCACTGGCCACCCACCGGAAGACGTTTCTGACAACACTTGTGTGGACATTTCGCTGAAAGACCAAAGTTTTTGAAAGAGTTTCAAATTCAGAATCAAATCTCGTTGCCCTTTTGTTTTGTCAGTCTCTGACACAGCATCGTCCCACTTCACACAGCAACAGAAACACACGCGCCATTTAATGGTTATTTCCCCAAAATGGTCAAAGCATGGAATTCAAGGATTCGAACAAACAACTCAACTGACACAAAAATGTCTGCGGAAGCCAATTTGATGCGTTTCAAGCAGGTAAATGGGTTAAAACTTACCACAATAACTTGAAATTCCAATTTTCCTGGGTCCACCTACTGTCACGTGACTTGCTGCCGACGGAGCTGTCTTTTGACAATTTACTTTATCAAACTGATGATGATCAAACTGCACCTACGACAATAAACTTCTTTTTGAAATTTAGCAAATAATTTTTAGTACACATGAAGTCAAAAATTTTGCTGAAAATTTTCGTTATTTTTGTGCCCTTTCCCAACCACCGCGTGTGCCCCTGCTGCCATCTGTGAACAATAAATGCTGGGAAGTTGGGCTTGGGGACGTTATGAAACTGGTGTCTCTGAGGTGGCGACATTGCTTTGCAGCGAATGGTTTTGTCAAATTGAGTCATCGCTCCACCAGTAAGTTTTCGTGTGAGAAAAGGTGGATTATCCGCTCAAGTTCCTTTGCAAGTTACAGCTTCTTCACATTTTTCGTGATTGGTTTCGGAAGGTTTGCACCACAAACACCTATTTCATATTTTAAAATGCAATTTATTCAGTTTCGAAGTCACCACACAGCCACATTTACACAACACAAACGAGCACGGTCAAGAAAGCTATGTTACTCGTGTACTTGTGCTTATCTTGTAGTGTGGGGGATGTACAAGGTGAAGTGGATACTTCTGTGTCTCTGGAGAAATGACTTGCAAGCTCTACCAACAATGAAAACTTGTTACTACACTGGATAATGTGGAAAATACAGTGCGTGAAAAAACGAAGAGTCGTAATGTACAACTGAGAAATGAAACACTTTCAAAACGATACAGAAACACCCACCTTCTTCACAATCAGGGTCACTTTTCTCGTTCAGTGTCCCTCAACAGCAGAAACCATATCATCAAACGAACTTCTCCAGCTTCACGAACAAACGGACCAGAATCGTACAAAACGTGTTGCAAAGTGGAAACATATTGATCTGACGAATACAGTAGTTGACACACTGAGAAACTGAGAATCAATCGAAGTGGAATTCAATGTTGTTTTCGTTGGAACATTTTTATGACTTGCGTTCATCAGACAGACGTTCAAATTCTCATCGCACACACGAGATCAGGAACACGCAATTTTCTAAGTGAATAAGGCACCGAGATGTTCCTGAGTGATCAACACACAATATGTACAACGCATAGGAGGCAGACACACGCTTTGGGAAACACACATTTACACACGTGAGAAACTGAAGTGAAGGTGTGATTTGGAGTGGGGGTGAAAAAGCGCACACGGTCAAAACACACAAATGATGTAAACAAAATTGTACAGCTTCGACCCCAAATGCAAACAAACTTGATGCGTCGCTGGCCAATCGTCTTCAAACAAAGAAAATTGACTCGCGCATCGGGATCTTTCATTCGCAAACCGCATCGCCGGTCACTGCTTTCGCTTTGTACAAAACATACACATCATCCTCGAATCTTCAGATTCTCTTCATCTCAGCAAGTACTCGCAGCAAGTACACACGCAGCACCTCTTCCGTCTCTTCAGAATGTTTTCTGTCAAAATCAATGCCCAGTTGAACAGTGTGATATGCACAACCCTGGATACCCTAATCATCACCCGCAATAGGATTCAAAATCACTATTGATCAGTCTTGTAGGAAAAGTCTATTGATTTATCGATCTCTAAAAAAATCATAATGCCGATTGTTTTTTTGTTTTCTGTTCATATCACTTCTCAGGTACGAAGCACGCTGTGTGACATCACTGAATCGTCAAAGAGAAAATATAGCAAACAGGTCGTGTCAGCTGAAATGTGTGGTGAATCTTTCAGAATTGCAGCGGAAACTAGTGGCAGAATGGGTGCTACAAACGTTCTCAAATCCTCATGTGATGTGACAAAGTTTCTGTGAACAGAAAGCCAATTTTCCCCACCCACATAGGTGGGGCGCCATCGGCGTCTGCAGACTTTTTGGTTGGTTGTGACACAGATTCGAGCAGTTCTGTTCTCTAGTGTTGAGGTGTAACTCAATGTGAATGTGGTCCCGTCTTGCACAGAAAAGTTTCAACCCTTGTGTGCTTGTCACTGTGTGCAATAATAATTTAAGAACATAAAAGATTATCAATACATCTTCGCTTTATGTACACTTCCAACTTCAAATGTATCAAAGTCACTTCGAATGAAACACACTACACATTTACGCAAACGATTCAGTCTTACCACTTGTAGAGGGGTGGGGTCACAGCGATCATACGTAGCACTTTTACACAGCAGCACACTTTTGTACAAACTATTTACAGCATGAAGCAAGCTTTCACTTTTACTCGAGACTGTGTGGCTGCACGTACGCGTGAAAAAAGTTTTGAAACAAGAGTATCTTTTTGTCCGTGTAGTTGGTTTCTATGTACAGAGATATTCAGTGCTTTTTCATTGCATTGATCAAGTTGGCATTATCATCATCAGACGTTGTACACCGATGGCGGTGTGACGAAAAACAACAGCTGTTATGATCGACACAACAGCGCGAGCGAGGCGAGTTGCACGATTTTACAAAGGTCTCAGAGAGTAAGTAGAAAATTAAATCCTTGTCCAATCAGCCCGTTTTCGTGATTGCTCATCCTGACCTCGGGCGCCCATTGAATCCACGATGGAGTGAATCAAAGCTGCGCCTCCTACCGGTCGAGACAGAGCGGCAGGGCTCGGTTCTACTGAACCAGCAAATCAGTGAATCGTCCAGCATCGCACACAATGGCGACACCGAACCGCGCATGCCCGACTTGTTCTGAATATCTTCACATTGCTTGCACACGTATCCTTCGAATTGCCTTCACAAGAAACAATTATTGCTCATTTTTTATCCTCGCAGTACCTTCACTTGCTTGCAAACCATTTCCTAGACCATCAAACCATCTCAAACCTTCCTTGAAGTTTATACCACTTCAAGACACAATCATTCTTCGCCCAACGTTTTGTGGCAGAACTGCCCGATCGTTCTTTCTTTCTTCCTCTTGTCTTCACAACAAAAACAGAGATAGAATTTTCTATGCAACAATGAGGTATACTGCAGATTATCACAATACACACGAAACCCCCTAAATCTAAGTAACAAATTTTCAACCAATAGTGTCAACAATTCTCAGCGCGGATTCCAATGGTTGGCGCTGTGGTCATGCGTTACCTCGGTGCATTGCGGTGCTGTCAAGTTCTGAACATTTTTCAGGGAAAAATCGTCACCTTTTCACAAAAGACCATCCTGTATGCATCACCCAAAGTAAATGCAAAGCGTCTCATCATGACTTCGTTTTCTTCCAACTGCTGGGCAAGTCGCAAATAGCAAAAGGCATTGGCTTGGTTAGTTGAGAGTCGATCGTTACTTTTTAAAGCTGGTCAATGAGTCCACCTCGCAGTGGCGAGTTCGTTGAGTGTTACAAAAATCTGACTAGCCCAAAACCAACCTGGGGTTCATCCGTACTGACACAGCATCTTGTGCGCATCGCGCGCATTTCACACTGACCCTGACCCCAGGTTGGCGCACGCCTCTGCGCACGCGCACATTTGCGCATGACGCTTCCATCAAGACACCTGAATGATCTCGAGGCTGCCGTGCAGCGAGTTGTGGCTGCCGCTGGACGAAATGCTGCTGCTCGACTGATGGGGGTCGGACGGGCCCCGACACCGCACGTTCTCCAGCGTCACCGGCTGCGAGAAGAGATCGGCGGCGTTCAGTGTTCTCTGGCGACTCTTGGGCCAACCGAAGTTCCCTATGCACCCGCAGTCCGTGCTCGCGGGTTCCTCGTCTGGGGAGTTGAGAATGTCTTCCATACTGCGCGACTTGCGGCCCTGTTCTAAGTTTCTCGCACCTGACATGTTACTCGGGGTCGAGGTGCTGTGGTGCATTTCCGCCCCGGACCCCGATGAGTTTTTTGACGACTTAGCGCCGCCGGATGATGTGGCGGCGTCTTCGCCCTCAGCGCGACTCGCTGACGACGACCGGGTCTGACCCGCGACGCCGCCGCGCGGTGGCGCCGTCGTCGGCGTCGCACCGGAAGCGGAAGTTTGCTGCGACGCCGACGCGACGCTCAGAGTCGATGGCGATGATAAGAAGGACGTGGCTGTGGAGAGGCTGGCCAGACTGGCGTCAGTCGAGGGCAGCGGACTAGTGACACTCGCTTCTGCAGATGAGATGGTGGACGACACTGTGGGAATGGTGTCAGATGACAGCGAAGGGGGCGGCGCCGCGGCCGCCACGCCGCCCGCGCGACCACTACTTCCTGAGATGGACGAGGATGGGGCGTTGAAGTCAAATTTGGGAAACGACGAGAATGCAATACTGTTGGGTCGGACAGTGGGTCGCTTGGCCTTGTTTTCCGAGGACCTCAAGGTGACTGGTCGTGCTGGTGGTGGTGCACTGCTGTTACCGCTGCTGCTGCCGCTGGGCGCAACAACAACGCCTGGACTTGACGTGTCCATGGGAACAGTCTGTTCATGTTGCTGCGACGACGCAGCGCCGCTTGACTTGGTCTCCATGATACTCATACTCAGCGGCCGCTTGGTGCCGCCACCGGAGCTTCGTGGCGGCGGCGCCGCCAGTCCCGTCAACCGCATCGGAGGCTCTTGCGTCGTCGCGAAGCACGGCGTGAAGCTCAACTGGTCCAGCGACGTCGTCGGGATCTGCGGGAAAGGCAGCTCCCCTTCCTGCGGCCCTGTCGGGTTCTCGGGCGTCCCCGCCTGACCGAAGGTCAGTTTCGCGAGCGCTGTCGTTGGACTCTGCACCGAGGTGCTGTCGACCTTGGGCCGCAGGAGGAACTTCGGGGTGGCGACGGTCGGGGACGTCGGGCTCCGCAGCTCGGCGATGCACTGCCGCTTGTGCGCGGCGGCCGTCTCCGGCAGCGCCTCCTCCGCCGCCTTCTGCTTCAGCTGCTTCTCAAACTCCAGCAGCTGCCCCAAAAAGTTGAAGTTGGGCGATATTGTGGGCCTCTTGTCCTTTACGTACCTGCAAAACACGCGGAAGGTTACATTGACATTTTGCAAAATCCTATGAGAACATTGCGTCACGATGCAAAAAATTCCACTGACACTGAGAGTTGTTATTCCACTGCCCTCATCTACCTTGACGCCCACGAACACGTGCATAAAGTACAGTACAGACACGACGTTCTGGTCACGACAATCCATCGTGTCCAGGAACAGGAGTGAAACTTTCTTCCAGGCGTTTCTACTTACTTGTAGGCGTCGTCCGTGGACATGTTGAGGTAGCGCATGATGTAAGCGATGGCGACGGTGGCCGAGCGCGAGATTCCGGCCAGACAGTGTACCATCACACAGCCGCTGCCCTCCCGCACCTTGTCTGCAACAATACAAGAAGCAAATCACATTAGAATCACCAGTAGAAACCAATAAAACATGGCGTCTTTCGTAACTTGACCAGCAATGAAAAGCTGCTTACAGGGAATTATCAGACGGTCACGACAAGGTGTCAGAAGCTAATCATTCTGTTTGTCGAATTTGCACTCCACCTGCCCTGCCTACGAACTCTTGGGATCTCGAGTACAAGATGTGCACGACTCTGCACGAGTTCAAGTTGCTGAGTCTGATTTCTTTCTCAAAGACACGAATTGTGGCAGCACACACCCACACCTGAAAATGGCGTTTCATGCACATCACAATCACGCGTCCGCGAACTTTACCGACGCAGCAGTCCAGGTCGGCTGTTTTTTTTTCCCCTCAGTCATTTGTTCACTGTTCTGTTTCTGCACCTTTGCACTTTTCCTTTGCAAAGGAAAATCTTCTCGCAATAACAATCAAACTTCTACGAACAATCCCAGCTGCGCTTCCTTCATTTCGTCTGCGCGCTGGTCGTTTGACCTTTTTCGTCGCTTTCTCTCCATTAGAAGAAGAGCGTGCTGTAAGGTCCGCAGTAACCTGTTGTGCAGAAAACGATCTCGCCTTTCACATTTCAAACTTTGACTCATTCTCCATTTTGGAATCCACCCTGCAAATGTTGTCATCAGCCGCAAAATTAATTGAAAAATATTTTGAGAATATGACAACAACAAACTGTTCAAAACAAGATCATGACTCATGGCAGCTGCCCAAGGTGACCATGATTTTTGTGCCATTATAGCCAAGTGCTAAAACGGTTATGGTGCATCAATTTATCCAATTTAGACCTTAAATGTCACTTTTCGGAGAAAGTCATCCAGTAAATAGGCGGGTAAATAATTAATTTTTCGGTAAATGGACGCCTCGCATGATCTCATGGACAAAACAGATTATTAGAGGGTATAATTGGCCGAGTGAGGCTGCTGGTGTCTTTCTAAGTGATGATGATCATCAGATCCAGGAGCCTGAGTCAATCAATAGAAGAATACATCCTCCACCCCCTACTCTCGCTCACTTTCGCAGAATCACAGATTCCGGACTCGCCTCAATTGCGTCAAACTGATTCATTCCCCTGAAAGCCTTTTTTTGTTTCGCTCGCGGTGGTTGAGGAGAACATTTTGCCCTCGATTCAGATGTGGGGATTGTCACCATGTGATGGATGTGCATCAGATTGTTGTTCTGCTGGGGCCACAGAGGTAATTCCCTGCATTTCGTTCTCTCTTCCTTCTCTATCAAACAAACGACAGACAAAGGTATCATCTGACAGGACTTATCACTTAAAACGCACGGGGCTAAATGTCAAGAGTCCCTGAAAAGGGCAATCCGCGTTCGCACGAAAAGATGCGAGAAGGCAAACGGATCTGCAGGGCGAATTGATTGAGGTAAAGTGGCAAGAAAGAGACGGAAGCGAAGGCGATGCATATTCAGTGCGACACCTAAGAGATAGTTCATCATGTTTGACACTGAGCCCAATGTAAATTCACTTGGGAAGGAGGAAAAGTGTCACAAATTTTGTACATGACTCATCTCCCTTTCAGAGTTCGTGTCACACGGCCGCAAAGTAATGCGGCGCAAATTATGACATTTTCGCCGGGGATAACTGGGTGCAGTTTTCCATTATTGCGGTCCGGCTGTCCTGTCCTGCTGCCAGCCACGGAGCCACACGCAGATTGAATCGCGGGCAGCTGAATGGATAATTCCTTCCAGATAATTTCTACATATGCGCCCCATGCATCAATAAACGTCTTTTATCACAATGGACCTGAAACTGATCCGGGGGTCCCAAGCCCCGAAATCATACCGAGAGAAATTGATTGTCAGTTTTTACGTTTTTTGGTCGGAATTTGGCAGATTATCTGTCCTTTGCATCTGTAAGCCTTTTACGATAAACATCGATTGTGCGCGACTCTGCGCCCGGACCTCCCACTCACTCACGACTGTTCCGCGCATTGTTCAGAGGAAGGGAAACTTCATCTTCCCCACAGATGAAGTCTTTTGTAAAACACACAAGTGTCATAATGGGTCGGACTGGAGTGTTTAGTTTCATTCAGAACTGATCCAGTGTAAATATTTGAGGCTTGCGGCCCAATCCAGTTGCGTCGAGTGTGTGCGCACACAGACAGACAGCGCAGGTAGAGGATTGGTGGCGGGGGGGGGGGGAGATCAATGTGACCTGCGCGGAGGAGAGACGTCGATTCTGAGCTGGCATCGTCATCGACGCTCAATTTTTCCGCGAAACCGGATCGAAATCTTTGCCTTGCATAATTCATCACCTTGACACCACGCATACATACGAGTACGTGTCTCCACAACACTGGTGTCCGACATTTTTGACCTCGTGTACAACTCGAGATTTGTCCAGAAACCAGTTCCTTCCAGTTCAGTGTGTGTGCGTCATTGCTGTGTTCTTTCAGGACTACAGCTGTCCGAGAACAGCATTCATTTCTGGCCATTTGAACGCAACACAACAGCCATTTGTACCGGACGTGAATGTCGGGAAAAAAGGCAATGGACGTTGATGCCAAATGCGAGAAAACAAGATATACGCCTGGAGTAATGAAATAAGCTGTTGCTTTGTTGAGATAATGCCCAGCCTAAATCATATCACTTTTAATGAATGACTGACTTGGCCAACCGCACATTTTGTCGCTGCATGATAAAACCGCTACATTTGCCAGGGACAAAAGCTGTTCTCGGCCCCTTGGCTCCAATTTAGCTGGATAATCACGATGAATCACTGGGTAAATATTACTTGTGTGGACACCGACATAAGGAAAGTTAAACGTTTTGTGGGACAGAAATGATACAGAGATATAATTGTCCCTGGAGCCTGCTCGACAAATAAGGCGGTGCGCCGGAGTCGGGCGTCCCAGCAGCCTTATCAAAGAGGAACACATAATGCCGACTCCAGAAAAGTCAGGAAACCCAGATCCACATCAAACATCAGCCGAACAAAACTTGCAGCAGGGAATTCCTGAAAATTACATCCACTCCGATCTTCGCGTCTCTTTTTTGCACACGAAGTCCACACAACACAAACGTGCCGATCTGCTCATTTCGCTTCAAACTAATTTCACGCAGAACAAAAGACTTTTTGCTCGGGAACAATTGATATGTCTTTTTGTCAGCTTGTCAAATGTCCCTTTCTGTACACAAACGCCACAAAAGTTGAATTCGCAATAAAACCTGAAAGCGATCCACAAAAGTTCAATGTGATACCATCAGCCTTATTGGATGGACTTTTTGCTCGCGCATCTCCCTTTGTTTTAATCCTTTTCGCACATCACTCGAAAAAGCGCGTCCCTCGATCGCGGGTCTCTGCGTCGCTGCAAGTGAATAGAGTTCACCCAGGAATGAATCATACCGTGTCAGGTGCCTGTGAAACACCGTGAACTATTCAGCGGCTTTTGAAACGCCGATGACTAAGATTTTGAATTCATTGACAGTGTAATTCCCTGCCACACGAGTGAACTGTGTTTGCCTGATCAATTAAACGACGAAGATGAATCAATCAGATCTGCACAGTTGATTTTCATGACAGGGCAGCAAACAGATCAAACACTCATCCCTGGAACCAAAGCGGGAAATTTCCATGTTTGGTCCTCAGTTTGCATATCCGCCAAATTGAACAAATTGGTGCAAAACTCCCAGAGTGGGCTGCAGAGTTTAGTCAAAACTTCGCAACAATGTCTCCCCGCGTGCTCACAGATGTCAAAACCCACAGCACATTTGTCAATAATCCCCTCCGCGAGGGTTCACGTCGCTCAGTATTTACTCTGAGTTGTTGCAAATAAAGCGATGTCTTTTGGCAGGAGGCAGCTTTTGACATCATCATCTCAGCGTGGCTTGGGTTTGTCAAAACTGTGACGTTTTCTCTCGCCCGGGGCGCAGCGGGGACGGACCCGCAGCAGATGTTTGCGGAGGGCGGCGGCGGCGGCTGCGGAGGGCGGCGTTGTGCGCTATGCGCCGTGAAAAGCTCCTTTAATCACAACTTTCATTGACCCGTTCTGCCCCTGATGACATCATCATAATTCATGGGGAGAAAAAAAGTTTTGAGGAAAGAAAGACAGGTTCATTTCAGAGTGTCAACTATTCTTCCTGAGGTCTACCAATACGCTGAGTGGTGTTTGCAAAAGATGGGCCTTTGCTTCCGCGACAAAATGACGTCGTCTGAAAGGAACAATGGCGCCTCGTCATTCGTCAGAGCTTTTCCTTCCTGCGACGCAGGCACAATGTTTAATTAGCAGATGGCCACAGATTTCTATTTCAATTACGCAAATTGTGATCATGTGGGATGAAATGCTTAGTCATCAGATATCATTGGATGAATCAATAACTCAAATTGAGTGGTGTTTAATTTTCTTTCAGCAGCGCTGCTGCAGTCTCCGCTTCGTCGTCCTTTGTGACATGTGGATCCCGAGTGAATGAGTCAGCCTCACCTCCTGCTGCTGCCCAAATTAGAACCTGTTACATCATGAGCCCAGCATTTGTTTCCAGCTTCTTATCTTCCCATTCACAACTCGTTTCACTTGCGAACAATGCAGCCACAATGGATCATTGTATCGGGGTGAATGCTGCGCAGCAGATTCATGAGTTGCGAAGTAAATATTGTTGAGATGTGAACATATTTGTTGGCACTGATTGCTGCACTGTCAGCACTCTTGTTTGGAAACCAGGTACTTTGGGCAAACACACAGTGTCTGCAAACTTTTTGCAATATTTCGTTCGAAACTTTCCATCCTGATATGAATACTGTGAGTTTTCCCAGAATTGAGGTGTTTTGCAGCAATGTTTTGAATGTCTTGTGTTCGGCTGCGATGAAGCGCGACCCAGGTGCGGGCGCCGCCGTCGCTTCTGATCGCTTCTCACGTCGACGCGCCTCACACATCCGCGTTGCGCGTCGGTGAATCAAAACTAAAACATCTCCCGTCCGCGGCAAAACGCCAGCGCCGCCTTGGAATTTTTTTCCCATTCCTCCGCTCAAATCGAAACTGCAGCACGGAAATTATGACGAATACGAACACTCCCTGTGAAAATTGCTGCACCCCACAAACAAGGTTGGTGGGAAAGCTGATGCAACTGAAGGCGACCTCGAAGAAGACCGGACCTTGCGTGCCCGCAACCACCATCACCACCACCAAAAGAAGAATAAAAGCAGATTTACTCACCTAGAAATTGGAATGCATCTTGGAAGAAAGGCAGCAGTTTGTCGCTGTAGTTGTCGTTGACCGGAATGCGGAGGAAGTGGCCGTCGGGGATGAACGTCGGCTTCGGGCACGACGTGCTCACGTTCAGCACGTAGTTGATGCCGTTCACCTGCGTCAAGAAAAAACGGTTCACGTGCTGTGTGGTGTGAAACAGCGCAAGCGAATTTGGGTCCCTAAACACCAAACGCAAATTGCGGAAATTTTAGCCGTGCCAGCTCTGCCGTATTTTTCTCACGCGCCGAGCTGTGACAGCTGTCGACCGGTTCGGACACTTGCGACGACGATAAGCCCACTCCCGGCGGCACCGCTACCATTATTGCCCTGCTGTAAATTCGCACCGAGTAAGTCCGGGACGCAGCCCCCCCCCCTCCAATCTCCCCCGCTTTCCTCGCGCGCGACTTGACGACAAATTAATTGCGACCTGTTGGCGGCGTTGACAGAACTGGGTTTGAAGCTGGCGGCGACAACGTCGACCCGCATAAATGATGGCGCGTATGTCGCATTTCCATGTAGTCGAATCATTTCGCTACCCATCCCGAGGTGCTACTCAATCATGCTGCGACTACTAAAGTCGTTACACTCTCTCAATGGCTTTTTTCCGCCCAAATTTGTCCCTGCCCCCATATATCATCAGAATATGACTTTCACCTCGATAATAATGGGAAATGTGCGACGATACAGACATATCATGTTTGCAACGTCGAGTGGGTCGGACGAGATTTACAATGTTTCCTGAAGGGCCAATTTATACTTTCCATCACAATGGCTCTTCTTTTCCAAAGCACGAGTCCATAACAACAAATTTACATTTTTTATGCTTCATTGATTCAGCGAGATTGATCAAAGAGTCGCAGAGCTCCCGGCCAAGAAACTGTTCAGTAGAAATCATCAATGATTCATCGGGGGCTGATCATAAAACGCGGCTGTTAATAACACGTAAAGCGTTGTAATGGTGGGTGTAAAGCAGGGCAGCGCAACACGCACGCGCGCTCCTGCAGCACAGAAAAAAAGGTGTCGCGTTTGCGAACGTTGCACGACACGGATTAGATCAGCCGCACGGCCGGGTCCGGGACCAGTGACGCGTCGCATCGCGTCGCGTCGCGTCGCACCCCTCGATCAGAATGAATCACCCAAAGACAATGCAACAGATCACGTCATCATCCCCGTCCAAACTCCGACCTCCGCGCACGCGGGCACAAAGGGTTCGGCTCCAACTACTGGCGACACGGGTTGAGACAACCAGAGGGTGAAAAATGTGTGCGTGTGCAGCGAACATTTGGACGTCTGTGCATGGTTGCTTTTGGCATCACTTTCAGAAATGGTCATTGGTCACGGGGGCTGCAGCAGTTGGCGCATGTGATGCAAGAAGTGCACCTGCATCTGAAATTGAAAACTCCGCCATGCACAAAAACATGGCCGGCTGACGGACAGTTGTGGACTGCGGCAGGTGCGCTTCGAGACACTTTTTTCAACTCTCTCATCCGTCAACCTGTGAAATGTCCTGCGTCCAGTGCAGCGATCGAGATCAGGCGACAACAGAAGGCCGGGCCAATCATTACAAAAGCGACGGTGCTATCATTAGTCATTATTCATGCTCTCTCAACGCCAATGAAGCCAAGTCGACACGCATGGCGGACCTGGTTTTGTCCCCAAACAAAATCATGCAAGCTCCCAATCACACTCCACATTTCTTCTCCATTGTGGTCGCGCGTGCATTTCATCAATATCTGCATTCTGTGTCCTCGTACAAACTTTCACGCAACCGACACAACGTTGGTGTTGTTGCCGCAAACGTACTGCGCAGATTTTCAACTTTTTTACGCTTTGTTTTCGAATTCCACGAATGCGACAGTTCTGTCAATATTGTGAGTTATTCCTCTCGGCTAATACGAGGTTTGTCGATTAAGATTTAGTTTTCGGGCGATCAAAACTTCAAATCGATGCGAAAATTTGAAAATACTTTATGAACACATAAAATAACATGAAGGCAACATGCTCAGGAACAATTCAACTTTGAAAAATGTCTGCAAAGCAACCAAAAATGACATGCAAATATGCCGATCAAAAATGAACGACTGCAATCACAGAACAGTCCAATGCAACAAGTCCAACTGATTTGACCGTATTCAGTCTGAGATTCCTTCATCCTCTGAGTCTTCCATCTGCACCAACTCATAATCCACTGGAAGATGCATGCCCTCAAAGTAATCTCCTTTCGCTGCAACGCATTTTTGCCATCTGACTGGCAGTTCTTCCAAGGATCTGCTGTAATGGTCTTCCTTCAATGCACGCAGTTGCTTCCGAATGTTTGCCTACAGATCTTGGACATTCCTATGCTGGGTTCCTCTGAGAGCTTTTTTGAGGGTGGGGAAGAGGTAGTAGTCACAGGGGGCGAGGTCAGGCGAATAGGGCGGGTGATTGATCATCTGAATTCCAGATTCACCATGCAGGGCGAGGGTCAAAGTTGAGGTGTGCGAGGAGGCATTGTCATGCAGCAGGTAAAATGGATGGTCAGCTTCCTTGTTTGGGCATGTCCACAGGTGAGGCCTCTTTCTTCTGATCCTTTCTTTGAGCAATCCCAAGATCTCCAGGTAGACTTCTGTGTCAGTGGTTTCCCCCATTGGCAGGAAATGTGTGAGAACAGGACCCCTGCAGTCATAGAACAATGTCAACATTGTTTTTTTCACTGATCTGGAGCAGAGCACTTTTTGTGGTCTGCGTTCCTCCAGGGTTTTCCACTGGGCAGAAGCACTCTTGTTTTCTGGGTCAAACACAGGAAACCAACTCTCGTCTCCTGTCACAATTTTGTCAATCAAGTAAGGATCTTCCCTGAGCATTTGCAGGTTCATTTCACACAGCTGCACATGTGTCCGCTTCAGTTCTGGGGTTAAAATTCGTGGGACAAACTTCGCTACGACCTTGGTCATCTTGAGATTCTTCCTCACAATCTGGTGTGTTGTTGTCCTGTTGATGCCCAACTCAGAAGACACAGATCTAAGAGTCCGGCACCGATCTTGATCCAGAACATTCCTCACTTGTTGCACAGCTTCAGGAGTACGCACAGACGACGGTCTTCCACTCCTAGCCTTGTCTCCCACATCAGTGTCCCCTCCTCGAAATCTCTTGTGCCAGTACCTTACAGTGGATTTTGAAGCAGCATCGCATCCGTAAACACTCACCAAGGACTCCCAACACTGGATGGGTGTTTTTCCAGAAGCACATAAGAACTTGATGTTGACCCTCTGCTCTTTGAGCCGCAACATCCCGTGCACTTTCCTGTCAGTCATTGTGCTCAGAATATGCTCAGAAACAAGAAACAAGAAGACACAAACCACAAGGAAATTCATTGGATTCGCCTCCACAGACTTCGTCGTCGTGACACGCGCACTGTCTCACTTTGGAACCCAATCTTTGACCCATTTGCACCTTGCCAAATTGATCGATGTCGATCTCATTGTACTCCAGGTGATGAAGAAGACATTTGCTCAGGAAGGGCACAAATTGGCCCGTCCATAAAGTTTTGCGGGCGAGAAAACTAAATCTTAATTGACAAACCTCGTAAGCGGCAGTAGAGGTCACGCCGGCCCGACCCCTGTGTTCGGCTGAGCAATCACGCAACGCAAACACGGAGCGAGCTGCGCACCTGTGCGGCTCAGGTGTGATGTGATCGCACGGCGACTGCAGGCGACTGATGTGGTTTCGTCAGATCGGAATCGCTGATACCAACACCAATGCGGAACGCCTCTTTTCCCACACACACCGTGGGGGTCTAAATCTGGAGCGTGCCCGGGGTGGGTGGGTTCACTGCGCTGAGCGGCGGTCGGACGCCGCTGCAGTGACATGCTCAATCGCGTCGCGTCTCGCCACCGCATTTACCATGACAGATTTTTATATTTGAGTGACTCATCGCATCACGCCGGTTATCATCAACCGCTGCTTTTGAGCACTTCTGGGACGCTTCTCGGCCATTATGACGTGATACCATAATAGGCCCTTGGAAAGGAAGACCCTGTAGCCGGGCCATTCTGATGTTCTTAACGGAGCTTTTGGTTCCTCAATGGATGTGCACGACGGAAAGCTGTTGGCTTTTTGAGCCCTGAATGTCCTTCCGCATGTTGTAAAAAGTTACATTTTGCATCGCTGCCTTGTCTCCCATGATTGCTTTGGCCCTGCAAACCTTTTTTCTGTGATTATCAAATGAATTATGATCAGGTCTTTTAATTCTTGTGACAGACCCCGTTTTGTAGCGTCATTATGCACGCTTATTTGCTCTCGAAAAGAAAGGCCCTTCCAGCAAATTACACAATCATTTTCTGCAATGGGCTTCGAGCACTTTTGACTAACACTGTCAAACATTGTTGGAGAATACCTCAGTTGCCATGGCAACAATTGTTTATGTCAAATCAAGCTTCTGCAGAATTAATTCAGTAGATTTTTGAACGCGATGATTCATACTCGACGGTCTCGTCTCACAGCATGCAGGGCAGCCTCCAGGCTTTTCAATTTTTTGTCTACGTTTTTTAAAATCACGTGCCTGTTTGGGGATAAAATTTCACCGCCCCTCCATGCATCCACGCAATCAATTTTCAACCGGCGGTGGTAATCAGGTTGGATGTCTTCGTCGCATTCAGCGAGGCACGAACTTCGCAATTCGTCAAATCAAAACTGATGAACACAGCTGCGCACAATTTCTCAAGATTTTTGCCCTTTGCCTTTTTCTTTCACTTCAGCTGAGCAACAAAACAATCTTGTTGGCGGATGACTTGTTATTGACCTTCGCAAACTCGCTTTCCTTCTCCAAACAAGGCACCCAGAGGATGCGGACAAAAAATGGGAATAATTAGCATCGCACACATTTTTAGGGTTGTCTAATTAAGTCAACGGCATGACTAATATGACAAATGGGGCCTAATAAAAGGGCTTTGTTCTTGTGGGAGTTGATGCCGGTGAATCACGGGGTAATTCGGTTATCACGATCACCCTGCCTTCCCTCGCAAAGCTGCTAACTACCAGTTGGAAAGCCGGCCACTCCAAAAGGTAATGTGGTGAATATGCTCGCCCTCAACAGTTGGCTATCTGCAGAACATCATCACTCCAGCACAGAAAAAAAAATCTGTGAAAAGCCAGCAGGTCGTTTGGCGGATTCGACACCCAATCCCAATGGATAATTAAACATTGCGTAACGAACAAACGGCGTGATTAGCTCAGAGAGAAGCCACTTGTCAACTGCAATGCTCCCAATGTTCACATCTGCTGGCAGTTACTGCTGCGAGCCCTGCAGGAAGTCGTCTAATCCCAGGTCAATGCAATGACCAGAAGACAAACAATCCCTGCTGCATCTGCTGCGCTTCCCCGCTGCCAATCACAAGGAAGTTTCTTCAAATTTCTCAAATGACTTCACTTTCCAGGAATGCCTGGAATTTTCACAGGCACCTGGAAACTTTGTAGTTTTTGGCAGTGATTTGATTTACACATAGGTCGCGGGGTTAAGGATCAGGAAGAGCGAGAGGCACTATTTTACATCAGTCCTGATGAACTTGAAGGGTCTGAAGTGTCGGCGGGTTCGGGGAGCAGAGAGGCAGAACGAGAGAAGCAGCCCCCGCCACTTCCTGCGCACTCAAGTACTCGGAACCGAGTCACGTCAAACTGCTCAACTGTGCAAAAAAAAGTGTTTTACGTCAGATGCACCTTGATTGTCAACACCGGATGATGTGCGAGAAAACAGCACTGGAAACGTGCCTCGAATCGCTTGGTATCGAGTCAGGGTTGAATTGAGGATGGCACAGCTTTGCAGGATTTCCTGGGATTTCCCGGACGGATGAGGGTGATCTGTGTTACAGGTTCAAAGCGAAGCACAGCGTGCCGCGCAAGTTTGCGGGCTTTCAATACCCTGCACTTATCAAAACTTTTTAGACTTCCCATCTTTTTTTCCTTTCCGCCCCTTCACCTATCGCTCCTGGCAGGTACATCGTGATTCATGGGCGGATGGGGCCGAGAAGGGAAAGAAGGTGTTTATTCTTAGCAGCTCAGTCGGCCGAAATTAGCACCGTTCGCTTTCCCTGGAAATCAAAAACTTGTTGATCGGAATGAATGGACTGACATTCAGCGGGATCGGATCATGTGATCGTATTGAAATGATTTAGCAGGCGTTGCGTCGCCCACACACCAGCATGGCAGCCATATCAGTGCGAGATTAGATGGAGACGCGCAATGTTTCACAAACTTATGAGGTCATAATCATATGACTTGTGCCTGTGATAGCTTGAATTTCTGGTGGGGAAAATTCTTCTTTTGATCCCTCAAACATCTCCTTTGTTCCGAGGCATGTGGGAGTGCGTGTGTAGATCTATTTATGAAGACTGCTTGCGATTACTAAGCTGAAGAACATTTGCACCAGTTTGAGAATTTCCCCACCCTCACAAAAAATACACACAAAAAGTTTTCAGGGATTTATCTGTTGCAGACACATAAACACTGCCCTGCAACACTTCCACTGGTATCTGGTTCTGTCTGAGGCTGGTCCAAACAAAAAGAGCAATGCAAGAAGTGCTGCCAACTTTGGTGCGCGTTTCCATGCAGTCATGCACCAACCAGCGTGTTGGTGGTGTCACCACCCAAATTATCAGGCGTTGTACAGACATAAGCGGCTAATTGTCGTGTAACGTTATCCCAGGCTCTGATGATAGGTACTTTACACGTCTGTGCACGCCACAGACACGAGATCTCTAATTTGGAGCCCACATTGCATGCTTCACGGCAGTCCCTCCTGCCCTTTTTCCCGTGCCACGCCGCCATGTGTGGAACAGGACAAGACCCAGCATGAATGAGTGAATGCAGCGACATTTTTTGCAGTGGGGTTCTGGCTCATTCACAACCAGCGCATTGAAAGTGCTCGTCTGATGCAGGACGCCAAGTCCACAACGCCTTCTTTCCCACGGTTGCCATGACAACAAACGGAGACGCTCAGCGGCGTCGTTCTCACCTGCATCGCCTCCCGCGACAGCGCGTCGTGTTGAGATCCGAGGAAGAGGAAGGGCAGGATTTTGGTCGGTCCGATGTTGCTGACCGGGAGACAGGGTTGCGACATGGACGTCAGCGGCGGACACTTGTAGTTGCCCGTCGTGGACACGACGGCCGTCGTCTTGCTCTCGCACATCGACGGGTGTGTCGCCTGGAACTCCAAGAAGCCACCTGCAAGTGATCAGAATCAAACCGTGGCTAAATCAACAGTTTCCAAAACAGTTGAATTTTCCGCAAAATTCAACCACGTGAAGGGACGCAACAAGTTTGGTTTGGAGACACGAAGCCCTGGAGGACGACGTTTGTGCGGGCGCACTCGAGCGAAACTGGAATCCCAGTTCCGAATCGTCACGAATTCCCCACAAAATCAACCATTCAGAGACCAGGAAACGAAGAAAACGAATTTCTGCCCGACAAAGGAGCAGCGTTGCGTGTTTGCTCGTTGACCGCGCTTGTTTTCGCCTTTTCCCCTGATTTACTGATTCCATGCGGCACACGCTGCAGGAGTGATTCACTTTCTCCTTTCCTGGTAAACAGGCCAGTGACAAACATGGCCGCAGTACCTGACAGGAAAATTAGGACACCACCGGAGGGGGAGATCCTCCTTGACTGAACCACAAGCACGATTCTCAATTGACATAGAAACGACAACGAATCATCCTGATAAAATGCAACACCTCACCCTTCCACACTCCAATCACACCTTATTAGCTCGCCTTTTCCCAAGCCATGTTTACTACGTTGAATGACACAGGCAGACGCTCTTTCACGGCCAGATGAGTAAGTGATATTACCAAACGCTGGGAATATTTGCGCGAGCATCCGAGTACTCCAAGGCTGATTAAGAGGGCAAGTATGGGGCGAATCGGGTTAACTCTGCCGTCACAACAAAAAACGCTGCCAAAGATGCAACCCCCGAAAGCTAAATTTACACCTCGCCAACCTGCAGAATGCAAAACACAGTTTTTCAGGAATCTCAGCCATTTTTCCTCCGAATCACTCATTTTTCCTCCTGGAGACACAGGTTGTGAAAAACAAGTCGAATCCAAAGAAACTGCGTCGTCTGTGCTTTTGTATCAAGGGCATTCAATACGATATGAATCATCGTACTTCGCAGCGCACATGACAACCGTCTTCAGGCCTGCACCATATTTGCGGCGACATTACACATGTCTTCCTTGGCACTGTCCTTAGATCAACACATACATCAAACATTTGCATATCTCCACCGGGAATCTCGAGAATTTTCCAGAGATTTTTACCAACTCAAGAAAGGGAAACTTCCCTTCTCTCACAAAAGGATGTTCATCTTGTCATTCTGGGCTCAGCAGGAGTCGTTTACAGCGTGAGAATCGGGGTACTGAGTGCAGCGCAACTTCCTGTAGTGGGGAATGATGAATCAACGATGAGCGGTAATACCAGGGAATCACCTATTGATCGCAAGAAAATCAGGACGTCACGAGAATGGTCATTGAGGAATGGTGAGTGAATCTGAACTAAAATCTAGCGTGGTGTGGTTTTCTTCCCCAGAGCCACTCACGACTACGTTGGCACAACCATACCAGGAAACTTCTCAATGTAAACACACTCTGACAAGCAAGTCTGGAAACCTCAGTTGAAGACAACCAGCATATGTCTGCAATAGCTCTGACGCAAACGATAGATCATGTGTTTCTACTGACCGCTGGTGGATCCAGGACTCTTGGTGCAGGGCGTGGTCCGGTTGGGACTGCGGCTCTGCTGCACCTGCGCCATCCTCGCCTTGAACAGCGCGAGCGGGCGCTGCTTGAGCGCGCGGCCGGGCCGGCTCACGCAGCCGCCGCCGTGATGGTGACCCACGCTCAGCTCCAGCTTCATCGTCGCCCGCAAGCGAGCACCTGTCTTGGTAGTGTTGGTCCCGGGGCGTCCGGCGTTGTTCACGTCCCGCGCCGGGGGCGAGGGATGTTGCAGCGGCACCTGGCCCTGCGAGCCCGGGGCGGCGGGAGGCCCGACCTCGGGCACCGGGTCCAGATGGTGGCCACGACGCTTCAGCTCTCCACACACTCCAGTCATCTCCGTGTCCACTGTCTGTAGACTCGAGTTCTCGTAGCAATCGCGCCTGCAGCTCTCTACTTGGTCCAAAATCATACTTCAAATCTTACGGTCCTTGTCTTCAAAGACAATCCATTGCTGGTTTGTTGGTTCAAATCCGGCAACACAAGCGTATCCACAGAAACACGTGTTGACTCGAGCAGACACAATCCAAGTGTGGCTGATGAGTGTAAAATCGAACTCTCGTTCCGATCTCACTCTTAGTAATGCAGTTATGCGTAAGGTATGATATCAGAAACAGTCAGCCTTATCCGTGCGTGTGATAGCTCCGCACTAAGGCACTTGAATGAATGGCTCACAAGCTCCTGTGTCAGTGTTGATGTTGCTATGAGTCAACTGGGCCAAGCCAACCTCGTTCTCTCGCTCCTCATTGGCTGAAGCCGTTCAAGTTCGAGGGTGACAAAGGCTTTAAAGACCATGTGACTAAAACGCTTCACAGCTGATTGTTTGCGTGTCTCAAATGCGCATTACAGTTCCGTATGATTCACCCGTTGTCGTCGTCTGAGTTTCGTGGAGCCTCTGATGCTATCGTTCCCTGAAACCGCCCCGCTTTTCCCCGGGGGTCGCGGATTCACGCGATAACATCGGACACAACGTTGCGAATGGCTCCACAGATCCCAAGCTCCAAAAGCAATGAGAGCCAAGTGGCATCACACTGGAGTGGAGAGATCAAGTCCCCGCGGTGGTCTGCGAGGCAACAGTTCCATTATTGGTAGATCTCTGCGTGCTGTTGCGTCAATTGTTTATCTCCAGCATTGCTGACGTCTTTTCCCAACTGTCTGCACACACATATGTTTGGAATGTACAATGGGGGCTGGATGCTGGAAGGGGGAGAACAACAAAACAAACTGAAGCTGTATACACCGACTCCGCTTCGTACTGACGGCTTCGAAGTGAAGAGCGCGTACTGGTCATGACTCATCGTCATCGCAGCCGCAACAGCTTCGAACTATTCCAGCAATGCGAGGAGCCTCAACCACTTCTAGGATCCGAGAAATTTCCTGAAGATTCGTGGTATCTCGCAGCAAACCGCACGGGAGAACACACACGCACACGCCTCGCACCTCTCTCTGCCTGCTGGTCCTGATTCCTCTCCCCTGATCGGTCGGTCGGCGGCTGGGATCAATGTACCGCTCGGGACCAGGCTCCGCGCTGTGACTCACTGAACCCTTCCCCCCTCGGCGCACCCCGCGCCCCGCGCCGCCCACCTGTCCCTCCCCGGTCAGGTCCTCCGACGCCGTCATAAATCCACAACGCCGCCTTTGATCAACTTCAAACGATCAAAAGTGAAGTATTCAGGTGCAAATTCTTCACTGAAAATGCACCGTGATCTGGGATGCACGAGCGACAATTTTCAATTTTATGCTCCCTGCATCCGCAAAGCGTTTCAGGTAAATATGCAAACGCAAGCCCTGAGGAACTTCCTTTGATGAAACACACGTACAGACGGGGGTCAATCAGTGGACTCGATCTATTTTTCTGTTCCGCTTTGTCGGAGAGAAACAAGCCCCAAAGTCAATCTCGACAGTAATTTCCTGTTCTTCATGAAGAGGAAACAAAAACACCTCATCCAGACACCTCAGGATTTGTATTTCTGGAACGAATGAGTAAGTTTCATAAAATCTGCAGAGCCGCAAAAGCGCCTCGTGTTTTGTTTCCGCCTTCGGGAAATTGAAATCACTTCCCGGGCTGACGTCAATCTGCTGCAGCAAAATGAAAAACAGTACCACCCTCGAAAAAACACCGCAATGCAATACAACTGCCACCAATTTAATTTAAAATTCAGGCAAACAACAGCCCCTGGTAACTTGTGCAAATCCCGGACGGTTTTCTGAGTGATTGCACAATTTGGCAGTCAGCGCCAGCAACCGAAGCAATTAGTCAAAGACTAAAATAAGAACCTGATTCCTGAAAATGACATTTACATAAATTCCATCACTCGCGGTGGAAGCGCATACAGCACTTCGATTAATTGATCTGTTGCTTTACTTTCCGAGCTTTTTTTGCACAACTGATGGCAAATCCTCGAGCTTTGCGGTTGATCAGCTGTGGAGCCTCGGCAAACATGTGGAGGCCATTTTCCTAGCGCACAGCTGCCGTGCAGAGGGAATTTCAACAATGTACGCACGATGCGTGATAACTCAAGCGAGAGCAGCAATTGTGCAACCTGGAAATGGCTGAAATTAAATTGAAATTGAGCAGAAGAGGAAAGAAACAAGAGGGGAAAAAGACTGAGAAAGATTCAGGCGCTTGCTTCGACGGCAATGCTATCTGGTTGATTCCAGATTCCAGACCTTTTTGTGAGCCGGTGCGTGGGTTCTTTTGCTCTTTGTGGTTTCCAGTTGAAACGAAAAGTTCTTCGAGAGGGGGTGGCAATCACGAACAATTTTCGATTTGCTACTCGTAAATTTCTCTCGCCTGTCAAAGCTGCCTTTATCAGAGCTATTTTTGGAGGGCTGTTTTTCTTTGATCTCCATGTACGAGTGCATCTTGATCATCTGGACAGACACACCCTTTGGCAATCACAACTATTTTTGGAGGATTCATCCGGTTGTTTCTTCCCTTTCAAGCTGTTTTTGCGTCATGCTCATATCTGGGTGCCGCCACCAACTTTCGCAATATTCTGCTATTTCTGGAGAGTTGTTTTCCTTCATGAAAACTATTTTTGCATCTCGTCAACAAGTGAGCAGACACCAAAGAATTCGTTTGCAGACACATTCTGCTGCAGTGACTCCACTAACTTATGCGATTCTCTGTTTTTTCTCGAAAAGGGAAGCAAACTGGTTCTCGCCAGTCAGAGCCGTTTGTTGTCGGTTGGTTCCCAAGGTCTCGCTGTAGTTTGTCGCACACAGCGATCTACGTAACTGAGCGATGAGTCATCCTCGCCCAATGTCAGTCAGCCAGCGCTCCAACCGACTGCTGCTGCGTTGTTGTTCAGTATCGGCAAAACTGCCCATTGTTGTCGATACATGTACTCACATGTAGATATCAGCTGATCGATACATCATTGCAAAAGATCACATCTTGCCCGAACATTCGAGTGATTACATGAACATTCCGATACAGCTGTGCGGTTTGGTTTGAAGTGCGTGCGTGCATGCACATGTTTTTGTCTCGCATGCACCTGAGTGTACTGTACTTGGATTCTTTTTGGTGCCAAAGATACGATCTCTGCATGCGGCACGGCCTTTGCCTGCTCACTTTTCAAAATGGATGAAAGACTGTGAAAATCGAAGAGACACCTTGACGTGCCAAGAATCCAGCAAAATCTGCCACAGCGCTCCGCTCGAGTCAACAAACAACTTTTGGCAACAGACCTGGAATTCAACTTGTGACTTGCAATGATCTCACTGCAACTCGCAGGTGTATTTTGGCTGCGTCTCTTTGCAAAATTTCCTTTCGCCCGAGGCGAAGTGTGTTGGGATGTCAACTGCACGTCCGGACATTGGGAACAGTCCGATTTGGTCACCTGGACTTTAACTCTTGCTCGAACATTTCTCTCTTCGACAGGTCATGAGAATGGAATTCAGACAGAAATTTCCTTCAGAACGATCTTCCACCTTCATTTTGTTGTGGAACAACCACAGAACAGTGGAACAATTTTCTGCGAGGAACTGGTGCAATCGTTCCATCTGGCGACAAAACTCCTTTTTACAAAACGATTTTCAAAAGTCCCTGCTTGGCAACGCCAGCTATTTCTGGCTGCAGGGGACGTGCCATTCGTGCCTTTGAGCCAATGTTGGTGCTGCAACTGCAGGCACCGCAGGTATTATGTAATCTCCGTGCGTGGGATTTCTCCCTCTCCAAGGGCAACCGACCCTGGACACCTATTCTCGTGGAGGGGGTTTCCACCTCAGCCAAACACAACAAAACGGGACTTTCCTCTTCTTTGCAGACTAAATTGCCAGAATTGACAGCGGAATAGAATGCAATCCCCCGAAGCTGGCTGGAATGACCTGCAGTGCTTAACTTTTGTGCACCTTCGTGTACGAGTGAGGTCACACGCATAAAATATGCAGCCATTCTAGGAATTTGATCGGATCATGCACTATGTCAAGCACAATGGCGTCTTTCACCAGCAATTTACACGTAAAAATTGAAAACGACAACCATCGTGCGATATTACTCATATTTAATTGAAGATAATCAGCCCTATTATTTTACACGCACATCTGTGCAGTGGCACGGAAGCGTCTTTTTTCCCCGCTCCGAAACGTATGCACCAAATCCAGGGAGGAAACTTATTTGGCCATAAAAAGAGCGGCTGAGGCCGCAGGGTGGATGAGTAATTAATTGCAGGGGGAAGCAGCATCTGCAAATCAAACTTCGTCTCATTTTAATACGACAGTTTTACTGTCAAAATGATTTGTCGCGCTTTTCTTCAGGGACCTTGGAAGTTCAGCGGTGAACAATAAGACCGCTCTTCCCGAGGGAGCTCATCATCGTCGCTGTTTGAGTCGCAGACACACGACGCTCAGCAGAAAGGTGGGAACGAAAAGTTCCGTAGGGAGACAAATGAGCCACAAAACAAGTCTTCTGTCCTTGGCCTCCAAACAAACAGCGTTGTTTTCTTCTTACACTGGAACTCAAAACAAAACCTTGTTTTTGATTCTCTTGCGAAGTTTTCCTCCGGTGCACGAAGCTGAAAAGTGCGCATGAAAGCGAAAATTCTTCTGCGAGTGGTGAACTGGAATCTAAAAAGTAAGGATGATATCCGACACGCGAAATGTCAGAAAGCACTCCATTTCACGACCATCTGTTGGTGAAGCCACACAAAAATTAAACGTGCGGACAGCTCAGAATTAATCTGAACATCCATGCACGCTCGGATCCACCTGCAGAAAATTCGCAGGTCAAACACTCCGTCAACAGGTGGCTCCTGACTTCAGAGTTCAGACCGTAACTCAAACCTATGTTAAAATGTCAACTTTGACGCGAGTGAATCAAGTCACAATCTTTATCAATCAAAATTGGTCGGATATCATGACAAGAGGACGATGATCAGAGATATGCAGGCGCAGATAGGCCGTGTCCTCGCGCTACGTCACAAAGCATGAATAATGGAGCAGGTGACTCATCTTCCACCTGACTCCAGATCAACAGTCCAAACGCAGCAAAAAAAAACTTTGAACGATGTGTCTGCGGCCCCCATTATCGTTGTGAAATACTCATTTCTATTTTGAGAAGCTGACTTCGAAGGCCACTGTGTTACTCATGATGACTTGGCGAAAAGTGATGAGTTGTACATTCAAGGTGCCCAGTCACAAACGCACACGTGGAACGTGTAGTTTCTCACCTGCTAAACCTTTCTGCTTTCTTTTGGAGATTGGAGAGTGGGTTCCTCTTCAAGAGAGGACGGGGGGGGGGGTGATTGTGTGTGTGTGTGTGTGTGTGTGTGTGCGCGCTTTGAGCAACGATCGTTGGCTTTGAGTGAAACTGAGACACAGTCCGTCCAGTTCAGAGCAGGCTCTCAAGCTGTGTGATCAATTGGTCAACCCAGCTCTTGTTCACAACACGACAGCCAAACTGGTGCGTCCCTTCTGAAGTTGACAAAACAGCGCGAGTGACTGATTTTGGCTTGGGGGAAAAAGATGGACAAGACCTGCCCACGAAAACAAGCTGGTTACGTAAAGAGGAAAAGGCGTTGACCGTGGTGACACCCGAGTCCAACGCAAGAGCACTGGGATCTGGAGTTGGTGTCTGTTTCTTTCCTGTCAACTTTCGTGAAAAGTTTTGCGAAGAAATCACACAAATCTGAGTCACAAATACAAGACATTTTCTTCAATTTGTGCAGATTTGAGCCTCCTGTGAACATCTCAGTTCCAACAAATGCACAAAATAGCTGTCAGGTGTCAAGTCAATTGTCTTCCACATGACAGTGCAGGTTTGGAAGTTTACAACAAAGTGCGCTGTTTTGACCCTTCTTCGGCCTCACGGGCGCAAAAGAAGTGACCATGTGTGCGCATTGTGTCACACCTTGGCCAAATATTGACCATTTCTCTGCCGAACAAAAGCGCACCTTCACCTGGACATTGAAATCTACTTTGATCAAAATGAGCGTGGACACTCGTGAAAAGGCGTGAGTCATACACGCACCTCATTCTCGATGTGGAAAGCAAACATCATTGCTAATTGCCTTATCTTTTATCGCTGATCCAAAGGAAGATTACAAGTGCGCCGACAATGATTCATGCCAACACTAATGCCAGTGCCGCGCGCGGCTGTAGAATTTTTTGAGCTCATGCGTGGATGACATCTGTCTGTGTCGCGAAACGTCTTTGACAGATTGCATCGACTCCAGGTACGAGCTGATCCTCATCCTGGTGGGACTTGTGGATAAGTTCGACAATGAACAATTCCAAAACGCACGACAGCCACCTGACATTTCTGCGTCTTTGGAAGCAGTTTTGCACGTGAGATGTTTTGTTCGGAACGAGCGTGCTTCCGAGATTTCAGCCTTTTTGCATGTTCTTTTGCCCTCCTGCTCTAAATGGAGGTTCAGGAAAGAAAAACATGACGGGGGAAGTGTAAATCTGGAATAATTTCCTCGAAATAAATGCACGCACGAGTGACTGGCTCATTTGGAATCAATGTCCTCCTCATTCCAAGCAGATGACGAGTGTGCTGCAGCACACATTTGTTTGGAATGCAGAAACAATGATCTGACTCGCGCGAAACCACAGCTCTTGATCATCATCAGTGATCGCGGCAGCAGCAGCGTGCATTTTCAGTTGCGTGTGTGAGAAAAGTTTTGCATCACGCAGGTGAATGAATCCTTTTGTGTGAGTTTTGGAGGATCTTGAGTCAGCAAGGAGAGGCTGATGTCAGTCAAGTAGTGGCTGTTGCAGTTTGTGGGGCCGACAAAATCTGGGATGTTCTCCACTGAGATGGATCGAATTCTTCATTCACTTTCTCAGTTCCCGGGGAGATAGATGCTGACGCGAGAGACACGAAGAGTCCCAAAACATGGCAAGAACACTCCAGGTTGATTGAGAAAGTGAGCAAAAGAAGCAAGCGGCCATCAGTCACGGACTGTTTTGTGCGCCAAAACTCTGAAGTTACATCACAGCAGGGTCTCGGCTCATCAGGAAACAGGTCAAGCTGAAACTTTGAAAGCCAACGCAATATCCCAATGGAGTCGCTGCAGGTGTCGTTGGTTCCACAGGTTCCACAAACAATGCCCACTGATGCGGACCAGGGAACACAACACATTGCGTCACCCACAAGCGCGAAATTCCGATTACCGCATGTCTTGGTGAACTGTACACCCAAGCAAAAAGTGACCACCAAGAGATTTTGAGTGACAGGTGCCAGTGATGGTTGTATTTATCCCAGGGCGACAGATGAAGCGATGACTGTACTCGGGTTGATGCGGGTAGAACGGGAGGGTCGCGCGCCCCCTTTGTCCCTCACATCTGCTGGGGCTGCGGCGTCGGGTGAGTCACGGGGAAGGGAAGCTCAGGAAGTGAAAACGGGTGCTCGAATTGAAAAACACCCTCCACCGAAACAAAAAGTAATTTTTCCCAGGACTTTGAAGGGCAAACTTTTTTGAAAGTCAGCTGTTGGTTTGAGTGGGATTGTATTCATGACTGGTCCATTTAGTCATCCGCCTGTTGACAGAGCGGATTTGCCACCGCTCTTTTGTCGTGTCTTGTCAGGAGCAGGTGAGCGCTTTCATTTTTTCCATCTTTCAAACTCTTCAAAAAATCTCCCCGTTTCACAAAGGGCGAATCCAGTTTCTTCTTTATTGATCTGAGTGAAGCGCAAATGAAAACTTTGTCGTTCGTGTTTCAGCTTGTGCAGCAAACGGGAACGGCCGAACGGAAAAGGCTCGCTCAAAGTGCCCTGAAATAACATCTTAATGAGATTTCAATCAATATGACAGCGATTCAAACAATGTCATGATTAATGGGGGGCGATTCTATTGTTTTTGGTTCGTGAGTCATACCTGTGGGCGACTCTCTTGGCGTCTCCAACCCTGCAATTGGACCCTCCCCGCGATGCAGTCAGTCCCTTTAAAGTTTTTCCCCCGAAAAAAAAACGTGGATTTTGAAACCCAGGCCGATTGTGTCTCAATCATCCTGTTGCTGATGCGGAGCCGAGATACGACGTCGTCAGTTACACAATGTTGTGATTCAGTCTTTTGTCTCCATCTTTTTTTTCATCTGCGCAAAAATTATGAGTCACAGTCATAAAGACGTTGGCACGAGTGTGAATCCAAACAACCCACCTGATAATTAAAGGGACAGATTTTTTTTGAAAACAGATGATTAGTGAGATTCAATGGAGCGGCCTCTGTATTGTTCTCCAGCTCTGGGGAAGCGAACTTGGCACGGCAGCCACGGCACACGCAGATTTCCAACAATTGTCTCTCGCATTTCACGTTTCACATTTCCAGGTTAATCCTGGGGGTCAAACTCCAATTCAATCCGGGTGAATCATCATCCATGGCACCCTTTGCAAAATCGGGCATTGTCAACGTTTTCCCTCTCTTCCCTCCTCTCGGGAGAAACGAGCCAGAATGGTGACAATTAACATAATTAAGGATCACATGTCAGATTAAATCGGGGAGTGGCATTAGTTTTGATGCGAAGCACTTTGCTTGAGTCACCAAATCGCCTGGAAATCGCTGGAAGCTGCCACTTAGAGAGGCTGCAAGAAGCTGAGAGGGTTTTTGTCGGACTGACACTCTGTCCTGTTGCTACTTCATGCAAAATTCAAATCACCTCTTGAGTCTTGATGTGGGCCTTTTGCATTCCATTCCTGCTAAGTTGCGAGCACAAGCCGAGAGCCTGTTGCGTCAAATCGCCGACTGTCCTGGAAATGCACCTGCTGCTCAAAATTGGTCCTTTTCGGCTGTGCCGACACAAGCCCCAGAAATCCAGTTGCGTAAAGCACACAGAAAGAGCTGAAACTTTTCAGAAACAACAGAAAGAGCTGAACAAAAAACTTCTCAACTGACGTGATATCAACGTTTCCCACGCCAAGTGAACTCACGGTGTCAATTCCGTGACAACTGCATTTTTGCTTTTGGTCAAGTCTCGGAGGCAGGTGAGCAGCGCCTCCACTGAGTCAGACTGGAGAGCCAGGAATTATGTGAGGTCAGAAGTGTGATCCACAGGAAGTCAGGTCGGGAAGGTCAGGATGCGTGGGGCGCAGGTCGCGTCGTTATTTCCTGAAAACGTTACAGCTGCAAAATTTAGCCGGGAAGCCAGAATCGTGACTGGCAACATGCGGAGATCACAAAGATTGCGCCCGCGCATATTGTCTTTGAACCCGATATTTATATCTCATTAGGAAACCCAAAGTCCATTAAATCATGCACTAACGATCCAGACTGCCATCTTTTCCCCCCTAAACGAAAGAATTGAGATCTAGATCTCTGACATGATCGGGGCTTTTAAACTGGGATCTGAGAAATTGTTGTTTCTGCTGGATCTGTGGTTGAGGCTCCAGTCACTGCAGCGATCAAAGCTCCACCCCCGAGTTAGCTATGCCTGAGCAATGCATAACTCTCCATAACGTCTATGAATCACCATCGCGCAAAGCCACGTCGACGTGGGAAAATCTCCAGGAACTTCAAACATGGCGGGGCTGCGAGGGTGGCAATCACGATCAGAAATGCTGCGCATTCGCAGCCGCGCGAGTGAACGCGCAGCTTTGTTTTTGCAGAAGTAGAGGAAAGTTCATCAAATTCCACCTCCCTCGAATCCAGGTCAGACCCTGGAAGCCCAGACCTCCCATTGTTTGAGCGCGATGCTCTTTGATCCTTTGCGAAACCCTGTTTCCGAATGATATCTGACTCAAAAAGAATTATGACGTATGGTTTTCTCAGTGTCTCTTGTCATGCTATGAATTTTTGACATCACACAGTTGTGTCAATTAATTTTCTGAGCCGTTAAAAATTTCATCCTCGGTACTTTATGTCAACGCACTTGCAGCACAACATTGCGCAGGGAACAACGATCGTTGGCAGGGAACCATACGTAACTTTTGTTGGGATTGCCGGAGCCTATCCCGGGATGCGTGGCCGGTGGGCCGATCTTCCGATTCCAGCATTAACCGGTATGCCTGCCCCTGCACGATAGCCACAATCCAACACGTGTTTACACTGAAAACCACAAACATAGATAAGACATGACTTGCTATTTCTCCCCACAATGAACGGTTTCAACTGAATGTAGATGTTTACAGAAACGGGAAACTGACAAACACGTCCACCTGTCATCAGGTGCGTGAATGAAAAGAGAGGAAAAAAAACTGGCAGAAAAATAGCCAGAAATATGTAGAGCAAAAATGTGTGAAAATCCGAAAATCTTCAGGACGAGCTTGGGGGGAAGGAGGATCCAAAACTGAGAAAGCCATCAAAACGTCTGGTTTGTTTCCTTTTTCTGACATTTATTTGTACAACTTTCCTGCTTAGCGATGATCCAATGAGTTTGTTGTAACGAAGGCCGCCTGGTACGATGAGTTGTAAAAGGGTGACACTTCGTCGAAGCGGAGTGAGTCATTCACGGCAGATGCATGCTCTGCAGATGTTTGATTATGCACACGCATCGCGCCACAGCATGAGCGAGCAACAGTCATCCTCCTCCCTCCCTCCCTCAGCATCTGCACCTTTTTAACCATTTAAATCCCCTACTAATCAACTGCAGTCAATTGCAGTCATCCGTCATGAAAAAGAGGATCAGACCCGTCTCACACGCGCGGCCCTGCAGATGACGTCAGCGACCATCATTTCCGCGGAAAACTCGAAAATTCGAAGGGCGAGTAACGAACGATGACACGAGTTGCCAAAAGCGGATCTTTTGTCAGAACCTGTGGATCAGAGTTGGTCTTGACGCAACAGCTCCAAACACACCTCTTTTGTCCACGATTGTCATCGTCGTGAAAACGAAGTCCAGCAATTTCCTCAACACAGACATTCAATGGGTTTCTGTCTCAATTACCGATGACAAAGCACCGACTCCACTGTTACTCAAAATATTTCCCTCCTCTTCCCACTGCTGATCCACACTGGCGGCAGACGAGTATGATGTCAGGGAAACGGAAGAGTCATCTGTGTTTGTTGTGTGGTTTCCATGGGATTACTAAAGAACCGTCAGATCACCACGGATACACGAACACACACCACATCATGAGTAACGGGAAATGCAACGCACAACGTGCTTTACTCACAAACCTTTTGTTCCAACAGGTCACTCTGAGCAAAGGTACTAAATCACACCAGTGCCCGCAATGAACCCGACTCGTCAACAACCCTCTTCACACAAAAAATATTACTCAGAAGGAAGCGATGTTGATCAGTTTGGTGGGAAAATTTTTCAAGGAAATAATTAATCTCTCTTCAGCCTCCTATTCACGGTGCAAAACCCTACTGCGGAAACTTCTTTCTCGTTGACAATAAACTTCTTTGAAGACTACATCTTTTTTTCTTGACATCTCCTTGCCCTCGAGAGTTCTTTTGAACGGGCTGAGGCGTTGCCACGGCTCAGATAACGTTCAAAGGCTAAAACAACGAAAACTCTTCTGTAGCATTACCACTTTAAGTGTCACTGACTTGGCCCGCAGACAAAATTCTGCAGAAAGTCTCGGGAAAGGAAACGGCTCTGTCACGTGTCGCAATAACATCTCCAGACACCTGACCAGGACACCTGACACTATTCAACTGCTTCAGACTTTTCTTGTCACATTGGATCAGAACAAACTTTCGTCCGTTGACTCAAGGGACCTGATATAGAATTTTGTCATCCCTCGAGAAGTAACTTTCAAACAAGATACCACAATCAAGTTTCTTTTTCCGGGCGGAGTCGTGCGGATTCTTTGGTCTCAACCCAGACACGACAAGGTTCCAAAAGCGTCGTTTTTATCTCCAGATCTGAACACCTTCCAACTTGCAATTTCAAAATGGGCGGTCTGGATGGACTTAGATCACGAACTTCAGTGAATGTACTTCTTGGCGCACTGGATCGCGGACACGCGCACACGCAAGGAAACACGAATGCGCACGCTTGCACGCACGCCACACACACACACACACACACACACACACACACACACACACACACACACACACACACACACACTCACTCACCCTTTAGCAGTGAGACGCGGTTGAAAACAGAGTTGAGGTTTTTCAGTAGCACCATCATGAAGCAGTCAGCGGAGAGGAGGGTCGGGTCGGACGTGCACTGGTCGTACACGACGATGTCGTGGTCAGCGGAGTCTGGGAGCGACGCCCCGGCCTGCAGCAGAAGGTCCTTCACAGACACCTGTGGGCAAAGAGACACAGGAATGGTGAATTTTCGTCCACACAAAGGCGGTGAGCGACAGATGCAAGCAGCATTTCGCGTACTCAGTCCTCGCACAGCAATTTTCCACAAAAAAAAAAAAGCAAAAAAAGCCCTTTTTGAAGAAAAAAAAATACCCCCATGGAGGTCGCAGTGATTCGAACTCGGGAAATACCAGGAAATCCCGCGTATGACGTCATAGCCTCATTTGCATAAGTAGGTTGTGCGCTTGGAAACTAGGTCACTGAGCCGATAGGTGAAATAAAAAATGTCTCAGATACCCTCCAAGACCACATCACAAAGATTCCCCCAGTGATACCCTCCAAGAATCTGTGATCAAA